>Ga0247832_1008428_pt1 | contig 10275 bp, 8 predicted proteins | sample LaCruzMarch2015__10_FD_192407 | JGI IMG/M metagenome (GOLD analysis project Ga0247832, IMG submission 192407) | Freshwater microbial communities from meromictic Lake La Cruz, Castile-La Mancha, Spain - LaCruzMarch2015_4m | ecosystem: Environmental > Aquatic > Freshwater > Lake | place: Spain...
AGCTGGAGCGTTTAGTAGAAGATGCTGAAAAGGAACCCCAGCTTGCACGGGCATTACGCCATTGCCGTAGCAATCCAGAATTTATCCTTGCTGCAAGAAAGCTTGGTTATCGCATCACCCGGGTTGACCTTGAGCAAGCAAGACTTGCTGATCAAAAGGAACATAAACAACAAAATCAGGTTGTACATCTAAGTTATTAGGATCGCAGCGGAATTAGAGAGAAGGCTAAATATTAGAATGCTTAAATAAACGTAGGATATATGGTTGCGTTCCGAATTAATTTATGCAGATTTATCAATCAAATCTCAGTTGATTTGAGTGTCAGAAAGAGCTGAATTAAGAAGCAGGCGTATGATAAGTAGTGAATCAGATATCCATGTTATCTTTGAAGCAGAGCCGATCATGCCTACGCACAAATCTGCTGCCCCCAAGGTACATAGTTGTTTGAATTGTAGTTTGCAGGCGAGATACACTTGTCTTTGCGAACGACCTGATCCTCATGAAGCGAATAGCCCTGATTGAGTTCGTAAACATAGAAGTAGACTCGAGCGATACTTTTGCAACTGCTTAATATCTTCTTTGCATAACCCAAAGTTAGCTTGCTGCTATTTACGAGATTTGCATTGACAGCAACTTGCTTGGGACTTGCTCGGAAATTCTTTAGTGGTGCTCCTCTATCCATATTTGCATCGAGTCCAAAGACCACTTCATCGCGAGCATCAGCAAAGGGCGACTGTTTATTTTCGACGATCGTTACATCACTGACTTTCCCACCGAGCCTTAGCTCAATATCTGACTTGACGAAGCTAATTGCTTCTTGACATTTATCTTGTGAATGCACAGCCAATGGTTGTCTGTTATCCAATAACAATGCAGATAGCATCATAATCAAGCCGAAAGTTAGGGGCGAGTATTTCATCTTAAAAAAAGCCTGGATTAATAGAGTATCATCAGGATCAGAGTGAACCTTGAATATATTGAGAAATGACCAGGCTAGCTGTTACATCAAGCAAAAGCTGCTTCAATCGGGCTAAATAAACTCATTAAACAATATTTAGAAAACATAAACCACAAAAAAATATAATTATTATTTAGAATAATTAAACTATTTTTGAACCCAAACTTCAACGCGTCTGTTTTTATCCTGTCCAGCAGAACTTTGGTTAGAAGCAACTGGATTTTCTGAGCCAAATCCATAAAGTTTATTTGTCGAAATTCCTCTAGATTTTAATGTTGAAGCAACCGCCTGCGCACGTTCTTTTGAAAGCATAACATTTAAAGTAGGATCACCTGTATTATCAGTAAATCCAATCAATATCAGCTTTTCAGGGGAGGTGGAGGTACTAATTAAATATTCAGTAACTCTATCTAAATCTGAAATTGAACGATTGTCTAATTTATTTGAACCCGAATCAAAACGAAAATTTGTGGAAAGTCTTTGTGCATTCAAGGTGGAATTCTTATAACCGGCAGAACTAGCCGTTGAAGGCATGAATGATTTCGCAATTATGCTTAATGGAACAAAATTATTCATTTCAACAACTTTTTGACCCTTAGTAGAAACAACAAAATTTATAAATCTAACAGCCTCTAAATTTGTGGATTCGGCCAATGTATACAAATACAAACGTCGTGTTAGTGGATAATCCTCAGTTTGTATTGTAAACCTGTTAGGAATTAAAGCTATTTGACCTGGAGAACCGACTGGAACTGCTCGCGCATCACCTATAAAAGCGTTACCCACAAAACCAATTGCATCATTATCTGTTGAAACACTGGAGGATAAAATTTTACTATCTTCAAAAGCTTTTGCTGATTTTGAAATAGGCTGTTTGTCCATTACTAAGGCTTCAAATGAATCAAACGTTCCAGATTTGTCATCTCGACGATAGAGATTAATGCTTCTCTCTGGACCATCAACTAAATTAAACGATTTCAACCTACCTGAAAAAATATCTTTAATCTGAGGCACACTTAATTTAGGCAAAAGGTTATTAGGACTGACTATAATAGCAATACCGTCCAGAGCAATCACGTGCTCATTTGATGGCGAAGTAATATTTCCCTTACTAGCAAGAATTGCAATTTCTGTAGCTTTAACTTTCCGTGAAGACATAGCTATTTCAGCGGAATTATTTGCAAGAGCTTTAAATCCAGTTCCAGATCCTCTTGAACTAATGGAAGCAATCAAATTTTTTCCATTAAGATTACATGTTACGTTAACCAACTCTGCCTCTAATTTTTTTATTTGAATATTGTTGCATTCCTTAGTCTTGAAATATTCACTCACAAGTGCTGGCATCAACTTAGAACCAATTGTGTTTGAACCTGATATACTTAGAATTAACTTATCTTCAGATGGCAATAATGATGATAAAGATGAACCTGGGACTGTGTCTTTGGGTTTATTTAAGGAAAAAGCATACAGTATGCCAAGAAAAGCTGCTACTGCTAATGAAATAACTAACGGTTTTTTTTGAAAAATGCCTGATTTATTATTAGGAGAATTCGCGGCAACAACTGACTTGCCGCACTCAGGACAAATAAATTCATCTGATTCTTTGATTTCAATCAGGGCCATAGAATTAGCTTTTTCACAATTGCCTATATTTAGACAACGTGTTAAAAGTTTTGTCGGCATCTAAACAGCTCTAACTATTTGCAATGCCATTTTAGCACATTCTATAAGCTTCTGAAGTTCTGAATCGCCAGGATTGCTACCAGAATCTATTTTACTTGTTTCGACTAAGCTTTTAATTAATGACTCAACTTGCACAATATCAAATGTTTGCAATAGTTTTTTACCTACTTCAATAGTTATTATATCCAGGGTTGAGAAGTCCATATTAGACATTGCAATCGATATTGAGGAATCAAATTGGATTGGAGGATTATCAAAACCATCAGAATCCTTGCTATTAAAGATCAGGTTTTGGCTTTTGGAATCCATTGTAATAAGACCTAGACCGTAAGCCAAGAGAAGTTGAGTTCCTGCAAGTTTAGCTAGATCAGAACCACTTTGTGCAAAAAGATCAGGGAAGTCGTTTAATGTGCCTGATGTAAAAAGCTCCATTTCCATGCGTTGATGGCTCAACTTGGTGCGATCGATAAATTTTTCTTTTAAGAATGGAAGCACTCCTATCATTCTTATCGGAAAGAGATTTTTTATGCTCAGAATTGTAATTTCATTTTGTTTATTATCTATTTCAATAAATTCCAAATCACCACTCATGGAGGCCCTAAAAGCCTCCTTTAAAATTGTTATAAAGCCTTCTTTGTTGGAAGGCTTAGGTAACATTACAACAGTTTTTGCTATCAGTACTTGAGCACCAACAGGAATCCCTGGAGCTGCTTTATCGCGTTCCAGTGGATTAATAGTTAGAAAAGTACCAGCTTGAGTTACAAGCTCATGAATTTTTAATCGCAATGCTGGATTGTCGGATCCGTAACGTTCTTCTAATTTTGCTAAAATAGAGACACCTAAAATTTTATTATTTGTTTGTGCTAACATATTTGTATGTGCGGAAATTGCACTTTCTTCTGAAACTGCCGAAACATCATCAACTAGATTAACGGTTGAGAATCTTTCATCAAACTTTGCGAACGATACATCATCTCCAAGTCTAGAAATAATTAAAGACCTTATCTTGGAGGAATGGGCCGACTGCAGTGATTCATTTATTACTAGATCTCTTATATTGCCGCGTATTTGCTGAGCCTCATAAAAACGAATAACATGGCTTTTGGTATCATTTGACGTGTTTTGAACTAGCCTTTCATTTAAATCTTTTGAAATTTGCTCAGTAGCTTGTTGAATATTTGCCGAAAAATTATCTACTATTAGTTTTAAAATCCTCAGTTCAGATACAATCTCATAAATAAGTGACTTAGCAAATGTATTTGCTTCTTGACGAGTCAACTCAATATAATAGGATTGCAAAACCAGTGAATGACGCTCAAAAATATTGTCTCTTTTCCCAAATGCCTTTCCAATAAAACTTATAGAAGCCCAATCATTTAAATTGCTTGCAATTTGCATTCTGTAATCATCCAGTTGTGCTTCTGATTTGATATTACGCCCTTCAAATCCGTCAAGTTTTTCTAACATTAATAGTGTTAATGATTCAATTATTTGGATAATTTCATAAAGAGATTTGGATCCATTCTTCCACTGTTCAATTAGGTCGGCTTCAATATACCTTCTAATCTCCTTAGCCATTGACTGCTTTGATAATAATTTTGTCCTGTAAAATTCTTTTACTCCAAGGTTTCTAAAACTTTCGTCAAAACGCTTTTGAAACAAATTACTTATAAATGTAATCCAAAACTTAGGATCTTGTTGCTGAGTCAACTGCTTAAATGCTGCAACTACACTAGACCATTCCTCGGATAGCGACTTCCATATACGTTTTGGATCATCAGACTTAAGAATACTATCAGCTAAAATTAAATATTCATCAGAAATCATCCATTTTGATTGATTTTCTGGTAGTCGAACAATTGCATTAGCATCAATGTTTTTGACTTCATTTACATATCCAATCGATTGTTGCCAATTATTGAACCTTAATTGCTGAATGCCTTGCTGCGCAAATGAAAGTATTAAATATTCTTGAATTTCATCTTCAGGGATAGAAATCCTTTTTATACCAAAAGCAAGAAATCTCTTGCTACGTTCTCCGGTTTTTGATGAAACTGATGTTTCAGGTGTTCCGTCTCCATTTTCACCATTTTCCATTCTTGTTATTGATGTAAGACCAATAACGCCAGCAACAAAAATCTTTTGAAAAAGGAATTCGGCAAGAATTTCTGGGACCTCTGTATTTATTTTAGCTATATATCCATTTTCGTTTTCGTTACATATAATATATGCACCATTAAAAGGATCTTTTAGTGTTAAAATATTGCCGTTAGAGACATCTACAGGCTTATATGCATTTGTGGATAGAGCATTTATCTCCGTCAATGCTGCATAACCATTCGCGTGATAATTTCCAGTGTCCCAGTTCGGAAGTGGATATTGATCTGGTAGCAACAAATAAGGCATAATACGAAATTTTTTACCGTCTTGATAGGTATTTCTAAGTTGCGATATTGCATCAACAATGCAGCCGCTTCCTGTTCCGCCAGCTAAACCAGCTACAATATGAAATGTGATATTTGAATCTCCATTCTGTTGAAGAGATTGCACAAGTGATTGAACTTGAGAATTAAATTCTTTTATTTTTCGAGCAAATAGAAACCTGCCAAGTCTTCGTTTTTGACCCCCGAGTGCTTCTCCGATTATGGTTCCAAGTATTTCTTTCCATATAACTTGAGATCCAATCCAACCCTTAATTCCAGGATAGTTATTTATATTATTCAAAACACTTGTTAGATCTTCTCCCGTAATCTGAAGCTGCGAAGATGGGGATAATTGTACTGACTTACCTAATATTTTCCAAGTTGGGTCACTTTGCGACATCATTTCTGCGGACGAATCAACATAAAGGAAATTAACATTTTTGCCAACTTCAGAAGAATACCTTTGCTCCGCAAGGATTAATTTCCGAAGAGCTCTTATACTTTTGCCGCCTGTGCCACCAAGCCCAATTATCAGGTGATTCATAAGTACTTTATTTGTCTACCAATTATACACAATTGCCCATGAGCTTTACGATGTGTTGCTATATCTAACTTTTATACTTTTGTTTGTAAGTAAATACACACACATTAACGTTATCATAATCGTAACTAGAGGCAAAACCATTGGTTGCAATAATTCTTTTTCATTTTTTTATTCGTAAGAATGCAGGAATTATCTGCTAACACTGTGCATTACAGTTAACAGGTACATTCTATATTTTCTGTAATTAATGATTTTATCAATTAGTCATAATCAATATCAACTCAAGCAAAAACGCTTTGATAGACTGCTTGACAAAATTATAGTGAACAGGATCTCAGGCTTTACTGATTTGGTGAGGCAAGCAAAAAAGTAAATCAGTAAATCTCTAATTTTATCTCCTAAAGGAGAAGGGCAATTTCTGTTACTAGCAAATTATTTAACTTCTAAGATTGCCGCACGGCAATAAAGCAATTGCTCAACTTTTTGAAAATATTTAATTTTCTTAAAAAGCGCGCTTTTAATTCTGTTATATGCAAGTACTTGTTTTTTTTACAGCGAGGTTTCAAGCAACAACATGATAAATGAGGGTTGCCGTTGCATAATGGGTAGGGATTTTAAGGTGAAAAGTAATATCCCCACTCGTACATCATCCCAACTCTTGAACCATTCATACCAAATACCATGCGAGTATGAGAACTGTCTGTGTAATTGATCCACCGGAATGTGCGGGCAGTGTTATCCGGGAAATATCCAACCGGTACTCCGCCTTCGTGCCAGTGATTGAAGCTAATAAGGCCAATATCTGGACATCCTTCAATAATAAGGGCACCAAGTGAAGACAAATAAACAGGTGACGCAAGAAGTCCTTTATAGAGCTTAATGGAGTCTCCTGAGAGATTGATTTCTAGTTGTTGCGTTCTACAGTGCCGCTTTCCCGTCCGGTGATTTTCTGACTCTATCCACATCGACATAGGTGTATTTCCTTGGGCATTCAGGTTCGCGCAGATCAGTCGTCTTTGCTTGTCAGCATCCCAATCAATCTGACAGCACTACTCAAAAGCATTTCCTGTAACCAATTGCTTAATGGTTGGCCTTCTCCTTTACTGGAACTTGGTGGGAGTTAGACCTGTGAGGGGTTGTAACTATTGCAATCTAATTAATTTGACAAATGGTGACGAACATCCTAAATTTACAAATAAATTCGATGGCAACCCTATGCGTAGATTATTTATAGCTGCTGCATTAATTTTTATTAGCGGATGCTCCTTCAATCAAAAGAATACTGAAAATGCTAATTCATGTATTACAGGAGCTCCTGTCTGCGAAGATGTTGATAGGGATAAATTAGAGCCTACCTTAAGGCTTGAGTTTGATAAATTCATAAAAAAAAGAGATCAAGGCATTAAAAATGCGCAAAACAAGCGGTCCAAGCAAAAAGAGATAATTGCCGAAAAGCGATCAGCGGAAAAGGCTTCACTTGAGGCTGAAGAACTTGCCCTACTGCCAGAAAAATGCAAGAAATATATTGGCGAGATAATGGGAAGGGACCCAATTTCAATGACGACTGACTACGAGCGCAATGCTGAGAAAATTGCTGGTATCAGTTACATAAGACAGGATGACGGAAAGCTATTTAAATACGAATGCACGATTAATGGTGATTCAATTGTTTGGAGAGGAGTTGACCTCTTCAGACAAGGAGAAGGCCCCGGCAGGTGGCGAACCGAAGATGCAAAGGCGCTTTCTTCGATTTAGGCATTGATAAATGAGTAACAAAACTGCTTGAAAACACCGTTTTTACTAAGGGGTTGGTTTAAGTTGTTAGAATTGCTGTGACTTGTGATCCCAAAGAACCTGTTTTGGTAAATAACTTACTAGTTGGTTTTTATAGCTGATAGAAATTCATAGCCAGCTACCAGCACTACATCAACTTCGTAAGATCGGCCAGCATTAACCGCAAGCTGAGTGCCTTTTAGGATTAGCAGCAACGTGCAGCGTCGCAGCTGTTACCCGCAGGCTTAGATCCTCCAGGCCCAGCAAAGCAGCGCTGAAGGTTTCTGTGGTGATTGCTCCGGTGGTGAGCATTGAGCAAGTGCAACTGCTGCCAATGTTCTCCTATCTGTTGAGGTCTTTCGATAGTGAGCGGCTTATGTATAGGCAGCGAGCAGTCTTTACTTGCAAGCCTTCTCCGCAGCATTATTGAATGAGTCTAATAAGGCATATTCCATCCCAAGTGCTCTGAGTTCTGGTTCAGGATTTGGCAGAAATTGGCCGGATTCCCAATTAAGCGGTTTCAGTCCTTCCCTTGCTTTTGTTGTGCCGTTTAGCCCATAGGTAATTCCGTTATCAAGTTTTGCCTTAATTGGCTGCGCTCCATCGCATGTGATTTCTGCCGTAGCTGATTTAAGCGGCCATCCTTGTACATCTGTAGCTTTTATCACTGGTGAACATCCAGCAATAAAATGACCAGTAGCAATTACTAGTAAGGCTTTAGGGAGGTGTTGCACCATTAAGTAGCAGTTGTGGTTATCTAATTTGTCACACTTAGTAAATTACGCTAGGATTGGCTAGCTTGAAATGGTGAGTTTTTCTTTCCCATGAAAAAAGTCATTTTTGCGTTTTTTGCATTTTCTCTGGCATTGCAGGGCTCTGAGGCACTGGCGAGATGTTCCGACTATGCAAGTTGTGCTGAAGCGGTTAAAGCATGGAAAGCGGGTGACCGGAAACTTGATCGTGATAATGACGGTATCCCCTGCGAGAGCATCTGCGGCAGTAACGGCGAGTACATGCCAAAACAGTGAGGAATTTCAGCACCCTCTGGACCTTTCTTGCACTGAGTTGCGCTTCACCCGTTTTTGCAGCTGAATTAAAGGTGCTTTCCATTGGTGATGGCGACACGATTCGTGTGAGCAGCCCTAGCGGCACAGGTAAAACCACTGTGCGTTTGGCTTGTATCGACGCGCCAGAAACCAGCCAGGTACTGGGCATTGATGCCCGCCAAGCATTGCAGGCAGAGTTACCAATAGGAACTGAGGTTGGGTTGCGTCCTAAGGCCACCGATCGCTACGGGCGCACAGTGGCTGAGGTCCTCAGGGGCAACACCAACATCAACCAAGCATTGGTGGCAGCAGGTGCTGCCTTTGTTTATTGGCAATACATCGAAGGCTGTGACCGTGAAACCTACTCACGCCTTGAAAATGAAGCACGTTTAAAAAGCCTTGGCATATGGCATGTGCCTGGTGGTATCCAACGGCCCTGGGATTACAGACGAGGTAGGAAGAGTGGCAGTAGTTCCAACAATCAACCAACGGGTGCATCAAAGCCGGGCTACAGCGGCACTAGATATAGATGCAAGCAAATAGGTAACTGGGCAAAAGCGCAGGAATTACTCAAGCAAGGCCACACATACCTAGATGGCGACGGTGATGGTGAAGCTTGTGAGGGGTTGAGGTAAGCCACAAAAGCTATTTTATGTACTTACTTGACTGATTCAAGTTCCCTGCTTAAGGAAGCTTGGCATGTGCTGTTGTAGCCAACCGGAGGTTCTCCCTTAGGGCAATTTGAATTAATACTTGCTTTTGAGTTGCCTTCCAAACGCATAACACCTGCTCCTCTCCAAAAATCATGAGCACATCCCCATCCGGGTTTACCTGCTATCCGCGAGTCATGGCCAAGTGTTCTGTAAGACCAATGGCCGTAATAGCACTTTACTTCCATGCAGTTGCCACCGCCTACATAAGCCCACCCAGAAGAGCACTCGTTGCCTTCAGCTATATCAGCACCTTGTGAATTTATTTGCCGTGTTGTGGGTGTCGTATCACCTTGCATTGCCCTTACGCAGCCTGCATAGTCTTTTGCCTCAACGCAAAGCTTGTGAATTTTTGGATCTACCTGTGCTGCTGTCTGGGCATAGATCGGGGCTGATAGAAATCCGCCAACCGCAGCAGTTATGAAAATACGCAAGAATTTCAAGCTCATCATCTGATCACTGGGGTATAGGTGTGAAAATACTAATACCTAGGCAAGCAGCATCTAACCAATTCCCGGTATCTAGATGATATCAATTCGTCTCTATAGCTACAGGCTATTTACAGTGTAATCTTGTTTTGATGATATTATGCTGTAGAAAGTTTTTGATTAAGTAATGAAAAACTTACTTTGCACAGAAGAAACCTGATCTTAAATTATAATCCTTACATTACAGAGCCCAGTAAGAGCCCTAATGCGAAAACAATTTTTTATCAATTTAATCCTGCATAGTTGCTTTATGGCCTGTATATCCAACCCTAGCTACGCGCAGCAACCGATACGGCCGATTACAAAAACTGGTAGTTGCCCTTTGGGTTACTACAGCTCCGGTAATTATTGTGTTCCTTCTGCTAGCGGTAATACCCGCGGGGCAATAGAAAAAAGTAGTAGCAGCTGTCCGCTTGGTTTTTTTAGTTCCGGTAACTACTGCCTCAGTAGCCCAAGTAATGAACGGGAAGCAATCCAAAAAACTGGTAATTCATGCCCGCTTGGATGGTTTAGCTCCGGCAGCTATTGCTTAAAAAGCCGTTGATGCAGGTAACCGCTAGCAAATGGGCCCTTGAGGGCGTTGGTTGCTCTATTGCTGGAACTAGCAGGCTCTGGGCTCTTGATCCGCTGCTTAGCAATCTCAGAACGCA
>Ga0247832_1008431_pt1 | contig 10273 bp, 9 predicted proteins | sample LaCruzMarch2015__10_FD_192407 | JGI IMG/M metagenome (GOLD analysis project Ga0247832, IMG submission 192407) | Freshwater microbial communities from meromictic Lake La Cruz, Castile-La Mancha, Spain - LaCruzMarch2015_4m | ecosystem: Environmental > Aquatic > Freshwater > Lake | place: Spain...
CATTGGACAACCTCCAAAACCTTTAACAGCACTATCAAATCTTCTGCAGCCTCCTTCGTATGATGCTTTTATTAACTTGTTGGTCGTTTCAGGACGTGTGTGAAAATGTGCACCAAACTCAACTGTTTTTAATTCAGATTGTAAAACTTTGAATAAATCAGAAACATCTTGTTCTTTAGCAATTCCTATCGTGTCTGAAAGTGCTAAAATTTCAATCCCTAATTCTTCACTTAAAACCTTTGACCATTTTAAAACAATTTCTGGATTCCAAATTTCATCATACGGATTTCCAAAACCCATTGATAAATAAACAACTAACTTTTTGTTCTTTGCTAAAACTTGATTTTGAATTTGCTCTACGCGTGTTAAAGATTCTTGAATCGTAACGTTAGTGTTTCTCATTTGAAAGACTTCAGAAACTGAAAAAGGATAACCTAAATAATCAATTTCAGAAAATTGAAGCGCATCCTCGGCTCCACGTTCATTCGCAACAATAGCTAGTAATTTAGAGTTTCCAGATAAGTCCAAACCTTTTAAAACCTCAGCTGTATCTCGCATTTGAGGAATCGCTTTTGGAGAAACAAAACTTCCAAAATCAATGGTATCAAAACCACATTTCAACAATTTGTTAATGTATTCTGTTTTCAGCTCTGTAGGAACAAAATCTTTCATTCCTTGCATTGCATCTCTAGGACATTCAATTAATTTAAGCATTCTTAAAGATTTTCTTTTAGTATTTGTTGATTGATTTTTTTCACTAGGCTAGGTCCTTCATAAATGAAACCTGTATAGATTTGAATTAAGGAAGCACCAGCCTTTAACTTTTCAATTGCATCTTCAGCAGAGTGAATTCCACCAACTCCAATAATTGGAAAAGCAGCATTTGACTTTTCGTGTAAATAGCGAATTACCTCAGTTGAACGTTTCGTTAATGGTTTACCAGAAATCCCACCTGCTCTAAGTTTTTCAACTTCCTGTTTTGGAGTGATCAGTTTCTCTCTATCAATTGTTGTATTGGTTGCTATTACCCCATCTGTTTTTGTTGAAGTAATAATTTCAATAACGTCATCTAATTGTTCATTTGTTAAATCGGGAGCAATTTTAAGTAATATTGGTTTAGGATTACTTTTCTTTGAATTAGCATTATTCAATTCTGAAAGCAAATTCATAAGAGGCTCTTTATCCTGCAATGCACGAAGATTTGGAGTATTTGGTGAAGACACATTTACTACAAAATAATCAACATAAGGAAACAATTTCTCAAAAGCAATTAAATAATCCGAATTTGCTTCTTCATTTGGAGTTGTTTTATTCTTTCCAATATTTCCTCCTATAATTAAATTTTTGTGTTTGCGGTTTTTTAGTTTTTCTATTGCAACATCCACTCCATCATTATTAAAACCCATTCGATTTAGAATAGCCTGATCTGATTTTAAGCGGAATAATCTAGGTTTTTCATTTCCTGCTTGACCTTTTGGTGTAAGTGTTCCAATTTCAACAAAACCAAAACCACAATAAGCTAAATCATTAAACATGGATGCATTTTTATCGAAACCAGCGGCTAATCCAACTGGATTTTTAAAAGTTAGTCCAAAAATATTTCGCTCCAATTTCGGGTTTTCAACTACAAAAAGTTTTAAAAATAGTTGCTTAATAAAGGGTAATTTTAGAGTGAAGTTTAATGCATTTGTTGTAAAATAATGCACTTTTTCAGCATCAAATAAAAATAGAAAATTTCTAAGAAGTGAATACATACCCAAAGGTAAAAAAAAAGCGAGACTAGTGCCTCGCTTCTTTTACAATATTTAAAATTCTTAAACTCTGAATTTACCAGTTGATTTAAGATTATATTTTTTTCTTTGTTTACCGTAGTCTTTGTAAGTAATATTTTTTGAGAAAAACACATTTAAATGATAATAAGCATCATTTTGATTTGGATCGCCTCTTTTTTGACCAGGTGCAAAAGAAGGATTTCCAACAGCTGGATTTGCAAAATAAACAGCCTCTGGTGTACTTAAATCTATTGGATTTGCATAAGTTGTACTGACATCATCTATGTAATCTGAAAAAGTCTTAACATAAGTTGCTTCAATGCCCATTCTCCACAAATTATTTAATCCCCATCTAAATCCAACACCAAATGGAGTAATTATTGTAGCAGGAGTGTATGATTTTGCTTGACCTTCTGTTTTTAATGGACGTAAAGCTGTCCAATTTCCACTCTGATCTTGTGCTTTAGGGTTAAAATACAAAACACCAGCACCTGTGAAAGCATAGATTTGTTGACTTCTATTTTTCTTTGAATAGTTACCTGGTAAATTAAATGTTGAACCAAATTTTTCGTTTGCAAAGAAAATAAACTCTATACGTTGGGTAAACTCAACGCAAAGACTTTTAAATTGTAAACTTCTTGCGTTTCTAACAACTTCCTCAGAATATTTATCATCGGCTTTCAATCCAAAAACTGAAAGTGTTGAAGATGTTGCAAACATTGGAGAGAATCTGAATCTATATCCAATAAATCCTGCCATGCTAGTTGATGGCCAATCTAGATCATAAAGTGAAAAATCTCTTCCAACACCTACATTACCTCCAAGATCTCCATTGAACTGAGTTGCTCCTAATCCAAACATAACTTCTTTTTTATGCAAAGACCAGTTTCTTTGCGTATTGAAGTTAGCGTGCTGAGCGTAAATAAATCCTGCTGGGATGAAAATTAATAGTAGTAAATATTTTAGGTTTTTCATAGCAATAGTAATTTTATTATATTATTGGTGACAAATTTATAAAATTATTTACTACTAAACAACATCGTTAGTCATTTTGTCAATAAGTTTTACAAATATTTAATATACTACAACAAAATTGTTACGATTGCAAAAATAAAACTTGCTAAACCAACAGCTCCATAATACCAAGGAAGTATTTTTTTTGTTTCGTTTATTGAAGCTTTATCAAGAATGGTTTCAAAATTTTGGTGTCTCTTGATTTCTTCAGTGGTTGGTTTTGTTCTATCTACTAGAATTTTAATCATAATTTATGCTTTTGTTCGGTTAAAAATCTCTTTTAATTTAACAAGTGCTCTAAATGTTTTCACCTTCGCGTTGTTTTCAGTTAAACCAACAATTTCTCCGATTTCTTTAAATGATCTTTTCTCGAAGAAACGCATTTCAATTAATTGTAATTGATGGTCTTTCAATAATTTGAGTGAATTTATAAGCGTAGTTCTTTGTTCTTCGCTAAAATCTTCGTTTAATTCATCAATAAACTGAACAATCGTTACAGAATCCAAACTCACGGTTCTTTGTGCTTTTTTATCTCTAAAAGATTGGTATAATTCACTTTTAGCGATTCGAAACAACCAAGAAGAGAAAGGAACTCCTCTAAATTCGTACCTTGATAAACTTGCCAAAGCTTTTACGAATACACTTGAAGTGATGTCATAAGCTGCTTCTTCTTCATCTACTCTTTTATAAACATACCTGAAAATTGCTTCGTGGTATTTTTTGTAGAGAGGTGCAAATTGACGAGGATCCTTCTTCGCAATTTCGATTTGACGCATTTCGTCTTCTAAACGAAATTCGTTTTGGTGATACAATAAGTTCACTGCCATTGTTTTTGGTTTTATCTAGTTTGACTTGGAGATTCGTAAGGCTTGCAGTCCTTACTTAGAACCAATAACGCAACACTTAATAAAACGTAACAAAAAAATAAATAAATTAGAAACTCATTCGCAATTGAACGACAAAATCAGACTTTCTACTACCTTTAATCTCCTCAGCACCAGAGCTTATGGTAGATCGATTATTATATAAAAATTCACCATATCTAACCCACAAATCAAAATGGCGAGCAAAGGAATATCGTACTAAAATGTAAGCTCTTGAACCTTGATAATAATAAGCTGGTACAGCAAAAACATATAATGCATTATTTTCAAAAGAATACAATCTTGTATCATAAGAATCGGTATCAAATAAAGCATAACGCAAAGCAATATCTAATGGAAAACTTTTAGGACGAAAAACAAAATCTTGCGTAAACATAATTCCGTCTTCTGGTTTATTACTTTTTCTATTTAACGTAACATACTCAATTCTGCTTTTCAAAGTAAAGAACTCATTTACTGTATATGAAAGATTAAAACGGTAATTTCTTTGAAGAACATCTTCAATTTCTGTTACAGTTCCATCAGAATCTCTGCTATTTTTTTGTCTTAATTGTTGTCTGAAACGTCCGTAAATCTCAAAGATTTTATTTGGTTTGTAAATAGGTTGAATTAAAAACTCATGCCCAAAAGAAGGTGCATCAACTAAATATTTCATCCAAGGAAATTGAAAAATATCGGCATATCCATTTACAGACCATTTGGAATTTAACTTAAGTTTCAATCCAGCGTAAAGTCCTTTTTCATTTTGGGTATTACTTCCTTCAGAAAATCCAGCATTGTAAAAAGTTTGATAAGCTCTGTCGTAATTTCTATAAAGAATACCAATACTAGCTCTTGAATCTAAAGAAATCAAGGCGCCATGAACCATTGCTAATCCGCCTAATTTCTGATTTTGATAATTACTGAAATTCCTTGAAACCTCACCAAAGAAATTAATGTTCTTAAAAACATAACTGTAATCAAAACTTCCTGAAACCATTGAATTCCCTCTAAAATCAAATTGATTATAATTTCTTACACCTTTAACAAAATCTTTGTCATAACCTTGATAGACAAAAGTCCCTCCTAATTTTAATCCTCTTAAAGCGTAACGTAAATTCGCTCCTGTAATCGTTTCTGTGAGTCCATTCATTTTAGCTATTTCTCGATTCGTACGGTGTAAACCCGATAAATCAATAGTTGAAATGAATTCTAAATCCTCAAAATTTGAATCTGCAATTGTTGCAGCATCGACTTTTTTTCTAGAAGCAAATAACAACAAATCAAAATTACGGTAAGATAAATCAACAGCTGCACCACGTAAAAAGCGTGCTTCATCAACAGATGTGTAAGCTTTCAATGGATTGGCTGTTCGCTTCATTGTAGCAATATCAGCCGTTTTACCAAAAGCATAACTCGACCAAATATTTAATCCTTGCCCAACTTGAACTTGATAGTCTCCGACCACAGCAGAATTTAGATATTTTCCACCTTTAAAGAAAGCATGAGCAGAGTAAAAATCAAATCCATTTTTCTGTGAACCTTTAAAAAATTGTTCTCCTGGATCTTTTTCACCTGTGAAACCAACGCTTATATTTGATTTGTAGGTGTATCGAAAACGAGTGTAATATCGATCCGAATTTCCATAATAATAATTGTTAGAGCTTTGCAATAAGGAATCGGAAACCTTTTGATAGCCTTGTTTTTGCTGAAATGTTGGTTGGTAACGAAGAAATAACTCGAATTTTCCTTCCTTCATTGCTTCTTTGAAAGTAATATGAAGATTATCTAGTTTATCGTCCACTCTTACAAAAGGAAGAACTAATTGAATCGTTGTTAAATCCCAGTATTTTAAACTTTGTAATTCGTATATAGTAATATACTTTCCAAACGCTTTACGATGTAATAACAAATCATTTATTTGCACTTGAGATAACAAGTACAATTGTTCTAAATCCTCACCATTGGTTGCGTTTAAATTGATTTTGTTTTCGTAAAAATAATCTAATTGTTCAATTATGTTCGTTAAATCAATTTCTTCTGACTGTAATTGTTCAGAGATAAACTCGATTCGTTGCTGAATAATTTCTGCTTTGTCTTGTCCGAAAACAAAACCTTCAATTAAAAAGAAAAAGACAGCAACAACAACTTTCATTATTTTAACTGCATTGTAAATGAAAAATTCGGCGACCAACCCAATACTTGATGATACGCTGAACCTAAATCCAACTTATATTTTCCTGAAAATGCATAACCTAAACCAAAACTAAATTCAATTGGTGCAGATGCAAATCCTCCTCTCACATAAAAGTTATCCAAAGGCAGGTATTCAATTCCTGTTTTAAAGCGAATGCTGTAATCGACATTTTTTTCTGCTTCAGCAAGAAAAAGTACTTTTTCAGAAACAGAAAACTTTGTTCCTAATCGCATAATTGTTGAATATCTATCTTCTGCAAATTCCGAAAGTCGATTTCTTGAAATATTGAAAACACTAAATGCAAGCGACCATTTTTCATTGATTTTCGCCAATGCTCCTACTTCAGCAGTTACCGTTTGATGATTTCCATAATTGGAATTAATTCTAACAAAATGATGATTTAATTGAACACCTATTGCCAAAAACTCAGCCAATTTCATTGAATAACCAAGACCATTTCTATACGTTCTGAATTGATTGTAACCAAATGATTGTGAACCAATTGAAATTACTCCTGATTTTAATGGAATTGCGACAACCAAGCCTTGCGACTGCAATTCTTTCATTAAAAAACGATTTTCATAGGAAACCCCTAATTGTATTTTTTTTAAGTTGTAAAGTGCCGCAGGATTGTGGTGATAAGCCCAAACATCTTCTAAAGCAACCGTTGCATTCGACAAAGACATCGAACGACTTCCCATTGGTTGCCAACCTTGAGCCACACTTAAATAACTAAAAGCAAAACTGACAATGAATAGATATAGTTTTCTCATTTCTTAATTAATCGCTTGAATTTTTTACAATAATCAGATTCGTAAATTTTATAATCTACAAAGTACCAATTTTTACCGTTGTCCTCACTTACAGCGTACAAACGAATTCGATTGGGTGCTTTTTCATAGGTTTGCTTACTAACCAAAGCTACTTTTAACTCAATATGCAAAACTTCGCCTTTTATCCTTGATTTTCCGATTATTGCGTCTGTCCAGATGTGATGCTTTGGTTCAAGATAAGCTTTGAGTTTTTCATCACTTTCTTCTTTTAATTCTAGTAAAATTAAAGGATGTGTTGCAGCTGCGATTGACAATTTTAATTTTCGATTCACACTGAATAAATATTTTGTAATTGATTTATTCAAATTGCGTTCTTGCTCCGCATTTAAGGAACAAGAAGTGATTAAGAAAAAAATAAAAAAAAGTGGTAAACCAATTCGCATATACAAGCCCGAAAATAAAGATTATTTAGTTGAAAATGATTTTTTCAACTATTAATTTTAGTTTAACAGACTGTTAGCTCGAGTAAAATCTAGAATAAATGCTTTTCAGCGTGATAAGATGAACGAACAAGTGGACCGCTTTCTACATAGCGAAAGCCCATTTTCAAACCTTCTTCTTTGTAAAAATCAAATTGTTCAGGAGTAATAAATTCAGCAACTGGAAGATGTTTTAAGGTAGGTTGCAAATACTGACCTAAGGTTAAAATATCAACTCCAACTGCTACTAAATCCTGCATTGTTTCTAAAACTTCAGCAGGTGTTTCACCCAAACCAAGCATCACTCCTGATTTAGTTCGCATTCCTCCTTTTTTCAAACGAAATAAAACTTCTAAACTTCGGTCGTATTTTGCTTGTATGCGCACTTGTTTTGTTAATCTTCTTACTGTCTCCAAATTATGAGAAACAATTTCAGGTGCCACATCGATTATCACTTGTAAATTCTCCCATTTTCCGGCGAAATCTGGAATTAAAGTTTCCATTGTAGTTTGCGGTGATTGTTGACGAATGGCACGAACTGTTTGCGCCCAAATCTCAGAACCACCATCTTTCAAATCGTCGCGATCGACAGAGGTTATAACTGCGTGTTTAACACCCATAATTTTCACACTGTTCGCTACTCGTCCAGGTTCATAGATGTCAACCTCTTCCGGTTTTCCTGTTTTTACAGCACAAAAACCGCAAGAACGTGTACAAATGTTACCTAAAATCATAAAGGTTGCTGTGCCTTCACCCCAACATTCTCCCATATTCGGACAACTTCCGCTTTCGCAAATTGTGTGTAACTTATGTTCATCAACCAATCCGCGCACTTTTTTATAGTTCTCCCCAGTTGGTAATTTAACACGGAGCCACTTTGGTTTTTTTATTTTAGTTGTAATCGTTTCGTTTTCCATTTTTAGTTTTTTCAATCAATGAAACTATTAAAATTTAGGTACAATTTGTTGAATTCGTTCTTCCAGTTCTTGACGTATTTTCAACAATTCACTAGTGTTTAATCGCTTTATATTTGACATTATAACAAACTGATTAATTTTTAGTTTAATGTTGACAAAGCTAAGCCAAAACATACTTACTGAAACGAAATAAATAATTCCAATCCAAAAAGGTTGATTTAGGTAATTTGTCAAAACTGCAACAATTGGTATATTAAACAAACTGAAAATAAACATACCAAGAATCATTTTAGTTGAACCCCAAAATACGTCACGTTTAAATTTCTTTTCAACGAAATTCTTCACGAAACGATAAGGCAAGTAACAATGTAAAGCTCCTAAAGTTGCAAATGGTAAAAGTGCTATAATTGACAACAAATTCAAAAAGCTATTGTAAGAATTAGCTTGTTTTGCTTTCAAATCACAATCGAGAATTTTAGCTATTTTTAACTGCTCAAAATAAGACGATAATTGTGTCTTCAAATTTTCAATCTCTAGCGGTATCGTTTCACTAAAAGTGTTCAACCAATTTGCAAGTTTTTGTGAATACTTCCACCTTTGCTCTAATGAAAGGGATTTGTCATAAGTCAAGTAATTCATTCCTTTACCTGAAATAATCATTATTTGCTCGTGAAATTCGCTCCATTCTTCGCGTTCAATATGCGTGATTTGAGCTTTCATCAACTCATATAATTTGGCAGTTAAATCTGCAATAACTTGATACGAATTTGCTTCATATTCAACTCGATAATCGTTTAAACAAATTGGATCAGAATTTGAAATCAACACATCACTTCTCATTACATTTGGTTTAGTGTAATTTAAACCAATCGCAGCAACATATACTTTTTGTTTCCAATCAGAAGCTTCAAGAGCAATAAAACCGATTCTTACTGCACCTTTTTTTATTGGCTTTAATCTTCTTATAAAAACATCATCTGTTAAACCTTCTGGATAAATCAATAAATTCTTTTTTGCAGTTAATGCATCCGTGCATTTTTGAAAAACCTCAGCATTTTTATCTTTTGTGTCCACACCATCTTGTTGACGAAAAATGGGCAACATGTGAAAAGCCCAAAGAAACGGTTTTGAAAAAGTTGTAAAAACATCTGAGCGCGTCATGAAATAAACTACCGCTCGATTACTTGTTGCAACAACCAATGGATCCATGAAAGAAGCTGCATGATTACTTGCGTAGATTGTTCGATTAAAAATAGATTTTGGTTTATTTACAGCTTTTATTCTTTTGTAAAAAAGTATAACAGCCAATCCTATCAAAGGATAAAAAATAATGTATAAAATGCGCATAAATACGAAATTAGTAAAAATTGCTTGGTCTGTTTTAACAATTAAACGTCTAATAACTTTTTTTAGAATTAAATTTTAGTGAAATCTGAAACTTTAATTTCGTATTGTAATTATGATAAAATGAAAAATCTAGGTTTATTTTGTGGTGGGCTTTCTTCTGAATTTGATATTTCTATAAAAAGTGCTAATACAATTAAAGCAAATTTTCCAAGTTCCATTCTAGTTTACAAAATAATTGTGAGCGAATCAATTTGGGAAGTGGAAACAGAATCGGGGAACACTCCATTTGACTTAAATGATTTTTCATTCAAAGTAAATAATACTATTATCAAAATTGATTTAGGATTAGTTTACATTCATGGAAATCCGGGTGAAAATGGAAAAATTCAAGCTTTACTGGACATAAAAAAAATACCTTATCTTAATTCTGGTGTATTAGCGTCTTCACTTTCGTTTGATAAATGGTATTGCAATCAGTTCTTGAAATCATTCGGAATTCCTGTTGCGAAATCATTGTTTTTAAGTTCAATTAATCAGTTTTCAAACGAACAAATCGTAGAAACGTTAGGTTTACCTGTTTTTGTTAAACCATCTGATTCTGGTTCGAGTTATGGTATTTCAAAAGTGAAAGAAATAAGTCAATTAAGTGCTGCTTTAGCAACTGCATTTAAAGAAGGTCAAACGGTTGTGATAGAATCTTTTTTAGACGGGACTGAAGTAACTTGTGGTGTTTACAGAACCAAAAATGGATTACACGCTTTACCGTTAACAGAAATTTGTTCTGAAAATGAATTCTTTGATTATGAAGCAAAATACAACGGAAAATCACATGAAATTACACCTGCTCGAGTTTCAGATGAAATCAAAGAAAAAGTTCAAATACAAGCAAAAAATGTCTATCAATTACTTCA
>Ga0247832_1008432_pt1 | contig 10269 bp, 10 predicted proteins | sample LaCruzMarch2015__10_FD_192407 | JGI IMG/M metagenome (GOLD analysis project Ga0247832, IMG submission 192407) | Freshwater microbial communities from meromictic Lake La Cruz, Castile-La Mancha, Spain - LaCruzMarch2015_4m | ecosystem: Environmental > Aquatic > Freshwater > Lake | place: Spain...
ATAGATCAAACCAGTCGCCAGCGGCGTCGGTCGTTTCATGCCGAAAGACGCGACGAGAAGCAGGCCGATCGGGCCAAACATTACGACCCATTTCAGTGGTGTGCCGAACACGAGCTGGGTTAGCGCAGGAATTGAGCCGACCGCGTAAGCGATCAGCGCTGATAAAGCCAACCCGAGGGCCATCTTGTTGTAGATGCCCAGCATGAAGGCGCGCAGTCCAGAGTCCACCGACATGTCAGGGACGGTCGTTGCGCCTATGCCGTTCATGCGGGTGCGAAATGTGTTCATCGGGCCGATCCAGTCGAGGATTTAGGGAAATCAATAAATCATTTCGCCCGATCCATTTGATCTATCCAAGACAAGATTCCTTTAGTTAAAATAGGAAAATCCTATACGTGGGCGCCTGACAATCTTGATCTGTACTATATCCAACAAAGTACTGTGCAGCCACACTAGGGACGTCAAACGCCCTCGAGACGAGCGAACAGATGCGGCCAACCCTTAGACAGCTTCAATACTTCGTGGCGGTGGCGGATGCGGGGCGTTTCATTGACGCCGCCGAGCGTCTCAATGTTTCCCAGCCCAGCTTGTCGGCTCAGATTGCAGACATGGAAGCCGAACTGGGCGTCGTCCTGTTCGAGCGTGGTAGATCGGGCGTCGCGTTGACGCCGCTGGGGGCTGATCTCATCACGCGGGCGAGACTGATCCTTAGGGGCGTAGAGGATTTGCGGGCCGCAGCGAGACAGACCGATGGACGGTTGACCGGCAGGCTGCAGCTGGGGGTCGTGCCGTCAATCGGTCCCTATCTGCTGCCTGACGCCGCGAAGAGATTGCATGCGATGTTTCCCGAGCTGCGCTTGGCCGTCAGAGAGGAGCGGACAGTGGATCTCGGCATTCATCTTTCCGATGGTCGGTTTGACGCAGTAATCTCGAATGCCGCCGATCATCCGAACATGTGTGCGATGGCGCTCTTTCGTGAGCAACTCTGGGTCAGCATGTCGTCGGAGGATCCGCTCGCCCTGGAGGCAGGACGACCGATAGTTCTCTCAGATCTAAAGGGCAGAGTGCTTCTCAGCCTGGGGCAGGGCCATGGACTCAGTCAGATCACACAGGACCTTGCGCGAAAGTCTGGCGCGCATATTAGCACTGAATATGAGGGCACAAGCCTCGACGCCATCCGGCAGATGGCGGTCATGGGCGCAGGGCTCGCTGTGCTACCGAGCCTTTATGTCGCCTCCGAGGCGCGCTGGGACAAAGATCTCATCGTCAGGCGCGTGAATCACGATGGCGCCTATCGGGACATCTCGTTGATCTGGCGACCTGCTTCACCACTTGGAGCGCCTTTCCTCCAGCTCGGTGATGTTCTGAAGGAGGTCGGAAACCGTATTCTAGGTGATCTGAACTAACGAGATGACGCTATCCGAGTATCTCTACTTACTTACTTATTCCAAAACCTGACCAAAGCGCCGGGACGATCCTACCGAAGGATCGTTCATAGCAAGTGCGAGCGTCGAAAACATTCGATCGATGTCTGCGCATCGTCAGCCATTCCTGGGGCCAGCAGCGCCTACCGCCTTTCGGCGATGAACTGCCTTTTCGCTGATTTGTCCCGTTACACTCATTCGAACTCAACCGTGCGAAGAGCACCGCAAGCAAACATTCGCTGCTTCAGAGCAGAGACAACATCTACGAACAGCGCTTCAGGTTATGATCAGATGTCGGCGAAACACGTGAGTTCACGTTTGGCTCCTGGATGGGTCACGGCTCCGTTGTAGGCAGGGCCAACCGTCTCTGCGAACCGCCATATCGCGCCAGTACGGATGGAAGGCTCTTTGGAACGCCAAGCACTGCGGCGCTGAAGCATAATTGATGCGTCGACATTCAGATCGATCGTGCCCGCCATTGCATCGATTTTGATGATATCGCCGTCTTCCACCAATGCGATGGGCCCTCCGATGGCGGCCTCTGGTCCGACGTGCCCAATACAAAATCCCCGAGTGGCGCCGGAGAATCGACCATCGGTGATCAACGCCACCTTTTCCCCTAAACCTTGCCCATAGAGAGCCGCTGTCGTTGAAAGCATTTCCCGCATTCCCGGACCGCCTTTGGGTCCTTCGTAACGAATTACAATAACGGACCCCTCTGCAATAGTTCGAGCTTTGACGGCCTCAAAGGCATCTTCCTCGCAGTCAAACACGCGCGCTGGACCCTCGAACTGTAGTCGATTCATGCCCGCAATTTTCACGATTGCGCCGTCTGGCGCCAAGGAACCCCGCAAGCCAACCACGCCGCCCGTCGGTGATAGCGGCGTTTTCGCGTCATAAATGACGCTCTGTTTCGAATTCCATTCAATGTCCTGCAGGTTTTCAGCCAGGGTGCGTCCCGTCACGGTGATGCAATCTCCGTGCAATAGTCCTTCGGCCAATAAAGTCTTCATCACCATGTAGACGCCTCCGGCCTCGTACAGATCTTTCGCGACAAAGCGTCCGCCAGGTTTTAGGTCGGCAATGTATGGGGTGGATCGAAAAATCTCCGCGACGTCGAATAGATCAAATTCGATGCCGGCCTCGTTCGCCATCGCCGGAAGATGCAAAGCGGCGTTCGTAGAGCCGCCAGTCGCCGCAACCACCCGGGCGGCGTTTTCAAAAGCTTCACGCGTACAAATAGTTCGTGGCCGCAGATTATCATGGATGAGCTGCATCACTTGCCGGCCAGCAGCTTTGGCGATTTCGCTGCGTGATTCATACGGCGCCGGCGCCATATTGCTGTTGGGAAGTGATAGACCGATCGCTTCAGCGACGCAGGCCATCGTATTCGCAGTGAACTGACCGCCGCATGCGCCATGCCCCGGACACGCGGCTTTTTCGAGCGCGGTAAGTTCAGCGACGGAGCAGCTATTCGACGCGAATTTTCCAACGGCTTCGAAGACGTCGGCAACGGTTACATCTTTTCCTTGGAAACGTCCGGGGAGAATTGAACCGCCATAGACAAAAACCGACGGCACATTTAGGCGCAGCATCGCCATCATCATTCCGGGCAGTGATTTATCGCAGCCGGCAAAACCCACAAGTGCATCATAGCAATGTCCGCGTACTGAGAGCTCGATTGAGTCAGCGATCACTTCGCGGCTCACGAGTGATGACTTCATTCCTTCGTGTCCCATCGCGATGCCGTCCGTCACCGTGATGGTATTGAACCTCCGAGGCAATCCCCCTTTATCCGTCACGCCCTCGCGGCAAGCATCTGCTTGTGCGTCGAGCGCCGTATTGCAAGGTGCACTATCATTGCCGGCGCTTACGACTCCCACAAACGGTCGAGAAATTTCCTCATCAGTGAGGCCCATGGCGTAGTAGTAGCTTCTATGTGGCGCTTTCTCAGGCCCCATCGAGACATGTCTGCTCGGCAGGCGAGATTTGTCGAACTTAAGGTCGCTCATTTGTGGGGCCCGCCCTTTTGGTGGTTCTCAAACATAGTGCGCAAGCTGGTGTCTTTGCGCCCGCTGATATTATCTCTGCGATCAAATAGAAGCATTTGCATCTTGCTACAGCATTCATGCTCAAGATCGCGCGCGCCACTCCCGGTGGCTGCCCAATCTGAAGGGCAAGATCTTATCGTCGGCCACGTAGGACAGCAATTAGCGCCAACGGCATGGGGCGCAGAATGGCCCAAATTTGCCTTTGAAAGTGTCTTGACCTGAAAAAAGGAATGCCCGCTCGAACGGCTCATAAACGAACCTTGTTCAATTTGCGGTGACGAGCAGTGTGATTACATGGACTACGGCGATGCCGATGTTGGAAATCACGACAGGATTACGCAAGCCCACCAACGGCGCTGTGAGCAGCTTGTAGACCACCTGGATGCCAAGCAGCGTCTGTGTCCAAGCGGTGATGTCGCGATCAATGAGATGAAATGCGAGTAGTGCGACGCTGGTAACCAATATCGCTGCGTAGATCGCGGCAAGAATTCTCCGCGCCGCCGTATCGGCGCCCCAGGCTTGTTCCGCAGCCCTGCCGTTCGCGCCTAGAGCGATCAACACAGGCACGAGTACTAATACATTAAGCGAAAGAGACACCAGAAACATCAACGCGCCTTGAATGTAAGGTACGAAACGAGCGTCACGTCGCGCCGGATTATCTAAGGCGTGGCCCGTTGCTGCTCGAGACGTTGGTCGAAATCATGCGAGGAGAAGATGCTTCTTCGAAGGATTGACAAATGGGGCGCTCATCTTGGCCACGAAGCCGATGACGAACGCATTCAAGTGCGGACTAGCCCCGAAATGGCGCGCACCCCGGCAGCATCCGGAAAGACAACCCGACCAACTTGGCCGCTGTCCAGCCCCCAATGGTCTTGCAACACAGCCATAAAGATCGAGCGCAGATCATTCGCTGGCGCCAAGTCGCGGCCTTCGAACAAGGCCTTCGGCGCAAGGCCGGGCCAATCACCCATAAACTTTCTACCCGACACCGCGCCTCCCAGCAGGAATGCCGTGCTGCCGGCGCCATGATCCGTGCCCCCCGTTCCGTTTTCGGCAACCGTTCGGCCAAATTCCGTGACCACCGCAACCACCGTTTTCGGCCAGTGAGCGCCGAGCTTTTCTTTGAGCGCGCGCAAGGCGGCGTCCAGTCCCGCAAAGCGCAGAGCGAGTTGGCCATTGGCGGCGCCCTGGTTTGCGTGCGTATCCCAGCCTTCGAAGGAGAGCACCGCAGCTGCAGGCCCGCCTTCGGCCGAAAGTAACCGGCCGGCTGCTTCGGCTAGGCCCTTATAGACGCCGGGTCCGGTACGGCGGTTCTTGCCGTCCATGCCGTCCATGCCAGACGCACTGGCGATATTGTTGGTCTCTATGGCCGAGGCAAGCGCCGGCCCAAGGACGGCGTCGCCAGCATAAAGATCCATGAGCCGGTTTAGCGTGTCGTCACTGGCCGAAGGGGCGAATGACGGCGCCCAGCTCGTCGCGGACGCAGACCCACGCAGCACGAGCGGCAGGGCGCTTGCGATAGCGACCGCTTCGCGCGACTCTCCTGCCGGCCATGCTTTGAGCGCGCGACCAAGCCAGCCGTCGCTAGCGCCGAACACTTTCGCTGCGCCGGTTTCGAGGACGTCCTGGCCGTCAAAGTGAGAGCGCTCACGGTAGGGCGATGCACATGCAGGAACGATGGCAAGTTCTGCGCTCGCCCATAGCTCATGCAGGAAGGCGAGATTGGGGTGTAGTCCAAAACCATCTGTTAGCGGAAGGACGCCGCCGGCCTCGCCCGGCAGGGCAAGAGAAAGCTTGCCGCGCGCGGCGCGGTAATGTGCATCGCCAAAGGGCGCGACGGCTGCCAGACCGTCCATTGCGCCACGCAGGATCACGAGTACAAACTTGCGATCGCTAGATTGTTTCGAAACCGTCAGCGCGCCGGCGGAGCTGGCGAGAAAAGCGGCGCCGCCTGCGATCAGCGCCGCACGCCGGGTCATTAGATGCAGGGTCACTTCGGGCTCCTAACGGCGTTGGAATTCCGGGCTCATCAGCGCCAGCGTCAACCCTTGGGAAGGGCTTTCGGCGCGGGCGATACTCTCAATGGTGCGCGAAGAAAGCGCCGGGCCCAGCGCCGCGCGCGTCATGTCTTCGGGGCGGATCTTGCTACCCAGCCGATCTGACAAGGCTTGCGCCCACTCAACACGCTTGATGACTGCATCTGGCCCAGCCCAACTTGCGGCATCGTCCGGCCAGCCTTCGGGCGAGGGCGCCTGATACGGCACTTGCCCGAGTAGGCCGTAAGCCGCCACGATGCCCTTGCGCTCGATCTTGGGAAGGCCCGCGAGGCGCAGGGCCGAAAGGAAAAACTCATTCGGCGACTTGAACTTCCGAACCTCGGGCCGCCAGGCTGCGTCAAGCGAGATGAGCGTCTCATGCAGCGCTGGCAGGCGGCCGCCACTTATGCGGAAGCTCTTTACAAGCGCGTCTATAGGGGCGGCGGGCGGATCATCCGAGATGAAATGCCGGGCGAGCTTCGTGGCGATGCGCTGCGCCGTGGACGGATGACTGGCCAAATCGCGTAGGATGGCTTCGCCCTGGTCTTCGCCTGTCTCGGTGTAGCGTTTGCCCATTAAGGTACGAGCGCCCGGTTCATGGAAATGGCCGATGAAGATGAAGTCACCCGGGTCCGCACCGGGCGCTAGCAGCTTCGTGCGAGGTCCGGCCAGCGACCAACCTGTCAGCGCCTTGGCAAACTCCGTTACATCCGCCTGCGTGTAACCACCCTGCGCGCCGAGTGTCTGCAACTCCAGGATTTCGCGGGCGAGATTCTCGTTGAGGCCTTTGTCGCGGCGCGCGCCAGCTTTCGAATTTGGCCCCATCGACTGGGCCTGATCGAGATAAAGCAGCATGCCAGGATGCTGCGTCGAAGCGACTAGCAAATCGGAGAAGGTTCCTGTCATACCGGCCCGGATCACTTCCCGTTCGAAAGCCCCGGCGAAGGGAATGGTGACGGCTTTGTTGGCCGATACGGTAAAGTGGTTCGACCAAAACAATACGAGGCGTTCTGCAAAGCTTGCCTCAGTTGTCAGTCCATGCACGGTCCGCGCTTCAATCTCAACAAGGAGGATTTCCCGCAATTGCTTTAGGGGCTTTTGAATCGCCTCCTCTTGCCGATCGGGACTCATTTTGCCGGCGGCGCCGGAGGTCTTTGACTTTAAGTCTCGGAGATAGGCGCTTAAGGCTTCTGCAGCCATGCCAGTCGTCGGCAGCTCGTTTGTCTTGATTAAAAAGTTAGCCTTATCTTTCAGCTGCTTTGCTAGCCACGCCCGCGGATCTTTGCTCGCGGCGTCTAGTTCGCCCGGTCGGGCGCCCAAACCAAAGCGGTTCGCAGCGATTGAAGCGGTCAAGGTCCCAGACATGTTTAGCTCGTTAATTTTACCATTGAACGAGAGAAAAGCGGAAATCCGTTGCTTCCGTCAAAAAATATTTGAGCGACAAGCTTCGGCGAAATCGCGCCGCCGGCTGCATGAAGGTTCAGTGACCGGATAGGCGCGTCCCTCCCATAGGGGCTATGCGGACGAAAGGGGCGAGTTGGCCCTATTGAGACCGTCTGCAACGTACGAAAGTTTGTTTCCTACCATCCCGAGTTGCGGAACCTCTTACTTTCCGGAGGAGTTCGATGGGGATGCCGACGGAGAGTTACAAACCGACCATCTTGAAGCGCGTGTTCCAGCTCGCAGAGGGTTGTGCATTCGTGACTGTCGATGATCTCGGTCCGCTGAGAGAGAAAATCCTGAACAATTGTGGACGCATTTTAAATCAGGGCAGTTTCGAACTTGCCGCTGACCAACGGGGTGCGTCCGCGGACATGCAGGTGGCCACGGGTGTTTATCCGTTATACGAATTGCTCCAAGTGTAGCGCTTCGCTCTGGAGGTTCGATCTTGGAAAAGCTCATTGTCATTGTCGAAGACACTGGCCTGGGTGCGTCCTTGGACCCTTCCGCTGCGGTCGAGGCGCTCCATGAGCGCATTGCACCCTGTGTTGAAGCCTTGACGGTCCACATGACCGGGCGCGTTGTCAGAACCGACCTTCTAGACCGAAGCGGCGAAGATTCATCTGGCGGCTCTTTGTTCGACGGTACGCTTTATTGTGCCTTGTCCATGTGGATGACGTCCGCCGATCAAGCGGCGGATGTCTCTGATAGACTAGATTTTCTGCCTGGTCGAAGAACGATCTATTCGGTGGTTGAAGCGGCGGTTCGCGAATATGATGCGATGAACTGGCCGCCGGGAAGCGCCAGCCCGGGCGCGACATTGCTCGCTCTTTTCCGGCGCAAGGCTGGTATGTCACGCGACGAGTTTCGCGCGCGTTGGAGCGACCACAGCAAGCTGTCGTTGCGCCGCCATCCGCTAGTTCGGTATCATCGCAATCTGATCGTGCATCGAGTTGTGGGCGAGGGCGGCGATTGGGATGGCATCGTCGAGGAACGTGTCGGCAGCCTCGCAGATCTGGCGCCCGAGCGCTTCTATATCGGCGAAGGCGCACGCGAATTGGCGTCAGCCGATATCGCGACATTCATTGACGTCGAGCAAGGCATGCGCTGCAATCTACTTACGGAGTACATTCTCAAGCCGCCGCGGTGGCTTCGCGTTGCCGCGCCGTAGGACGATACCGTTGACTAGCATGTCGAGCGCGGACTCAACGATCGTTTCCAAGCGCTCGCGTTGTGGCGCCCAAGACAGCGTATCGCTCTGGACATGAATCAGCGTGTCATGCGTGACGCGCAACATCAGCATAGCAGTATCTGAAGACCCCGATGGTTATCGGGTTGTCTTGCAGCACGATTATTGGAGGTAAAATTCTAGTGGCAGGTGTCAGCGATGCCGCGCCAGTGGCGCGGGCCCCAAGCGATTGATTTGAATGGAGCGAGCCAGCCGCTAGGCGAAATTCGCGCTACTTCTGGGCTTGCCGAGCGCTCGAGGAGCGAGCCGCACCACTGCCTCGCCCTTTAGCTCTGATCTCGCCGCATCCTTAAAAAATTGGCAAACCCTATGCCCAGGACCGTCACGACGACGGCGCCGCCGGGCAATAGTCCAGCGGGCATCTCGAATGGCTGGAGAACCAGAAACGTCGCCATTATCAACAAATAGAGCGCCACAGGCACAAGCGCGATCGCGATCATTTTATTGTTGCTCACGATGCTCTCCCCAACGTCGCGCTCACGAGGTAGTATCGGCTTTCGGTTCGAATGACGAGTCTCTGCGAGCTACGGCCCAAACTGGGTCGGGCTGCGAGCGGCAGGATTAGAGCAGGGCAGACATCCGCGGTGTGCTGACGGTAGTCGCGGGATGGCCCGTTCCGGCCACTCAACCCATTTCTGCGCTCGGACCGTATAGCGTGCACATCCTCGCCCGTGCGGCACGCCGCGTGGCGGCATCCTTGGCGCTGGAACCGGCTTTCATCGTGCCAAACGTGCTGTCCTCGCATCGGTAGTCGCTCGCGCCGAAGTGTCGAACGGCCATCAAGCGCAGCCACTGGCGGGGACCTTCGAACCAAGCGTCGCCTGTTGCAGCGTCGGGGAAAATCGTCACGACGCCACACCAGTCGCACGGATTCTACGGGTGGCCGCGCAGAGCGGCGTAGGTGCGGCGGTCTGCTTCGGTTGGCTTGTTCTTAGATGCCGATGCGAGCTGTTTCGGATCGCGAAGGTTCGGGAGAAGGGGACGAAGTCTAGGACTGTACGAACTCGCGAGACATTTTTCATAGTGCGGATCGGCAGCGATGAGGATGTTTCAAATGAGCGACCAATACCAAAAGAGCAAAATTTTGAGGCAGTCGGCGCCGCCATACTTCTAAGGCGCCCATTTCTCGGTCAACGGCGTGCTGTCAATGACTTTCGCAGCCTTTGACGAGAGGGAAACGACTAGCGTCTTCTCGTCCCCTTCCGGATTCACACATGAAAATTCTGCTCGTCTCCGATCTGCACTACGCTTTGAAGCAATATGATTGGACCGTGGCGTCGGCTGAGAAATTTGACGTGGTAGTCATTGCTGGAGACCATGTGGATATTGCCGGCCAACTCGCCGGCAATGTGCAGATCGTGGTCCTGCTCAAGTATTTTAGCCGTATTGCTGCCCGGAGCCGCGTCATCGTCTCGTCTGGCAATCACGATCTCGATGCCCGGGACGCAAGCGGCGAAAAGGTCGCCTCGTGGATGAAGAGGGCCATGCAGCTCGGAATTCCCACTGACGGAGACAGCATTGAGATTGGCGACACCCTAATTAGTATTTGCCCCTGGTGGGACGGTCCAGAGGGCAAGCGGAGAGTGCAAGGTCAATTCGAGCGCGACGCCTCGCGGCGGAAAAGGCGGTGGTTGTGGGTTTATCACGCACCGCCGGCGGGTTCGCCCACCAGCTGGAACGGTCGCCAGTCGTACGGAGATTCAGAACTTAGCGATTGGATCGGGGCCTACTGTCCCGACGTCGTCCTCGCTGGCCATATCCACGAAGCCCCGTTTAAAACCGGAGGCTCATGGGTGGACCAGATAGGAAACACTTGGATATTCAATTCTGGTCGCCAGATTGGACCAATTCCCGCTCACGTCGTGCTCGACATCGAGCGAAACGAGGCAAGCTGGATTTCGCTTGCAGGCGAGGAGCACGTGCGCTTGGATCGGCCGTTGAAGCGCCTAGAGGGCCTCAGTAATCTGTTTCCCGGTCCGAGCCCGGCATGAACTCGCTTTTTTGTTCATGCACCAAGCTCTCGAGGATCTCGTCAACGATGCCGAGGTGGCTTTCCTGGTCCGCGAATT
>Ga0247832_1008433_pt1 | contig 10268 bp, 6 predicted proteins | sample LaCruzMarch2015__10_FD_192407 | JGI IMG/M metagenome (GOLD analysis project Ga0247832, IMG submission 192407) | Freshwater microbial communities from meromictic Lake La Cruz, Castile-La Mancha, Spain - LaCruzMarch2015_4m | ecosystem: Environmental > Aquatic > Freshwater > Lake | place: Spain...
GGAGCCATATCAGCGAGCGGTCTGGGAGGTAGTCTACACGGCGTAGCCCGGACCGGGGTCACCGCAGTAGGCCTACTGCAGTTGGGGATAGGTTCTCGGCATCTGTGCAGACCTCTAAACGCGCTCGTCAAACATCGAGTGGAGCCCACCGTGTCTGCGCGCCTCTAGAGGATGCTCCCGCTCAAGCACCACAGCGGCTTCAAGTGCCCGTAAACGGGCATAGCCGCGCATCATCTTCTCACTGAACTCGTACCAGCCCTGCCGCGTCCCCTCAAGGATCTTGCCGTGCGATGCCCTCTTGAGTGCATTCATCCGCTGAGAGAAGACCTTTTTTTCGAGTGGCTCTTTGCCGAGTGAGGCCATGATCCGCTGATAAGATGTGAAGACGTCGCGGCTGGGTCGCTGGAGTTCGTCGCCGTCCGCGACCGCCCACAAGATCGGCTCAACGTCGTTCGAGTACTTCTTGGTCGCCAGTTCGTATGGCTTGCGGAGTTCAGGCTGCATTGCGGAGACGCAATCTGATATCGCGCCCTCGAACAACTGCGGCCGCACCCGACTTCGGTCGTCGCTCTCAAACACTCGCCAGAACAACTTCTCGCAGATGAGATGAACGAAATGGGGGAAGCCATCGCTGACTGAACCGATGCGATAACTCGAAGTGCTGTCGATATCGATCCCGAGGTGCTTCGCAGCGGCATCGATGATCTCGAGCCGCCCTGGCCACGGCAGCCGATCAAGATGGACAGTGTGGAAATTCCGGTAGGCACTTGGATTGGCGGCGAAGAGGTCTTCTGGGCTGCCACCGATCCCGCAGAAGATGAGTGCGAGAGGCACATGGTCGTCTGACAGACCCTTGGCGACGTTGGCAAACTGCAACTGCTCGGCCTTGTCTTCAACTTGGTTGAACTCGTCGATCACAACGATGGGCGACTGAGAGTGCAGCCGGGCGACGGCTGACAATAACCGGATACACTCATTGAGAGACCGAGGACACTGGACTTCACCCATCTCGAACTGCTGGCGAACCGATAGAGAGAGCCCCTGAAGCGCGACACTCCCGGCCTTCTCGACAATCCGCTTGCGAACCCGCGGATCGGTAGGGATCGCAGTGTTGGCGATCTCGGCTACGGTCTCAAAGCACTTTGCGTTCGGCCCACACTGCACGATAATTGGCTCTGCGTCGGACGACTGGTGTGCGTACGCTACCGTCCTTGCGAGAGAACTCTTGCCGACACCGCGATGGCCATAGATGAAGACGTGCCGCCCAGGGGAGAACAGTGCTTTCTCGATCTCAGCGACCTGAGCAGCGCGACCTCGCAGCAGTTCAACGGTCTCGATGGTTCGCGATGGCGACAACACCTCGTGCATCGCTTTGGCGAACACTACACGCTCAGCAGTGTCTCGACTGCTGGCTCCGAGGGCGGAAGACGTGAGCATCGGCTCCAACTTGTTCGCGTTATTCGCAAGCGTCAGACTACGCGGAGTATGGAGGCGGCGCCACCTCTGCCAGTGCAGCTTCCACAGCTGTCGAGCTTCAGGGGCAATCGCGCCCTTGACACCACACCAAGGGTGCCACACAAGAGGACGAATGGCTGACGGAAAAAGATCGCAAATTCAGTGACTTGGGACGCCCTTTCGAAAATCCTCTTCTGGGCACCATTCCCGACGTACGCAAGATGCCGCCGCCGACCACTTGAAGTGGGCGAGCGGCGTCCGCGTGGGTGGGGTTCGACCGGCTGGTACTATCTCACCACCATCAGCGGGCATTCGAGGACCGCCGCGAGCGGGCTCGGGGTGTCGGTTTCGGGGACGACGAGGCCGCCGCGTTGGGCGACGATGAAGCCCGGCTGCAGGCGGCGGAGGGATTCGGCGACCACGGCAGCCTCGCCGAAGCCCAAGCGGGCCGTGACGATGTCGGGCGCCGGGGCGTCGGCAATCGCGAGGCGCACCTCGTATTCGAGGGCCATCAACGTCATCTCGTCGGGGGCGACCAGCATCAGCGTCACGCGCTCGTCGTTGACGGAGGCGAGGCGGTTTGCGACGCGCAGCATGGGACCGAGCCGCTCGCCATCCTCGATCGCTACCAGGATCGGGCCCAGGATGGGGCCACGGCTGCGTCGCGCCTCGGTGCCGACGACGATGATGCCGGTGGCACCACCCACCTCCTCGAGCAGGCGGCCGAGACCAGCCATGGCGCGCGCATCGATGGGGGCTGCGATGACCACCATGTTCCACGGCCCGTGCTCTTCGCAGGCGAGCGTCAAGGCGCGGGTCGGCTCCTCGGTCAGCGCGCGGCGCCGCATCGGCACGCCCGCGTCGGCGACCAGCCGCTCGACCGTGCGCTCGGCGCCGCGCAGCGCATAGGCCAAGTCACGCACGATGTCGCAGCCGTCGCGCAGCAGGCCGTGGCGGCCGCCGGTCCGGTACACCGGCACGCCTTCGTAGCCGATCAGCCGGGCGAGGTTCGCGTCGGCAACGGCGATCGCCTCGATCTCGGCGCCGTAGGCCCGCGCCATCAGAATCGCCGCTTCGACGGCGAGCGGGCTCGCAGGCCGGCTCTCGATGCGCAGCACGATACGCCCCCTGCCTTCGCCGGCCTCCGCGACGTGAGCGATCACGACACGCCCTCGCCATCGGCCGACCCGTCGCGCGCGGGACGCGCGAACAGCCGCGCGCGCTCGGCGAAGCGGAGGAGCCGGTCGGCGACACGACGGTTGACGGTGCCGTCCGGGAACGGCCCGTCGGCCTGTTGGACGCCGGCCGCGACCCCGGTCAGGATCTCGATGCCGTCGTCGATGGTGGCGACCGCATGCACCGCGAAGCGGCCGGCGGCGACTGCTGCCACCACGTCCTCGCGCAGCATGAGGTGTTGCGCGTTGGCGTGCGGGATCAGCACGCCCTGGCTGCCGTCGAGGCCCTTTGCGTTGCAGACGTCGAAGAAGCCCTCGATCTTCTCGTTGACGCCGCCGATCGCCTGCACCTCGCCCCACTGGTTGACCGAGCCGGTGACCGCGAGCCCCTGGCGGATCGGCACTTCGGCGAGTGCCGAAAGCAGCGCGTAGAGTTCGGCCGAGGACGCGCTGTCGCCGTCGACGCCGCCGTAGGACTGCTCGAACACCAGCGAAGCCGCCATCGCCAGCGGCACTTCGGCGCCGAAACGGCCGGCGAGGAAGCCCCACAGGATCATCACCCCCTTCGAGTGCAGCGGTCCGCCGAGGGCGACCTCGCGCTCGATGTCGGTGACGCGGCCCTGGCCGAGCGCCACACGTGCGGTGATGCGGCTCGGCTTGCCGAACGCGAAGTCGCCGAGTTGCAGCACCGAGAGGCCATTGATCTGTCCGACCTTGGCGCCGGTCGTGTCGATCATCACGATCTCGCGGCCGATGACCTCCTGCGCGCGATCGCGCAGCCGGTCGGAGCGCTGCACGTGCTCGTCGACGGCGCGGACGATGTCGTCGGCGGCAATCACAGCGCGGCCGGCGCGGCCCGCCCAGTAGTCGGCCTCGCGCACGATGTCGGCGATGCGGCCGACCTCGATCGACAGCTTCTCGCGATCGTCGGCGAGCCGGGCGCCCTCCTCGATGATGCGCGCGACGGCGCCGGCATCGAGCGGCTTCAGCGCGTGCTGCCGCACGATCGAGGCGACGAGCCGTGCGTAGGACATCAGGCTTTCCGGCGTGCGCGCAATGGTGTCGTCGAAGTCGGCCTGCACCTTGAAAAGGCGGGCGAAGTCGGGGTCGTGCGCGGCCAGCAGGTAATAGAGTTCACGATCGCCGAACAGCACGCACTTGACGGCGAGCGGAATCGGCTCGGGATCGAGTGTCTGGGTAGAGGCGAAGCCCATCTGCTCGACCGGCTGCTCGATGCGGATCTCGCGCGCCTTGAGGGCACGCTTCAGCGCCTCCCAGGCGAACGGCGACAGCAGGAGTTTCCGGGCATCGACGAGCAGATAGCCGCCGTTGGCGCGATGCAGGGCGCCGGGCTTCATGAGCAGGAAGTCGGTCAGCAGCGCGCCCATCTGCGCGACGTGCTCGATGCGGCCGATCAGGTTGCCGTAAGTCGGATTGAGTTCCTCGACGATCGGCGCCGTGCACGAGGCGGGATCCTCGTGGGCGACCATCACGTTGATCTGGTAACGGCGGAAGCGGGGATCGCGCGAAACGTCGACCGGCTGCTTGACGATCGCCTCGGCCTCGCCGTCCTCGCTCGACGCGAGGAACAGCGCGATGTTGCGCACCATATCGGTGTGCACGGCGTCGATGTGAGCTGCCACGTCGGCGAGATCGGCCACCGCCGCCTTCAACTCGTCGAGCGCGTCGGTGACCACGAGGCGCGCCATTTCCTCGTTCAGTTCGGCGAGCCGGCCGCGTCGCTCCTTGTCGGACTTCGGAACAGCTTCGAGGATCGTCTCGAGTTCGCGCTGCAGCACGTCGATCTTCTGCTGGACGCCTTTGCGGATCTCCTCGGGCAGCGCGTTGAACACCTCGGGCTTGACCACCTTGGCCTCGTGCATCGGCGCCATGGCGATACCATTCGGTGTGCGCAGGATCGCGATGTTCTGGGTCTCGGCCTTACGACTCAGCGCCTCGAAGGCCGCCTCCTGGCCCGAGCGAAAGCCTTCGTCGATGGTGCGGCGACGCGCCTGATACTCGTCGCTCTCGAACATCTGCGGCACGGTCTGGCGCAGTTCGTCGATCGCCGCGATCATCGCCTTGGACAGCGCACGCGCCCGGCCGCAGGGCAAGCGCATAGCGCGCGGACGGTTCGGCGTCTCGAAGTTGTTGACGTAGATCCAGTCGTGCACCGGCGACGGTTCGAGCGCTTTGCGGGCGAGGTAGGATTTGACGGCGGTCGTCTTGCCGGATGCGGGCGGGCCGAGCACGAAGATGTTGTGATCGTGCGTCGCCATGTCGGCGCCGAACTCGATCGCCCGGAGTGCGCGCTCCTGGCCGATCAGCCCATCGATGCCGTCGAGTTCGGCGGTGGTCACAAAACCGAGCGAGGCAGGATCGACGGTGCGGCGCAGTTGGCTTGCAGCAAGGGCTGCGTGGGGGGCAGCGGGCACGTGCCCGGCGGTGTTGGCGGGCGCGGGCGGAGTTGTTACGGGCTTGCTCGCCCCAGCCGTCGCGCTCGCGCCCGGCGTTTTCGCCGCTGCCGTCTCCTTCTGGCCCCACTTCCGGAACATCGAACGTGCCCTTCTCGACTGCGTTGCGCGACACTTGCGCCATCTCGCGTGGTTGACCCGCGTCGGTTGTCATCCTGAAATGGCAACGCCATGACACGCAACACGACGCGCAACACTGCAGGCACCATGGCATGCAACGCGGCAGGATCGGCAACGGGCGACATGACCGGTAAAATATTCCCGAGCGCGTCCGCTGGCGAAGCGATGGTCGCGGCCAGTCTGGCGGCGCCCTGCGATGGCCGCCAGTCGGAGGCCGCATTGGCAATCCAGCGTGGCACCATGCGACTGCTGGCGAGCCATGGACTGACCGCAATCGCCGAGCTCGTGCTGGCCAACGGACGGCGCGCCGATATCGTTGCACTGTCGCCGGCCGGCCGCATCACCATCGTCGAAATCAAGTCGTCGGTCGCAGACTTCCGCGCCGATGCGAAATGGCCCGACTACCTCGCATATTGTGATCGCTTCCTGTTCGCCGTGGCGCCGGAATTCCCGGGCGACCTGATCCCGCTCGACGCCGGCCTGATCATCGCCGACCGATATGGCGGTGAGATCGTTCGGGAGGCTCCGCAAGATCACCCGCCGTTGCCTGGAGCCCGGCGACGCGCGCTGACGCTGTCGATCGCGCGCTCGGCGATGGCGCGCGTTCAGGGGATCGTAGATCCGGAGTGGCGGTACGCGGCGCTCCTGGAGGGGTAGCGGCGAGCGACGCATGTGCGCTCCCGCAGCCATCGACGCGCGAAGACGCAGGCGCAAAGCGCACAGTTCAGCTCGAAGGACTGATGGGAAGAAAAATTCGCCAGGGGCGGGAACCTCGGCCAGAGGTCGTAGTTAAGCTCAGCAGCGGGGTAAATGTTCCGAGCCTGCCTACGTCCTCTGGCCTGGTGACCAAACGAATTGCCGAAGAGGGCGTCGACAACTCGCCTGGTGTCTCGATCGGCTGCTGCGCGCAGGAGGCCCGCTCACAACTCCGACCACGTACCATGTCCCAACAGGAATGCGGCGGACCTGCAGACGACACGGCGACGTTTCCAGTGATCCTCCTCCGGCGATGTACGCGTCGCAGTTGTACGCGACGACCTACGCAGGAGGACCTAAACTGTTGAATACGGTTCAAAACCGCAACATGCTTGACACTGGCATGCAACTATGACGAACGCAAGGCCCGCCGTGATTCGCAGTTGTTCTGCTGTGGCGGCAGGGAAGCCCGCGATGTTCTGCATATGTTTACGGGTCTTGAGCAAAGCCCTGATTTCTTTAAATATAAAGTATAATCATAGCAACCATGCAAACTTCTCCACACCCTGAACATTGCATGGGGTGGGCAGATTGTTTGTACCGACGACAGACCAAAATCTGGCGTGTCGACGAACGATCGAGCGTGGCCGGCGCGCTCGGCCGGATCGCAAAGTCCTGAGCCGGCAGTGCTCGCCGAGAACTCAAAGCCCCTTGAGCTTGGTCTCGATGGCACGGAACGTAGTGCGAATACGCCGGACGGTACCCGTGCGAGCGCGCATAACTACGGTCTCGGTCTCGGCGAACTCGCCGTTGAACTGCACGCCTTGCAGCAGCGACCCGGAGGTGACGCCGGTCGCCGAGAACATGACGTCGGTCGAAGCCATGTCCTGCATCGTGTACTTCTTGGTGAGGCTGGCGCCCATCTTCTCGGCGCGCGCACGCTCTTCGTTGCTCTGCGGCATCAGGCGACCCTGCATCTGGCCGCCGATGCAACGCAACGCGGCCGCTGCAAGCACGCCTTCCGGCGCGCCACCCGACCCGAGGTAGATGTCGATACCGGTCTGGCGCGGGTTGGTGGTCCAGATCACGCCGGCGATGTCGCCGTCGGGGATCAATTGGACGCCTGCGCCCGCGTCGCGGACGGCCTTGATCAGGTCGGCGTGGCGCGGCCGATCGAGGATGCAGGCCGTGATTTCACTGACGTCGATGCCGCGGGCACGTGCCAGGGCACGGATGTTTTCGGCAGCGGGGAGGTCGAGATCGATGATGCCGTCGGGATAGCCGGGGCCGATGGCGATCTTGTCCATGTACATGTCGGGCGCATGCAACAAGCCGCCCTTCTCGGAGATGGCGAGCACGGCAAGCGCGTTCGGCATCGCCTTGGCGCAGAGAGTTGTGCCTTCCAACGGATCGACGGCAATGTCGACCTCAGGGCCGGTACCGGTGCCGACCTCCTCGCCGATGTAGAGCATCGGCGCCTCGTCCATCTCCCCCTCGCCGATCACCACGCGACCGCGGAGTTTGACGCGACCGAGCTCGGCTCGCATGGCGTCGACGGCGGCCTTGTCGGCGGCCTTGTTGTTGCCGCGACCGCGCAGCTTGGCGGCAGCGATCGCCGCCGCCTCGGTGACCCGCGCCACCTCGAGAACGAGCATCCTGTCGAGCCCGACGACCTCACCCGCTGCCATGCCATCCTCCCGGTCGCGCCGAATCGGCACGCTCAAAGCTGCTCTATTCTGATCACTTGCGGAAGCGTCGCGATCTTGCCGTCGCTCTCGATCGCCGACAGCGCGCGGCGAATCTGCGCCTCGGTCGTCGCGTAAGTGATCAGCACCACCGAGGCCGGGCTGCCGGCCTGATGCCAGGCGCCCTGTGTTCCGGGGAGCGCTGCACGCGGACGACGCTGCACGATGCTTTCCAGCGAAACGTTCTCGTCCGCCATGCGCCGGGTGATCGCCGCCATCGCGCCGGGCCGGTCGTGGACACTCAAGCGCATGTAGTAGGCACCCTGATGGGCGTCGAGCGCGGCGCGCGTATAGCTCGCCAGTGCCAGGGTCTCGCGGGCGAACGCCGGCACGTAGGTGTCGCGGGCGATGTCGACGATGTCGGACATTACGGACGAAGCGGTGGCACCGGCGCCGGCACCCGGTCCGATCAACAGCAGGTCGCCGACGAAGTCGCCGTTGATCGCCACCGCGTTGGTGACGCCCGAGACCTCGGCGATCGCCGAGTGCTTCGGCACCATCGCCGGGTTGACGCGGCTCTCGATGCCGGATGGCGTCTTGACCGCGACGCCGAGCAATTTGATGCGGTAGCCGAGATCGCCGGCCGCTTCGATGTCGGCGAGCGTGATGCGCTCGATGCCCTCGACGTGGATTTCGCCGAGTGCGATCTCGGTGCCGAAGGCGAGGCTGGTGAGGATGGCGAGTTTATGTGCCGCATCGAAGCCGCCGATGTCGAAGGTCGGATCGGCTTCCGCGTAGCCGAGCGCCTGCGCCTCTTTCAGCACCTCGTCGAAGGCGCGACCTTCGTCCTGCATCTTGGTCAGGATGTAGTTACAGGTGCCGTTGAGGATGCCGTAGACGCGCGAGATGTCGTTGCCGACGAGGCTTTCGCGCAGTGTCTTGATGACCGGGATGCCGCCAGCGACGGCCGCCTCGAAGGCGAGCGTCGCGTCGCCCTGCTCGGCGAGCCGCGACAGCGCCATGCCATGGTGGGCGAGCAGCGCCTTGTTGGCGGTGACGACGGCCTTGCCGCGCAGCAGCGCCGCCTCGACCAGCCGGCGCGCGACGACCCCGCCGCCACCGATCAGTTCCACTACGCAGTCGACGTCGTCACGATGGGCGAGGGCTTCGGCGTCCTCCACCCAATCGATGCCAGCCAGATCGATACCGCGAGCTTTCGCGCGGTCGCGGGCCGAGACGGCTACCACCACCACGTCACGGCCGGCAAGCGCACGGAGCCGCTCGCGACGGGCGGTGATCAGCTTCATCAGGCCGCCGCCGACGGTGCCGAGGCCGGCGATCGCAAGTCTCAAGGGCGCGGTCATACGGGGCCGTTTTCTCGAAGGATCGACCGGGCCCAAGGCGGCCCGGCGCAGGAATACAGGTGAAACCTGCCGGGCGAGCCGGCCTCAGGCTTTCTTGGCGAGCGGCACGACGTTGTGCAGGGTGTCGGGTGCCTTGGCGAGGAACCGCTTGATGTTGCGGGCGGCCTGACGGATGCGGTGCTCGTTCTCGACCAGTGCGATGCGCACGTAGCCTTCGCCGTGCTCACCGAAACCGACGCCCGGCGCGACGGCGACGTCGGCCTTCTCGACCAGCAGCTTGGAGAATTCGAGCGAGCCCAGTTCCTTGAACTGCTCCGGGATCGGCGTCCAGGCGAACATCGAGGCAGCCGGGCTGTCGATCGGCCAACCGGCCTTGGCGAAGGCATCGACCATGATGTCGCGGCGGCGCTTGTACGTCGCCCGCATCTCGGCGATGCAATCGTCGGGGCCGTTTAGGGCGGCGGTCGCCGCCACCTGTATCGGCGTGTAAGCCCCGTAGTCGAGGTAGCTTTTGACGCGGCCGAGCGCCGCGATCAGCCGCTCGTTGCCGACAGCAAAGCCCATCCGCCAGCCGGCCATCGAGTAGGTCTTCGACATCGAGGTGAACTCGACCGCGACGTCCATGGCACCGGGCACCTGCAGCACCGAGGGAGGACGCTTGCCCTCCTCGAAGTAGACCTCGGAGTAGGCAAGATCGGACAGGATGACGATGCCGTGGCGCTTCGCGAATTGGACGAGTTCACGGTAGAAATCGAGGTCGGCGACATAGGCCGTGGGGTTCGAGGGATAGCAGACCACGACCGCGATCGGCTTCGGGATCGAGTGGATAATCGCCCGCTCCAGCGCCGGGAAGAATGCCGGTGTCGGTTCGGCCGGAACCGAGCGGATGACGCCGCCGGCCATCAGGAAACCGAACGCATGGATCGGGTAGCTCGGGTTCGGCACCAGCACAACGTCGCCCGGCGCGGTGATCGCCTGCGCCATGTTGGCGAAGCCCTCCTTGGAGCCGAGCGTCGCGACGATCTGCGTCTCCGGCTTCAGGCGCACGCCGAAGCGGCGCTCATAATAGCCCGCCTGAGCGCGCAACAGTCCGGGGATGCCTTTGGACGCGGAATAGCGATCGGTGCGCGCCTTGCCGGCCGTCTCGACCAGCTTTTCGATGACGTGGCGCGGGGCGGCGAGATCGGGATTGCCCATGCCGAGATCGATGATGTCGGCGCCGCCGGCACGTGCCCGGGCCTTGAGTGCGTTCACTTCCGCGAACACATAGGGTGGCAGGCGCTTGATGCGGTGGAAATC
>Ga0247832_1008438_pt1 | contig 10264 bp, 5 predicted proteins | sample LaCruzMarch2015__10_FD_192407 | JGI IMG/M metagenome (GOLD analysis project Ga0247832, IMG submission 192407) | Freshwater microbial communities from meromictic Lake La Cruz, Castile-La Mancha, Spain - LaCruzMarch2015_4m | ecosystem: Environmental > Aquatic > Freshwater > Lake | place: Spain...
ACGTTCGATCAGATTCGTTCGATCGGATTTCAGAGTTCAAACATTCGCACGAGAACGTTTGGCAGTTGATTTTTTGGTGCGAAGGTCTTGAGTGGTCGATCGCGGGTCAGGCGCGCCATTTACCCCCGTCGTCATTCCCTTGATATATCTATCTACATATCGTGAATTTTGATGACGGATATCGTACCATCTCTTTTACTTGAGAAATTTACGATCGCTCCCGCGTTTACCATTCTCAACACACCACTACAACATACCTAGGGCGAAGCGGAGCCATGAAAGAGGAGGCGAAGCACAATCTCAATCGTTGTAGTTGGAAGAAGCAGCCACAACCAACCCTCGAGGAACTCATCGTAGCCAAGGCTGAGCTTACTAGTGGTGATACGTCCGGACTTGTGTACGTTCGGACATCGCCAGGTGCGGCATTTTTAATCGAACCACGTAAGGAGGTATTGAGTTTGATCGAATCTAAGATTGCAGCGATCAAAAAGCAGCAACAACCACAGCAACAGCAGCACAAATAATAGACGATTATAACGAAATGCCGCATCCGATTAAACGTCGTTCATCACTACCACCAACGACGAAATCGCCATCTTCCTCCTCCTCACTTGCAACAACAAAATACAGCTCTTCATTACTCGAACAAGCACTTTCACATGCCACATCTTCCTTCCAAACCACTGTCCTATCAGTCCTACATACTGCCGCGGTGACATGTCTAAAACGTATCCTCTCACAACGATTACATGAACATTTTCGATCTCTGCCGCCAGAAGTAGTAGGCAATACATCAATATCAATTGTTGATGTTATAGACAATGATGATACTAATTTACTCGTGGTAACATTGGAGGATGTAGAAATATGTCAACGTTTGGCAATCAAAGTGGGGTTAAAGTGGAGTGAAACATTACAAAAACAGGGATATGTAGAATTATCCAATATTGCATTAAATGTCGTCACATCACGAAGAGGGGGATGCTTTCTTGAACGAATCGAGCAGCAGCAGCAGCCACAACGGGGGATGGAACGGCAATATGATAATTTGGACAAGCAACGTAATAACAGAGAAGGAAACGAACAACAGCGACAGAATGTTCATCTAGCGATGAGGAATGATGGCATTGCTTTGGGTAAATATACGACACCACATGCGACACTGCGTTCATTACGTCGATATCTACTTGACTGTGATGACTCGACTGGTCTACCATATACACTACTGGTGGACTATGATGATGCGACAAATGAGAATGAGATATCTTCATCGTCATCATCATCATCATCTGCAGATCTAGCAGTACGTGAGGCAATACGTAAAATTGATGCTTTTGCAAGCAGTAATTTGTCCTACTGGGACTACGGATACGATGGAATTATTGAGGCGGTAAGAAGGAATAGAGACCGGATTGATTATTCTCGTGTACTACATGCCAATAATAATACTTTGAGTAGCAGCGCCACTACTTATGATGAAGAGGAGGAGGAGGAGGAGGGGACAATTCAGGGAAAGAAAAAGAGAAAACGAGGACGACGTAGCACTGTAGTTCGTTTCAAAGATGATGATGATAACAGCAATGAGGACGTGGCGAGACAAGGTGTGAAAACTAATTCGGGACCATTATTAAAACGTCGTCGACGTAAGATGATGCAGAAACAAACGGAAGATGTCCCGGCAGAGGAAGATGGAACAGATGAAGTTGAGAGATGTAACGGGTTATTGCAACCTGTAACGGGTAGACCACCGTCGTTTATTGGAGATGAGACATATAAGTGGGAAGAAATACTCAATGAAATGTCATTGGAAGAACGACGACAACTTATCATCTCCTCAATTCATCCTCCATATCCTTTCGAATTCGACATGAAGAAGAAAAGTATGGGGCACAACAGCAACGACGACGATGATGAGGAGGAGGCGCATCTAGATGCAATCATTTGTGGTGCACTCAAGGATATTGGTAAGATTCATCTATGGGAACAAACACGACACTATCCTCCTGCCTCGGGGGAAGAAGGTGAGGAGGAGGGTGACGATGATGACGAGGATGACGAACCACCAGCCGAAGAAGCAATAGGAAACAGGAATACAGTAGTAGTGGCAACCATGTTTGGCACTTCCATGACACGTGCGTCACTAAAGTCTCAGAACCGTAATCGACGTCAAAAGCGTGCAATGGTGCGTGCAACGAAAGAACGGCTGGGTCGACGAATAGTATCAATTAATGAACATAAGGCTGCATATGCCAAGGCCGTGTCTTGTAGTAAAATTCGTTGGACAGAGGATGATGATGATACTCATATTAATGCACGTCAGGGTCCTAGGAAATGGCTTGAGATGGATCTTGGAGAATGTACGATCGAGCTGATTGATGACAAAGGACTACTCGAGCCGAATGATAAGGCTTGGGAGAGTGACAATGACCAGAAGGTGAAACGAATTTTATCATTTCGCAGCTTGGAGGTGGCGTTGATGCATTGACACTAACATACAGCAATATACTTATACTAATACAACTACACGATGATTGACAAATCGCCATGTACCAGCATCTTGAGCTCAACAAATCGTTGTCTCATTTCTCTCAATTTCTGTTGATGAAGTGGATTGGTGCTATTGATTAGATCATTCATCTCACCAGGGTCATTCATCATATCAAACAGTTGTTCATACTTGAAATCTGGCCAATAGAAGTATTTATAATCCTTACGAACAAGTGCCTCGGAAGCTGGTATAAAATCCGTACTAACATGTGTTGGGTGTTCGTAAAAGAACTCAGTCCTCCAGCTATTTTCTGAGCCAGAATGGTATGTTCCATTACCGTCAGATGCTGGATTAGGATACTGTCGTTTATCCTCAATAGAGAAAGCTGAAGCATTGCGTTGTTGCGCGAATTCCATCGTTTCTAGCACATCATCGTCTCTATACATTACACTAATATCGCGTCCCATCATGAATGGCCTTGGTTCCAAACCAGCAGCGGCAAGAATTGTTGCGGTCAAATCAATGTTTAAAGTAAACTCATCATTCACTGTGCCTTTGAACTGTGACGACATTCGTGGATCTTTTACAATTAGTGGTACACGTATACTCTCTTGATGTGGATACCACTTGTCGGCAAGACCATGCTCGGCATGAAAGTTTCCATTGTCGGTAGTAAATATGATGAGAGTGTTATCAAGTTGACCTTCCTGAGCGAGCTTTTTGAGTATAATTCCGACCGATTCATCCACCTCACTTGCCATACGATAGTAGTTTTTCATCATGCGTTGGTACTTGTCCGGTGTGGTGTATCGCTTACTCCATCTCGCACGTCCTTCATTGCTTTCTGTAAAGAAGGGAGGCATCTTCTCCCACGCTTCCTGCGTGGCTGTTGCGGGGATTGGTATACTATCATTACCATACATTGTCATACTCTTTTTCTGTGGCGAGTATTGATTGTCATCTCCATCAACTGCATGTGTTGCAAAGTAAGCCACGTTGATGAAGAATGGCCTAGTCTTGTCTCGGATGCTAAGAAAGTGAAGTGCATCGGCTGTATTCTTTTCTGTAATGTGCCACATCTTACCACCAATAGTACGATAATGCCAACCATCGTCATTGACAAAAAAGTCAAAATTTGATACTGTGTTCATTCCAGCCACTCCCAACTTGCCAACATGAGCCGTGGAATATCCTGCCATATGCTTTAGAAGATAGAAGAGTGTTTCATTCTGTGGTATCTTAAAGTTTGTCGCTGTTGGTATATCAAAATGATGTCGTGCGAGGTATTGACCACTGTATAATGATGCACGTGAAATCCAACAAATGCTTGTAGTCACGCAATTCCGTGCGAATCGTACCCCCTCCGATGCCAATGCATCCAATACAGGTGTTTTGACAATTGGGTTGCCTGCCGCACCGAGAGTGTCATGTCGCCAATCATCAGCATAAAATAGTAGAATATTCATCGTTCCGGTGGAAGCTACTATTCTGTCATTATACATGTGTGGTACTGCCACTATTACTACCACAGTTATCAACGTAACTACGACGCTCAGCAAGAATACAATTCCAATGACACACAACGCTCGAGGATGATTTTGTTTTATCTTCGACCAGACGGACGACTTGTCCTCCGACGATCCCAGTGCCGGCGACGTTGCTGCCTCTCCTTCTCCTCCTCCTATACCTATCCGCGACGAGACCATCGGGAAATTGCCAGTTGTTCGGCCCGAGCACGACAGAAGTGCGAGATTTTGAATCTACAAGTAAGAAAGATTAGAGCGGGAAACACGAAAGTGTATTTATGTAGTATGTGGGGGAGACATCAATCATCAATCACAAAAAACAACACATCAACACCAGCCATGACGACCTCGCGCGGCGGCAGCAGAGGCGTTATCATCGATGACGGCGCAATTCATCATCATCCTCTTTTTCAGAATCATTCTAGTGATGATGAGCGACGACATAGTCGACATCTGATGCCCTATCGTAGCACCGGTGGTCTCCTCTTTATGATGACAGCTTCCTTGTCATCATCACTACTTTTACTCTCGTCACTACCATCTACTACGTCCTTGGCTGGGTCATCGACGCTACTATGGTCGCCATACTCATCAAGGACGCTTTCCTCTTTTTCATCGTCTCATGGTCATTTATTCGGCGACAGTCCTCCGCAGAATCCAGCGTCTACAGTTGCCATCATGTCCACATCAACAACGTCATTGTACATGTCAAGCAATGCTGCCTTTGCATCCTCCGACCCCTCGTCGACATCATCATCATCATCTAACAATGATGTAGCACCACTTGCCACACAAGGGGATTGGTCCGCATATCCTGATAATAATACTGGTGAAATATATTACTTTAATCATGATACGGGCGAGAGTAGGTGGGATCCACCGACATTGACATTCCCAATTGTTACTGCCGCGGGAGGAGGAATGGGAGGAGCAACGTCATATCCTCCAGGAAGAGGAGCGACGACGACAATGAGTGATGGTGCCGCAACGACATTTGCGACATCGTTCGGACGAGCATCATCTACCGTCGATGATGGTGGATATAAGGTAGGTGCAACAACGTCCATGGGTAGTCGGATGCGCGATGGTCCATCGTTTGGAGGAAAACCAATGGCGGGTAGAAGTAGTTTTGGTGGAGCGACGACGACCTCAATGGGCAACCGTCGTCCAGTTATAGGAGAAAATAATCCATTCGAATCAACATCGACGATCATCCGAGGTGGACGTCCATCGACGGGGAGAAGGTTTGTTGCTCCAAATAGTATCCAAAATGATGAAGGAATACCCAACAACGGTCCTCCTCCTCCTCGTTCAGAAATGGTCGACGGATCGCTAGTATTCGATCAACGGCAGCGCTCACCACCGACCTTTTATGAAATGTTACGCGTCTCCCCAACATCAACACGTGCACAAATAAAATCATCCTACCTCGACTCGACACGACGGCTAGAACGTAATGGTGGCGATTTACGTCGATCGCGCGAATATAATGATATATCGCGTGCCTACATGATACTATCTGATGAACGTACGCGTGAACGGTATGATGAGCAATTGGCACGTGAGGAGGCACAACGACGAATGAGATATAAGATGATGGAAGAGGAGCGCAGTTGGGAGGAGGAACGTATTCGAGAGTTACAATTGCGTATGGGTATGATTCCAGGAGGTGGAGGTCCTCCTGGCACGATGGATCGTATGGGTATGCCCAACGGCATGGGATCGAATGGCAATGGCATGAATAGCATGGGTATGCGGCCGCCCAATGGAGGCATGGGATCGAATGGCATGGGCATGAATAGCATGGATATGCGGCCGCCCAATGGAGGCATGGGATTGAATGGTGTGGACGGCATGGGCATGCGACCTAATGGCATGCCCATGTCACCTTTTGAGGGGGATCGAGAGATAAGACGGCAGAAGATCATAGCGAGCCGTTCACGTCCCGAGATGAATGTGAATATATTCACGAAAGATGCAAGTTTCAACAAGAAAATGGACATGGTGGACTCTGATGGCACGACAAACAAGTTTAATAGAGGTAATTGGCAGAAGCAACAATCGATGGGGGTGTCACCTGGGCAGGGTGGCTACAGTGGCCCAGCAGCGCGTGCTCTAGAAGTAGATGAGGAGGCTGAACGTTTACGTATTATGCAGCAGCGGATGCAAACGCAAGCGCAGGACGACGCCGATAAGATGATGACAGCAATGGAGACCGAGCAGGAGAACGAAAGAAGACTTGCTCGTCGACGTGAGAAAGAGGAGCAGGCACGAGAACTCTCGGCATTGGAGGAGGAGCAGTCTGCTGCCGCCGCGAGGGAACGTAATCAACGCGAGGAACGTCGACGAGCCAGTTCGGAGCGGGATGTCATTCAAGATGTTGGTAGTAGACCCAGCGGTGGAGGCTTAGGTTCCAACCCGAATTCGTTCTTTCCCCCTGGTGTAGGCGCCAAGTCAAAACTGAGTGCTGCCGTCGTGCCAGAGCAACAGCAGCAAAAGCAGCAGAAGCCATCGTATGCAAAAACGAAATGGACTCCTCCTGGCGCACAGGACATTAATGCCATGATGGCCAGTATGAAGGAGAAATTCTCACAAAGCAAGAGTAAGGTCGACGAGGCAGCAAGGATGAAGGACCAACTGTCATCTTTGGGTGTACCTCCCACTCCTGTAAAAGAGCAACAAAGCAGCGGTAGTCGACGAAAATCGTTGCTGTTCCCTGGCAAAGGCGGCATCGTCGTTGAGGATTCACCCTTTGTTGCCAGGGATATATTGCTAGATCAATTGCTGGATAGGGCTGGCACTGCTGGTTCTGGTAAGCCTGCTTTTATATCGTGGGTTGAGCCCGAGGAGGGACAAATGGGGGTGGAGAACGATTCCCCTCCTCCCTTCGGTGCAGGTAGGGGTACTCTTTCAGGAGAGCGTGAACGAGAATTGGAGCGGGTTCAGAATATCAAGTCGAAGGTTGGGGCGGGACAGCCATCGCTTCAACAGCCACCAATAAATACCAGAGATCAACAGATTCGTGGTCCATCATCATCTGTCCAGCCGCTAATGAAAACGTCTTCTAAAGCGCGAGAACAGGAACGTCTTATGGGTATGAAGGCACGTGGACTTGGTATCGGCGTTGGTGCTGGACCTGAACAAGTACCAGTCGGTCCGGTTACCGCTGGTGTGGAGCGTAACACATTAGGAAACGGACTGGGTGACCCTTTTGCCAACTCTTCATCGAAGGAGCGTGAGCAGAGGCGTTTGCAGGACATGAAGACCGTAGTGGGACCGAGGTCGGAGGACATACGGGCACTCGAAGAGGCCCATCGAGTCGAGCTTGCAGAGCTAAAAAGAGGCATGCAAGAGGCTGCCGATAGGACACTCGAAGAGGAAATCATTAATATTGCCAAGATACACGCCGCGGAGATCATCAAGCTAAGGGATGACTTCGAGGCATCCCGCAACGAAGCCATGCGTGGTATGCAGCAGCAGATGGGTACGGGTAGACAGCAGAGTGCTAAAGAGGTCGAGGCTGCTCTACAGCAGTTGAAGACGAATCAGGTTGCTGAGCGTGACCGCATGACGAAAGAAATTCGACTCGAGCTGGAAAAGTCGCATGCCGAACAGATTAGGAAGATGGAGGCAGCACACAAGGTGGAAATAGAAAAGGTCCGATCCGAGTCAGGTAGTGAGGCAACGTCACGCCTGCAGTCAGAGATTAGCAAATTGAAACAAGCACACATTTTTGAGCTAGAGAGTATGGCAACCGGGCACGATCGAGATATGCAACAGCTACGAAAGGAACTAGAGGTGAAGTCAGTTGAGCTCACAAGGGCGCATAAAGCCGAGATACAAAAGCTATCACAGGATCAAAAGGGGGCATCAGTGGCTGATACGTTAAAGTTCCAAGAGGTGGCGATGGCGAAATTAAGCGCTCAGCACGTACAAGAGATGCAAAGCTTGGTTGCCAAACATGGCCATGAGATGGACAGTCTTAAAAAGGATTTGGAGGCTAAATCGATGCAGAATGTAAAGGTAAAGGTTGAGGAGGCAACGAAAGCTATTGCCACGCAATTTAAGGCGGATATAGACAAGATGGCGGCTCAGCACAAGCAAGAGATGCAAAATACTGTCCAGGGCGAGCTTCAGAAGCTAAAGCAGCAGCATGTGAAGGAGATGGAGGCAGCGTTGGCTGAGAAAAGGCGGGCACAGCAGCAGGCGGAGAGTGTGACAAGAGAATTGCTGAACGCAGACAAACAAGGGAGCACCATTACCAAAAGTGATAAGATTGAAATGATACTGAAGAGCTTCGACGGGGTCTATGATCCCAACTTAATTAATCAGTTGCGTAAAGATCTCAATGCGCGGGAGTTGGAGCTTGATAATCAGATAGTGGAGAGCAATATCCAGATTTCGACGTTGCAAACAAGGCTTGAATCAAGTAAGACAACTGAAGAGAAATTAACCAATGAAATACGGACTTTATCACAATGGAAACAGAATGCAGAAGCCGAGCTGCAGCGTGTCAAGCAAGGCTCTGGAGAGAAGACTGCCGAAGTGATGAATCTAAATAACTCTATTCAGACCATGACCAAAGAAATCGCTGGTCTTAATGCCCAACTAGACCGACTTACACAAGAGAGAGACTCTAGCAAGAAGGAAATATATGAGTTGCGAGAATGGAAGAAGAATGCAGAGGCCGAGCGTGAACAATTAGAGAAGGAGATCAAGTCCAAGGATGGTGTTATTTCGAAACTTAAGACAGATTTTGAGGAGAGGGACGCAGATGTCAACGCTCTTGTTCCTGAGGTATGTGCTAACAGCCTAATACTCTTTGTCAGGAAGTCCTTATACTGATTTAACTCTATTTCCACTAATCGTTTTACAGGTTGCTCGACTCCAGGAGCTTGCCACGACATTGGCTGATTTGAATCTTCAGAGAGCGCAAGACTTCGAAGGGTTGAAGCAGGAGGCTGAAAGGCTTAAGGAGCAATATGAGAAGGAGAGCAAGTCCGCAGCAGACGCGGCCTTAAGCTTTAAGAGTCAACTAGCAATGGAGCAATCGAAGAATTCACGATTAATTGCCGAGTTGCAGCAGGAACTCAAGGCAAAAGAAAGTGAAATGTCCATGCTTAAAAGCACAGCCACGGAAAGGTCAAAAACAATTGCTGATATTACATCTAAACTTGAAACATATCGTAAAGAATCTGAAAGGGTCATCGAAGAAAGCAAGAAGAAGATTGCATCTTTGACCATCGATTTCGAGAAGCGGCTAGCACGAGAGAACGCTGCACATAAGACAGAACTTGCCGAGCTACAAAAGAAAGTGCAGCGTGATACTGGTTCTGCTCGAAATACTCCAGGTCTTAGTGGAAATGTGATTGGCAGTGGATTCAACACCAGACATAGGAATGTGGCCTCGGCAAGGGAAGTGTCTACACCAATGAGCGCTGGTCGAAAAGGTACGAGCCCAGAATCATCTGCTGCACCAATGAGTGGATGGGCTGGTTACAAAAACAAGCAATACGGTGGCTATCTTGACAATTTATCGGCTAACAATTCTACCCCTCAATCTCAGCAAAATGAATACAGCAGGAGTCAATATCGACAGGCAGAGAAACGTTTGCTATTAGAAGCGAAAGCCTTGGCACTATCGGCAAAGACAAATCAAGAGAGAGAGAAAGTTGACCTGCTCCTCGCTGAAGCTAACATAATGAAACAAAAGGCTGAGCAGTGCTCGTGATTGTGTGTCGCTCCCCCCCCCCTCTACCCCAAGAAAAACGATTGATTGAATAATTCTGTGGGTGCATCTAAATCCATATAAATAAACTAGGCTATATTTATTCATCTCTACACATTGGACGTTGTTGACGAAATCATCTAGCATTCTTCTTCTTCTCGTCCTTTATTCCCTGTGCTTTCTTCTTCTCCTTCTTCTTCCACTCATCCATCTCCTTTACAACATCAATCGGAAGTACGTTCCTAAACGACGGTAGCTCTGCACAAAATAGTAGTGAATGTGCCCAACCAGGCTTATCTGTAAAACGATTACGAAACAAGTCACCCACACGTTTGTATATGGTAGGTGTAATACTCTTCGCTTCACCTAATATACTTGGGTCATAGTCCCGATTTGCAATATGCCTAACATGCACATCAACGGGTATAGCATCATCTTGGTCTAACGAGAATAATGCGATACAATCGGCTACCTTGCGTCCAATACCGCTAAACTTAATGTTTGATACAGCCGAAATAGCTA
>Ga0247832_1008439_pt1 | contig 10263 bp, 17 predicted proteins | sample LaCruzMarch2015__10_FD_192407 | JGI IMG/M metagenome (GOLD analysis project Ga0247832, IMG submission 192407) | Freshwater microbial communities from meromictic Lake La Cruz, Castile-La Mancha, Spain - LaCruzMarch2015_4m | ecosystem: Environmental > Aquatic > Freshwater > Lake | place: Spain...
TACACTAGCACATCGCCCGGCTTCACACAGCCGTCCAGCACACCGCACTCATAGCCAGTCGGCAAGATGTCGCTCAGCATGACCACGGAGTCTTCATCAGCCCCCACTGGAATGTGGTGCAGGCTGGTGTCCGCCCAAGGAATGCGGACAAACCCAGCCTGCGTGCCGTGGATTGTGTTCCCCAGAATCCAGCCGCCATCCTCACAATGCGAGCACATGCTACGACGGCAGAAATCGCACCGCCCGCAGCTTGTGATGCAAGAGATCAGCACTCGATCCCCTGGGCGGAAGCGGGTGACACTGTCACCCGCACTTTCCACCACGCCAATGCCTTCATGCCCCAGCACGCGGCCTTCACTGACAGTAGACACATCCCCTTTGAGAATATGCAGGTCAGTGCCGCAGATGGTGGTCTTGGTCATGCGGACCACGGCATCCGTGGCCGACTGTAGCTCGGGCTTGGGCACATCTTCCCAGGACTTCTGTCCGGGACCTTGATAGACAAGGGCGTTCATAATGAAGGATGTTAGAGTTCAGCCTGCTCGTGGGCTTCGACGAACCAAAGGTTCATGTCGGCACCGCGCGACACTTGAGTGAAGATGTCCGCGCTGTCTGGATCCTTCAGCGTGGTGCACAGCTCGATCGCCTTGCGAATCAGCTCGCCGTAGAAGGCGATAGCGTGCGCCAGCCCGGCGACGTGTTTAGTGCTGCTGGTGATGTCCAGCGGGTATTCGGGCAGGCTGGATTCCTTGGCTGCCACGCGAATGGTGCCGCAGGCAATGCCACCGAGTTGAACAATGCGTTCCGCGATGACATCCACGTAGGTTCCTGCGTCGTTATACACCTTGTCGAACAGCTCATGCAGCGCGATAAAGTTGTGCCCCTTCACGTTCCAATGTGCCTGCTTCGCTTGCATCATCAGATCGATTGAGTCAGCCAGTCGTTCCTGCAACAGGGCGGCCACCTCGATTCTGACTTTTTCCGCCAGGCTATTCCGCGTATGTGTGAATTTTTTCTTCATATCCCCTCGATAATCGCCCGCCACAGCGCATGCCATGGGGTGAACACCCCAAATTGGCACGACTACGACTCAACCAAGATGCCCGTCGCCCATGACCTTCAGTTCAGGCTGAGCTTGAGCCCCACCAAACCAGTGCGACACATCGCGCTCCGGCCATGCCATGAGTTTGAGACTCAGCGCCACTGCGGCATGCCTCGACCACTGAATGGATTCCCTTTTCAAGCGCTCCTCACCGGGAATACGGACGCATTCATCCTCCGGCATTTTGCCAGTCGTGTTCATGAAGTTCGCAGGGTCGCCCCAAGGTTACGACCCACATCGTCGGAGAACAGAAGCCATCGGGACTGGACAGCGAAGCACACGAATGCACGCGCTCGACTCTCTTCAAAGGTGTTGTAAACGAACATGACAAAGTCTCCCAAAGTCATCTCCCTCTGCTGGTGATTAGCGATCATGCTCTACTCGATACCCGACGCAGCGGAGCACATACCATGGGGTTTTCACCCCAACTCCTGACTTAAGCGCTAGCGTGGATTGCTCCATCATAGGCTATTGACCAATAAGCGGAGCCCACAGGTCCGCGAACGCAGGACGGCAATCCCTCGGCTCCGTAAGTATGTCGCAGTCCGATATGGTGCCCCAAGGTGATGTTGGGGTGATCCCTGGAGACGTTGATCAGATTGCACACGCACTCGGCGGTGTTCCGAAACTTGCAATTGAGGGGGCATTCGCGGTTTGGATGCAGGGTGTTCATGGTCCGTCGTTCATGGTTTTAGCGACCGCCACCTCCCCGGTGCCTGTGGGCGAACCGGTGGTAGGCTGATCATCCGTTACAACTTCGATACTACACTGCGCAGGGAGCCCATGATATGGGGTGATCACCCGCCTCTCTGCACATCTTCCGGGCCTTGAAACAGGCCCCGTTTCCCACGCTGCTAAAGAGTGGTGCCCTGCACGCTGCTCTCGATGATGCCTGTAGCGATAGCATAGCGCGTGAGTCCGGCTGTGTCGTGAATGTTAAGCTTATCCATCAGGCTCTGCCGATGCTTCTCCACCGTCTTGACACTAATCTTGAGCTCTTCAGCCGCTTGCTTGTTTGCCTTGCCCTCGGCGATGAGTTGTAGCACCTCCGTCTCGCGAGAGCTGATCTGGGCGACCTTCTGGGGAGGCAGGTCACCTCTAGCCTTGGCCTTCAGTGCACGCTCCTTGCGCCGCAGGGAGATATTGGGGCTGAAGCATTTCTTGCCCAGATGAACGCGGCGGATGGCCTCGGGCAGTACATGTGCAGCGGTTTGCTTGACCAAGTACCCGAAGGCTCCAAGCTCCATCACGCGATTAACATACGCGTCATCACTGTGGGCTGATAGCACTAGCACTTTGATCGTCGGATCGGCATGAAGGATCTGCCGTGTGGCCTCCATCCCATTGAGCAATGGCATCGCGATATCCATCACGACCACAGAGGGCTTCAATTCCGCAGCCAGCGCCACGGCCTGGCGGCCATCCTTCGCCTCGGCGACGACGAGGATATCCTTTTCTAGTTTTAGCAACGCGCGCAGGCCTTCGCGAACAATGGTATGATCTTCAGCCAAGAGGACAGTGATCGGATTCATGGTGGTGGCGGTGCGGGTGGTTTGTTGGGCTTCGTTGGCGGGTCCTTCGTCAAAGCAGAAGCGGTCGGCATCTCGACTAGCACCTTGGTCGGATTGCCTGGGCTAGAGGTGACACTGAACGTGCCACCGACCATCTCTACCCGCTCTCTCATGCCGAGCACGCCCAGACGATTGCGCTTATGCGACTGTGCAATCTCTGCCACGTCGAAGCCCTGGCCGTCATCTGAGATCTCCATGAAGATACTGTCCTTTCGCTTCCGAATGCTAATCACAGCACGGGTTGCCTTCGCATGGCGAGCCACATTGGAGAGAGCCTCCTGGGCGACACGATACAGGACAGTGCGGCGCTCTCCATTGCATTCCTGGATCCCCTCGAAGGCCTTCAAGCTGACCTCGATACCTGTGTCCTGCGTGAAGCCCTTCAGGAAGGATATGAGAGCCGGCACAAGACCCAAGTCATCTAGCACTGTCGGCCGCAGATCACGTGCGAAGCGATGCACAATGTTAACGGACTTCTCCACCAAGCGCTGCGTGGCCGCGATCCTTTGTCGCAGGCCCTTAACGCTGGAACCGGACTCGGTCTTCAGCGTCGCAAGCTGGAGGTTGATGCTGGTAAGCGTCTGGGCGATCACGTCATGCAGCTCGCGGCTGATCTTGCGACGCTCCTCTTCCTGCGCGGACAAGAGCTGCCGCGAAAGGTGCCTTAGTTGCTCCTGCATCTGGCGTGATTTTTCGAGCAATTGACTGGTGGTCAACTCGCTCGCGCGCAGCGTTTCTTCCACAGCTCTGCGCTGGAGAATCTCCTGCTTCAGCTCCTGGACGGATGTAGCTAGCTCCTGCGTGCGCTGGTTCAGGGATCTCACGACTTCGCTCAGGCTAGCATTGGTCTCTCGCGCGCCGCGATGAGTCTGCTCAATCGGGGAGATGGCTTCGCCAAAGAAGACACCGGCTCGCCGGATCATCGAATCACGAGTTCGCAGCGTGTGATGCGGCAGCACTAGCTCAATGAGTGCCTCCTCGTGCATGCGGGCGAGGTCCAGGGTTTCGAGCCCATGTTTTAAAGAGCGTAGCCCGAGCTTCCGCGAGGCCGCCAAGTTCACGACTGAACTAGATTGCAGATACTTGCGTAACGCCGCCAGATAGCAGCCGTAAAGAGAGGGTTGCTTATACTTCATGAGGGATGCCGAAATCGCTGACGAACTGCTTGAGAGTCTGCATCGATTGCTCGACCAGCCGCTGTGTAATGGTAATGTCCTTGGTCAGACTGGTATGATTCGCTTCCGCCTCATTCTTTAATCTGAGCAGCCTAACATGGATACCCAGCAATGGCTGTGCGATTTCATCATTGAGTTGCAGGCTCATTTTTTTTCGCGTCTCCTCGTCGGCGAGCAGAATTTTGTGCGCCATAGTTTGCAGCTGCTGCTCAAGGAGGCGCGACTCTTCGAGCAACTTACCAGTCGCACGCTCGCTCATCTTCAGGGCGGCCTGCGTGGTCTTGCGGTCACTGATTTGAAGCTTCAGTTCACGATTGGAGTCCTCCAGCTGGGCAGTGAGCTGGGCCAGCGTGAGGTTCATGCGACTGAGTTCGGTGCTCGCCTCCAGAGCCACACGATGCGTCTTCTCAATCGGCAGCATCGCCTCCGCGAAGAATGGGGCCGCCTGCATGGCCATGGCGTCATGCATCTCCTTGGCGCAGTCGGGCGGCAACAGCTCTGTAACCGCGCAATCATGGATCTTGGCTAGGTCCAGCGTCTCCAAGCCTAGACTGACGATCTCGCTGCCTAGTGAGTGAGCCGCTAGCAAGCTCTCTGGTGAGCCCTGCTCGAAGTGGACCCTCAGGGCGATCAGATACTGCGCTGCCAGCTTGTTGCGGCGATTGAGTTTCATATGGGGTCTCTGTCGTTCATGTGTCCAATTGGAAGCTTCGGCGGCATGCCACCTCGCAGCCATGGGGTGAATACCCCATGAGCATTAACGAGGCAGTCACTCGTCGGGCCAGGCATTGCGGATAGTAACGATCTCGCGCAGACAATCCTCGGAGCGGTTAGCGGCAGAAGCGGCCTCGTGGTGATCATGGTTGGTTCTCTGAGCAGGCAGGTCCAGGCTTGCCCCAGTCAGCTTTTTTGATGCTCGCTAGGTCGGCCTCTTCATCGCCTAGCTGTTCATGTTCCTTTCGCAGAGCCAGCCGCAGAAGCAGTCTAGCGGTGATGATGCCGACTGCGGGGTGTTCAACGGCGGATGTGGGCGCGGATGTGATGTCCATAGAGATAGCTTGGTTAAGAAATATGTTTCCCCGCAAGCTGCTGCACTTCCCTCCCTTCAACCATGGGGTGTAACCATGCCGTCGCCCCTCTTAACCGCTTGCTTGGCTGCGCCTTGGAGGTGGGGTTTCACCCCATGGCTGCGGTTACACAGTCGCGCTTAGTGAACTGCGTTTTTGGGGCACTCCCCAAAAACAAACCCAACCCAGCAAGACAGACACAGCTACCTATGCAATCCATCTTTACTCTCCTCATCTCCGCCGCACTGGTCTCCAGCGCACACGCGGGTGCCACCACCACCTACTCTGGCAAAAGCGGCAAAGTGGTGCAACCCATGGCCCAGGCAGGCTGTGATTGCTTCGCCCCAGGGGCAGCCTTTGGCGTCTTCGGTGGCGGCATCTTCCCCAAAGAGGATGGCGCAGACGCCGCCGGTGGCGGTGTGCTCTTCGATTACTTCTTCACGGAATACATCGGCTTCCAGGGCAGCTACGGTCTCTTCGCTACCAGCAGCGAGCATCATCAGTTCGACGGTAGCCTCGTGCTGCGTGCCCCGATCACCAGCCTTTGCGTCGCTCCCTATATGATGGGCGGTGCTGGCATGAGTGTTAACGGTGACAACAACACCGATTACCATCTGGGAGCCGGTATCGAAGCCCGCTTCGCCAGCATGGACTGCATGGGGCTCTTCGTCGATGGCACCTACCACTTCGCCGCGGACGACCAGGACAGCGACTTCACCGTCGGTCGGGTCGGTGTGAAGTTCCGCTTCTAATGCGGCAAGAATCCGTCATTCAAAGCATTCGAGAGGGAGCGGGCAACCGCTCCCTCTTTGCATTCATGCATTCACGAATGAGTCGGGTTTCACCCCATGGTGAACGCATCACGGCTCTCCTAACGATTCGGCCTGTGAAACCAATGAAAACATCACAGGCAAAAAGTAAGGACATCAACACACACAAACACATGAAAACCAAAATCATCCACACCCTCTCAGCCTCCAGTCTCGCCGTGCTCGCAGCCATGCTGCTAGTGCCCCAAGGCATGGCCTCGGACAAAGACACGCTCAATGCCGCCGACGTGAAATTCGTCAAGCAAGAAGCCGCCGCTGGTATGGCGGAAGTGAAGATCGCCCAACTGGCGGTGACCAAGGCGAAACGCTCGGACGTGCGTGAACTGGCGGGCACTCTGGTGACCGACCACACCGCCGTGAACGGTGAGCTGACCGCGCTGGCCGAGAAAAAGGGAGTCGAGCTTTCCACCGTGATCGCCCCGGCTCATGCAGCCACCTACCAGGACCTGGAAAAGCAGAGCGGCGCGAAGTTCGATAAGGACTTCCTTGCCGTCATCATCAGCGACCACAAGAAGTGCATCAGCAACTTCGAAGAGGCATCCAAGGAAGCCAAGGATGCAGACCTGAAAAGCTGGGTGGACAAAACCATCCCCGCCCTCAAGTCTCATCTGGACAAGGCTGAAGCGCTCAGCGCCAAGACTGTCACTCAGCGGTAATCGCCTGTAATTCCTTTGCTAACACGAGACGGTGCCGGGTGTGATGAGTTGCTGGATCGAAACGATCCCAACCGCTCCCTCGGCACCGTTTTTTGTTTTCGCTCACTGGTTACCACCCAAAACCAGACAACGGACGCGGTGGGATTACACCCCATAGAGATGGAGCACCGGACGACCTATCCATTCATCCCATGAATGAGGACCAACCAATGCAACCCGTGGAACTCTCCGCCAAGCGCCTGCTCGGCGAGATGAGAGACTACGCCGCCCGCGAACCTGTCAAAGCGGTAGCCGCCGCCTTCGCTGCTGGAGTGATGATCAACCTGCTACCAACCCGCGTGTTAGTGGCGTCTGTCACAGCGGTCGGCGGTGCCCTGCTACGCCCCGCCTTGCTGTCGCTAGGCGTGATCAAATCGCTCGAACTCTGCTGTCAAAAACCCACGACCTAAAACCAACCATGAATGACCTCCATGACACGCCCACCTTGCCGGGCAGCGCCAGCACCACTTGCACTACGAACAAGCCCACCTCATGCATTGAGGCCTATGTGCGCCAGAATCCAGCTAGCGCGTTGATCGCGGCAGCAGGCCTGGGCATGGCCGCAGTGCTCATTGCACGCGTGCTGATTCCTGAACCACCACAAAGCCGTGCCGCGCGCCTGCTCGAGGAGATCCAGGAGCGTCTTGGCTCAGCCTACGGACACGCCGCCCACATCGCGGATGAAGGATCGCAAGCCATGGGCAAGGGCATGGACGCCATGCACCTCGACCAGCGCATGAACAAGCTGAGCCGGGGATTCCGGAGCCTGTTCTACTGACTCACCCCCTGATAACCGAATCATCCAAACCCATCCACATCACCTCATGAGAACCACTTCCTTTTACCTCGTTACGCTGGCCGCTCTACTGACGCTGAACCAATGCACCTATGTGCGCGAGTCACGCCACCCCAATGCCAGCACGACCACCACGGAGCAGACCACGGTGAACAGGCCCTTCTCCAATACCGTGGAGACGCAGACCACCCGCACCTACTAGGCCCAATTGCTGAACCGGATTCACCCAACCCAACGAAACAACACTATGACCACCCTCGAAATCAAAGGCGACTGGAACATCATCAAGGGCAACCTGAAACAGAAGTGGGCTAAGCTCACAGACGACGATCTTCAATTCATTGAAGGCAAGCAAGACGAGCTGCTCGGACGCATTCAGAAGCGCACCGGCGAAACCCGCGAAGCTGTCGAACTAGCCATCAAACAATACGTCCATGCCGCCAACGAAGAGCTCGTCATGGGAAACTGATTCGCCCACCAATAACCCAACCCACATCCAAGCATTCATATATGAAAACATCAAAAACACAGCTGACTCTCATGCTCCTCGCCGCTGTTCTTTGCACCCTCGTCGGCACTAGCTGCAACACCTTCCGCGGCGTTGGCAGAGACGTCGGGCACGTTGGCCACCACATTGAGCGGGCAGCCAATCACTGAGATTGAGCCAAGTCTCACGACGCGGCCAGGCCCTACTAAGGGCCTGGCTTTTTTGTCCTCGCATTCGTTGCCGCTTAATCAAGCGCAGCTGCGGCGCGCCGCTCAATCTCTGCCTCTTCGGTGCCAGCAGCGACCAATTGCTCGGCAATCGACAGCACTGGTGTGGGCGGCATCTCTGGAATGCGCAGGCCCACGGTTTCAGTGGACTCATTCCACGTAGTGATCTCTGCGGTGCTGCGCATGGACTCGGGCGAGATGAGGTCAGCCTCGACCTTGGCAGCAGAGCGCAGGACACTTTCGTTGAGCAGTTCGCCAGTGACTTCTTCGTCGCGAGTGATGATGGATGAGGGCATAGAGGGGGCGTCGTTTTGAGTTAGAGATTCATTCGCCAGATCGTGAAGTTCAGCACGGCAGCAAAAGTCACCCAGGCGAGATAGGGCAGCATGAGCAGCCCGGCGAAGGTCCGCACCTTCCAGAACGCAGCTGTAGTGAACAGGATCATGCTCCATAGCAGCACGATCTCGATGAAGGCGAGGTCCGGGCGGTGGAGCCCGAAGAACAAAGGCGTCCACAGGGCATTCAGCAGCCACTGAACCACGAACAAGCCCAGGGCTCGGCCTTGGGCTTTCCATCCGCCTTCACGCCACACGAGCCAAGCTGCGGTGGCCATCAAGATGTAGAGCGTGGTCCATGCGGGACCGAAAACCCAGGCGGGTGGATTCCACGATGGCTTGTGCAGCTCTGCATACCAGCCGCCCGGAGAAACAAAGACGGCGCTGGCAGAGGCGGAGAAACACAGCGCGAGCCATGCGAGGTAGCCGAGCACAGGGTGGCGGGGGCGAGGGACTATCGAGTTCATGATGATGAGACAGAGCAGGTGGACGGTTGCTGCGGTTCCATGCGAAGCGATCGGGTGTTTCTGATGCGTTCGTCGGGCGACTTCATCCATACGCACATCGTCTTCAGGGTGTCCATCAATCCCATTCCTTGATACTGCTCGCGGCCCAGCTCTAGTTCTCCACGTTCGCAGATCGCGGCGTCTGCATCTGCCTCAGCTTCCGCTGCTTGGGTGCGGGTCAATGGGGGTGCACTCACTTTACCGATCTCTGGACGACAACCAGGATTCAAAGCCGTCGCCTGTGTGCGCAACTCGTTCAATGCATCCACCAACAGTGAGTCTTCCACTTGCAGAGCCTCCCACGAGATCAGCGCCATCCCGAGCTGCTCAGCATCGCCACTGGCAATGGCTTCGTCCATCTCAGCGACCAGTCGGTTGATGCGCCGCACCATGCCTTCCACCTGGTTCCAGCGTTGACGCCAGATACGGTTCCATTCGGCAGGCGATCCGTATTCGGAACCGAATTTGCGCGCCAGCAGCAGGCTGATCGCCAGATCGCCCTCGACCTGGTGATAACGGCTGGAGTTCTCAATTTGCCCGCGCTCGATCAGCCCCTGAAGAGGCGGCATTCGCCTCTCCGAAGAAGACGCGGGTGACACAGGCGCTGGAGCAGTGATGGCATGCATGATCGTGAGGTCGCTAATGGGTTTCGGGTCAAGTCGGCACAATGCTTTGTCTTCAACCTTTCAGTCCATGGGGTGTATGCCTACCAGAAGAACAAAACGCAGTCTGAATGACGCCCATCGGCGGTGCAAGTGGCTGCGGTAGGGATACACCCCATCGAACACTAAGAGATGACTCGCCACGATGCGGTGGTATGAAACTCACACCAGCAACAGCGGCGCAGGCAACCTCCGCTCACGTCCACCCTTTGCACTATCCGCTCTTCAACCAGGCGCTGGCGACAGCCCTCCTGGCGGACGCGCTGCCCCTGCGCAAGCCTAGCGCTTACCCCATCATTCTCACTCTGGTCATCTGGCTGGCAGCGCTCGGATCAGCACCACTCCACGCAACCAGCGAGGATGTTCAAATCGAAGCCGCCGCCCAGGCGTCGTATGTCTTCAAGACCTTTCTCATCAACGAAGCCATCCGCGCTAAATCCCATGACGGCGTGGTGACACTGACCGGCGTGGTAGTGGCAGATTCACACAAGTTTCTCGCTGAGAACACGGTATCCAGCTTGCCAGGCGTCAAGAGCGTGATCAACGAGATCACCGTTAAAGAAGGCGCGCCGGAGCACTCCGACACATGGCTTTACCTGAAGGTGAAGAGCGCCCTCGCCATGCATCGCAGCCTTAGTGTCTTTAGCACTCAGGTGATGATGAAAAACGGCGTGGTCACGCTGCAAGGTGAAGCCTCCAGCCAAGCTCAGAAAGACCTCGCAACTCAATACGCTCAGGACGTAGAAGGTATCAAAGGCGTGAACAACGAGATGACGGTGGCCACCACACCTGAGAAGCCATCGCAAACCA
>Ga0247832_1008445_pt1 | contig 10259 bp, 7 predicted proteins | sample LaCruzMarch2015__10_FD_192407 | JGI IMG/M metagenome (GOLD analysis project Ga0247832, IMG submission 192407) | Freshwater microbial communities from meromictic Lake La Cruz, Castile-La Mancha, Spain - LaCruzMarch2015_4m | ecosystem: Environmental > Aquatic > Freshwater > Lake | place: Spain...
GACGAGGAGAAGCTCATGAAACGAGGCAGCAGATGGGCGTGGCAACAGGTATGGGAAACAAGACGCCGCAGGCACCCTGTTTTCTGCTTTTTTCGGCTCTGAGCGGCGTTTTTCAAAACGCCATCCTCAACGCCATGAACACGCCCTTTTCCCCTGCGCCGGACATCGCGCCTTGCACGCGCCCACTCGGCGCGAGTTTGTCTATGGCCTGGGTGCGAGCATTGGCAGTGTCGCCTTCAGCGCGCTGATGGCGCAGGAGAAGGCTCGGCCACTGGCACCCAAGCAAGGGCCACCTGCCTGCGAAGGCCAAGCGCTGCATCTTCCTCATGATGGAGGGCGGGCCATCACACATCGACACCTTCGATCCGAAGCCCGCGCTGGCGAAGCTGCACCTGAAGGAGTTCGTGCGGGCAGGAAAGATGAAGTTCGCTATGGAGAGCGGCAAGCGCTACTACGTGCGCAGCCCCTTTGCCTTTGCCCAGCACGGTCAGAGCGGGGCGTGGATGAGCGAGCCGTGGCAGCACCTGCGCAAAATGGCGGACGAGCTGTGCTTCTATCGCGGCTGCCAGGTGGACAGCGTGAACCATCCGACCGCGATGTATCAAATGAACACGGGCAATCGCTTCGGGGGTGATCCTGGCCTTGGCTCGTGGGTGACTTATGGCTTGGGCTCGCTCAATCAGGATTTACCAGGTTTCATGGTGCTGCCCAAGGTCAGCTATCCCCAAGGCGGCAGCGCGAACTGGGACAATGGCTACCTGCCTGCCAGCTATCAAGGCACGGCCCTGCGGCCCAAAGGCTCGCCCATACTCGACCTGCAACCGCCGAAGGGCATCAGGCCCGAGCATCAACGCGCGAACCTTGATTTGCTGGCTCAGCTGAATGCGCATCACGCGATGGAGCATCCGTGGCATGAGGATCTGAAGGCGCGCATGGAGAACTATGAGCTGGCCTGCCGCATGCAGATGCAGGTGCCGGGTGTCATTGACCTGGAGAAGGAAGACGTGAAGACCAAGGAAGCGTATGGCATCGGCCAGCACGTGACGGATGCCTTTGGCCGCAAGTGCCTGCTCGCCCGCAAGCTGGTCGAGCAGGGCGTGCGCTTTGTGCAGCTCTACGCGGGCACTTGGGATAGCCACGACTACATCGAGCGTTCATGGCAATCTCATCCACAGTGTCGACCAACCCATCGCCGCCTTGATCGCAGACCTGAAGCAACGCGGCCTGCTGGAGGACACGCTGGTCGTGTGGTGCGGTAAGTTCGGTCGGTCACCCGACAATGGTGTGCGCGGGGGCACGGCCTACGGTCGGGATCACAATGCGAAAGCCATGACGATGTGGTTCGCGGGTGGTGGCGTGAAGGCTGGCCACACCATCGGCGCTACCGATGACACCGGAGCCGAAGCCGCCGAGGACGTGCATCATGTGCGCGATGTGCACATCACCTTGCTGCGTCTGCTGGGGCTGGATGACAACAAGTTGACCTTCTATCATGCTGGCCGCTTCAAGCAACTCAGCCAGTTCGGTGGGCAGGTCATTGAGCCGTTGATCGCGTGAGCGTTAAGCTCTGCGGGGCAGGTGCCTCGCAAAGAAGCGGAACGAGTCCGCGATGTGCTCATGCCAGTAATCCCAAGTATGGGCACCGGAAAACTCCGCATACTCGTGAGCGATGCTGGCCTCAGTCAGTTCGGCATGAAGGCGGCGATTGGGCTCGATGAGAAAGTCCTCGCTACCGCAGTCAAAGCGGAAGGGCGGTAGGCGTGCTGCATTCGCTTTCAAGCAGTCGATGACGGCGAGCGGTGCGTCTTCACTGAGCACATAGGCAGAGGCTGGTTCCTGCACGATGTCGAACAGCTGCTCCAGATGGGTGCCGCTGCTGTGGGCGCTGATGGCGGTGAATGTCTCGGGATGCAGTGCGCCGAGACGCAATGCCCCGTAGCCGCCCATGGACAGACCGGTGATAAACAACGGTGCATCAACGACTCGTGGTTCAGCCAAGGCCGCGGCAGCTGGCACTTCCTCCACGATCCAAGTCGCGCAGTCCGAGTTGTCGTGTTTCACATAGCCAGAGCCATCGCCCCACAATCCATCGGAAGGCACGGCCAGCATCATGGGCGGTAGATTCTCCGCAGCGATCAAGCGGTCCAGCACACGATGCGCACCGCCTTTGAAAAGCCAGGCCCAGTGGCTGCCGTAGATGCCGTGCAGCAGGATGACCAAGGGCAGTTGGGTCGCCTTGTTCGCTGATGGCGGCACATAACACGTCAGGTCAGCACGGCGTCTTAGCGCAGCGGATTTGACCGTGACAAAATGCACACCGGGCGGCGTGTAGGTGGGATCGGAAAGCTCGACCGTGTGGAAAGGCATGACGCGGGATTACACCAGAATCTCGCGGATCACATGGCCAAAGTCGCGCTCCAGTCGCTTCCGGCCAGGGATCTCTAACTTGTGCGGATCAAGACCGAGCAAGTGCAGGATGGTGGCATGAACATCGGTGACGTAGTGCGGGTGCTCCACGGCATGAAAGCCCAACTCATCCGTGCTGCCATGGATCGTGCCGCCTTTGACGCCGCCACCCGCCATCCACACACTGAAGCCATACGGATGATGGTCGCGACCATCGCTGCCTTGGGTGCCCGGCGTGCGGCCGAACTCGGTGGCGAAGACGACCAGCGTGTCGTCCAGCAGGCCGCGTTGCTTGAGGTCCTTGAGCAAGCCTGCAATAGGCTTGTCCACCTGCTGGGCAAGATTCGAGTGGTTCTTCTTCAAGCCCGAATGCGAATCCCAAGCGCCCGCTGCGCCATCCCCGTGCTGAAGCTGGATGAAACGCACACCGCGCTCGGCCAGACGCCGCGCGACCAGCAGCTGCCGTGCGAAGGGTTCGGTGATCTTTTCATCCAGGCCGTAGAGCTTCTTCGTCTCCGCGCTCTCCTCATCCAGATTCATCGTCTCGGGCACGGCGGTCTGCATGTTGAAGGCCAGCTGGTAGCTCTTCATCCGCGCCAGCAGCGCGCGATCACCAGGATAGTCCTCCGCCGTCAGAGCATTGAGCTGCCTGATGAGCTGGAACTGCGTTGCCTGCTCAGGCTTGCTAATGGCAAACTCCGGCGCAGCGAAGAGTAACGGATTCTTAGGATCGACCTTCAGGTTCACCGCGTCGTAGGCAGGGCCAAGATAGTGACCGTCGCGCGTGTCGAAGTAGCGCGGCCCGATGTTCACGAACGACGGCAAGTTGTCCGTCATCGAGCCCAGCCCATACGTCACCCAGGCTCCGAGCGTGGGCACGCGAGGCTCCAGCATGTGGCGACCACTGGCGAACTGCACCTGCGCGCCGTGGTTGTTGTCCGTGGTCCACATGCTGCGCACAAAGGCGATCTCATCCGCGCAGGAGCCGATGTGCGGGAACCAATCGCTGATCTCCACGCCGCACTGGCCATACTTCTTGAAGCCGGTTTGCAGCGGGTAAATGACGTTGCGCTGCTGGCCATTGGCGTCGTTCACCACCACCACCCGCACATTCTTCAGCTTGTCCGGCGACAGCACGTCTTTGAACGGCGTCTCGGGGATCGACTTGCCCGCATAAGTGGTAAGCATCGGCTTCGGATCGAAGCTCTCCATGTGGCTGACCCCGCCTCGCATGAACAGCCAGATCACGCGCTTGGCCTTCGGTTGGATCAAAGGCAACCCGCCCGGCTGCCAGCCCTGCTCAGCCTTCAGGATGGATGCCATAGCGACGCTACCCAAGCCACCGAGAATGTCGCGGCGAAGGAAGGCGGTGGCGGGTGGGCGATGCATGACAGAAGAGGACTTAAGTTCGTTGAATGCGTCGTCTAAGCTCTGATTTGGGAGTGCATCGATGACGTGGCGGTGAAGCGATCAGTGCTCGTGAGGGGTGGTCAGAAATGCCAGCAGATCACGCAACTCGTCATCGGTCAGTGTCATCACCAAGCCCGGCGGCATGAGCGAGGTCTTCAGCTCGGTGCGGCTAACGATGTCGGTTTGGGGGAATGACTTTTCCTTGCCAGTGAGATCGCGGAACACTTCCGTGCTCGATGAACGCAGCAGGATGCCCATGAACTCGGTGCCGTCCTTCAGCTTCACGAGCGAGGGATAGAACTGTGGAGCGACCTCGCGGCTGGGCTCCAGGATCGAGCGCAGTATGGCTGCACGGTTGCCTTGCTGCGCGACGAAGGTGAGGTCGGGGCCGACGACATTGCCGCGTCCGCTACTGCGATGGCAGGCTGAGCAAGTCGCGACCTTGGTGTTGAAGAAGAGCCGCCTTCCGGTCTCGATGTTGGCTTGGCCAGGTAGCGAATCGAGGAGCTTTAACCAAGCATCGGTCTGATCAAAGGAAGGGCGCGTGGTGCTGGGGGGGAAGCCTTCGGTCATGCGCAGGGCGCGCTTCGCTTCATCGCGAATGATGGCAGTATCGCTGGTAGCCAGCGTGCGCAGCACGGCGGAATCATCGACACCGAGGATGGCCTCCGCACGTAGCTGTGGGCTGTGCTTGTCACTGGTGGCGATGTCGGTGCTGGCACGTCGTGCCGCGAGGGTGCGGACGGCTTCGAGTTGAAGCACGGAGTCGTAGCTGCTGGCGAACTCGCGCAGCATGTCCATCGTGATCGACTTGTGCGTGGGCGGCGCGAGACGCAAGGCGAAGCCCTTGAGCCGCGCAGGCGTGTTGGGGTTCGTAATGTGCTCTACGAGCACCTCTGGATTGGTGACACCGGCACCGGGCTCGCCGCGCAAGGTGTTCCAGGTCGCGAGCACGGCCTCGAACAAACGGTAGTCGAGTGAGGCATCGCTGAGCATGGCCTCGACCTGCGGCATGAAACTTTTCAGCACACCATCCGCAATCCATCGCAGGCTCTCGAAACGCAGCTCGGGATCGGCATCGGCGAGGAAGGCTCGCGGCCACTGCTCGTCTTGCAGAGACACACGACGCAGAGCGACAAAGGCCCACACACGATCATCCTTGGGCAGGCTCTTCACTTGATCGACGGTCCATGATTCACGCGCGAGGGCGGTCAGCGCGGCATCGCTGAGCATCGCGTCTTTGCCACGCGCGAGGGTGAGCAGCTTGGTCGCATCCAGCTTGGCTTTGCCCTCCCGCAGATCGCGGGCGAGCGCGGCTTCGGTTGTGATCGGATCGTTGGCCTGCTTGATCCATGCCGCATCGCTACTGATCTCCAGCTTCCAGAGACGGCCACGCTTGTGGATCGGATACGAGCTGAAGACCCAGTCGTTGAAGTAGAACACGCCCTTGCCTGCCGAGACCATGCAGGTGGGGCGGAAGAAGTCGCTGCCTTTCAGCAAGGCGATGCGCTCCGAGGTGAAGCCCGCGCCTTGGCGATGCAGCGGGAAGTAGTCAATGCTGTGATCGCTCCACGAGGGAATCATCACGCCACCACCAAGTTCGACCACGGCGCATGGGCCTTCACCGCTGGGGTGCACCATGCCGAGCGTGCCGCGCAGCTCGCCATTCCAGGCAACAAAGGGATGCACCGCCGCGCTGCCATACACCCACTGAAAGCCATAGTCCGCGCCTTCGACGACGTTTAACAAGCGGCAAGGCGGGCGGCTGCCAGGATCGTTCTCGGCCGCGAAGATCTCGCCATCCGCTCGCACCAGCAGACCGAAGGGATTCCAGAAGCCTTTCGCGATGCGGCGCATCTTGGTGCCCTGAGCCGTGCAGCGAAACACGCCACCTTCACCACGACCATTTACCCTGGAGCCATCTTTGGCAGTCAGCGTCCAGTCCTTGCCGAAGTTCTCGCCGAGCGAAAAGACCAGCCCGGCATTGGGGTCCCAGGCCATGCCGCTCAGGCCATTGTGCGGATAGTCCGCCACGGTATCGAGCGCAGCCAGCGTCTCTTCCTGGTCGCCGATACCATCTCCATTCGTATCCTTCACCCGCAGAATGCGATCACGCTGGGCAAGATAGATCCAGCCCTCGGAACCGCACTTAACATGCATGGTCGAGTAGGTCTTGTTGTAGAAGACTCGGCGATTCTTGCCCTGTGCATCGAAGACGACCACCTCATCGAACTTTGGTCCCTCATAGCCTTCAGGACGAAAATGCGTGTGACAAGAGATGCTCCAAATGTTGCCCTGGTCATCCACATCAATGCCCGTCGGCGTGACCAGGTCGGGATGCTCCGCGAGCAATGTGAGCTTCGCGCCGGGTTGAAGCAACTCGATCTTCGGCGGCAGATCCGTCGGCACGTCGGGCGCTTTGGGTGGCGGCCCTGACTGGGCGAATGCAGCAAGCGGGAGGAGGAAGAGGAGACGCTTCATGATGGATGACATGAAACGTGTGTCGCGGGGCGGTCTTCTCGAAGGAAACGTGCGTTGTCCAGATAGCCCGGCATACTCACTCCTGTCAGTCACCGCAGTGTTACGAAGTCATTGTGATTGAGCAGCGTTTGAATAAGCAACGCGCGATTGCCATGGAGCGACTGCAAGCCTTGCAGCGTGAGCGACTGCTCGGGCGGCTTCGGTGGTCGTCCAAGGATGGCGAGGAAGGCCTGCTCGACAAAGGCGTCGTCTGGCAATGACCTTAGCTGCGCAGCCATCGCTTCAGCGCAGTCGTGGCTGAGCTGGCTGTTGGTCAATGCGAGGGCTTGTTGCGGAACGATACTGTCATTGCGCCGGTAGCACTCCAGCACGTTGGCGTTGTCGAAGGTGCCGAGCAGGCGGTGTTCGGTATCGGCATTCTGCACAAAGTAGAGCGAGCGACGCGGGCTTGTTTCGGACTTGGTTGGGTCGATGCTGGGGCCGCCAAGGGTGAGGTCGAGCTTGTTGGCAAGGTGCAGCAGAGTGTCGCGCACGGCCTGGCTTTCCAGGCGTCGTGGGTTCATGCGCCAGTAGTGCGTATTGTCAGGATCGCTAGCCAGCGTGGTGGCATCGGCATGGGCATTCGATGAGCTGCGTTGATAGAGATCTGACAGCGCTAGGGTGCGATGCAGGTGCTTTAGGCTCCAGCCATGGTTCATGAAATCCACCGCGAGGTTGTCGAGAATGTTTTGGTGCAGTGGTGCGGTGGAGCGGCGGCCGAAGTCATCCATGTCAGCTACCAGCGGTGTGCCGAAGTGCCGCAGCCAGACGTGATTCACCAAGACGCGCGCCGTTAACGGATGGCGTGGGTCGGCGATCCACTTGGCGAGGGCGAGTCGCCGTCCGGTGCTGGTTTCGGGGTAAGACTGCACGGTGGCGTTGGTCTTGTCATCGGGGCCTTCTTGGGCTTTGAAGGTTGCCTGGAGAGGGGTGTAAGTTTCGCCAGGAGTGATGACTCGTTGCTTGGCTTGGGCCAGCGCAGCCTCTGCCGCCTTCACTTTCTTGGAAGCGTCCTTGGCCTTGGAGTTTTTTTGGGCGTTGGCGAGGTCGACCTCTGCCTTGGCCAATAGGTAATGCGCTTCCGCTTTGGCAGCGGTCTGGGCGAGGGCCTTGTCTGGCTTGGCTACGTTGGCGGCATAAATCGTGCAAATCATAGCCAGGCGAAGCTCGGCAAGCTCAGTCGCCGCAGCATCGTGGGTTTGGCGGGCGGTCTCCAGTTGCAGCTCGGCTGCGTGCAGATGGTCTTGCAGCACAAAGGGTAGCAGCACGGGTTGTGCAGCGGTCTTGGGCAGCGCAACAGAGTTGGGCGAGAAGGATGCGAAGGACAGCACGGACGGAATGCCTGCGGTCAGAGCGCGTGCCTTGTCCTCGTTCTTCTCGTCGCCGCGCACATGTCGATACGTGGGGCGATCCAGATGTAGGTCGAAGACACGCGGCAGGCCGTTCTTCTCCAAGTCAGTCTCGCCGGGCCAGGGATCGAGACGCACATGCATCGGCTCGAACACGGCCCTCATGCGATAATAATCGGCCTGCTCGATGGGGTCGTATTTGTGATCGTGGCACTTCACGCACTGCATGGTGACGCCAAGGAAGGCGCGGCTGGTGTGCTCGATGGTTTCATCCAGCCAAGTGGTGCGGTTGAAGAGGTAGTAGCTGCGCGCGAGGAAGCCGGTGGCGCGGAGGTTGTCACGGTCCTCGGGCGCGAGTTCATCGGCGGCGAGCTGCTCGATGATCATGCGATCGTAGCCCTTGTCGGCATTCAGCGACTCGATGATCCAGTCGCGCCAGTGCCAGATATGTTTTTGGCTATGGCGCAGTTGATCGCCGAGACCATACCAGTCGCAGTAGCGCCAGATGTCCATGAAGTGCCTGCCCCAGCGCTCGCCGTATTGCGGCGTGCTGAGCAGATAATCAACCACGCGTTGCCGTGCAGTGATAGAGGAGTCGCTGAGAAAGGCGCGAACTTGTTCCGGTGTTGGTGGCAGGCCGATGAGATTGAGAGACACGCGGCGGAGCCAGATCTCGGGCGTAGCTTCGGGTTGGGGCTTGAGGTTCTTCGCGGCAAGCCGTGCCGTCAGCAAGGCGTCGATGGATTGGCCTGCCGACTTCGGTGGCTGATAGGCCCAATGCGCTCGAGGATCGGCCTCGGGGCTCTCGTCTCCAGGTCCGGGCGAACCAGCAGCAATCCAGGCCTGGAGCTTGGCGACTTGATCGGCATTGAGCTTGGAGCCCTCGCCCTCGGGCGGCATGAGATCGTGCTTGTCAGCGGTGGTGACGCGCTGAATGAGCAGGCGTGTGGCGTCACCATCGTCACCACCGGTTTTCATCGCGCTGACCGTGTCCAGGCGCAGGCCTGCCTTTTGCTTGAGCGCGCCGTGGCAGGCGTAGCAGCGCTCTTTGAGCAGGGGCTTGATGTCCTTTGTGTAGTCCGCAGCCAGCGCCTGCCCGCATGCAACGAAGGCGATGCTGAGCAAGAGTGGTCGATGGAGGGGTGTGAAAGGCACGGGCAGAATACGTGACCAGTGGGGACTTTTCACATCTCGACTCAAAACGACCGCCAACCTTGCGGCGGGCGGTCGTTAGATGCTTGGGGATCAAGATCAGGCGGCGGCACCTGCGAGACCTGGGGCCAAGCCGCTCGGGTCCTCGTCTTCCTGCTTCGCGGGGGCGCGTTCAGGTGCCTTGGGAAGTGGAGGTGGTGCTGGTGGCTTGGTGATGTTTTGCGGCGGGTTGATGAGGTGCCCGTGCTCCATGATTTCCTTGATGTGCGAGCCGTCGAGGGTCTCGAACTCCAGCAGGGCCGCGGAGATCGCGTCCAGCTTGTCGCGATGTAGGGTAAGCAGTTCCGTCGCCTTGGCATAGGCCTCGTCGATGAGGCGCTTCACTTCTTCGTCAATCAGCTGCGCGGTGTGCTCGCTGTAGTTGCGACTGCGACTGACGTCGCGGGCGAGGAACACAGCGCTTTCTTCGTCGCCGTATTCGACCATGCCCATCTTCTCGCTCATGCCCCAAGAACAAACCATTTTGCGGGCGATGCTGGTGGCTTGGCGGATGTCACCCATGGCACCGGAGGCTACGTCCTTGAACTTGATTTCCTCAGCCACGCGACCGCCCATCGCGACGACCAGATCATCGAGCAATTCGAGTTTGCGATGGGTAAATTTGTCTTCCACAGGCAGCCACATGGTGGACCCCAACGATGGCCCACGGGGGATGATGGTGACCTTGTGCAACGGCTCCGTGTTTTCCAGCACCTCGATCAAGATTGCGTGCCCGGCTTCATGGTAGGCTGTCTTCTCCTTGTCCTTCTCACTGAGCGCGAGACTGCGGCGCTCGCGGCCCCAGCGGACCTTGTCGCGGGCTTCTTCCAGCTCGGGGGTGCCGATGGACTTCAGATTGCGACGGGCAGCGAGCAGCGCGGCTTCGTTGATGAGGTTCGCGAGTTCTGCACCGGAGAAGCCTGGGGTGCCACGGGCGATCTTGGAAATGTCGGCTTCCTCACCCAGCTTCACCTTCTTGGAGTGCACGCGGAGGATTTCTTCGCGGCCCTTCACATCGGGCAGATTGACGGTGACCTGACGGTCAAAGCGGCCTGGGCGCAGCAGCGCGGGGTCGAGCACGTCCGGGCGGTTCGTGGCGGCGATGATGATGATACCTTCCTGGGTGTCGAAACCATCCATTTCAACGAGGAGCGCGTTCAGCGTCTGCTCGCGCTCGTCGTGTCCACCGCCCATGCCATGACCGCGGTGGCGACCCACGGCGTCGATTTCGTCGATGAAGATCAGGCACGGAGCGTTCTTCTTGCCCTGCTCGAACATATCGCGCACACGGCTGGCACCGACACCGACGAACATTTCGACGAAGTCGGAACCGCTGATGCTGAAGAAGGGCACGTCGGCCTCGCCTGCGATGGCCTTGGCCAG
>Ga0247832_1008448_pt1 | contig 10256 bp, 7 predicted proteins | sample LaCruzMarch2015__10_FD_192407 | JGI IMG/M metagenome (GOLD analysis project Ga0247832, IMG submission 192407) | Freshwater microbial communities from meromictic Lake La Cruz, Castile-La Mancha, Spain - LaCruzMarch2015_4m | ecosystem: Environmental > Aquatic > Freshwater > Lake | place: Spain...
AGCCGAGCTCAAATCCATCTGGTGGACCAAGCCTTAACCCAAGTGCCAATCCGTCAGAGATGCCTAGCAGGAATCCCAGTGCCAATCCGTCAGAGATGCCTAGCAGGAATCCCAGTGCCAATCCCAGAGCCAAGCCGAGCTTGTACTAAATTGTATCAAACTGTATTCAAATGGTTATGAAATTGTATCAAATTGTAATAAAAGAGTTGTATTGATGACAGACAGGATTTTTGGAAATGTATGAAATTGTATTGAAGAGGAATTTGTCTGATATGATGTGTTGCGATGATGTCCAGTGTCCAGAATAAACAATTTGGTGTTTCCTTTGAGAATTTTGATTGTTGTTTAGTAGATAAGTTAGTTATTGTTAGCTCAATTATATAACTTTTAAAATACCTTGTGTTATATCACTTCTAAAATACTGGTTACGCGTGCGTATACCTTTTAAACTACCTAATTGTTTAGTGTAGGGCTTTTCAATTGCTTTATGTGCGTGGCACAAGATATGCACCTGTACGCGGCACAGTCCAAGGAACAATCGAAGGGAGAAGAGTCAGAGAAGTTGGTGCAGTCTGGTAATGCCGATTAAGCACCACCAAAAAGTTGTTGGAACATAACAATGCGGGGACAGGGAAAGGGCAGTGTGGGTGGTTGGAATTGTGTGAAGTCATTCCGCCGAAGAAGTAGGACGAAGTTGATGTTAGAATAATGATAGTGATAATCGAATTAAGCCAATCACATTTATTATATTACGTGCACATCGCATATCCAGGATTAGGACAAGCCGCCTCACACCCCAGTAATATGCATATCCTTGCTCCACTATCAAGTGTCTCAATAATGGGTATTAAAAAAGCTTCATAAGACGAAAAAAGGTAATAAAAAAGACATTAAAACACAAAAAAAGCAATATAAAAGTGATTACACATAAAACCAGTCACAAATGTATTATAAAAGCACTTTGATACCACGGCGAGGTAATAAGAAAGCGTTATACTTAACAAAACAGTATTTTAAAAGCTATATACTTCATAAAACAGTATTTTAAAAGCTATAGCCCGATATGGTATTTTGAAAGTGGCAACACCAGAAAAGCATGTATTTTAAAAGCAAAAAGCCTCTAAGTATCTTAAAAGAATGAAGTTAAGTAAAGCATTTTAAAAGCCAAAACATCGGTAGTGGCACATGAGAAGTCATTTGCTTCATCCAACAGCATTTTAGCAATTTTCCCTTTGGAAAAATATACAAGCAAAAGTGGAACATATCCATCACAATCGAAATCAACGTTGGTGTCATCCAGTGCAATGCCAATGCACGGCAATGTAGTAACGTCCCAACGAAACAACTAACGCCGTCAACAAGCAAAACACAAACTCACAAAGGATTAGCGCTATTCCTAGCGGCCAAGAAGAAGTCGGCAGTCTTGATAGTCTTCATACAAGAAGACGGTAGCATAGATTGGATACGGAATGGTATTCTTGCAGCCACCAGTCGACCACGAGCCTCCTTGGTCAACATACCACTTCCCAGATGCTCCAGCAGCAGTGGTGGGAGAGAAGGTGGGAGGATTGGGAAGTCCATTGATGCATGCACCACTCGTCTGTCCTCCGAACGCACCCTTGCAGCATAACAACTGAGTGTCGAAGAAGACGGTAGCATAGGTTGGATACGGAATGGTATTCTTGCAGCCACCAGTCGACCACGAGCCTCCTTGGTCAACATACCACTTCCCAGATGCTCCAGCAGCAGTGGTGGGAGAGAAGGTGGGAGGATTGGGAAGTCCATTGATGCATGCACCACTCGTCTGTCCTCCGAACGCACCCTTGCAGCATAACAACTGAGTGTCGAAGAAGACGGTAGCATAGGTTGGATACGGAATGGTATTCTTGCAGCCACCAGTCGACCACGCGCCTCCTTGGTCAACATACCACTTCCCAGATGCTCCAGCAGCAGTGGTGGGAGAGAAGGTGGGAGGATTGGGCAGACCCTTAATGCACGCACCACTCATCTGTCCCCCAAAAGCGCCCTTGCAGCACTCCACTTGTGTCGAGTACCCCCGAGAATCACAATCTGCCTTCAGAGTACAGCCTCTACCACTCCACGCAACGGAGAAATTTGGGTGCCACATTTCAGGTGTTGTGGAATCACACCAAGGTGATAGCAAATATCTCTTCTGATCACGACTGTAGTTGTTGATCTTCACATCTTCATCTTTGATGATATTCTTGATGATGCGATCGAGCGTTGGGCTTGTGTCCTGCTGACGGTGACCATGAGCCAAAGTGTAGGTAGCAGACGCACCATGTTCTTGGTCCGCGAATACAGGGTGGGAGGAGATGCTGGATGATTCACTGGGTCCTTGCTGGTCCACGAATGCGGAAATGGAGGTGAAGGAGGGAAAACGATGGTAACGAGGATCATCCTCGTCTTCAATGATATCGGGTTCTTCTAGGATTACAGCGTTGTTGTTGATCTTCATTGCATTGCTCAACCACGGGAAATGATTCCAATTCCAGTTGATGGCATTAAGGAATCGGGACCCATTGTCGTCTTGAAGGACAGTGTTGTCGCCATCGATGAGTGGCTGCTCATCGAGCGTTGGGCTTGTGTCCTTCCGAAGTCGACCATGAGCCAAAGTGTAGGAAGCAGAAGCACCATGTTCTTGGTCCGCGAATGCAGGGTGGGAGGAGATGCTGGATGATTCACTGGGCCCTTGCTGGTCCACGAATGCGGAAATGGAGGTGAAGGAGGGAAGACGATGGTAACGAGGATCATCCTCGTCTTCAATGATATCGGGTTCTTCGAGGATTACAGCGTTGTTGTTGATCTTCATTGCATTGCTCAACCACGGGAAACGGTCGACTTGAAGGACAGTGTCTTCACCATCGATGAGTGGTTGCTCATCGAGCGTTGGGCTTGTGTCCTGCCGAAGGTGGCCCTCCACACTGCGAGCCGAAGCTGTCAGCACGGATAGGACGATGACGTTGGATCGAAGAGCTTCGGCATGAACCAAAGCACTCGTGGATGCAACTAGGAAGGACATGAAAGCGAGCTTCATGGTGGTGAGTAGGTGCTTGGTCTTGGTAATGCTGGAGAAGAAGAGGGGTGGTTGAGATGTTTCAATGCGGAGGCTTGAAAAATTATGCGAGGATGATGGAGAGGATGAAGGATACGAACCGAAAAGAAGATTTCCTTCCGCGTAAGTACGAAGGAGTTCTTCTGTGCTGGGCTGCGCTGAGCTTGCAGTTTCTTTGGAAGTGTAGTTTCTTTGGAAGTGTAGTTTCTTTTTTGTGTGAGGCGCGCTTCAAGTGCTTTTTGAGAGTCGAAAGTGACAAGTGACGAGTTGAAAGATGAACGGATCGGACATCCAATTACGAGAAAACAGTAGTCATTTTTGTGTAATCTCAGAGTCATTTTATCATGCTCTTGATAAGTAAAATCCTAATACTTTCCGAAATTATAGACAACCTAACAAACTGACCACATCGTCGTGCATCATCTATTGTAGATATCATTGTAATTCATTGTCCACATCATCCACGGCGTTTATTCGCAAGGGGTGGGAGTATCGCTATTCTGGTGGTGACGCCACTAGAGGTGCTATTCCTGCAGGAGGGGCCGCAAAAGTACCCTTTCCCGTACCGTAAGGTTGCGATTGAGAGCGGCGGGGATCAGGCACAGCGCAGCTCCCGTTTTGCCGAATGTTCCTGGCAAGGAGGAGTTGGAGTATGGGAATAATATTCCCATACATCGTGAGATTCAACAAGCGCGAACTGAGCGGAAGCTAACACAGAAGGAATAATCGGTGTACTTCGAATAATAATTTCAACACCAACAACACCACATCGTCGTTGACCGAGGCGCTGATTACGTTACAAATGAATATTAATGCACACATGTATCAATTGTACGTCAAATAAGATTTTTACCAACATTATCCTCATGTAAGATGATGTGTGTGTGTATGTGTGTATGTATGTATGATGTATACTTTGTTCGAGTCGGCATATGAATGGAACACGAACAATGGCAAAAACACAACAAACAACCAAGAATACAATAAATTGGTGGTGGTGGTGGTGGTATAAAGTAGAGAGGTGGTAATTAATAATTAAATGATTTTTAAAGATGAAATAATATAAATATAAGCTGCAATATATACAATCAGCTCATAACTTACTCTATTTATGATAAAAATTTCCGATTTTAATGAAAAGACCACCATTAGAACCGCCTCAACAAGGGGATTACAATAATGATAATATGTTGTTGTCAAATGGATAAAAGTTGACAATATCCTTGCCGCCCTTTGGGCTTACTCGCTTTACTTGATGAATGTAATATGTATGATGAAATAATGTACAACAGTGACAAAAACAACAAAAACAGCCTCACTCCACTTTGTTCCGTTCGACAACCAGTAACAACAGCCTCACTTCGCTAACGCTGCGCTCGTTAATATTGTCGCAATAGTCATGTAAACAACGTCCTACCAGACCGGAGTATTCATCATATCACACACACACACAGTCTCACTTCGTTCGACGGTAACATCGTTCGCATCATCATCATACCGTCACCACCATCACCGTATTCGGTCAGACAGGACGTTAATACATGTAGTTAGTAGCCATGATGATGTGTATGTTGTTGTCAGTGCGACGTCCTGCTGGACCGGAGAAGGGTAGAGTGTTGAGTAGTGTAGAGTACCACTACTCTAGTACCATCTAGCATTTTAGCATTACTCTTCTGCCGGTCTGGAGGACGTTGGACATGATAGAGTAGATACCAACGAGACCAACTTTAACGTATCGTCGAACGCAACGCAGTGGAGTGAGGCTGTTTGTTGTAATGGATGTCAAGCGTAGCGAGACGACTGTAATTTTACAGTCGTCATCTTTATCGTCACCACTATCACAGTATCACCGAGGCTTGCCTAGGGTGTTGTCGTTGTTTTCGTCAAAAAATGATAATAATTAAATTTGTTGATTGTCATGTATACGATACCATTAATCGATACCTCTCGTTGTCGTGAGTTCTCAACGGTGGCGTGGTATCGTCAAAAATAATTGGTCATTTTTCCACCGCGACGGCCACTTTTTTCGCCCTGAATATTTGTCGAATTATCATCGCTACATGACAAACAACGGCCTACCGAGGCGTTGCACCAGTTCAATTCGATACAGCTCGTCGATGCGCTTTGAATGGGCCTATCATCGTCGATTTTTCACTCGGCCTTGACACCGTCCGACGCGAATGTGTTGTTATTAGTACCCACCTTTGTCTCACCCTCCCGTGTCAACCCCGTACACAATGTCGCTGCCGATGACAGTGTTGATGATAATGATAATGGACAGATCTCACGTAGTCCATGTAATTCTAATACCTCAATGTATTGACGTTCTGACGGTAGTAGGAATAGTAACGCAGACCGGACCCGCACGAGCCAGCAAGCACGATGGCTAGTCTGACTTCTCTCTTTTGGAGATATACTTTATATGGAACTATCCCTCCACCAATCCCACCCCGTAAACAATTCAAGCCTAATTGACCAAATGCCAAGGCAATGTACGAACGAGCAACATCTCTCCCAGCACCCAGTGGAATACTTTTAGAAGCAGACCATCACTGGAAACATACCCAGCGGACGCAACCAACCACACGACGATCTTTGGTCGCTCATATATGGCTCCAACACCATCAATTACTACTATCCAACAAATCGGTATTGGAATAGCACACGCTTACAGCTCCTTACTTTTGAAAGCAACCCAAAACTTTAAGATATCTGACGCTACGCCCGGATTTGATATCTTCGACTTTCTATTACCTCGTGATCAGATAGATGTTATTCCCAATTTAGATGTAGACGTAAATTAAAAAGCATCGCAACATGGGAAAAGTGAGAAGTCACAACAGGATGATGAAAAATTGGTCATTTTAACCGTTCATCTTTCAACTCGTCACAGTCACTTTCCTTTCGAAAAGCACTTGAAGCGCGCCTTACCTAACCCAGAAATCGGAACACAAAAGAAAAACAAAATGACCATTTCAGCGTACAATGGTACATTGAAACCAGAGGCTTGAGCTCGTCGCGCATCCGTCGAGTATTGATATACAGATATAGATATAAATATAAAATATATAAGACAAGATATCAGTCGGCAGTTGGGTTTGGAATCATGTTCTAATAATGATTCAACCCCCTCGCCCGACTCCTGTCGGCAAACAAAATTAGGGTTAGGAACCTAACCCTAACATGATGCTTCTACCACTTTCAATCTCTTAGCATCGTCACTTCCCTGTCAGTTAGGTGTATTGAGCAAACGCAGGAAGCCTTGACCTAGGCAGTTACCTACGGTTATTAAAACACTGTTGGAAAAATTATGATCTTTATTTTATCTAATTTGCATGTCGAATGCGCACGCGAGTGCACATCGGCATACAAAAGAAAGCGGGGAATACCCCAATATTATCGCGACGCGTAGGAACTACTCCTACGCGTTTAAATCGTCCGATCGGTATCAACAATGATCCGATCGTCCACGGCATTGTCGCAGCGTCCTCGCGACGCTCGACTATTTATCTGGCGCGCCGTTTCTAGTACAATTTTTTATGTACTATTAAATACTCGTAGAAAAGAAATACCCTTTCTAATATTGAGAAGATTATTCAATCTTCTCTATAACGTTGGTACACTACCTAGTTATGTACATCACATCTTATAGCATACGTATCGTCCTACTATCGCGGTACGTAAATATCTACGATACCATGGCGCCTATGTCAAGCCTAGCTTGACGAGCCGCATTGCCACCAACGTTTCTTCGCGTCTCGGCATTGTTAGGGTGGTTGCGTTGTCTTGGATCTCTGTTAGGGTTGGGGTTAGTGTTAGGGTTAGGGTCAGGGATTGTGGTCGTTGCCAGTGTCGGGATGTATCGAAACCGCATGTTTTCGATCATCTTGGACGACACGTCGTGACTGAATTGTTCGATTTGTTTCCTAATGTAACGTAGGAATGCATCGCTCGACCACCGTCCCATCAACATGATCAGGTACACCGGTAGTCCTCCGAGGAACATGGCCATGGCGGCAGCTGATCGAATCGAGTGAGTTCCCACCTCATCCGCCTTGATGTTCAGCGCATCCTCACCTATCGCTCTCACTGTATCTTTTAATACATTTGCCACTTGTTTCCCGGTGACGTGGGTGATTCTTGATCCTATTAGCAATGCCGAGATAGGGGTGTCGTCGTTCATATTCGGGTAGCTCCTAATTCGACGCACGAGTTCGGCTGCTGCTTGGACTGGGCACATCGTCTGGTCCCGTGTTGCCTTGTGGTGTACTGTGTCGTTCTTGTCCTCCTTCTTCTGCATCTCGAAAGTGATGGCTAGGCAGTCTGCTTGCTCCAAATCCGAGTCGTCGTGGCTCATAACTCTACCGTCTCGTATAAATCTCAAGTTTCGTAGTACTAGTATCTTCGTCTTTCCCATTTCCGCTCTCGGCACCTTCAAATACTCTCTCGATCTCATCGGAAGAAGAAGGCGACCCTTACCAATTGCCCCACCGCTAGTTGAGTTGGTGATCGGTTGAGACGAGCTATTGCGAGGATGACGCAGGGTGGGACCGCTTTCTGTTGCACTTCGTTTGGGTCTTCGTTTCGGAAAGCTCTGAATAGTCTTGATAGAAGGAAGCTAAGTTGCCCGTCGTCGTCCTTGGTTGGGTTGAGCCTGCCACTGTCCCTGAAGGTCGAGCATACATTCGAGATGGTACCTCGGATTGTTCCCTCAGCCAGCTGATCATAAGCTGGTCCTGAAAATCTTGCCTGTCGCATAGCCATGGCAAAGGCGCACATGATTTTGTGTTGTTGTGGTCTGGTGAAAGAGTCGAGGTAGTAGTCGTGGCTGAGGCCGACTGAGTCAAGGTACTCCTTGAATCGTCTCCAGGATCTAGCTTGGCTCTCGTGTGTTCCTCCTGTAACTGCTCCTTCACTGGCAACTGCCGCAGCGATGAGGTCAGCCATGAGCTGATCTCGATTGGCAGTGGTACAATTTTGAAATGCTCTGGTAGCTGGGATGGGAAGAGAGAACGTAAAGTGTTAGTAAGGTCTTCGTCCGATCGTTCGAACTCTCGAGAGAGGGCATCGGCAACTTGATTTTTCTTCCCCTCGAACCACTGTGAATACTCTTTTATGTCGTTTTCGATGAACAATGCGGCATGATGGCGAGCTATCTTGATGCGTGTTGATGCTTCGATTGGGTCTACTGTGTCTTCCTTGAAGTTCGTCTTTCGAATCCAACCCGCCGACGTTGTGCTGTCTGTCATGGACAGTGCGCAGTCCCCCTTGGATAAACGCCCTGCAAGAATGTCTATCCATGGGCTGATAATTGACGCCATGAACTCGAGCAGATTGTTTGAAGCTCTGAAGCGCGATCTTGGCGGAAGCTCGAACCTCCAGGCGAAGCCTGTGTCTGAATATCCCCCTAGTCCGAAAGGGCACGAATCGGAGCGGTAGATGTGTGTTGGGCGTCTAAAAGAGAGAAGGTTCATGTCAATGCCGGCGTGGGCTTTGTTAAGGAACGTTATCATCAACCCTAAATCGAGTCGGCACTCCAAGGGCATGATCGTTGGATATCGCTTGTGTTTCGACTTGTGATGCCACTCTCGCAATCGGCTGAGAAAGTGGTACACGAAAGGCAATACCATTCCTAGGTGACCAAGGCGACCAATCAGGGTTTCTAATTCCTTCGCCTTAGCTTTGTTCGCGACGAGTAACTCTTGGATACTGTTACTCCATGCCGTGTGCTTGTTGTCGGGGAGGGAGATGACCAACGACCTGAAGTCCATCATCCACCCGAGTATTAGCTTGATCTCCTCTGGCGTCGCTTCCGCCACCAGCTTGTTCCTCGCTTCCATCGGCTCTCTGGGAATAGGCTCTTCGTCGTGGCTCGGTCGTGCTGTAGTTGCGATAGCCAGTAGGTGGGCGCCTGCGAGGCGCTCTAGATTCTTGGAGCCGGGCACGTCCAGAGTGAGGCCCACAATGTCGTCCAAGTATAGGTCGTGCGTTCCTCTTGGGTTGATTTCGATGTCGACTACGAGTTCCCTTCCTGCTGCTAATGGCCTAGTCGAATCTCGGTTCCGAATTGGTGGTGGGACTAATGGTTGTGATGGAGAAGCCAGTGTTGCTGGGTTCCATCTGTCGTCGTGGAGTAGTGTGGTGCTCAAGTCGCAGACGGGCTCTGCTAGTGCACTCCACTCGCTTGGGCAAAGTTTGCCCCCAAACGTCAGCCGAAGGAACATGACTAGAAGCTTGTTGTCTTCGTCGATTTCCACTTGTGTGCATGATTGGAGCGCTGTGGACGGATTCAGGTGGCACCTGCGGTAAGCGGACTTGAAGTCTACCTTGCTTGCGAAGATGGGAGTGGTCGGGTGCTTTGCTCTTGCCGCACACGCCCAGTTTGTTAGTCGTCTGAGGTACGCTCCGTACATGCAGAGTAACGCGTCGTCGGTGTTGGCTCGGCTGTTGACAGATGTGTCTGAGCCAAACTTGAAGCTTTGGTCGTGTGTTAGTCGATCCTTCTCGACGATTCTTCCCGTCTCGTCGATCGAATTTTGATGCATGATGTTCATCGGTGCGAGTGAGATGCCTTGGATTGATACGGCCTTCGACAAAGGGAATGTCACTGCGTAGCCGTGCTTCACGTCCTTCGACACTAGCTCGAGCAGCAATTCAGGATTCTGCTTTGCCCCTTTGTGATTCCCGAACTCCAACGCCTCGTGCAAATCAGACTTTCGAAGCTCTTCGTCGATTGGATCCAGTGGCCAAGTTGAACCGTTCTTGAGCAAAGAGACCATTCTTTCCCAGATGGGATGCCCGCCGTAGATAGCTTGAAGGACTTCAGGGGGCCTGAATTCCGACCCCATACTCAGTGGAGAGTCGCCTTGTGCCCGAATGGCAGCTTCTAGACTGCCATCGTATTTCTTCAAGAGCAAGTAATTACGTTCGGCTGCTTCCATCGACATGTCGAATGCAAATTCGGGCTTCGTTGGCTTGCGGATTTCCATGCTCATCACCGACTCGATTATTTCCACTAGGTTGTCTGGCCACGTCGATCGATCGAGTCTGTCAATATAGATCTAGTTGATCTTTTATATGAGGAGCATTATCCTGCAGGCATGTGTGTACTGCAGGATTGTGACTGTCAGGTCGACATACATTTCTTTATCACCTACAAGAATGTGTGTACGAATGACAA
>Ga0247832_1008450_pt1 | contig 10256 bp, 10 predicted proteins | sample LaCruzMarch2015__10_FD_192407 | JGI IMG/M metagenome (GOLD analysis project Ga0247832, IMG submission 192407) | Freshwater microbial communities from meromictic Lake La Cruz, Castile-La Mancha, Spain - LaCruzMarch2015_4m | ecosystem: Environmental > Aquatic > Freshwater > Lake | place: Spain...
GACGGACCTGGGCCAACGGGCCAACTTTTGACATGAATATCCTGGAGCATGCCTACAAGAGCTATAACATCGTGCTGCCTTGGCAATACTACATGGTGCGTGATGCAAGAACTGTGTACAGCCTGTGCCCAGGGCTCGACACTTATCCAGCCAGCCATCATGCCTTGGAAGACTGCCGGCGGCAGATCGATCTCTTATGGGACACGCTGGAATACTTGAAAATACGGGAGTTGAAATAACAGAAATTTGGTAATATTAGTAAATATAGGTGTAGTTCGCGGAATTGGGGTTCCCAACTACTCTAATGCTATGAAGGAGCATCAGCATGGATATTTACTATGTTTACGCATATCTGCGAGAAGATAGCACACCTTATTATATAGGTAAAGGTAAAGGTTCTCGAGCATACAAAGATCATCGTAGATCCAACGGCACCAATCTATTACCCAAGAATAAAAACAATATAAAAATCATAGCACATAGGCTTTCGGGACACGAAGCATATTTGCTTGAGCAAAGACTTATCAAGATTTATGGGCGTAAAGATTTAGGAACTGGAATACTTCGTAATAGAGCCGATGGCGGCGAAGGAAGAACCGGCCCAATTACGTACAGTGATGAGTCTAAAAAAATTCGAACTGCAAAAATGGCCGGGGATAAAAACCCATCGAAGCGACCCGAGGTTAGAGCAGCAAAGCACGCAACAATGACAAAGTTTTGGCAAAATAATCCAGAAAAAAAGCAAAATATTAGATCCAGAATGTCTAGTACAAGTAATCCAAATAATATAAAATTAAGTTGTTTACAATGTAAAAAAGAAACAACATTGCCAATCTTCGGAAGAGATCATAAGCATGAATAATAAAAGGCTTGTAATTGGGGTCTGTGGATTTGCCGGGTCAGGCAAAGACACGATTGCTGACTATCTTGTCAATGTACACGAATTTCGTCGAGAATCATTTGCTTCATCTCTTAAAGATGTAGTATCAATGGCGTTTCGCTGGGATAGAGAAATGCTCGAAGGGAAAAGCAAAGAAAGTCGGCGATGGAGAGAGGAAGTAGATTCATGGTGGGCAAAAAAGTTAGAAATTCCGCATTTAACACCTCGTTGGATATTACAATACTGGGGCACAGACGTAATTCGTAATGCGTTCCACGACAATTTCTGGATCGCTAGTCTTGAAAACAAACTACGTACAGCCCAAGATGACGTGGTCATCAGTGATTGTCGCTTTCCCAACGAAATTAAAGCTATTAGATCCCAAGGAGGTGTTGTGATCCGTGTGGTGCGTGGTGCCGAGCCTGAATGGTATTCCTTGGCTGAACAGGCCAATCTCGGCACTGATGGAGCCGCGGTAATGCTTCAAAGCATGGGAGTACATGCCAGTGAAACTGCTTGGATTGGCACGGACTTTGACCGTGTGCTTGATAACAACGGAACCCTAACAGATCTCTACGATCAAGTCACTGGTCTGGTTCAAGATCTCCGCGACGCCAAGGCAGATCTAGCCGCGTGATCTCCTGTATGCAGTTCAGGCACACAGTCTTGAGATTGCGTAGTTCTGCATCTGTAAGATCACCGTTCACATGCCATACCGTGAGTTGGCTGGCATGCCGGGCACGGAATCCACAACGATCGCAGGTGGCCTTTTTCCGATAACCTGAGGCCTGCCATCTCGGCACTCCGGGTTTTAATTTTCGACCACGACGGATGCAGGCATTACATCGACTGCGATAGTAGATTTTGTCATGGTGATAGCCATTGATGGCAGCAGGCTGCTTGGCACATACCTTGCATAGCGGTCTCATACGACTACTTATCACTGCAGGCCTTAATTAAGGCACCTGTAAACCGCACTCTTTGACGGCTATCTATAAATATAGGTATGGAAAAAGTTAATTTTGTTATCTATAAAACTATCAATGTTGCCAATGGAAAATATTATATTGGCAAGCATAAAACCGTTGATCCAGATGACAATTATCTTGGTAGCGGTGTGGCATTGACATCGGCTATAAAAAAATATGGTGTTGACAGTTTTGTAAAAGAAATATTGTTTGTGTTTGACAACAAGTATGACATGGACAAGAAAGAATCTGAATTGGTGACAGAGTCAGTAATCAATGATCCATTGTGTTATAATATTGCATTGGGAGGACAAGGTGGCAATCTTGGACCAGAGGTCAATAAAAAAATTGGTATTAAAATGTCGCAAATTCTTAAAGGAAAACCCAAGTCTGAACTGCACAAAAATGCATTGAAAAATACGGAATTTGCAAAGACCTACAAACCAACCAAATTCACAAAAAACAAAATTCAGCAGACAATTTTAGAAACCTGGCGTTTGATGCCGCCCGAATTAAGAAAGATTAAATGCGGTAAGCCAGGCGAAAAAAATTCATTCTACGGCAAACAACACCGATCTGACTCTCTGAATAAAATGAGGGCAACCATTGGGGATAGCAGAAAAGGATCTAAAAATCCAAATGCAAAACCAGTTACAGTGTATGGAAAATCCTACACAACTCGCAAAGAATGTCTGGAAGATCTAGGCATTACTAAGAGAAAATTACAAAGAATATTAGGAGAAATATAATGGCCTTAGTGAGCCCTGGTGTAGAAGTAACCGTCATAGACGAATCCAACTATATTCCTGCGGCCACCAACTCGGTGCCGTACTTCCTGATCGCTACGGCACAGAACAAGATCTCCGGTACAGGAGTGGGCGTGGCAGCAGGCACACTGGCAGCCAACGCTGACAAGGTGTACCTCATAACCAGCCAGCGAGATCTGTCAGCCACGTTTGGTGTGCCATTCTTCTACAAGACATCCGCGGGTACTCCCATCAATGGCTATGAACTCAACGAATATGGATTGCTGGCTGCCTACTCGGCCTTGGGCATTTCCAATCGTGCTTATGTACAGCGTGCCAACGTGGACCTGGCAGAACTCACAGCCACCCTGGTTCGACCCACAGGATCGCCCGCTGATGGCACCTACTGGTTTGATACCACAGCCACATCCTGGGGCATCTTCCAGTGGAATCAGACCACTGGTGCGTTCACGGTACAGACCCCCATTGTGATCACTGACAGCACACAACTCACTGGCAGTGAACCTTTGACATCAGTGGGCAACATTGGTGACTACGCTGTGAACGCTCTCAATGCCAACAATCCAGTGTACTACAAAAATCTCGACAACGCCTGGGAATTGGTAGGGTCTGATGCTTGGAAACTGAGCTGGCCCACGGTACAGGGTGCCAACAGTGTGACAGGATCAGCACTCACACAAGGCAATGTGATCATCATCAATGGCACCACGGTCACAGTGGGTGCCACTACCACGCTGGCTGCCTTGGTCACTGCTATCAACTCGGCTGCCATCGCTGGTGTCACAGCAGAAACCAATCTCACAAGAACCAGCAACAAACTATGGTTGTATGCCGACGCTGATGCAGAAAGCGACGGATCATCCGCAGAAGGCGGCATCATCAACATTGATTCGGCCAGCACCGCAGGCTTGTTGACCACGCTGGGCATCACGGCCACCAGTTATCTGGCACCGGCCCTGCAGCAGAGCCCCAACTTCACAGTGCCACGCTGGCGTACCACCGATGTGGGTGGCGGCAGACCCACTGGTTCCATCTGGAACATGACCACGGCAGTGAACCAAGGTGCCGATTACATAGTGAAAAAATACAGTGCTGCCCTGGGCATATTCGTGGCACAGCCATGCCCAATCTATGCCAATGATCAGAGTGCCAATCAGGCCCTGGATCCAGCAGGAGGCGGACGCAACATCGCGGCTGGAGCCACTTATGCACAGTTTGACAGTGACCCCGAAGATGCCACGGATGAATACAACAACACCTTTACCACGGCTATATTTGAAAGGCTTGTGACAGGTCCCACAGTGATCACCGGTGACGATACCACGCCCACGTTCACTGCCTCAGAAACATTTACCATACAATACAGCACAGCCAACAGCACTGCTCTCAGCACAGCAGTCACGGTCACAACCACGGGCACAACAGCAGCGGCCTTCGTTGCAGCAGTATCAGCCGCCCTGCCTTCGGGCTCACCGGTATCGGCCTCGGTATCATCGGATGGTGCCATAGTGTTCACACACAGTTTAGGTGGCGTTATCGTGTTGGATGGCGGCAGCCTGTCAGGCGGTCCGGTGTTTGACGCAGGCATGATAGCCTACGATGCCACAACCCAAGATGGAGTGTTGGGCATCAGGCAACAACCTGGCACGGCCACTGCCCTGTTGCTCAGCAACTGGGTGGCCTTGACCTATACCGCCAGCGATAATGCACCCAGCCAGGACCCTGCCGACGGACGCCGTTGGTACTATTCTGCCGTGGATGAAGTGGACATCATGATCCAGAACAATGGCAGTTTCGTGGGCTATCGCACTGTCAGCAACGACGTGCGTGGTTTCAATCTCACACAGACTGATCCTGCTGGACCCATAGTGTCTGCTTCTGCACCCACAGAGCAGAGCGATGGTACTGCCTTGGTCGAAGGTGACATCTGGCTCAGCACTGCCAATCTAGAACTGTATCCCTTGATCTATCGCTGGCAACTCGTGGATGGGGTGCTGCAGTGGGTGATCATTGACAACACTGATCAGACCACGGAAAATGGCATCCTGTTCGCAGATGCACGCTGGGCTCCCAACGGCACCACCAATCCCATCACTGATCCTGAACCCACCATCACCAGCCTGCTGTCAAGTTCATACCTAGACGTGGATGCACCTGATCCTGCACTGTATCCGGAAGGCATGTTGCTGTTCAACACACGCAGATCAGGATTCAATGTCAAGGCCTTTGAGTCGGATTACTTCAACGCCACGGACTTCTCTTTTGATGCCTACTCGGCCACCACGTCCTATGTGCCTGGTGACAAGGTCAACTTCAACTCTGTGTTGTATGTGAACATCCTGGCCAGCACCGGCAACGCACCCACAAATACCACTTACTGGAGTCCGTTGGAAACCAATACCTGGCTCACTGTTAGTGGCAATCGTGCCAATGGATCGCCATACATGGGACGGCAAGCAGTACGCCAGATCGTGGTGGCGGCCATGAAGTCCGCCATCGACACACAGGACACCCTGCGTGAAGAACAGGTTGAGTTCAATCTCCTGGCCACACCACAGTATCCAGAACTGATCCCCAACATGGTGGCACTCAACAACGAGCGGTCAAACACCGGCTTTGTCATAGGCGACACACCCTTGAGGCTGCCGCCAGAAGGCACTGCCATCACGGCCTGGGCTACCAACTCAGCCGGCCTGGGCTCAGACACCGAAGATGGTTTAGTCACTTCAGATCCTTACTTGGCCACGTTCTATCCTAGTTGCCAGACCACGGATCTCGGCGGCAGCCAGGTGGTACAACCGCCCAGCCACATGATGGTTCGCACCATCATCCGTTCGGACGAAGTGAGCTTTCCATGGTTGGCACCCGCAGGTGTGCGTCGCGGCGTGATCGACAATGCTGAACGCATTGGTTATATCAACGGCCAGACCGGAGAATTTGTCACAATAGCCACGGGTCAGGGCATACGTGATGTGCTGTACACCAACAAGATCAACCCAATCACGTTCATACCTGGTGTGGGCATCACCAACTACGGCAACAAGACCGAATCTGCTGTCACTTCGGCCTTGGATCGCATCAACGTGGCACGTTTGGTAGCATTCCTGCGTGGACGACTGGAAGAGATTGGCAAGACCTTTGTGTTTGAGCCCAACGACCAAATCACACGCAACGAGATCACCAATGCCATCGACGGACTCATGATCGATCTAGTGGCCAAGCGTGGTATCTATGACTACTTGGTGGTGTGCGATGAATCCAACAACACACCTGCTCGTATCGATCGCAACGAATTGTACGTGGACATCGCCATCGAGCCTGTGAAGGCCGTGGAGTTCATCTACATCCCGCTGCGGATCAAGAACACTGGCGAGATCAGTTCCGGACAGGTAGCGTCGTCTGCCACCGTCTAACGGCATCGCTAGATAAGAAAATGGGGGCCATGACCCCCATTTTTTTTGGCCTCTGACGCCATAAATAATTGCATCAAGGAGAACAAGATATGGCCGTTTCATCACTCACAAGAATGACGGTGCCTTTGGCAAGCGATCAGAGCAATCCCAACCAAGGCCTGCTCATGCCCAAACTCAAATACCGCTTCCGGGTGATATTTGAAAACTTTGGTGTGAGCACCCCCAGGACCGAGCTCACCAAGCAGGTTATTGATTTTGCCCGACCTTCGGTAACGTTTGAAGAGATCACAGTACCGATCTACAACAGCAATCTTTATCTCGCAGGCAAGTATTCTTGGGAAACCGTTACATGCAATCTGCGTGATGATGCGTCTGGGCAAGTGGCACGCCTTGTAGGCGAGCAACTGCAGAAACAGTTGGACTTCATGGAGCAGGCATCAGCAGCATCGGGCATCGACTACAAGTTCCAGACCAAGTTTGAAGTGCTGGACGGTGGCAATGGTGTGGCCCAGCCCAATGTTCTGGAAACCTGGGAATTGTATGGTTGTTATCTCACTTCAGTGAACTATAATGACGCCACATACAGTGAATCAGCACCAATGACCATTTCAATGACCGTACGCTTTGACAATGCTGTGCAGACTCCGCTGGGCACAGGTGTTGGGTCCACAGTGGCGAGAACAGTCAACGACGTGATCACAGGATAATCCTGCCATGGCCTTTGGGCAGGATTTCCTTAAAACATTCTTTGGGAATGACTATCTCAAAGATTATACCCATGCGAGCAAGACCTTTCGTACCAATGGCTACGAAAACTCGCCGCGTCTCAAGTTCCTGTTCCATGTGTATTTCAACATCAATACCTCAGAGGTACCGGCCCTGCGTACTATATTCGCTGGCACGGACTCCAGCACCGTGGGCCTCTTGGTCAAGAACATCGAACTTCCCAAATACCAAGTACAAGTGGATACTCTGAACCAGTACAATCGCAAACGACTGGTGCAGAAAAAAATAGACTACCAACCCATACGTGCAGTATTCCATGACGACGGCGGAGATTTGATCCGCAACATGTGGTACAATTACTATGCCTACTACTACAAAGATCCCAATCAGCCCTATCGCGGCCAGACCGCCACCAATGGCAGCATGGGTCCCAGTGCCAATCGACAAGCCGGCTTTGGCTACAACACCCGAGACATCTATGCCAACGATCGGCAGGTAAACGACTGGGGTTATGTGGGCGAGTCCTATGGTGATGGATCTCAGAGCGGCAACCCTGGCGGCAATCCGGCAGCAGGAAAACCTGCGTTCTTCCGAGACATTTCCATCTACGGATTTAACCAGCACAAGTTCGTAGAGTATGTGCTGATCAATCCCATGATCACTGAGTGGGCCCATGACCAGTACAACTATTCTGAAAGCAACGGCACCATGGAGAACAGCATGACCGTGGCCTATGAAACTGTGAAATACTATTCGGGTGCTATCGGTAAAAGCCGACCTGACACCAATGTGCAGGGATTCGCCAATCCACAATACTACGATCAGGTCAAAAGTTCATTGGGTCGTCCTGGTGGCACACAGAGCATCCTTGGCCAAGGTGGCTTGTTGGATGCTGGCCTTGGTATCTACGAAGATCTGCAGTCAGGATCGGTGGCCGGCGTGATAGGTGCGGTGCAGAAAGCCGGCACGGCCTACAACACGTTTAAAGGCAAGGATCTCAAAGCCATCGCCAGAGAAGAAGCCAATGCCGGCATCAAAGACGTGCTACGCAACACCATACCTGGCCAGGTCAGACCACAGATCAATGGCCAACCTGGTGCCCTGCAAGGTGTCACACAGAGATTACAGGCACCGATATTTCCCACACCACCCCGAGGTAGGACATAATGGGATCAGTAAACACCATCAATCCCTCAGTGGATCTCACAGTCAGGGTCTACGACGAATTTTATGAATTTGCAGTAGACGTAGACGCCAACGAATACGACGTGGTCAACAGTTTTTTTGAGTCTGTGTTTGATACAAAGGATGCAGCGGCCAATTTCACTGCCACCTTGTTCCGCATCGCGGATCAGACACAGACACCGGTGCTGACCTTGCTGGCCGAGATCGAAGACATGGACAAGATACAGCTCACTGCTACCTTGGCCTACTATCTCAATGGCCTGCGTAGTCCCACCACACTGTTGGGCATCAACGCCGCAGTCACACCCAACTTCTGGACTGCTCGCAACGTGCTGCCATGAGCAAGTTTGCCCAGGGTGTGTACAAGGTCATGAACCCCTTGAAGTATGTGGGCAAGAGAGAGCCCAGATATCGATCTGGCTGGGAATTTGCCTTTATGAAATTCTGTGACACCAATGACAACATCCTGCAATGGGCCAGCGAAAGCATAGTGATACCCTATCGCCACCCTCTCACTGGCAAAATGACCAACTATGTGCCAGACTTTCTAATTACCTATCGCACTCGGGACAATCGCATGTGTGCCGAGGTCATTGAGATCAAGCCTAAAAAGCAGAGCGTGATAGAAAGCAAGGCCTCCGCACGAGATCGTGCCGTGGTTGCTGTCAACTACTCCAAGTGGGATGCTGCCACCAAATGGTGCCGACGACAAGGGCTGCAGTTCCGGGTTATCACCGAAGACGACATCTTCCGGCAGGGTGGAAATCGGCGGTAAATATCCGCATGAGGAAACTTGAAGAACTCTTTGATCTTCCCACCGACCAAGACAGCCACACTGCTGAGCCGACTAACGACATCGAGACAAACCTGCCCGTCCTGCCAGAGACTCTGGCTGCTCTTGACAAGATCGAAGCCGCCCTCCCAGCAGTGAAAGGCCTGGATGCATCCGATGCTGAAATGGATGCCTTAGCCGAAAAAGCCACGCAGGAATTTGACAATCTCATGGATCTTGGCATGCAGGTGGACAGCCGCTATGCGTCAGAGATATTTTCCGTGGCCAGCACCATGCTGGGACACGCCATCACGGCCAAGACTGCCAAGATGAACAAAAAACTGAAAATGATAGACCTGCAGATGAAGAAACTCAAACTGGACAGAGAATCAGATCAAGACTCTCAACATCTGCCCACTGCTGAAGGACATGTGTTGGACCGCAATGAACTCCTGCGGCATCTGTTGCGGCCCGCAGAAGCCACAAAAGAACCAAAACGCTAAATATATCCATAGGATCCTGATATGAAAAACTTCAAAGATTATCTAGTCGAAAGCGAAAAAACCTTCGCGTATCGCATCAAAATCGTGGGTGATGTGCCCGCAGGCTTTGTCAAAAGCTTCCGAGAAAAACTCAAAAAGTTTGATCCGGTGTCAGTGGGTGAAGTCAAGAGCACTCCCATCTTATCACAACCCCAGGACTTTCCGTCCTTCTCCAATGAATCCGTGAATATCATGGATGCTGTGTTCCGTTATCCTGCCACAGGACCACAGATCCAGCAGATAGCAGAACTGTGCGGACTGAATGCTGATCGTATCGTGATCAGTCAATTGAACTATGCCGAAGGCATGGACCGAGAACTATTAGGCATCGAAGATCAGAACAAGGATCTCTTGAACTCGCCTTATCCCGCAGACAGCAAAGAACAACGCGATCTCATCAAGGATTACTCAGCCGTGGGCCGGGACAAGCAGGTAGTGAAAAACTCAGCTGCAGAAGCCACATGGACCGTGGCCGGTGGACGCACACCGTCCGCAGAAACCACCAATGACCTACCCCAGGGCATCAAGAGCCCCATGACTGCTATCAAGCGTCCACCACGGCCAGCCACTGGCAGACAACCCACAGGAAGATAACATGGACAACATCTACGACATACTGAACCGTTTCAAAGCCGCGAGCCAACCCTTGATGGAAGGCCGTGGAAGCAAACCCGACTTCCTGGATCTCGACCGGGATGGCAATCGCACTGAGCCCATGAAGTCTGCGGCCAAGGAAGTGGACGAAGCATCATATTCGGCCAAAGCCGCACGTGCCGGCAAGGACATCGGCAAGCCCGGCAAGAACTTTGAAAAGATCGCCAAGTCAGCCGGCGAGCGTTATGGCAGCAAAGCCGCAGGTGAAAGAGTGGCCGGTGCTGTGTTGGCCAAACTGCGTAACAAGGAAAGCGTGGCCGAAGGCGATGTTGAAGAAGGCAACGACTTCACCGGTGCCCGCCTGGCAGCTATCAAGGCTGGCAAACCCACGTTTAGAGTGGATGGTCGA
>Ga0247832_1008456_pt1 | contig 10252 bp, 8 predicted proteins | sample LaCruzMarch2015__10_FD_192407 | JGI IMG/M metagenome (GOLD analysis project Ga0247832, IMG submission 192407) | Freshwater microbial communities from meromictic Lake La Cruz, Castile-La Mancha, Spain - LaCruzMarch2015_4m | ecosystem: Environmental > Aquatic > Freshwater > Lake | place: Spain...
GATACCGCCCGACGGCAAGCAGATCGTGTTTAATTCCGATCGCGGCGGCACGCCGCAGCTATACACAATGAATGCCGACGGTTCGGGTGTGAAACGAATCACGTTCGGCGACGGGCGGTATCTGACGCCGGTGTGGTCGCCGCGCGGCGATCTCATTGCTTTTACGAAACAAAAAGGCGGGCGCTTTTATATCGGCGTGATCAAGCCAGACGGCTCCGGCGAACGGCTTTTAACGGAAAGCGATCTGGACGAAGGCCCGACCTGGTCGCCCAATGGCCGCGTCATCATGTTCTTCCGCGAAGCGCTCGGCGGAGAGCCCCAATTGTGGTCTGTTGACCTCACAGGCAAAAATTTGCGGCAGATACCGACGCCTGGAGCGGCATCCGACCCCGCTTGGTCGCCATTACTGCCATAAATTTTCTTTAATCCTTCGTCGCTTGTGAATTCCTGCGTCATACGGGGTTCACATTATCAAGCCAGTTAGTATGTTGGGTTTCGATTTAACGGGGAGCAGCAGATATGCGCGTTACTTTTTCTACCGTGATGGTCGCGGCTTTCGCCTTGGGCGTCGCTGGTTGCGCAAGCAAGCCAGCTCCCGCACCGACGCCGCCGCCAGTTGTTGAAGCGCCGCCGCCGCCAGTGTCTTCGGCCATCGTGCCGGGCTCGCTCGCGGACTTCCAAGCGGCTGCAGGCGATTTTGTGTATTTCGATTACGATCAATCCACCCTGTCGGCGGAAGCCCGCGCAGTGCTTGAGCGTCAAGCCGCTTGGCTGAAGACCTATACCGGCGTGAAGGTTCTGGTCGAAGGCAATTGCGACGAGCGCGGCACGCGCGAATACAACTTGGCTCTGGGCGCCCGCCGCGCCTCCGCCGCCCGCGATTATCTTGTGTCGCTCGGCGTGGCTGGCGATCGTCTGTCGACGATCTCCTATGGCAAGGAACGTCCGATCGATCCGTCTTCTTCGGAAACGGCCTGGTCGCGCAACCGCAACGCCCATTCGTCGATCGTGTCTGGCGCTGTGTCGTAAGACCCTCGCCTTTCGCGAATGAAATCAAGCCCGCGGCGGAAACGTCGCGGGCTTTTTCCTTTTCTTAATCAAATGCCCCACCACCTAATTCGCTCATCCAACCTCGGCCGTCACCCGGCGCCCAGCGCAAAGCGCGGAGATCGGGGCCCAGGTTGCAAGCGAAAGGCGCTAAACGGCAGGGTCAGCTTACGCCCCATACACCTGGGCCCCCGATGACGCCCTCAATGCGGGCTTGTCCGGGGTGACGGTCGAGGGTGTTCTGCACTTTGGAGCACCCCCACCCCCCTGATTGCAGCGCAATTTCCGTTTTCCTGCCCCGCCCAAGCCGTATTTCGCACAGACAAGCCTTTTTGAAAATCAGCCGCGCGATACCCGCACTTTCAATTCGCGCGGCGCGAGACAACGCCAAATGGCGTTGCTACTCAGGCAGCGACACTCTTTGGCGAACGGGCGCTCTCGAAACGGCGCCGCAAGCAAAAGGCATTGCAATGAAGCGTTCCCTTCTGACCGGCATGATCGCAGCGCCGTTTTTCACCCTTTGCGTGATGAGTGGCGCGCTGATGGTCGCGCCGGCCGCCTTCGCGCAGACAGCCATTGACATGGCAGGCATGCCCGATCCGCTGATCCAGCGGCTGCAGAGCCGGGTCGAAACGCTGGAATCCGCCAATCGCCGCCTCACCGGCGATATCGAATCCTTGCAACAGCAAAACCAAACCTTGCGCACCGAAAACCAACAGATCCGCGCGCTCTCCGACGAGTTGAATGCGCGCGTGGTGCAAGTTGAACAATCGTTGAAGATGCAGGCCGCTTTGGGCTTCGGCGATTTGCCGCCCGCCCCTTTAGCGCCCAAGCCCGGCGCGGCCGCAGCGCCCGGCTCCACGCCGTTCATCACCGGCGCGCCCGCCGCGACGGCGCCCACAGCGACCGCCGGCGGCGCAGCGCCGAGCACCGTCAGCGGCGGCGAGCCCGCGCAATTGTCGCCCTCCACGCAATTGCTACGCGAGGGCCAGTACAAACTCTCTGGCGGCGACATCGAAGGCGCCCGCACAACCTTGCGCGCCTTGGTGGCTCAATATCCGAAGACCGCCGACGCCACCGAAGCGAAATTCTGGATCGGCGAGACGCAATATCTGGAAGGCGATTACCCGACCGCCGCGCAGACCTACGTCAATATCCTGAAGAGCACCCCCAAGGCTAAGCGCGCGCCGGATGCGATGGTGCGCTTAGGCAGCACGCTCGGCAAAATGGGCTCAAAGAGCGACGGCTGCACCACGCTTAATCAAGTGCTGGTGCAATATCCAAAAGCCAGTGCGCAAACCAAAGCGCGGCTGAAGAATGAGAAGACGAGTTTGGGCTGCAAGGCGTAAGCGGCGCCGCAAATTGTTAAATCGATTTGATCGCTGCGAGCGCCTCGGCGGGCTCTAGCCTCGTGGTGTAATCGCGCTCGACGTGGGCCAGGATAATTTTGCCGCTACGGTCGGCCACATAAACCGCAGGTATCGGCAAGCTCCAGCCCGCGCCAGGATTACGCCCCGGCAAATCAAGGCCAAACGATCGGTAGAGCCCCTGTACTTCCGCACTCAGCTCGAAGGTGATTCCCAGCGATCGCGCGAGGGCGTTGCCAGCATCAGTCAAAACGGCGAATTTGAGCACGTTCTTCTCAATCGTGGAAAGCGACTCGTCCGGATTTTGCGGGGTCACTGCAATCAATTGCGCGCCCGCAGCGTGGATCTCACCCAAGATATCCTGATAGGCCTTGAGCTCCAGGTTGCAATATGGGCACCAGCCGCCGCGATAGAAATTGATAATCAGCGGCCCTTTTGCGAGCAGATCGGCGATCTTGACTTCAGCGCCAGTCGCGCTTGTCAAAACTGCTGCGGGCAGCACGTCGCCTGCCTTGAGCGCAGTATTCCCGACGCCCGCAGCCTCCAAATCAGCGGCGGCCTTTGCCATGGTGGCCATCGCTTCGGGCGGCATCATGGTCGCGGCTTGAGCTGCGGCCTCAGCTAGAATTTCGGACAAAAGCATGTGACCTCTCCCGAACGCTCAGCACCGGCTCTTGTGGGACCGCGTGTATGGCAGGCTTCATTTAAATCGAGCCCGGCGCAAGCGCTTATCCTCAATGCGGGGGCCTGAACCCGCGAGGCTGGCCAATGCGTCGCCAAGAGTGAATTACACGCCTGCGATTATCGACTCAACAAACTCGATCGTCAGGACCCAGCGCGGAAACCAAAGCGCGGCTGAAGAATGAAAAGCGGCTGAAAAATGAAAAGAAGAGTTTGGGCCGCAAGGCGTAAAACCGTCAGGGTGCGGCCTTGAGGGCCCGCTTTCCCATTGATCCTTCTTCCAGCTTCATGCGAACCTTCTGCATGCGGGGAAGCGGGCGATCAATGATCAAAACACTGGCCGCCCTCTGCGCAGCCCTCAGCCTCTCCGCCTGCGTGACCGCCGGCCGCTCCGGGCCGCCGCAAGGTGAGTTGCTGCGCGATGCGCGCGTCGAGGGCTTTGGCTTTGACATCCGCTCTTCCGACCCGGATCACACCGCCTTCGTCGCCTGGCTGCAGGACCATGCCGGGCCCGCACGTGCGACCTCTTCCGATGGAAGTTTGAACATACTGGCTTTGTCGGGCGGCGGCGCCGGGGGAGTGTTCGGCGCCGGCGCGATGAAAGGCCTGACGCTCTCCGGCGCGCGGCCGACATTTCAAATCGTCACCGGCGTCAGCACCGGCGCATTGATCGCGCCCTTCGCGTTTCTCGGCCCAGATTGGGACGACGAATTGGAGGCGGCCTATACCGGCGGCGCCAGCAAGGATCTCCTGGATTCGGTGGGTCTGTTTTCGCTGTTCCGCGTCGGCATCCTGGCGGACGCCAATCTGCGCAAACTGGTCTCCGATTATATCACGCCCGAACTGGTTGAGGCGGTGGCGAAGGAAACCGCCAAAGGCCGCATCCTTCTAGTCGCCACCACCAATCTGGACGCGGAATCGCCGGTGTACTGGGACATGGGCGCCATTGCGCGCCAGGGCGGCGAAGATGCGCGCCGGATGTTCATCGACGTGCTGGTGGCCTCCTCCAGCGTACCCGGCGCCTTTCCGCCTGTGATGATCCCGGTGCGCGACGGAAGCGGCGCGCGCGATGAGATGCATGTGGATGGCGGCACGACTGTACCGTTCTTCTTGTTTCCAGACGTCGCCTTCATGTCGGATGAAAGATTACCGAGCCTCGAAGGCGCACACATTTATGTGATCATCAATGGCCAGCTCGATCCGGTGCAGCGCCCCTCACAGGCGAACACGATCGCGATTACCTTGCGCGCCTCGAACGTGGCCCTGACTCGGATGACGAGTACGGAACTGTTGCTGACGTCTAACTTCGCGCAACGCCAGGGCATGAGCCTGCGCTTCACGACCATTCCGGGAAGTTACCCCTTCTCCGGCTCGTTCAATTTCCAGACGGAGGCGATGCGCAAATTGTTCGATTACGCGACAAAGTGCGCCAAAAGCGGCCGCCTTTGGCTGACCAACCGGGACGCGCTCGAGCGCATCGGCAAAGAAAAAGCGCAGCCCGAAACGCAGGCCTGCCCGGTGATGTGATGGGGGGGTGATGTGGAGAAATGGCGATGGGTATTTTTTGAGCCGCGCGAACAATGGAGTCCGCATCCAAAGGCGTTCACCGAAGGGCTGCTCCATGGGCGGCTCGATCTTGCCGAATGCAGTCAAAGAGCGGGCGTCGGCTTGCAGGTGCTGACCGGCTGCAATGAAATCGTCCCGTAAAGCTTCTGCTGCGTGACTATTGGCCCGGCTCGGAGGCGCCGGCGACGCTCTCGACGCGGCCATCCCTCAGGCTGATGCGACGCGTACAGCGTGCGGCAACCTGTTCGTCATGAGTACAGATCAAAAACGTGGCGTTGTCCTCGCGATTGACCTCGCGCATCAAGTCCAGGACTTGCTCCGCGGCGACACGATCGAGGCTCCCGGTCGGCTCGTCGGCCAGAACGAGGTCTGGCTTGTTCATAAGTGAGCGCGCAATGGCGACTCGCTGCTTTTGTCCGCCAGACAGACGCGTCGCGGGAAAGTCCATCCGATCCGACAGACCCACGCGCGCCAGCAATTCGCGCGCCCGGCTCCGCATTGCAGGTGTAATTCCGCCCGCTGGCGCTGCGGCAGGGAAGGCGACGTTCTCGGTTGCGGTGAAGTCCGGCAGCAAGTGATGAAACTGAAAGATGAAGCCAAGGCGTTGGTTCCGAAACTGCGCCCGCTCCGCTTCCGACAGGCCCTCGACACGTTGACCTCCGATTGTGATCGTTCCCAAGGTTGGCCTGAGGAGAAGTCCAACAATCGACAGGAGCGTCGACTTGCCGGAACCTGAAGCGCCAAGGAGCGCCGCCAATTCTCCAGGCTCCAGCGTGAGATCGACGCCTTTCAGCACTTCGGTAAGCTCATCACCGTTGCGAAACGTCATGCCGATTTCGCGTGCATCAAGAACGGCGCTCATTGTTGAATCGCCTCTAGTGGATCCAGGCGTGCAGCAGATCGCGCAGGGATGACAGACGCCAAGACGGCGCCGAGCGTCGTCAGCAAGAACACTGCGACATAGCCGCCCTCGCGTGGCGCGATCGGAAGCGCCATAGTCCCGTCTGGCTTAGTCATCGTCGCGAGCCAGGAGCAAAGCGCAAAGCCGCCAACGCAGCCTATGCTTGCGCCGACCATGCCAATGAGCAGCCCTTGCAAAACGAAGACAGCGCCGATGAACCTTTTCGAAACGCCGAATGCGCGCATGATGCCTATCTCGCCCCGCCGTCTATTAGCTGAAAGACTGAGAGCGCTGGCGATGCCAATGAGGACAGATATGAGCGAGAATATCTGAATCAGAGTTCCTGTCTGCGCCTGGGCGGCCAATGCACCTTCGAGGTTTGCGTTCTTTTCTTGCCACGATGTAGCGCGTAGGCCTGTGGCTTCTGCCATGAATGTTGCAAACTCCCGCGCTCGGGCGGGATCGACCAGCTTCACTTCGATGTTGGTCACGCCTTCTGGCAGCAGAAACAGCGGCCGCGCAGTCTGAATGGAAAGATAGGCCACTCTCTCATCCAGACTTTGTAAGCCGGTCTGGAAAATGCCGCGCACTGTAAGCAGACGATCGACGCCACGATCGGTCCGAAACAGCACCGGCTGACCGGCTGACAGCCCTAGATTTTCCGCAAGCCTCACGCCAATCAGAATGCCGTCGGCGCCCAGGCTTGCTTCGCCGCTGACAATTTCCGTGCTGATCGGTGAGATCGCGTCGAGGCCCGAGGGGTCGATCGCTGTCACAGCAACAGGCGCCACCGCTTCCCCCTTCACCAAAAACGCGCTTCCGGATATCTGCGGGCTGATTGCGGAGACAGACGATTGGCCACGCAACAGCGCCACGGTCGACGACCAAGCGCGAATCTGCTGACGCTGAAACGTCGAGACGATCGCAATCGATTCCACCTCAACATCGGGGCTCTGCAGAACGCGCGCAACACGAGTGGGAGACTCCAGCGAAACATGCGCGCTATTGGCGGTCACATCGTCAGTCAGTCGTATCGCCAACCCTTGTATGAGAGCGGTGATGAAGACAAACGCCATAACGCCCAGGGTAACACCGGCGATCAATAAGGCGGTTTGGGCCGGGTTGGAGAAGAGATAACGCCGCGCAACACTCAAAGCGAACATTCGCCTACGCCCTCGGCCCAGCGCTTGGCTGCAGGCGAGCACGCACCCGTGCAGACGGACTGACCTCGGCCGGCGTCAGGACGACGCGGTCGCCAGCGGCGAGACCGCTCTCGACGATCGCATTCAGAGAGGGCCAATCGGCGATCTCAATGGCGCGTCCACGCACGACACCACTCTGATCGACGACATAGACCTTCGGCGCCGTCGTCGCATCAATCACCGCTTGCCGCGGCACCACAATCCCCGCCTCGCGCCAGGCGACAATGATCGTGACATCCACGGAACGGCCAGACGGAATATTCATTGCCTTAGCCGGGACGAGCTTGATCAGACGCCCCCCAGTCGTTGGATCAACACGCGGCGACACTTCGCTGATGCGCGCCGCGAAGATTTCGTCGGACCCAGAAAGCGCTGCCCGCGCTGACATTCCGGGACGCAATGCATCCGCATAGCCTTCATCCACGTCGGCTTGTAATTCAACGCCATCGCGCGAGCCGAGTTGAAATAGCGTTGTCTCGGGGGAAACTACCTGGCCATTATCGATCGGACGCACCAATACGACGCCCGCCATTGGCGCTCGGATCGTAAACTCGCCAGTGATCGCCGCAGCAGCACAGCGATCTGCAGCGGCCGCCTTGAAGCCCGCTTCGGCGGACCTCAGAGCGGCCCGCGCCTCATCAAGCGCTGCGACCGAAGCAAAGCCGCGATCCGCGAGGGTTCGCGTCCGATTGAACGCCAGTCGCGCGCGTGTGACCTCAGCGCGCGCCGCCTCCACGCGAGCGCTGCCCGCGTCGGTTTGGGCTTGTTCCACCGTGGAGCGCACAATCGCCAAGGGAGCCCCTAGTGCAACGACATCGCCGTCGTCGTGCAGCAGGCGAACGATCTGGCCCGCATTTGGGGATCTGACGTCAACCAGATTGTTGGGCCGGACCCGCGCCACAACAGAGAGAACGACCTCAACGCTCCTAGGTTTAATCTCCAGAACAGCAATCTGTGGCGGCCGCACAAAGACCCAAACTAGCCCCGCGATGAGGGCAGCACCAAGCAAGACCGCCGCAATGAATGTGGGACGCCGCTTAGGGTCAGACAATTTGGATTTTATCCAATGGCGAAGGCCGCTGACCACGCGGCGCACGAGGCTCTTGACCCACGGTGATGGGTCTGAAGCGCCTTGTGTTTCTGTCATCCGAGGAGATTTTCTGGCTGACGCGGCACTGGACACTTCCCTTCGGCGGCGCCGATACGTGCAAACCACAACGCAGCACGCCACGAGCACATTCAGACGTATCGCCCTTCAGGCACGCAAGCACTGCCAGTCGCCTCACAAGCGAATGCCTCCGGCGAGCCCGCGGCTGGAGCGAGAGACCGGGCGCAATGTCGAGTTGATGTGGCTCACAGGACGTTTGTCGCCAGCGTAACTCCGTACGCTCGGCCCTACATGCCGACGCCAGCCCGTTATTACACAGCCTCGGCCCAAAGCGGACAAACAAAATGCCCGCGCCTATCGCGCCTCTTTATCCTTCAGCCAACGCTTGCCTGCATAAGCCAGCGCCGCCCACAACAATACGACCAGCGCCAGCACGCCCCAGGCCCAGGCCTTATTCTGCTGTACGGCGACGATCGCGGCGTGGCCGCCGAACGCCAGCAGCGCCATTTTCGGCACGCTGCCGAGCGCGGTCCCTGCAATGAAATCGCGTAAGCGGATGGGCGTCGCGCCCGCCGCGATATTGATGAGCACGGACGGCACCGTCGGCACCAAACGGATCAAAGCGCTGGCCCAAAAGCCGCGCCGCGCCAAAAGCGCCATGGCTTTCTTCACGGATTCATTGGAGCGCCGCTTTACGAAATCCGCGCCGCTGAAGCGTCCGATGCCGAAGCCGATGGCGCAGGCGATCACCTTGCCGATCCAGGAATACAAAAGCCCAAACCAAGGCCCGAACACTGCGACGATGGCGGTGATCAAAACAATCTGCGGCGCGCCCATCGTGGCGAGCACGATGAAGGCGGCGATGGCGACTAGCGGCGCCCAAACATTCGCGCGCGCGGCCTCCAAGAATGGCGTGAGGTTGTGCGTGAGGCCAGCTGGTAGAAGCGGCGCGGCAAATCCCAGCAGCGTCACGGCGCCGAGCAGAGCGAACCCGGCGGCGTAGCGCCAGCGTTTGACAGGGGGCAGCGCCGCGCCCTCTTCGCTCATTGCGGCGCGGCGGAAGTTGGCGGCCCGGCGACATAGAGCGTGAGATCCAATGTATCGCCGTTAGAATAATTCTGGCCGCGTATGCTCTGCACGACTTGCGGCGACAGACCGAGCGCGGCTGCCCGGATCATGAAAGCCGGTTTCTCTTCCGCACCCACCAGCGCCATGCCGCATTTGCCCGCCGGGGCCATGACATCCGCCGCTTCGGCGCCCGACTTGGCGATGATGTGGGTTTTGTCCCGACCATAGAGGAAAACCATGCTCGGCTCGGTATAGGGGATCGAGACCAGCACGCTATCCGGGCACGGCGCGGCTTTCTTGGCGGCCTCGGCGATGCGCGGGCTCATCCAGAAGTCGTGCAATTGCGGCACCACAAAAGCAAACGCATTGCTCCAGGCCAAAAATGCGGAGAGCACCATGGCGGCGATGACCTTCAGCGTCTCGCCGCGCCAAAGGCAATACAAAGCCGCCGCCGCCGCGCTAAAGGCCAGAAGCCCAATCAATATCGAGAGCGCGTTCAAGCCGCCATGGAAATGCCAGTACGCGCCCGGCGCCAAGGCCGCGACCACTGCACTCACCACCAGCCACAGCACAGCGACTGCTGCGAACGCATAAGTCCGCCAACGGCTCTGCGGCGCCGGCTTCAGGCTGAACAGCCCCGCCGCCGCAATCAGCGCCACCGCCGGATAGGTCGGCAGCACATAATGCGGGAGTTTGGTCGCCACGAGTTCAAAGATGATCCAGGTTGGCGCGATCCAGCAAATCAAGAACCGGATCGCGGGCTCGGCGCGTTCGCGCCAAGCGAAGCCAAATGCGCGGATCGCCAGCAAGGCCCCCGGCCAGAACACCAGCAGGAAAAGCGCGATGTGATATCCGAATGGGCCGCTGTGCCCCTGCTCGCCCGCATTCACCTTGCCCAGGAAATTGCGCATCACGGCGCGTTCAAAAAAGGCGCCGTCGGTTTGCGTGTTGATGGCGATGAACCAGGGCAACGCAAGCGCCAGCATCAAGAGCACGCCCCAGCCGGCATGCAGCTTCTTCAGCCAGGCCGCCTTGCGATCCCAGGCGACGAGCGCGGCGATGGTCGAGACCGCCACGATCAGAATGATCGGGCCCTTCAGCATAAGGCCCGCGCCCAACGCCGCCCAGAACATAGCCGCGTTCAAGCGGTTGGTCAGAGGCTGCACATAAGCCCGCATCAGCGCGATCTGCGCCAAGGTGATGAACACCAAAAGCGTGGCGTCGATCTTGGCGTTGCGCGCCTCATAGTTCAGCGAGAAGCACGCCGCCAATAAAAGCGCCGCGCCGATCCCCACATTGCGCCCAAAGAAGG
>Ga0247832_1008457_pt1 | contig 10251 bp, 3 predicted proteins | sample LaCruzMarch2015__10_FD_192407 | JGI IMG/M metagenome (GOLD analysis project Ga0247832, IMG submission 192407) | Freshwater microbial communities from meromictic Lake La Cruz, Castile-La Mancha, Spain - LaCruzMarch2015_4m | ecosystem: Environmental > Aquatic > Freshwater > Lake | place: Spain...
TGAAAGTTGTACCATTAAATCAAGGTTGTTCAGGAATTGCAGATACAATGTGTTTTACAGTTTTACCAATTTCAACTGTGACAGATCCATCAGATATTACAATTTGTGCAGGGCAAACAATACCTTCAATCATTTTTACAGGAAGTGATCCAAACACAGTTTATAATTGGACAAATAATAATCCAAATATTAATTTAGGTGCATCTGGAATAGGGAATATCCCAAGCTTTACACCAAATAATCCTGTTCCTAATACAGAAACAGCAACAATTACTGTTACACCTTCTTTAAATGGATGTATTGGAGTGGCACAAACATTTACGATTGTTGTAAAACCAACACCAATCTTACAGCCAATTGCTAACCAGACTGTTTGTACTGGAAATACAACATCTCAAGTAAACTTTAATGCTTTACTTTCTGGTGCAACTTTTACTTGGACAAATGTTAATTCAAATCCTACACAAAACTTAGGGCTTGGAGCTAATGGGGTGAACTTTGTACCAGCTTTCACGGCATTAAATAACATTTCACAAATAATTGAAACACATACGATAACTGTAACACCAACATTCGACCAATGTGTTGGCGCGCCTCAGACGTTTGTTATAACAGTAAATCCTATTTTGAGAGCTAATCCCATTCCAAATATTTCCATTTGTGAAGGACTAAAATTGACACCTATTACCATAACAGGAAATGTTCCAGGAGTTGTTTACAATTGGACGAATAACAACATTGCTATCAATCTTCCACAATCTGGAACGGGCGGATTTCCTGATTCGACTATGCAAACTGGAAATTTTTGTACAACAGCAAACATTGTAATAACACCTGTTTTAGCCGGTTGTCAAGGTGTTCAATCAAACTTTGCAATAACTGTTTGTCCAAAACCTAATGTTTATATTAGTCAACAAAGTCAAGGAAATTGTCATGCAGCACCAACAATTCCAGTTTTATTTACAGGAGATGTAGCTAATACTACATATACATGGACAAATACAAATAATGTATTTATTCAAGATAATTCAATATATGATAGTGTGTTCAGTGACAACGGGGATTTATTATCTTTTGATGGTCAAAATACTACTACTAATCCGCCAACAACTCAAACTGCAATTTATGAAGTTTATCCTACAAGTAGTGATGGATGTATAGGTGACACTTCTGAGTTTACGATAACAGTTGACCCACGACCAACGGTAAATTCAGTTCCAGATTCAAGTATTTGTCCTGGTCAACCTACAACACAAGTTGTATTTAATGGAAATTTTGGTACTGCTACCACATACGATTGGTCGTATATTAACACATTAGGCTCAACAGGTATTCCTGTTTCAGGATCTGATGTTTTACCATCTTTTACTCCTGTTTATTCTGGATCAGTACCTGTGGTTATTCCTATAACATGCACACCGAGGTTTAATACTTGTATAGGTACACCTACATCATTTAACTTAACTGTTAAACCAACTCCAACAGTTAATCAAATTGCAGATCAATCTTTATGTGCAGGTTCTTTAACAGCTGATGTTTTATTCACAGGAAACCAAAATAATAATCCAAGTCCTAGTTTAACAGTTTATGATTGGTTCAATAACAATGATCAAATTGGACAACCTTTAACTGGATCTGGTAATATTCTTTCATTCCCAGTAAGCACTCTTCCAAATACAGTCATTACCTCCTTATTTGAGGTTATTCCAAAACTTAATGGATGTATAGGTGACACAATGAGTTTTACAATTCAATCTGTGAGTCCTTTCCCAATTGTTGATACGATTCCTAGTCAATCTTTATGCGCAGGTCAATCTACAAATATGGTTTGTTTTACAGGTGGAGGAAATCCTATTACCAATTATGTATGGACGAATGATAATACATCAATTGGTTTAGCTTCAAATGGAACAACTGACCCAATATTAAACCATTGTATTCCTTCGTTTACAGGTACAAATAATTCTTTAACTCCTCAAACGGCTACAATAACAGTTAGACCTTGGTATTTGGGTTGTCAAGGAAATGCAAGAACATTTACAATTAATGTTAAGCCAGTACCACAAGTATTTGTTACACCAATAACACAAACACTTTGTTCTGGAGATACAACTCAAACGGTACAGTTTACTGGAACATTAACAGGCACTCAATACAATTGGACTAATGATAATATTTCAATTGGTTTGACTTCAGCATCGGATAATGGCGATATAACTCCATTCCCAACATCAAATTTGTCTGATATCGTTCAAACAGCTACAATTGATTGTATTCCATCATTAAATGGTTGTATTGGAGATACTGGAACAGCATTTATTGTTGTGAATCCAGTTTCAACGGTTGTATTGCCAAGCTTGAACTACGCTTATTGTCACGGTGATATTGTACCACAAAATTGTTTCGTTGGAAATAATCCAAATACTGTTTATCAGTGGTCAAACAGCAATACAGCAATTGGTTTACCTAGCGGTGGAACTGGTTGTATTCCATCATTTACAGCGGTAAATACTAGTTTAACTAATGATTTTGCAGAAATAATTGTAACTCCTACTATAAATGGTTGCCCAGGAATACCTGATACGTTTATGATAGTAACGAAACCAATACCAAATGTGTATTCAGTTGCAGATATAAATATTTGTGCTGGAGTTACTGTTCCTACAATTACTTTCCAAGGTGATATGACAAGTGAAACGGATTTCGTTTGGTCAGGAAATACGAATATTGGCTTGAATCCAAATAGTGGGATCGATCAAATACCAACTTTTGTTGGGGTTAATACTTCCCAATTAATTTTAGTTGATTCAATTTTAATTAGTCCTGAACGTCAAGGTTGTATTGGTTTAGAAGATAACGTTTTAATAACGGTGAACCCAATTTCAACTGTTACAGTAAATGACATTACAGTTTGTAATGGTGTTACAGTTCCGCCGCTACCAATAAATGGTACAAGTCCAACTGCAATTTACACTTGGACAAATGGCAACATATCAATTGGTTTACCTGGTTTAGGAACTTCTTTAACTGCTCCTCATACATTGCCAAGCTTTACAGCAATTGGAGGTGTTGTTCCTCAAATTGCACAAATTGTTGTAACACCTTTTGTTAACGGTTGTTCAGGGATAAATGATACAATGACAATTACGGTAAATCCTACACCAATTGTAAATCCTGTTCCAAGTCAGTCATTATGCGCTGGAACTACTAGTAATCCAATTACATTTAGTGGACCAGTGGCTAATACAACTTTTAACTGGTCTCATAATAATGCCTCAACTGGTTTAGTGCCTACATCAGGTGTTGTAAATATTCCTCCATTCATTGGTGGTCCTAGTTTGTATCCATCTCCTGATAATGTTGCATCAGTTGCAGTTACACCAGTAGCCAATGGATGTTCGGGAATCCCTATTAACTTCTCAATTACAGTTCATCCATTACCAATAATTAATGCTGGATTTGATACTACGTTATGTTTGGGTCAATTCATTATACCACAAGCTTCTGGAAACAGTATAGCAGGTAATACATTTGGCTTCCAATGGACAGCAACGCCTACTAACTCTAGTAATACAACTCCATTAACTGGAATTCCTTACTATCCAGATGCAACCACAACATTATCAGTTGTTGGTACTGATGCGAACCTGTGTCAAAATGTGGATACATTGATTGTTACTTATTTACAAGTTGCACCACCACAAGTATTTGCAGGTATAGATACTGCACTATGTTTTGGAGAAAGTATAGCTTTATGTGCGGTTCATAATGGTGATATACTTGTGTGGGACAATGGAGTATTTGATTGTGTAGAGTTTACGCCTGATACTACAAACACTTACATTGCTACAGCTTCACATGTGAATGGTTGTTATTCTAAAGATACAATTGTTGTAACTGTGAATCCGCTACCAATAATTACAGCTAATGCATCTGATGATTTCATTTGTGATGGAGATAGTACTATTTTATGGGGATCAGGAGCTGGTTTAGGTGCAGTTTATACTTGGGATAACAATGTTATAGATAGCGTTGGGTTCATTCCAATTGTTACAGATACATTTACAGTTATTGGAACAGATATTAACGGTTGTAAAGATACAGCAGATATTGATGTTATTGTGAATCCAAATCCTGTAGTGTTGTTCTCTTCAAATATCACATTTGGTGGATGTCTTCCTTTTGCACCAATTTTCTACGATTTGAGCAGTCCAGCTTCAGCAAGTGTAACTTGGGATTTTGGTGATGGAAATACATCCAATCAATTAGATTCTGCAATTAACATTTACGATAACTATGGTTGTTACGATGTAACTTTGACAAGTACAACACCTGAGGGTTGTTCAACATCATTATTGCAACAAGATTTTGTTTGTGTGAATGAAATCATTGCAGATTTTAATCCAGATGCTATCGAGCAACCAATTTCAGACCCTGAATTTGAGTTTAATAACACTTCTCAGAATGCGACAAGTTTTGAGTGGTTCTTTGGAGACGGAGGCACTTCGTTAGCTGTTCACCCTGATCATATTTATGATGAAATTGGATTGTACTCTGTAATTCTTGTTGCCTCTGCTCAAGATGGATGTACTGATACTGCTGTTATTGTAATCAAAGTAAGAGATGAAGTAATTATTTATGTTCCTAACACATTTACACCAGATGACAATGGTTTAAATGACATATTTTTACCTGCTTTAACTGCTGGTTATGATAGAACAGAAGGATGGCAGTTTAACATTTACAATAGATGGGGGCATGAGATTTTCAGTTCTCAAACAATTGGAGATGGATGGGATGGAACTTATCAAGGTCAACCTGTACAAATGGGCACTTATACTTGGACATTACGTTTCAAAGATTCACAAAACAATAAAATTCACGACTTTAATGGTCGTGTAACTCTCTTAAGATAATGAAAATATTTTCAGTAGTTTTTTCTTTCGCTTTAACGGGTAGTTTGTTTTCACAAATTACCCTTAGCGCAAATGATTTTGCAGGCGCAAATGATACGGTTAGAATCAGTCAAACAATTGATCCTGTTATTGATTATACATTAACAAGTTCAAACTACAATTGGGATTTTAGTGGTTTAACAACAACATCGCAATTTTTAAAATATTTTCAACCCATATCAAATAGCACCATTTTAGTTCAAGCTGAATATGGTTTTACAGCAAGTGAAGAGTATAAGGCAACTTATTTTCTGGAATCTCGTGACATTCCAATTGAACAGTTAAATCAATTTTTACCTGCTGAATTATCAGATCTAAATCAATATTCAAGATTAACTGTTGACTCTGTAACATCTTTAGGTTATTCACTTTCAGTAAATGGTCAAGCTATACCGTTTAAATCAGACACGATTGAAACTCACTACAAATTCCCAATTAACTTCGAAGATACTTTTTCAACTCGTGGTTATACTTTTATCGATTTAAATCCAGTTACAGATTTTAAACTTAAACAGTATCGCAAAAGAACAAGTATTGTAGATGGTTTTGGAACATTAATAACTCCTCTAGGTACATTTGAGGTCTTAAGAATTAAAAGTGTTATTAACGAACTAGATTCTGTTTATCAAAACTTTTTCGGAGGCGGAATGTGGAGTGTTTTACCACAAACAATAACTACAGAGTATGAATGGTGGACTCAAGGAAAAGATGAAGCATTGCTTAAAATTGTAGAAACTGAAAATAACGGAACACCTCAAATTCGTTCTATAGAATACCAGGATTTCTACTTAGGATTAGATGCAAGTATAAACGAGAATTCATTTGATTTTAATATTGTACCAAATCCTGCGAATAATTTAATTTCAATAGAGTCTGATTTAGCTATTGAGCAAATTAGAGTGATTAATTTAGATGGATCAGTTGTTACAAAACACAACACAAATAATCTTTCTAAAGCAATAATTGAAATCTCAATACTTCAATCAGGGGTTTATTTCGTGGAAGTTTCTTCTGGTAAATTTACCGCTATTCAAAAATTAATTAAGCTTTAATTTTACCTTTGTAAAAGGCAAATCAGTCTATCGCTGTCTGTCAATTGACGGAGAGAGGAAAGTCCGGGCAGTGTAGAGCATCGTACTTCCTAACGGGAAGGTCTTATTGGAACAATCTAATAGGAACAGAAAGTGCCGCAGAAAGGAAAACTACCTAGACAAGCTTGCTTCGTCTGGGAAAAGGTGAAAAGGTGAGGTAAGAGCTCACCGCTGCTTCAGTGATGAAGGAGGCAAGGTAAACCTTACGAACTGAAAGACCAAATATACCGAGGCTTGAACGATTGAAAAATTTTTCATAAAGGGTTGCTCGCCCGATCTCGGAGGGTAGGTTGATGGATGCTGATAGTGATGTCAGTGCTAGATAAATGATAGATAATAATGAGGATTCATCCTTATTTGATACAGAACCCGGCTTATGATTTGCCTTTTTTTATGAATGAATTTGTTGAAGATTTAAGAAAGCATTTTCAAGTTTTTGAAGACCAAAATCAAGCAGTTAAGATGGCTGCTTATATGAAAAACATCGCTCCTTTCATTGGAATATCGAGTGTTCCTCGCAAAAAAGTTTATAAAGAATGGAAAGCTACTTTACAAAAAGATTTAGGGTTTAATGAACGTTGGGAATTAGTTTTTCTGTTGTGGGAACAAGAAGAACGAGAATACCAATATGTTGCTGTTGATTGGATTAATTCTTGGAATATAAAAACTTTACATATTGAGGACTTAAACAACCTAAAAACGATTATTCAAAGCAAATCTTGGTGGGACACAATTGATTTATTAGCTAGTACTTTTTTAGGTAAATTGTTGGTTAAATTTCCAGAAATTAAAAGTGAACTTATTGAAAATTGGTCGGAAACGAATAATTTTTGGTTACATAGGTCAACATTAATTTTTCAGTTAAAGTATAAGAAAAAAACAGATTTAGATTTACTTTCACAACAAATCTGCAGATTCAAATCAAACAAAGAATTCTTCATTCAAAAAGCTATAGGTTGGTCATTAAGAGAAGTTTCTAAATGGAATCCTGAATGGGTAAAAAACGAGGTAGAGATTCAAGAATTAAGAGGGCTTGCGAAAAGAGAAGCGTCGAAGTATTTATAGCGTTTTAATAAATAGTAATCCTTATCTAAATTTTATCGCTTCATTGTTCACATTTTAACTTTCAATTCTCTATTTTAGTTCTTCACTTTAATTCCTTAATTTTACCTTGTAATAAAACCATAATGACACCAATCACAGATATATCGCAATTAGATTTAACAAAGAAATATAGCTATGCCGATTATTTAACTTGGCAATTTGAGGATCGTTTAGAGTTAATAAAAGGTTGGATTTATAAAATGAGTCCAGCACCAAAAAGAAAACATCAGAGAATCGAAGCAAAGTTGTTTTCTGCTTTTTTTAATCATTTAGAGAATTGCTCGTGTCAAGTTTACACCACTCCATTTGATGTTAGATTAAAGAAAAACAAAGGAAGTGATTCTGAAATCGACACAATAGTTCAACCTGACATTTCCATTTTTTGTGATTTAAGTAAACTCGACGATCGTGGCGCAATTGATGCACCTGATATGGTTGTTGAAATTACATCTGCCAGCACAGCAAAACGAGATTACAATGAAAAGTTTAACTTGTACGAAGAAAACAAAGTTCAAGAATACTGGATTATTAACCCGGATTCAAATTCTATTGAAGTATTTAGTTTAAAAGAAAATATACTCGTTTCTTTGGGTGTATTTTCAAAATTCGATGGTTTCGAAACTGTTCAATCCACTCTTTTTAAGGACTTAATTATTGATTTAGAAGAAATTTTTAAAGATTAAACACAATTCAATTTTATTAAGAAGTTCCAAATTAGCGAACTAAATGAATGAATTGCTGTCCTTTGAAAATTTCATTATTTATTGCAGTAACTTCATATTTAACAAAATAGACACCTTCTGGGCATTCTAGTCCATTTGAAGTTCCATCCCAAGTTTGTAATGGAGAAGTAAAAGTAAAGACAACATTCCCCCATCTGTTCACAATAATTGCATTCAAAGCTATTGCATTTTCAAAATTGAGTGAATACACATCATTACTTAAATCATCATTTGGTGAAAATACATTTGGTACATTAAAATCAAGATTTGGATCTGGTAATACTATTAAATTATAAGAAATAGAATCTGAACATCCATTTGTGCTTGCAATTAAAGTAATGGTATAAACTCCTCCATCAGTATATAATTGAGTAACATCTGCATTTGAATTAATATTCTGCGAGTTACCAGTTCCAAAATCCCACGTATAGATTGTTCCATTTACGGTTTCATTTGTAAATGTAACAGGTAAAGGTGCAGTACCAGTTATTGGAGTAATTGTAAAATCAACATTTGGATTTTGTATGACATTCACAGTTACATTATCTGTTGCCGTGCAACCGTTTTGAGTTGAGCTAACAGTATAAATAGTTGTCTGATTAACTACAAAAGGCACATTATCATCAACTCCATTATTCCATAAAAATGGTGCAGTTCCTTGAGCTGAAAGAGTTACTGTATCTCCTTCACAAACAGTTTGGTCTAAACCAGCATTTACCAAATTGTCACCTATAAATATACTTGCTTCATAAGTCGTAGCACAAAAACCAGAAGAAGGTGTAAATGTATAAATTGCAGTTCCAAGTGTAGTAGTATTGATTATTGCAGGATTCCAAGTACCTGAAATTCCTTCTACAGATTGATTTGGTAAATTCGTTGGTGTTGAATTAATACAGAATGGTCCAATAGCAGAAAAATTGGGTGTTATTGGATTTGTGATAGTTATGTTTTGAGAAGTTACACTTGCGCATTGTCCCGAAGATGGGGAAAATGTAAAATTAAAATTACCCACTGTTGTTGTTGATATAGTAGATGGACTCCAAGTACCACTAATTCCATTTGTTGAGCTTGTTGGTAAATTTGGAGGTGTTGAATTAATACAAATAGGATTAATTGGGTTGAATGTTGGAGTTATGCTTGAGCTTACTATAACTTCCATTGTGGTCGTACTCGAACAATTGCTATTGAGTGGAGTAAAAGTGTAAGTAGTTGTTTGTGTTGAATTTATTGCCGGCGACCAAACTCCTTGAATTCCATTTGTTGATGTATTTGGCAAAGTGAAGACATCTCCTACACAAAATGGACCAATCTGTGTGAAATTTGGAGCAATTGAGCTTGAAACTGTAATTTCAACTGTATCATCGACAGCAGTTGAACAACCTCCAGCAGTAATTTGTGTTAATATATATTCTCCTTCCAAATTACCAAGTGAAAAAGGATTTGTGTTGCTTTGAACAGTATTGCTTACTCCATCTAACGTATAGGTTGCACTGAATGGTGTATTTCCAGTTATATTAACTTGAACATTATTTGGCGTTTCACTAGTACAATAATCTCCATTCCCAGTAAAACTCACTAATGTTGGTGGAACTGGAGCAGTAAATACATTTGTTGCATTGTATTGACAAGAAGAATATTCTCCATCGAAAAAAGCATTGATGTTTACAGCTTGACCATTAGCTGGTAAATTTGTTAGTGTAATAGTTTGAGGTGATGTTGTTACAGTAAATTGTTGACCATTAACAATCAAATTTCCTAAAGTTCCTCCAAGTCCACAAGGTGTGTTTGGGCTTAAATAATTTACAGTTAAATTCGCTTCGTAGGTATTTCCGTTACATACAAGGTTATTCAAAGTTACATTGGAAACTAATGTTGTTTCAGTAACTGTATAACGATAGGAAAGTTGACCACCAATGTCAATAACATGAGTTCCTAATGTTAAATCCATCGTATGGTTTGCACTTGCTCTACAACCATCACCGTTACTCATCGGGTTTTCACAATTGCTATCATCACTTTCATACGTTTGTACAAAAACATTAAGTGATTGAACGTCACTTGGAATAGCTCCGATGCTCCAAGTATTTGTACCTTGTTGGCAAGTGCTCCATGGATTTGGCAAATTATAGGTGTTTGCAGAGGGAATATTTAATGTCCATTCTGTTCCAAATAACAAGGTGCTTAAAGAATTATCACACCAAATTGATAAGGCTGGATCTTCTGCTCCTCCTCCGGAATCTGCACCAACTAAACAAGAACTTGCAATTACTTGCGTAAAAGTTACTGTTTTAAAACACGTTTCTTGGTTTAATCCACAAGGGTTTACAACAACAGTCATAGTAGCATTTGTTGGACAACTAGTATTTGTTGGTGTAAAAG
>Ga0247832_1008458_pt1 | contig 10251 bp, 3 predicted proteins | sample LaCruzMarch2015__10_FD_192407 | JGI IMG/M metagenome (GOLD analysis project Ga0247832, IMG submission 192407) | Freshwater microbial communities from meromictic Lake La Cruz, Castile-La Mancha, Spain - LaCruzMarch2015_4m | ecosystem: Environmental > Aquatic > Freshwater > Lake | place: Spain...
TCGAGCTCAGGACCGTCGCGCCCGTCACGTCGAGGGTCGACTGCAGCGCCGTCGCGCCTGTCACGGTCGCCGCGCCCGTCACGCCGAGGGTCGAGCTCAGGACCGTCGCGCCCGTCACGTCGAGGGTCGACTGCAGCGCCGCCGCGCCTGTCACGGTCGCCGCGCCGGTCACTGCGAGCGTCGAGCTCAGGGTCGTGGCGCCAGTCACCGCCAGGGTCGTTTCCATCGTCACCGCGCCCTTCGCGAGCACGGTCTTGTTCATGGTGACAGGGTCCTTGAGGGTCGAGCTCCCCGTCACGACCAGGTTGCTCTCCAGGTTGCACTGGCCGTTGAACGTGGCGAGGCCGCCCATGGTGAAGCTGTTGCTGCCGATCGACAGCGCCCCCGAGCTCGAGACGATCGACCCGTTGTTCACGGTGAAGTCGGCGAGCTGGTGCCCCTGCGCCGCGGCGGTGATCGCGCCCGTCACCGCGAGCGTCGAGCCGAGCGACGCCGCGCCGTCCGCGTGCACCGTCGAGTTGAACTCGGAGTGGCCGTTCGCGGTCAAGGTGGTGGTGTGCACGTCCGTGACGGTGATGTTCGCGTCGAGGTTGATCGTGTCGCCCGTCTTGTTCATGTTCGTCCCCGCGGTGAGCTGCCCCGCGCCGGAGAACTGCTCGAACTGCAGCTCGTTCGGTGTGTCGCCGTTCACGCGAAGGGTCTTCACTCCCGCGTCGGACACGAGCACGAAGCCGTGGTTGGCGTGGACGTGGCCCGACGTGACGAACACGAACGAGCCCGACTTGATCTCGCCCGACGGGTCGTCGTTGAAGTTCGCGCACCGCCGCAGCGTCCACCCGGTCGACGCGGTCGACTCGAGGAAGTACACCCCGTTCTGCGTCTTGTCCGTCTGGTTCTTGACGAGGAACCGGGTCGCGACGTCCTCGCTAGCGTCCGCGACCATCGGCGCGGCGGCCGACTTCTGCTCGAGCGTCTCGCCCGCCTGCGCGTTAATGTCGAACGTCGAGGCGATCATCGCGCCGAACGCCGAGCCCGTCACGGCGAGCGACATCCGGTCCTGCGCGTAGGTCGCGTCGATGTTCGCGGCCGTGGTGTACTGCACCGACCCCTTCACGGTGAGCCCCGCCGCGACGGTGTCGACGTAGTACTTGGTCGCGGCCTCGTTGTCCGCCGTCGGGTTGGCGATCCCGGCCAACGTCACCCGCGCGCCCGCGATTCCGGAGAACGAGGCCTTGTTGTCGTTCGAAACGGCGAGCGTGCATCGAACCGCGCCGTTGTTGCGGAAGTCGAGCGAGTCCCTTCGGAGCGCTGAGCTCAACACCGACGCCATTTTTTTGCCTTTTCCACTCCCTTTTGTCTTCAGAGACTCAACGCCCCACATTTAAAACTGCACCCGCCGCGTGCAAAAATGCAAGAACCGCCCCCGGTGAGGAAAAACCTCCGTAAGAGCGCAACGCACACGCCCAGAGTTTAGTTTATGGAAAAGTGGGTTCAGTCCACGCACCAGATGCCCAGCCGGTGGAACGCGAGAAAGGTGAACATGCCCTGCGCGAGCGTCCACGTCACCACGAAGATCGTGATGTTACCGCGCGGCTCGAGGCGCACGATGTTGAGCGCCGTAAAAACGAGGAAGGCGAGCACGTACGACACCCGCCACGTCACGCGCTTCGATTCGGCGCACAGCGCGCGCGCCCCCGACTTCGGCACTCCATGCGCTCCATGCGCCTCGCGGTTTCGCTCTAGCGTGCAGTTCGCCGGGGTGCACCCCGCTGCCTTCATCTCCTGCACAACGGCGGCGACGAAAAGGAGGACCATGCACGCGAAGATCCACCGGCTCGTGCCGTACGCCACGAAGTGGTCGTAGAGAACTTTGGCTGGCACGGCAAGGGCCACGTACCCGAGCCACAGCATTTTTTTGTCCCCCTTTTCCCCGTATGTAGCCCCGTAGCGGCCCCATTTTTTCGTGGAATTATGGGCGTTTTCCGACCCAGTCCGGTAAAAATTAGAATCCTAAAAAGACCAAAATGAGATTCTATTTTTGGAACCGGGGTTTTCGTGAATAAAAGGCCACAGGCGTCCACACAAAAGTCAAAAAAGTCAAGAAATCAAAAAAGTCGATAAATTTGTGCTCTAGTGGCCCATAGAATGGCGCTATTGTTGGTCGAGTTCCCCGGTTGTCAGAAGACCGGTAAAAACGCCGAGGCGCACACGGAGTCCGATCACACGCACCTCGAGGGCGCATCCCAAAACGACGGCGGGCTAGAAGGCCTTCTAGGCGTAGCGGTCGCGGTGCTCCGCGCAACAGCGCCTGATCCGGGCTGTCCGACTCCAAGCGGAGGCGTCGTAAGCATCATAGGGCTAATGGGAACCATAGGCAGCATAGGCACAATCGCCGGCGGTGCCACGTCGACGCGAGAGCACGTGCGCGCGCGCCTCGCGGAGCGTATCGCGAATAGACCCCCGCCGAGCCCACGCCAATGCCCATACCCGCGTGCAAGGAGCACGCGGCGTCGGGCGGACCCTCGCGTGGACAGGCCCACACGTCCGCGTGGATCCGCCCCGTCTTCGTCGCGGATGTGGGCCGGGAATCGCGACTCCGAGGCGTCCCAATTCGACCCAATCGAGTAAGGAAAACGAAAACCCAGCAGCCAACCTGTTTTAAAAAACATTTACTCCGGAGCGAAGTCTACAAAAACTTTTTACTGAAAACAAACCGAAAAGGGGGAAAAAATGGCCGGACCGGCGTGCGCGGTTTGCGGGCGCGCGACGCAAGACCGGCGTTTCCGAGGGACGCACTGGCTTTGCGGTCGCCACCGCCGCGCGCTCTTGGCGAAACGGCTCCGTAGCGTTGCGGCCCCCGTCACGGAGTACGACCTTCTTCGCCTGGCCGTGTTTGCGTTCCCCGAGACGTGCTCGCGCGACGAGGCGCTCGTCCGAGTACAGTACGTCGCCGAGACGTGGCACGAGCGAGACAAACCGCGCGCCGTTTGGCGCGCGCACCGCATGCGCACGAGCGTCGGGGCCCGGGCTTCGCCGCTCGAGCTCCTCGAGCTCGTGACGGAGCTGACCGCTTTCTTGATCCGGCACGCGCGCGTGATCGCGTGCGACGAGCGCGGGACGAGGGCGCTCCTCGCCGTGTGCGCCAGCAGGGTCGCGGAATGGTACCCTGCGCTCGTCCGGCCCTCGCCACCGCCGGAGCTTTCGCGCGCCGAGCGCATCGTGAGCCTCATCCGCCGCGAAACGGGCACCAGCCTCTTCCTCGTGAAAGCGGACGTCGTGCTCGCGCTCCGCACCGTGCCTTCCGACGTCGCCGAGCGCATATACGTCGCGTACGTCGAGCTCATCTCCAGAGGCAGCGAGGGCGCGTTGATGCAGTGACGAGGCCCCCGTTTTTCCAGTATGTCTACTGCGTTTACTAGCCGGCAGTGACGGGCCGTCACGGGCCTTACAAAAAAAAAATAAACTCCTTAAACCCCCAAAAAGCACACGTAGGCCCTTCCCATCTAATAGAAAACCCCGCACAGAAACAAAAAAGGGGGGAGGTGGCATAAGAAAGCAATGCGATGTGCAGAGAGGCTCCGGGACGCGCTCGACGGAAGAGCGCAGGAGGCGGGCCGAAGCAGCGGCAGCAGCAGCAGCAGCGGATGGACGTCCGAGTCCGCATTACCTGCCACGCCGCTAGATTCCCCACTAGGTTCGCCGATAGTACCCGATGAGCCACAAGGGCGCCGCGACTTCACTTCCGACCAGGTCAAACGGCATATCCGCTTCTTGGAGCACATGCTCCTGGAGGAGCACGTCGCCGAACACCGCGGCAATGATGTGGAGAGCGCGGTCGCGGGGTTCCGCGCCTTCTGGCCGCGTACAATGCCGTCGTACGTGCCGACAATGGACGAAAGGCTGTGGGTGACTTTAAAGGAAGATCACAAAGCTGATATGAAAGCCGCGTCGGAGAGTAAGGGGGGTGCAAAAGAGATCATCTCATCGTGGGCAACATCCGCCGGCGGGTCGTACCCGATCTTAATTGTCGTGGGTCCCGAACATTCGACGCCGCACGCCGTGGCGTTCTTGATCACCCAAGCCCAAACGGCAGACGGAGAGACGGCACAGCACGAGTGCTTCTACGCGAACACGGGGCTCGGCGCGCTACAGTGCAAGGGTGGGCGCGCCATACGGACCACGCACAAGTGGCAAGGCGACCAGATCATCTATCTCATCGAGTACGCGCGGCGGACCCGCATGGACGCAGAAGACTACGAAACCTTCGTCAAGTTCATCATGACGCTACCAGGGCACACCGAGGCGTGCGTGAACTGGACGCCCGACGACAAAGCAGACCGCATGCTCACGCTCGCGCACTACGCCGAGAGCGACGGGATCATCGTCTCGTTCCCCCAGCGCGGCGGGACGTGCACGTACAACTGCATCCTGTGGCTCGTCGGCGCCGTGATGGCGGGCAAGAAGCAGGCCGGGCAGGCCGCCGCCGTCCAGGCCGAGATGGGAATGAAGAAGAGCGGAATCCGCGCGCTCGCGTCATTCAACGCGGACGACGCGGGGTGCATGAGAACGCGCGACTGCATGCGCGTCATGGAGGCCGTCGCGCACACCTACGCCGCGACCGCTTGGTGCAAGGCGGAAGTCACGGGTCTGAACGCCGCCATCGCGCAAAGCTTCCGAACCATGCACACGTTCTTGACGAACGCGGCGAGTCGATCCAACTACAGTCCCCTTATGTATCACACCGTGAAGTCGGCCGATGAGGCGAATTTCAAGATCGACCTCGGACCGCGTCCGTTTGCGAGCGTCTCCGACGCGGCGATATGGGCCGAAGCGGCGTACGATTCGCTATGGGAAGCGGGGTGGGACGTCCGGAGCAAAATCAACGAGCCGATCTTTCACGCGTTCGTGCACAAGGCGCGCGCGGTCCTCTGCGTCTCGCCGATGCCGGATTACGCAGACCACACTACGCCGAGGACGCCGGAGGACGTCGTGGCGATCGTCACGTTCCTCGACAGGTGCCGCGGTACGATCCACAGCGAGACCGCGCGCGGTATGCTCGTCCGGTGCGCGCGCCTCGCCGCCGCAGCGCTGGCCAAGCGGCACGCGGCAGAGGGCACGAACCCGCGCACGTGCTCGCACGCGAGTCGGCTCACCGTCCCATCGGTCGTCTCCTCGGCGCTCCCTTGGGTCGTCGAGGAGCACCGAGCCCTCGCTCGCGAGGCGCAGCCGCTCTTGGGCGAGTTGATCGCATACGACGACATCAAGCCGCCATCGAGGGCGCCCGTGCTAGAGGCCAGCTTCGGCACGGGGTTGCCGATGGGCGGCAGCAGCGCTGCCCCGGAGAGAGTCCGGCTTGGGAGGCTCTTCTTTGAGGCAGATCGCGCGGACCGCACGCCCATCCCGCCAGAGTTGTGGGCCTACATCGCGTCGGCGATGCATGACCTGCCGCGTGGCGCGTTTAACCTCGCGGTGCTGTTCACGGCCGCCTGGGGCTCCAAATACATGTCGGTTGCCCGGAAGATTTCGTTCCACGAGGACGCTCGGTCCCTCGCGTACTCAAGCTACGAAACACGCATGGTACCGGTCCGGATGCGCGAGCGCCTGTCGTCCAAGACCCTGCGCAACTTCGAAGACCGCGAGGTGTTCCACGCGAACGCTCGAGACCGCGAGGGCATGGCCTCGTACCTGCGCCTCTCTGTCGACGACATGAGCACCGGCGCTACTGCGCACGAGGCATCGACGGCCTCGGACACGCCGGCACGCATGGCCATCGTGATCGTGGAGAGGGAGAGCATCGTTCAGAGCGACGTCGCGCAGCTCGCTGCTTGGGCGGACGACGAGAGCGCGGCGTGGACCCGGCAGACGAGCGGGGGCGCGGAATCCGGCCACGAGCCGTTCGAGCGGATGGCGCGCGCCAGGTCGATGGCGTATTGCGCGACCAAGTACCTCGAGCCGAGCTCGCGCTCGGCGTGCAACATCGAGAACCTCGACGCGATCGTCGCGGAAAAGGCATCGCATCGCGAGCCGGACACGCTCACACGCACAATGAGCGCGATCAGCAAGTCCGACATCGGCCCCCTCGCGTTTCTCATCAAAGCACAGTTAGGCGAGACCGGCGACGACACGCGGCTCGCGATGCAGTACGCGATACGAAAAGGCCACGCGAAGAGCGTCGTCGACGCACTCGCACCAACCAAACGCGGTTTCGGCGAGCCGGCCGTGCCCCTCACCCCACTCCGGATGACGACAACCAACGGCGCGTCCGGATTCAAAGTGGGGAAACTGGAATGGAACATTCACGTGCGGCAGCCACAGACGGGGCCGGACGGGCCCGCTCTCGCACCTGGCGCCGCGTGCCGCGAGCTAGTGTTCTCGTGCGATGGCGGCGTGATCGGCGCCGTATCTCGCGCACTGCGGATGGCCAATGTCCCTAGCCTCCATTGGCAGTACAAAGGCGCGCGCGATGGCCCGAGCGGAGAGAGCGAGAGGAGCGAGATCGAAGTGAACGGAGCCGTGATCCGATTCGTGAGCACGCACGACAGCCTCACCGCGGTGCTTACGGACGGCCGTACGGACGGCCGAACGTACGACATCGACCCGGCGCCGTCGGAGTGGTCGTCGCTATGGTACACGACGGTCCTCGCCGCCGTCTTCCCCGTGCGCGAGCGCGGAACGGGGGTGCTTTCGCTGGCGGTGTTCGTGTGCACCGACGAGAGCCACACGATGGCGGAAAGTACGGACGCGGTGTACTTCTCCGCGGGCAAGCGCGCCGGCCTCACCGGCCTCGCCGGCCTCGCGCTGCACGCGACGCAGCGCGGGACGCACTTCGTCGTCCCGTTCGACGCCGCGGGCGTGATGCCCGTATGTGCGCCGTTGCAGGCGCACACGCTCTTCTGCGCGTACAGCCGCGGCTCGATCTGCGCCGTTCGCCTCCTGCCGATGCTCGCGGCGCGCCGCGCGGAGATCCCCGCCACGATGCCCGCGAGCTGCATCTACGGGACGTACGCCGCGCACGCGCTCAAGTACGACGAGGCTATCACCGCCCTGAGAGTGGCGAGACGCGCGCGCAATCCGTCGTCCGACGACGACCGAGGGTGGTGCATTGCCACGCTCGAGGGGACGGGGGCACGCGGCATCGTCCAACGGCCGAGCCAGCGTCAAGTCGCGTCGCACAAGCAGCCGGAAAGCCCAATGGACGACGTCAAAGTCGGATACTCCGATCTCGGCGTGCCGCGCTTCAAGCGCTTCAAGGCGGCCATCCCCTCCGGCGTAGACGCGGACTATGCGGCGACGGCGCTGGCATCGGCACGGACGCGACTCGAGGAGATGCGCGCAGCGTGCAGGGCAAAGTGGCGGTTCTGGTTCGGGACCGTGGTGTACGGCGAGGACGAGCGCGCGGCCGCGTTCCTCGCATCCGCGATCGCCGCGCGCGAGAACCTGGAAGGCGGCGACGAGCGGCTCGGCGTGATGATGGCCCACGGGTGCGTCGAGCCGTACGCGTGCGCTGCGGGCTCCGCTCGCGAGACGTTCGAGGCCGCCTCTGGCCGTTTTTTGACCATGAGGCAGAGTGCCCTCTTGGAGACGCTTCTAAGAGAGAGGCGGAGGGCGGTGCAGCTCAACATGGGGTTCGGAAAGTCGGCCGTCATCGTCCCTATGCTCGTGCTCGAGCTCATTCAGGACAAATGGGCTGTCATCGTGACGCAACCCGCGCACCTCGTCGCGCCCGCGGTGCGCATCATCGCGGCGGCCGTCGCCTCGCGCCCGTTCGTCAAGGGCGAGCCGATCATCGTAAGTACCGCAGAGACGTGCACATGGCGCGAGTACGGCGATGTGCTGACCCGGCGCGTCATCGTGTGCAGCAGCTCCGACCTGCAGGGCGCGATCTCGCACAACGATGAGAGCGCACGCGCGATGTACGCGCAGCCAAACACGCCCCACAACCCCCCGCAGAGCCACCGCGCGCACATCGCCGACGAGATCGACGAGACGAGCGACCCGCTCACGTGCGAGCGCTCGGAGACCGTCGGGACCCCGAGGGCGCACTACGACAAGAGCGTGGACGTCCTCGAGTACCACCGCGCCGTGTGCGAGCTCGTGAGATCCGACGCAGCCTCGCCCGGCGAGGAGGGGACGACTCCCGAGTGGTACAAGCGCCTCGCGGCCGTCCACGAAGCCACGAAGCACCGGAAGCTCAACGTCAACTTCGGCCTCGTCTCGACAGAGGGCGTGTACATCGCCGTGCCGTACAGGTACGCGCAGACGCCGGTGCACGACTCGCGATACAGCGACGTGAACGCGGGCGGGAAGTTCACGGCGGAGGCCGTCCTCCGCGCGTGCGAGCGCGGCGCGCTCCCCGCGAGCGGGATGCTCGCGCTGCGTCGCGCGCTCGAGCAGAGCGTCGGGTCCGTCGAGGCGCACGCGATCATCGAGCTGCTCACGTCATCGGACCGAGCGGGAAACGCGAGCGACAACAAGCGTAACAAGCAAAGGGCGCATCAGCTGTTCATGCTGTACGCCGTGCTCGTCGCGCTCCCGCAGGTCGTGTGCTACGAGAAAGAAAAGGTCACGTCGTTCCTCGACGTGCTCGGGATCGCGGACGTGTTCGCCGCGTTCTCGGGCACGATGGCGCTCTCGATCCCCCTGCCTAGTCTTACGAGCTCCTCGCACGGCGGTCACGGCGTCTCCTATCCCGACTCGCGCGCGGCCTTCATGCCGCATAGGAACGAGGACGGGAATCTTCGGGTGCTGCAAGACGAGCCCGGAAACGCCCGCGTCGAAGCAAACATCCGGAAGGCGACGTGCAAGGCCGTGCCCGGCGCGCACGACGCCAAGCGTGCACACGCAGTCATCGCCGTGCTCGAGGGACTGAGGACGGCCGGGCAAGGGCGCAAAGGGCACCAAGGGCGCAAAGGGCCAACAAGGCAGATGGTCGTGGTGGACGCGAGCGGCGAGTTCGGGGTAATGCCAGAGGCGCCCCAGTTCCTACGTCGCGGGCGGTGCTTCCATGACGACGGGACGCTCCAACCAAAGACCAACGATAACGACTGGCTCGTCTACTTCGACCACCGGAACTCGCGCGGCACGGACGCCGAGATCGACGCCGACGCGGACGGGTGGGTCGTCGTCGACTTGGTGACATCGACCATCACCGCCATCGCACAGGCGAGCTACCGGCTTCGAGGGATCGACTACGGCCGACAAACCGTCTCGTTCATCGTGTGCGGCGTTCCAGAGGGCGAGCCCATGGACGGGAGCGCGCTGTACGATCGGCTCGTCATCAACGATGCCGAGAGAGCGAGGCGCACCGTGAATCGCGGCAAAATCCAACTCGCTCGAGCCTCGCGGCACTACTCGATGCATCGTCCGCCTTTGCGCCCGTTCGTGCACAACGTGACGCACAGCGCGCACACAGCTGCCGACGCGGGGCAGCACCAGCAGACGCAGATGCAGATGCAAGAGCAAGAACAGGCCCAGAGCCGGGGCGAAACGTGCCTCTCGGTCGACTCGGACGCGTCATACTACCGCATCGACCCGCTGGTCGTATACAAGATACGGAAATGGACCGTCGACTCCGCCTTGCGCCCCTCGCTGCTCGAGACCAGCGTGCACGTCTCGCCGCTCCTCGTGTTCGCGGGAAACGGCAACGGAGATATCGCACACGAGCTCGCGTTCGTCGTGATCGCGTCGGAGAGTGCGGCTCGGACCAAGTCTCCGACGCGGACCACCGTCGGGATGTGTGCCCTCATGGAGATTTGGGCGCGCCTCACGCAAAGCGATGCAGCGGTCTCCGCGGTCTCGGCGTACAGCGCGCGCGGGAAGTTGCTCCGCGGAGTCCCAGCGAGTGCGGGCGACGTGCTGTTCGGCACCTTCTTGTGCGGCCGGACGCTGCCCCGCGAGGATCAAAAGAGTCTCCTAGCGTACATGACGCGCCGGTACGCCGACGCGGATCAGCGCAGTGCCATCCACCGCGTATTGGCATGCCTCGTATCCGCGCGCCTGTTGACCCCGCACGCGGGATTGCTCCGCCCGCTCTTTGTGACCGCAAAGTGGGCCGAGTCGACAGAGTCGGCCGAGACGGCCGACCCGGTGGCCGCGTTCGTTCGGAGCGTGATGTCCGCGGGAGTCGCGCCGGCGTTCGGCCCGCTCGTCCAGGGCCGCAAGCGCCGGTTCGTGTAGCGCGTACTTAAGCGCGAGCCGCAAAAGCCGCAAACCGGAAAAAGCACAAAAGGCAAAAAAAAAAAAAAAAAAAAA
>Ga0247832_1008459_pt1 | contig 10249 bp, 10 predicted proteins | sample LaCruzMarch2015__10_FD_192407 | JGI IMG/M metagenome (GOLD analysis project Ga0247832, IMG submission 192407) | Freshwater microbial communities from meromictic Lake La Cruz, Castile-La Mancha, Spain - LaCruzMarch2015_4m | ecosystem: Environmental > Aquatic > Freshwater > Lake | place: Spain...
TAATTTATAGCTGCTTCGTTCGCTTCTCAGAATAACAACAAGCAAGATGAGATTTGCAAGGTCCACCCATGTTGCATCAGTATGTATGTTTGACCTCAAGTCCAATACTAACAGACTGAAACATCCGCGTCGGGACTCTCGCACCATCTACAACGATGCAGGTGAATGGTATGATCCTCGCACTACTAACGACAACGACGGCGCCGGTCATCCGTGCCTTCACCACCACCTCCTCCCAAGTAAAAAGACTGCAACAACTAGTCGTCGTTTCCTCGCCACGAACGTCTTCTTCGTTTCTATCGCCGTCGGCAGGCGGGTTCGCCACTTCCACGACGGCGGGACGCGGTAATCATCGCGTAGCACATCGAAAGAGACAGCAAGAGAAACGGCTTCTATTACGCGATCATTCGCGCGCATGTCAATCCTCCTCGGAGGGCGGCGGCGGCGACGACGGCGAGGAAAAAACGACGATGTCGCCCACCCCGCCCACCCCGTTCGACGACGGACGTTCGCCCTACGAGATCACCACGCCCATATATTACGTCAACGACAGGCCGCACGTGGGACACGCCTACACGTCGTTGGCGTGCGACGTCATCGCACGATATATGCGCCATTCCGGCCGCGAGGTGTACTTCGTGAGCGGGACCGACGAGCACGGTCAGAAGGTCGAAACGTCCGCCAGGGATGCGGGATATGACGATCCGCAGGATTTTTGCGACGACGTATCGCGAACGTTCCGCGACCTATTGACGTTGCTGAATATCAGCAACGATCGCTTCGTGCGTACTACCGATGCGCATCACAAGGCCGCCGTACGACATTTATGGCAAACGTTGACGACGAACGGCGCGATATACTTGGGTAGTTACGAGGGATGGTACTCGGTGCGCGACGAATGTTATTACAACGAAAGCGAATTAGTGGATGGGAAAGCGCCGACGGGGGCACAGGTGAGTTGGGTGAAGAAGGAAGATTCGTACTTTTTTCGTCTATCCGACTATCGAGACAAATTGTTACATTATTACCATGAGAATCCGGACTTTATCGCACCGGAGTCGCGCAAGAACGAGGTCGTGGCATTCGTAAAGGGTGGATTACGTGATTTGAGTATTAGTCGGACGACGTTTAATTGGGGCGTACCCGTCCCCGGCGACGATGATCATGTCATGTACGTATGGATCGATGCACTTGCCAACTATATTAGTGCATTGGGATATCCAGAGAATATGAACGTGCAAGGTTCCAACTATGATAAATTCTGGCCGGCTAGTTTACACATAGTCGGCAAGGACATATTACGTTTCCATGCAGTATATTGGCCTGCATTCCTAATGGCAGCAGATTTGCCATTACCCCGTCGAATATTCGCGCATGGGTGGTGGACGAAGGATGGTGAGAAAATATCCAAGTCACTTGGGAATGTAATCGATCCTGTTACGCTGGTTGCCAAGTATGGAGTCGATCCTACACGTTTCTTTTTAATGTCAGAGGTGATATTTGGTAATGATGGCGACTTTTCAGATGAACGGATGATATATAAGGTGAATGCCAATCTATCGAATGAACTTGGTAATTTATGTCAACGAATAATGACATTGGTATATAAGAATTGTGGTGGATCGACACCGACCGAGATTGGAGAAATGACAGAGGATGATATTACCATACTCAAGTCGGCATCCACTCTCCGGAGTCGGACGGGAGAGGCAATATCCACACAATCGATCGATAAGTATGTCCAACACATGATATCGATGGTATGGGATGCGAATAAGTATATTGATGTACAGGCACCATGGGTATTACGTAAGACTGATACCGATCGGATGAATACGGTATTATATGTTCTTATGGAGGTTATGCGACATGTGGCCATATTATATCAACCGTTAATGCCAACATCATCCAATGTGATTCTTGATCAGTTGGGCGTACCGGCGAATGAGCGAGACTTTGTTCATTTAAATAATGACAATGATGATGGGCTGGGAGAATATAAGATAAAATTGGGAAGGACAATTATGAAACCGATGGCAGTATTCCCTAGATTTGAGGTACCGGTAGTCGGAGAAACCGTGAACGCATGAGAATGGACAAGAACAAAATCTAACTAACAATATTAGTATTTCGGTATTGCTTTTATCAACTCGCAATGCTACCGAGTATGTCAAAGTAGGTAGGGAAAGTCTTGGCCGTACATCCTGGATCATGTACATTCACCTTCACTCCACCGCAACTTGCTAATGCAAATGTCATGGCCATCCTATGATCATCATACGTTTCTATTAGAACATTATCATTCACTTTATTTCCCGGGGGTGGATGAATTATACAGTAATCATTAAACTCCTCTACCTTCGCACCGAGTTTGGTACATTCCGCCACAATTGCCTTCATACGTTCAGTTTCCTTTAATCGCCATGAATATACATTCCGTATCGTTGTTGGTCCATCGGCAAATAGTGCCACAACAGCAAGTGTCATCGCCGCGTCGGGTATTTTCCCACAATCAACATCTACACCCTTAAGCCGGACGGCTGGATCACGTGTTGCCGTTATACTATCCTCATCCCATGTAATTGTAGCACCCATCTGTTCCAAGACATTTGCAAATGCTACATCGCCCTGTACACTACTTGATCCACACCCAACGACTGTAATTTTCCCCCCAGTAATGGCCGCACCGGCTAAGAAGTACGAGGCACTTGATGCATCCCCCTCGACAAGTATTGATTGCGGACTTTTATACTTTTGATCCGCTCCGAGTATGAAAGAGGGTGTACCATTATTCATATCACCAACAATTCGTACGTCCACGCCAAATTTTTTCATAAGACCAATTGTTAAACTAACATACGGCGCTGATATTAATTCATCCTTAATGGAGATGGTCACATCACCATCAATCAGCGGTGCTGCCATGAGTAAGGAGCTAAGGAATTGACTTGACATTTTACCCGATATTGATGCAGATCGTGGAACACCGCCAGTTAAACGTGCACCTTGAATTGTTACCGGCGGACAGCCGGTATCGCTCACACAATTAACATTGGCACCCAATTGACGCAATCCATCAATTAGGTCTGATATTGGACGTTCTCTCATCCGTGGCACGCCGTCAAGAATAAAGTTACCGTTTCCCATACATAATGCCGCGGCAAGTGGACGCATGGCGGTACCTGCATTGCCAAGGAATAATTCAAGCGAATCGTCTCCTAATTGAAGAGGAGCGTCAATTGGCCCACCTCGTCCAGTAACAGTTGCGACTGTTAATCCATCCCGCGTCACTTCCACACCAAGTGCATCGAGTGCACCAAGCATATACCGTATATCATCACTATCGAGTAAGTTCTCAACACGCGTTGTTCCAGATGACAATGCTGCGAGGAGGAGACAACGGTTAGATAATGATTTCGAGCCCGGAAGTGTTACAACGCCGTCGATGGAACGGATGGGAGAGATTGCCAGTTGATTCTTCGTCGCGTCCATTTCAAACTTCATCCCACCGGTAGATGATGATGATGATGCCTTAGTTGATGCGTGGCGGCCCTCGGGATGATGATTGGAAGATGAATGCTCCGATTCACGACTTACATACGTCCCTCGATCTGCCCAAGACGTACGTGATGCAATCTTTTGCTTGTTCCTGCTTGCCATGTATAGTGATGACGATGAAGACGACGATGTTGACGAGGTGGAGGGCACGAAGCCGTCGGCCGAAGTGGCGGCGACGAGAACTAAGGCAGCGGTGGTTATTATTTTCATCATGTCCGTGAGGAGGGGAGAAAAAAAGTTCCACGCGGAGGGACGATCATTCTTCTTTTATTCCTTCCTTCGTTCACGATGAATATCGTCTTCACATTGCTGACGACCATCGTCGTCTCGGTGTACTGCAGAGGTAGTGGCGTAGCTGCGTTCAGGTCGTCGTCGAGGACCGTCGTCGTTAGCCCATCATTCGTCCTCGCGACGCGTGGCGGTGCCTCTGATGGAAGCGAGAGCAGCAGCAGCAGCAGCAACAGTAAGCATGATGCCAAGCTTGAGATTGCGAAGAGTAAGGCCATCGAGAGGGCATATGTTAAGGTATGTGGCGTGATTGTCAATGTTGTTCTGTATATATTTTACATTGGAGACTCGTTTATGCGATCGATCCTAATACTGTACTTTTCATCTTCTTGTCAACGTTGACACTGTGAACACTAATTCTCATCTTCATCATTTTACTATATTGCTCGTGGTCAACAATTTCAGATCGAGGAAGTACGGCGTAAAATAATTGATGAATGCACCGAGATTCCAGATTTTGGTACAAAGGCTGAAGACATTTGTTCCACGGCGATTGAGGAATTTACAAAATCCATCTCTGACACCACGAACGAGTCGTCGTCAGCATCATCATCGGCATCCTATGCACGCAAACTTCGTGAACTTGAATCGGCACTGGATGCCCCCCTTCAAGTATTATATCTACGTCAACTTGCACTCCATCGTGATGCTGCATTGGCAACTTACCGTTCGGCAAGTCGTACCACAGATGGATCTGACTATGAATCAATGTTAGCTGCTGATGCATTATTCGTCCGGCTTGCCGAATCCTCCACCCGACCATCCTCCACATGGACGTACGATGCCGAAAGGACATCATTGCAGTCGGTAATGTCAGACGTGGCATCGGCATCCCGACGTCTCGTGGATGTACAAGTGAAGGGATCGGCACAGCAATCCACGGCCATGCAATTTTTACAACAACAGCAACAAATGATACAACAGCTACAGCAACAATTGTATGGACAAAGTTCACCATGGAATGTAGGTGTGGCATATCGTATCCCCGATACGAATTTTAATTTGCAGGGGAGTTATCAACAAGGCAGGGCAAATGTTCAGCTTAGCTGCGTGCCGGATGAATATGCACCGATGCTTGGTCCGAATGGATTCACGAATGGGGTTGGGCCTGGAAATTTGGGATTGTCGCTAAATCTGAGCATTTGACATTAAGGATGATGAAGGGGGGAGATGGATACCTTATGTAGGTTTTGTATGGATGCTAAGCTCTAGCGATGTAAGGGGGGAAATAAATGCAGCAAATTAATGAATGAATGAAATGACTCCCTTTATACAATGATGTACTTATCCCCATTATTGTTATCCCCCCTATGTATCAGCTATCAGCGCTGTAAAAATCACCAAAGCGAGTCTGTCTGGCTCCCGACCTTCCTTTCCCGCGTCACCTCCGTCTGTCCATCACCCCACATCATAATACAACATCTCCACAACATCATGTCGACGCCGCTTCCACCATCGAGCGTGGGTATTGGCTCGATCTATTCCCCTCCATCGTCTTCCTCGTCATCATCCTCCACTAAACTAGCATCACTCCGTACATCCCCAATAGCACACTTTGTATCCTCACCCAACGATGGCTATGGCTACGACGAGGATGAGAAGAAGAAACAACCACAATCATCATTAACTCCCATCCCCACTACTGGCCGGCTGATTGCCGTGAATGCACGATATGTGGTGTATGCCGTCCGGAAGGGTTTGGTACGTGTCATTGATCGCCGGAGTGCATCGAAGGCATTACTCCGGGGACATGACGAAAAAAGTCGTTTAGTTGATGCTGCCTTCTTTGATGGTCAGAGTGGACGAGGGGAGGGTGGTGAACCTGGAGTGTTTGGACTGTGGGATGAATTGTGCATGGCTCATCGCAATAATAGGAAGAAGGGGGACAGTGCTAATAATAATAAAGCCACGACAAAAGTACAGTCAACGACAACAGCTGCGATAGATATGCTCGCGACTCTTGGTGGAATTAATGATCAAGCGTCTGTGCTAATTTGGCGTCTACACTCATCAGGTACAGGTGATTCAGATTTAGGTGCCGATAAGCTCATGGAGATACGATTAGGTGGTATAACAAACAAGATTGTTTGGCATCCTCATGATCCTAATCAATTTATTGTTTTGCATCGCAACACCATTGGTGGGAAAAGCTCGGGAATCAGCTTTCCTATAGGGACGGTTGCCACAGTCGTCGAGACTGCCAAGTTGAATGTGCATTTGGACGAAGACGAGGGACATACGGTGTGTGAAGATCCATTCTCCAATGGCACCAAGTCACTCATAGTAACTGATGGACGAGGAGGAATGGGGGGTGCATCCAACGATATTGCATGGTGTGGACACGTTGGTTTGTGCTATGCTCTCACTGGGCATGATGATGGGTGTGTCCGTCTCTGGAAGGATATCTCGTCTGTAGGATCAACGTCACGAGAGGTTCCTTGCATGGTGACATTGGACGTCGCTTCTGATCTATCCCTCGATGATGCCGCCAAGCGTGTCACAAGAGTTATCTTCTTATCACGCTACGTCACGAACATGACGTCTAACCGTGCGATCACAGCACCATTCATCGTGGGCACAGCTATGAATCATACAGTCTCTCTATGGTCATCATTCTCTACATCTGCTACTGGGGGAAATACTACTATCTTGCAACCGGCGTGTCTTCGCATCTTTGGTTTGCGTCCCTTCGGAACCAACGTGGAGAAGGTTTCTAACTTAATGTCGCTTGAAATCTGCCCAGCGCCGTACCGCCCCTCTTCTATTTTGCCCCATAGCGGTGGCGGCGGGGGCTTTCTTGGCGGCCTTTTTGGTGGTGGTGGCGAAAACACGGTAACGGAGGAGGATGTCCAACCGCCTTCCTCGTTTGTGCTCCTAGCCGAACGTAATGTCGGTGTGATTCACGCGGTCCACATTGATAGTCAATGGGTTGAAGACGGCGAGAATTACGCGGTAGCAGTCGTGGGGTTCGATTATGTAACGACGTTGAATTGTGTCAATCCAATATACTCTTTGGCGCCCTGTTCCTCTGTTGGCGTCGGGAATGGCACTCTCATGGATGAGCGTGACGTGGACCTTTGCTGTGTCCAGAGCAAGGCAGTACAGATGCTGTCTCTTACGGCAGGGATGGTCACGCCTCCAGGCGGGTGGACAGATCCATCCCCGGGAGTAACAGTATTGGGTTCACCGGTGGCCGTGTCTGGTGACGAACTTGATGTCAATGATGGTGATTACGAAGACTACGACGAGGAGGAGGGTGATGCAGGAGAGGATGAATTTGATGATGATTACGACGTTGAGGGAGAAGGGCCAGACAGTGGAAATGATGATGAACATGATGACTATGTGGTGCCTACTAATTCGGAGCCCGATTCTTTCTCCAATTGGTTGTGTTCGATTGCTGTGCCCACCCAAAAGGAAACTCCACGTGCGGTGTCCGTCCCTCCCGGACTCAGCTCCACGTATCTGCTGCCTGATCAAGTTATGAGTTCCGTAGATCCTCCCACAGCAAAAAATCGAGGGGCGACGTCGAAATCGCTCTCACCTATGCCTCCGATCGCGGCGATCTCGTCGTCGGTTGCAAACGCATCGAAGTCATCAAACAAGAAGAATGGACAAGGTGGGACCAAGACATCACAGCCTTCGTCGAATCAGCCCATAAAGATACTGCTGAAGCAGGAGCCGAAGCAAGAGCTTGCATTTGACCCTCCTTCTTCTGTTGCGGTGAGTGTGGGATCTACTACGGACATCGGCGCTGTCTTGGCCTTACAGTTGAAATCACATGAGACGCAACTCCTCTCGTCATTGCAGAAGACGATTGTGTCAGAGGTGGCATCTGCCGTACGCTCTTCGTTTAAGGATTCACAGAAGGCAACCGAACAGGCTATACAACGTGGATTTTCTTCAGGTTTCGACACAAGCCAGAACAGTAAACTTGGGAAGTTGTTAGAGAAGGCCGCGAAGGATAGTGCAAAGGAGGCCGTAGCGAGTATGCAGCCGTTGATAATGAATGCATTGCAACAGGTAAGTTTCTCTTTCAAGAAAGTCGGATGATACAGTGTTTGTCGTCCAATTTTGTTTATTCCTGTCTTTGTTTTTGCCCCTGTAGACGATGAGAGATATGATGATCCCGGCATACGAGGCAGCGACACGTCAGATGTTCCAGCAAACCTCCACGTCGTTAGAGCAAGGACTTACCAACATGTCAATAAATCAGACAAATGCCGCGGCTCCAACATTGCAGGCCATGTTGACCCAGATGTCAAAGATGAGCGAGGCTATTCAATCGCTATCAATGGAAGTGGCCCAGCTTCGTGGATATGTCGATGCAAACAGTGTGAATCAAACGAATGGTGTTCCGTGTGAGCCGCAGGAATCTGCGACACAGCCCATTGGAATACGCGATGAAATTGTTGTTCTTTGTCAAGCTCAGCGATACGAGGAGGCGTTCACTAAAGCTGTTTCCGCGTCGAATGGGGATGTGGTCTTATTTGCATGTAAGAATTCGGACGCAGAGGCTGTCTTCAATGGTGATGTCCATATTAGTCAACCTATAATGATATGCCTGTTACAACAGTTGGGCGCGGTTCTTATTCCTGCGACGGATGCTGAAGATATCAAGACGATATTATTGTGGCTGCAAGAGATTGCCGTCACGATTGATCCATCAAATATTAGCATACAGCGGCGTAAGATTTTTCATTTGATCATTTCCAAGATTGTTGACATCTAATCGTCTCATTTTCTTTTTTGTTTATTTTTTGTTTGTTGATTAAGATGTTGGAAATGTCGTTCAGCAACTCTTGGCAAACATTAGTACCAAAATGTCTAACTGCGATCCTGTTTTCCGGCGTTCTATGCAGACACTTGTGCAGGTCATTCGGGGATTACTTTAGCAGTGGCTCTACTACTACACATAAACGAGAATCAAAAACATACCAACATTTTAGGGTGTCCACTCCTCCTCTATCTTGACTTTCACTTCTTCCTCCACCTTGAAGCGCTTTGGTTCACCACCATTGCTCATGTTCGAGAGTGCAGCACGTTGACTTGTATTGTCGTCCGCCCGCTTCTTGGTGGGTCCCGTGTTGGCTTTCGCCTCCATCTGTGCAAGAGTAAGCATCAACTCGGCCTCTTCTCGCTTACATTCTGCTACTTTTAACTTCGCCTTTACAATATCAATAGTAAAATCCGGACTTGTGTTTGTATTTTCCTCACGTGCTGTGCTTTCTGGACTACACAAGTCCACAATCTCCTTGGTAACCACAGTACTTGTGGCATGAGTTGAATTTGCGTAAGGGATTGGGGAAAAGTTGATACGAGCGTGATCCTCAGTACTTGTCGTGGTTGGCTGGGAAGTGGTTGGAATTGCTGCTGCTGGAACGCGATCACATTCGTTGAGAAGATGCCACGCCTCATTCATCTCTACCTCCTCCTCTTCTTCATCTTCGTTGTAGCGGATAAAGACGCTATTACTCACTGGGTTGCACTTGATTATCTCTCCCACAAAATACGACTCTTTCCTTTATCCAAAGCGAAGTATTTCGCGACATTGTCTCCGACTTTGATCTGTCCAAAATAATGAAACGCCTTGGGGGCAGAGATAGCTGAAGTCGACGCAATTTTGATAACATTGTCCTTTGAAATGTGCTCAACATCTCCATCGCGACAGAATAGGACCTTAATCTTGGATGACTCCATGTCAAAGCTTACTACCTCGCCTAAACAAACCTCACGCCGCCCATCGATCAAACGAGGTTTCCACAATTTTGTATCACTAGAAATGATATATGTCTTGCTGAGCTTGACTTCATATGTTGTAGAGTCTTCATTTAAGTCACCTACCCCGGAAATTTTGAATAGACCATGTTTGTTCATTCCATGCCCCCCAATTAGGATGTTACTGGAATTCAGTAGACGAGATAATACAAGTTCAACTCCATTTTCCACCACTTTTTTCTTATTCCACATGAAAGAACCTTTAAATGAAATAGGGTCGTCGAAGAGTGTAGTCTCGCTGTTAGAGGAATGTAAGACGAACTTCTCATTACTTGGAAACAACCCCCATACGCCTTCGATGCTTACTCCTCGCTCATTGATTACGAGTGTCCCGACAAGTTTAAGAGAGATCTCAGGCTTGCTCACAAGGTGGCCAGGGTAGTCATTCATGGTGTTGGATTTGAATGTACGTGAATCGCTCGGTTGAGTCTCGCTTTGTGATGTGGGACCAAACCGAGTGTTTCGTGGTGAGTGAAAGCGACAGAAGCAAGCGTTATTTTTTTTTCAGTCGTGTGGAAGCACCGCGACGACAGCAAGGCTCATAAAACTCCACTTCCAAACCGCAACAATCAACGCAACCTACCATCAACCATGAAGCTCTCTCTTCTACCCACCACCACTACCA
>Ga0247832_1008463_pt1 | contig 10247 bp, 3 predicted proteins | sample LaCruzMarch2015__10_FD_192407 | JGI IMG/M metagenome (GOLD analysis project Ga0247832, IMG submission 192407) | Freshwater microbial communities from meromictic Lake La Cruz, Castile-La Mancha, Spain - LaCruzMarch2015_4m | ecosystem: Environmental > Aquatic > Freshwater > Lake | place: Spain...
TGTTTCAGCAAGGCTGCAAGGAACCAGCGGTAGTACAGCACTACCTAAATGGTTTATTCCAACGGCCAGGGCAAACCCAGGCACAAGTCCAACAAAGGTGACTTCTTTTTAATGCGGAAGTGGGCAAGCCAAAATTTTTTGGGATGCAGCGGAATGAGGAAGAAATCTATTTACATATATGGAAAAAATTGGTCTCAGCAGCCACGTTATGAAAGTATGGAAAGGCATTTAATTGGTTTTAATGGCAAAAATCCTAAATTTTGCAACGCTGCTAGGGATGTTGCTGTGGTCCGTTAGTAGCAAGGCCCAACAAGGGCCAGCAAGCATGCAATGCACAGCTTACGCAAACAGCAAAGTGGCTGCGCAATACACTTGTCTTGCGAGTAGAGATACCAATGGAAAGGTCAACTTCATTCAATGGGAGCACGGGACGGCATCCACAGGACTAGGAGGATGGAAACAAGCGGGAAGTAAATGTTTTGCATCAACAGAAAACCCAAGCTGGAAGATATGTGTTGACTAAATACAAGATAAATCGGTCTAGCACTTAAGACCAAAACAAGAATGGCAAAAGTGGCTAAATAATCTTGACTAAAGTCCACTCGTAAGCTGAGCTTCTGATTAACTATGTCGTGTTAAAAGATATTGTTTGCAAAATCTTCTTGTAGCGTCATTGTTATTGGTTGTTATTATGTGTACATCGTATAGAATAATTAGAAAATTATTTCAATGGATGCCTGAGGGTTGTTATTGATTCAGTACAAATTAAACTAAACAGGCTATTTATGGCTGAAAAGGTAATATTGCTACTACCATCAAAAAACACGCAAATTGTTTGGATTACCATCATATTAAAAGTCAGTATCCTCTTAGCACCCTAAAGGCCATTCTAGCCGCTGGTTTACGCCCTCTCAGTCTTCTCCCAGGCAGGATGGGCCCTGGGCGACACGTAAACCCCTAGGGATGTCACTATGAGGAAAGATCAGTGACCATAAAGGCATGGAGCAGTCAAACGCAGCAGACCTATCAATTGACTTGAGATGTCCTGATACCTTTTCACTTGCTGAGCAGGTTGCTGGCGTTCGCCTGATTCAACATCTTGAATTAATTAACTTAGCTCAGGAAGCTGTTGATGGGCTATCAATTGTGTTCTCAATACCATCCCTTGATATTACAACAGATGCTTATTGTCTTAGGACTCTTCATGGTCATGAAGTTGCTGACCTTTCTGATATCTCCTTCAACCCAGATATTTCTTCTTCTCAAGAGCTTACTGAGAATGAACAAGCAATATTGCACTGCCATATTCTAAAGGATACCGAAGTGATTTGCAAAGCGGAAACACGCTTTGAGCTACTCGTTTCTAATGCGTGGAAAATTGGTGCCTGGGAGCTTTACACATCCTTCATTACACCAAACCATCCAGTTATTGCTCAAGTCTGTAAACAGATCAGTTCAACACTTGCAGAGCTTGGACTCAAGAATTCGCTTGAGGGATATCAAAGTAATAGTTCTCAACGTATCCAAGAGTTGGTCAAAGCAACCTATCAAACACTGAGTACGATTGGCTTGTCTTATATCGATCCACCACAATTTTGGACTTCAGGTTTTCAGCGTATTAGGCTTCCTGATCAAGTACTTGGGGAGGGCCTGGGTACTTGTGCAGACCTTACGCCATTGGCAGCGGCCTGTCTTGAGCATATAGGTCTTTCACCTGTAATTATTTTTGTTAAAGGCCATGTTTTCCCTGGAGTTTTTACTACTCCTGATCGAGCACAAGAACTACCGGCTCTTATTGAGGATGTTGGTGCGCTCTATTCCTTATGCGACGCCGGCGAGCTTATTCTGTTTGATTCATCCGAATATGCAGCTAATCCAGAATCTGGGTTTGATGGAGCACAAGTTAAGGCAAAAGAGTATTTAAGTTCGTTCATCGTTCTTCTCAATGTCTATCAAGCCAGAAGGAATGGGTATCGTCCACTTTCCATCCGAATGTCCGTAGAAACTGACCAGGAAGGTGAAGTTCTCTCTTTTGCTAAGCAAATTCTTATATCTGCTGCATCGCAGCCTATTTCTTCTACAACCACAAGTGAACAGACCTCACCTGTCGTTATCGAGCCCGAAGCTGTTCCAATAATTGTCGAGAAAAGATTCCAGCGTTGGAAAGAGCGACTGTTGGATCTCTCAACAAGAAATCGACTTTTACATATTGATAATGTAGACTTAAGTAAGATTGCTATCCGATATTTTCATGAAATCTCTATTCAAGTTTTAATCAAACTTGCTAACGAAATGCGAGAGGAGGATGAAGAAATTGCAGAAGCAATTATAGGTGTTGCGTCCTCGATTCGTCCAGATGATATACGCCCCTCAGACTTTAGTTACCAACGCCAGCTTTTTCTACATGATTATTTTGCTCAGCTAATAAGTCTTCTTCCAGAACCACTGAAAAATGTCTGTAGTCAGCTGATCAGCGAAGATCAAGATACAATAATCAGGACTGTTTTTACAAAGATTCATAGTACAATTGGAAATCGTAAAAGTGCTTACTTAGCACTCGACGTTCCACCTGGTCTTTTGCCGAGTCTTGAAGATTTACTGGCTTCAGGACGTGAACTGACAATCTTGGGCGATAGTCTTTGCGGTGATAGTGATGAAGCTCTTGCGATTACAACAAAGGAGCTGTCTGCTGGAATAGTTCGTTCAGCGCTAACCGTCGGATCGAATGAAGCTCTTCCTGGGGAACTTCTTTACAAGGCTGGAAAGACTCTGGCTAGGGAAGGACGCATCTCGGTTGAAGAATCGGGCTTCAGCCCTCTTTATATTGCTTTTGGACTGCTTCAGTGGAAGGAAAGTAAAAACGCACCTCCACGGCTAGCACCTTTAATTCTTTATCCAATCGATATTACTATAGATTCACTTAATCAAAAGATCAAAATTGTTCGCAGTAAGTCAGAGCCAATTGGGAATATCACCTTAGTAGAAAAACTTAAGCAAGACCTCGATATTCACCTTGATATTTTGTCTGACCTACCCGTTGATAATTCAGGTATTGATCTGACTCGCATTCTTGCGGAGATCCGTCGAGCTGTGAGTTCTCGACCGGGCTGGAGAGTACTAGAAAAGTCACTTATTACTAGCTTTAGCTTCGGTAAGTTTTTACTGTGGAGAGATCTTCAGGACAATAGCCAAATCCTGTTAAAAAGGGAAACAGTACGCCATATTGCTACGGCTGGGCGTGATGCCTTTGCAGATCCCCTAGCCAATTTGCAAATAACTGATCTTGATTCCACGCCATACGTAGATATTCCTATTGTACTTCCTAGTGACTCATCTCAATTAGCGGCAGTTTACTCTGCTATTAATGGGCGTAGTTTTGTTCTCCAGGGTCCACCTGGTACAGGTAAATCACAGACTATTGCCAATATCATTGCTTCGGCGATTGCCAAGGGCAAAACCGTTCTATTTGTAGCGGAAAAAGCAGCTGCAGCCGAGGTAGTTGCTCGACGACTCATCTCAATTGGCCTGGGAGAGTTTTGCATAGATCTTCATCATCCTGATACCAATTCAGAGGATGTTCTTGAGTCCTTAAATCAGGCATTATCAGTATCTACGGAACAAACATCAAACTGGGAAAACCATTGCGAGGAACTAGAAGAAGTTCGAAATTCTCTGAGGGATTTAGCAAGCATCCTCCATCAACGGCATGCGATTGGGTACACCTTGTTTGAGATGGCATCAGCCCTTTCAGGTGTTGACGTTACTGCGCATTCAACAGCCAAACTTGATCCATTAAAACTATCGGCGGATCAATTCCAAGCCAATCAACGAAGCATCCAGAATTTTATAAAGCAGGGGCAAAGTCTTCCATTAGAAGCTCGTGCGGTTTGGGAATTTACTGGAAATCTCGACTGGAGTTTAAAACTTGAATCAGACTTGAATGAGTTGTTACTAGATCTAAAGCGCTCAATTAGTGCCTTAATGGAATTACTGTTGCCTTTCCAGGAAGCAAAACTTCTTGATTCACATCCTACCTCTGGATCTGTAAATAACTTGATCTCTTGTGCAGTTTTTGAGCCTTGGCATTCTCTTCCACCAGCTCTTGCAGATGAAGAATGGTGGCTTAACTCACAAAAAAAAGCCCGTGCATGGATTTCTCGTAAATCCATACTAGATTCAACAATTGCTTCACTTTCACAACGTTGGCATAATCAAGCTTTTACTGATAACCTTACCGATTATCAAAGTAGAATTGAGCGCCTTACTAAAAAGAATTTTATCTTACGTTGGATCCTTGGCTTCCAGCTTCGCCGTGAGATTAAACGATATCTCTATAACCCCCGACAGTCATTTTCAAGCATTCTGAGTGACTTATATAAGTTGCAAAGCTCACGAAAAGAAGGAACAGAGCTTGAAGATGAGATGTTGAGTCTAGAAGGTTCACTAGGAACTTGGAACGGCCATGCTGACACCCTTGCAGCATTGATTGATCGCTGCAATGAACTCCAATTAAAATTGGAACAAGTGGGCGATTCAAAAGCATGGCTCCATTCTCTTAATTCGATTTCTAAAGCATCTTGGTCATCTGCATCAGAAGCACTGATGGCTGTTCAGCAAGCAATGAGCTCGATCAGTGCAATCCTTGGTTTGAATGACCTAACTCCACTCTTCAAGCCTGATCAGTTGCTATCGGAGGTTTTGACCAAATTTGACCATCTTGCTTCCAATCTAGGTTCGTTGCGAGACTGGTGTTCATTTAGTCATGTAAGGAGACAGCTCCAGGCTTCCTGTCTTGGTCCGGTTCTCGAATGGGAAATTCCCGATGCAGAATTATCTAGTCTCCCCAATCTCTATAAAGTATCAATAATAAGGACCTGGTTTAACCATTGCTTTGACGAGTATTCACAGCTTCGTGAATTTGACCCTCATCGTCACAATGTAGCGCTTGAAAACTTTCGCACTCTGGAACAAGAATATTTAAAGCTTAGCCGTTCATTTGTTCGGGCCCAAGTTATCAACCGCATGCCAAATCGCAACCTAGATGTAAATGGATCTGAGCTTTCAGAAATCAAGAGAGAAATGGTTAAGAAGCGCAATCGCCTCCCAATTCGTAGCCTTTTTTCAAAAATTCCCTCTTTACTGCCGATCCTAAAACCCTGCATTTTGGCAAGTCCCATTTCAGTAGCAAGGTTTTTACCTGCTGATGGTCAATCGTTTGATATTGTCCTTTTTGATGAAGCTTCGCAAGTTGAAACCCATGATGCAATTGGCGCCATTGCACGTGGTAACCAGGTAATCATTGTAGGTGACAACAAGCAAATGCCACCAACAAATTTCTTTTCCCGTTCTGCAAGTGCAACTGATGACTTAGCTGATCCAGATTGTGTTGATGATCTTGAGAGCATTCTAGATGAAGCTATCGCATGCAATCTTCCTGAGCAAACACTCACTTGGCACTATCGTAGCAAGCATCAGAGTCTTATCGCATTTAGTAACGATCGCTATTACTCGGGTTCTCTAAATGTATTTCCATCCTCGGAGTTAGCTCGTGATGATCTCGGCGTCCTTTGGCATTACATTGAATACGGCTGCTATCAGCCAGGTATTCGTAATAACCGCGTTGAAGCAGAGGAGCTTGTTCAATTCCTAATTAAGCGACTCAGGAGTTCCAATCCATCTACATGCAGTTTCGGGGTCGTGACCTTTAGTTCTCCACAACAATCTCTTATTGAGAATCTGCTAGCAAAAGAGTGCGAGCGTGATCCTTCACTGGAGCAGTGGTTTGATAAGTCGAATCTTGAGTACTGCTTCGTCAAAAATTTGGAAACAGTTCAGGGTGATGAACGCGATGAGATTCTCTTCAGTATCTGTTATGGACCCCAAAAAGACGGAAAGACATCCATGTCTTTTGGCCCTCTAAACCGGAAGGGTGGAGAACGAAGGTTGAATGTGGCTGTGACCCGAGCCAGGACGGCGCTCCATGTTTTTACCTCTATTCTTCCTGAGCAGATTGATCTGTCAAGGACTAATGCATTAGCAATTCGCCATCTTCGGGAATTTCTAAATTTTGTTAGGCGCTCTCAAGCATCCACTGAAGGCCTGACAAATATCAACGGTAAGGCAGGATCTTTGCATTCTGAAATACTTTCTTTCCTTGTTGATCAAGGTTATACAGTAGACACCTATGTTGGCTGTGGTAGCTATCGACTTGAATTTGCAATTAGACATCATGAGAAGGAAGGTTCTTATCTTCTTGGGGTTGAATGCGATGGTGATGCATACATTAGTGCACCAACTGTTCGCGATCGAGAGAGCTTGCGATACTCAGTGCTTACTAAACTTGGCTGGAACCTTCATCGTGTTTGGTCTGTCGAATGGCTTCTCAACAGAAAGGGAGAAGAAAGCCGTTTGATTCAAGCTCTTGAAAATGCCAAATCAACTCCCCTACCTCAACCAATTTCTGAATTTATTACTAATAAGATCCACGATAATGCTGAGTCTCCTATTAGAGACAGCTACTCAAGGCTTTCATCAGCTGTCTCTAAATCAGAACTACAGTTACCTCTTGAAGAGCTGTCAGATAAAACAATGGACTCAGTTAAAAAGCTTGGCCGAGCATACAATTTAGCTGGTCTTCCGCTTGTCTCTTCTAACTTCCAGGAATTTTATCAGTCATCTTCTGAAACAACGATCAAAAAGCTGCTCATTGAGCTGTTATCAATTGAAGCCCCAATGACTTTTGAATCAGCTGCTAGACGAATTTCTCAATGCTATTCAGGAAAATCCTTTACCAATCGCGCAAGTGAGCGAGTAAGTGAATTGGTCTCGCAGCTCACCCAGCTCAAACAACTTTATGTTGATGATCGTGAATTGCTGTGGCGGTCTCAACATCAAGCAGAAGAATGGTCTGGTTTTCGTTTGCCTCCAGATGATGGACGGAGACTTGATCAGATTCCAATTATAGAAATAGAACAAGCGTTGATTCTTATCACTTCTGTATCACTTTCAATAGATCATGAGATGCTTATGAGAGAGACCTATGCAGTGTTGACTCCCTATAAGAAGCTAACGCAACCTGTGCGTGATTTGCTTGATCCGATCATTAATGAGCTAATTCGCTCACATAAGTTAAATCTCATTGAAGGTCGGATCTTTCCTGCTCATGTTTTTAATTGAAGTTTAGTTTTGTCTTTGAACATATTTTCTTTTTTTGGAGTGAAGGAGCATGAAGATTGTATTAAATGCCAACTGGTTCTTGTAATGCGATCTCACCACCTTGCTTCATTGACGTATCTTTTTTTCTTCAGGACCCCAGCTGGTAAATATTGTGAGGTGTCATCTTTACTCGCACTGGGGGTCCGCTGACTAACAGGAATATTTCTGTTTATTTGAGTTCTGAGACCAGCCCATTTACTTCATGAAAATTTCATCCTATAATTAGTAAATCAACAAGGAAAGATCAAACATGTCAACCCAAAACATTCCAATCAACACTGCTTTAATCAATGAGTACCTTGATAAATTATGTAACTATAACGGTTATTGGCTCAGTCGTATTTCAACTCTTTGTGCGATTCTAACTCTCAACCAAGACTGGGATCTTGATGGTGACGAGTTGGAAGAGCTGTCTGGGCACATGGTTGATGATGGCTTTCCACCTGCTTCCAACGAAGAAATGACTCGCGCTCTGTGGGAGCGTGGTTTTGAAGTCCAGTTTTATGACTCTCATCTTATCGGTGACTTGATTTCTGAAATCGGAGTTGATGCTGAAGATGTAATTGAGGCAGCTCGGCGAATCGGTGTTGACGAGGATGTCCTAAAAGAAGTTAAGGAAAAGCATTCCATTTGAATATAGAACTAAATAAGCAATGACATACAATCTTCTCGTCATACCTAGTTGAATTAAAATAAATCGTTGTTGCATAGAGATCCAATAAGATGCATAGTTATAGTGAAATATTTCCCAGCAAATGATCTTGAGCTAGTGAATAAGTTTCCAATAAATTACATTGCAAGCCAGAATTAACCTATCAATAATTTTAAGATTTTGTCATTTGCACCCTTCTAGGAATATCTGGTTTCCTCAGTATGGAATACAAAATTCAGCTTTTCGTATATCTGTATCTAGTCATCCGAACAGAATTGATCTATCTCCTTGACGTTTGTTTTTATTAAGTTTGATTAAAGATTCTTTGCAATATTTATCAACGGTCTTCATTCACGATGTCTATAAATTCACGACTTACGATTAGTGCCATACGGCTTTGTCGGCAGATCCCAGCAGTCCCTCACTAACTGTGGACAAACAACAACTGCACACTAATTAGCTTAGCTGGCATGGACTTTTTGAGCGTTGTTTGATTCAGGCTGCGCACAACTAACTAGTTCTGACAATCTTTTCCTGCGCCACTGTAAATCTTCAAAAAAAGGTGGTTAGGTCCTGCTGCCATCCTTGGCTCCTGTCCCTAACCTTCTGGAGGTGTAATTCATGGCAGGTAAAAGTGGCACACGGACACGGGTGTAGCCTTTCAAGACAAATAATAGTCCTGGTAAGTTTTAGGGAACACCTTCACCTATGCCTGTTATCTTATTCCCGACCTTTCTCGGGTGATCAATGCAGCTGAATGGCTTGGTAAACTTAAGATGGATCCCAAGGACAGCGAACGACTTTAATTTATATATATGCATTTGGCTGCCATCTTATAATCAGCACTAAAATGCTGCAGGCCCAACAAGCTTAAAATGGGTTAACATTAAATTCAGTTATATGGCTTCCATGGCCCATCTCAGCGACGACAGACTCAGGCAGATTTACATTGAGCATTGCGCTAAATTAATGTCAATGCAAAAACTATTTCGACATAATCCTGAAGCTTTGGAAGTTGAAAAACTTGTCCTTGAAGCTTCATTTAAGTTGCAAAAATTGCTGGAACCGCACATGACATCCAAGGAAAGTGAAAACTTAAGAGATAGGATCACCTACGCCCAGGCATAATCAGTTATACTCAATGCCCCGAATTACCAAAGAATTATGCTTGCATTAAAGAAAGCAAAGGGAGCTGTATATGTTGACAGAAAAGTCCAATTTGGAACGACAAAATATAAAGATTTATGGCAATTACTGATGAGCATTCTATTGTTTATTTAGCGTTCGCTTCGCACGCAATATCCGCTACTTCTCGTCCACCCCAGTGGGCATGATTTGTTGTTGTTCCAATAAACAATATAACCAGGATTTGGAACGCATGAGCCTGCTTGCGTACTTGTATGAGTTGGGCACTGCCCGTAGCGCGGGACAGGAGTGTTTGACAAGAGCAGTGGTAGAAGCAACGCAAGCATGAGATTTAAATATACATTGAATACAATAATTTTACACGAAAATTGCGCTCGCTTTTGATCCAGATAAACGGAAAAACGAATTCTTATTTGGTTTTATCTGTGTGATAAGCATAATATTATATTTTATATGGGATTGACAGCAACTAAGGCGACATCTTTTGTAAATGATTTGTATATACTACGCCAATAGGTTTTATTGGCTTGTTTGCAGTATTGGTATTGGCAGTTCTACCCAGAATTAAACCGCTTAACCAGCCATATATATGATGTGTGAATGATCCTCGATCACAGAAGTACTAATGTAATCAGCGTTATCTCATCATCAGGCAAACGATAGTTACTGTGTTATTCATATACGCAGATTGAGGAGTTTCTGTTTCCTGCTAGGTTAAAGATCATTCTGCCTGATGGGCAGGCCTATCCTTCTCCTAACATCAGCATGAACAATAAGGCTGTAAGCAGTCATTAAGTTGCTCCATTAATCCTACAATAAATCAAATTAACAGGGGTGACAAATTTCTTGGCAGAAGGGAAAATTAGCAGTAGTCAAACCAGCCTGAGGAGCTTATATTTCAATAGCTTTCTAACAGGCCATGGATAGTCGGCTATCGGATACAGACCGGCAAATACTGGATCTATGGGAGGGTATGAAACCGCGGGAGGCAAAAGCCTTGAAGTTTATCGTGATGGACGAATCTGGCACATTTGCAGGTCAATTCACATGTGATATTGATCCTCATGGCGATAGGTATTTTTTGATCAAGCAGGCTCCAAAGTCGGGGAAGTGGTCACTTTTAAGCAATCTAGTTACAAACCTGGAAGCAGCAGAGGCAGGATTGCCTAAAACTGCTATCAAGAATCGAGAAGAGTATAAGGAAATAATCTCTAGGAGTATTTATCGACTGGAC
>Ga0247832_1008468_pt1 | contig 10243 bp, 8 predicted proteins | sample LaCruzMarch2015__10_FD_192407 | JGI IMG/M metagenome (GOLD analysis project Ga0247832, IMG submission 192407) | Freshwater microbial communities from meromictic Lake La Cruz, Castile-La Mancha, Spain - LaCruzMarch2015_4m | ecosystem: Environmental > Aquatic > Freshwater > Lake | place: Spain...
GGGGCGGCCGACGTGCAAATGGTTTTTCGCGATTGCGCCTCGGTGGAGACAATCCGTGGATTGATGAAGAGGCGGGAGTAGGGCGGGCGGAAGGAGGGGGGAAGATTGCCGTTGCGGCGCTTGTTCTCGGGTTCTATAAGCAAGGCCTTTTCATGACGGTTTTCTTCCCCCGAGAGTCCGATGCCGTGCGCGTGGCGCTCTCCCCCGACAATGCAGGCAAGCTTCACAAGCTCGGCCTTGAAGTGGTGGTTCAGTCCGGGCTGGGCGGGGGCCTCGGATGGCGCGACGAAGACTATATGGCCAAGGGGGCGCGTGTTGTGGCCGACGCGGCTCTGCCGGAGGATTGCGGTCTGGTCGTGCGGGTGAACCGTCCGAGCGGCCACGATGCGGCGCCGCGCGGTGCGGTGCATCTGAGCAGCCTCGATGCTTTTCGGGAGAGGGAATTGGTGGGTGGCTTGGCTGCGGCGGGTATTTCGGCCATCAGCGTGGAAATGATCCCGCGCACGACCATCGCGCAGAAGATGGACGTGCTGAGTTCGCAGGCCAGCCTGGCCGGATATGCGGCGGTCATTCTCGCCGCCGAGCGCCTCGACCGCGTATTTCCCATGATGATGACCCCCTCGGGCACGATTGCCGCAGCCAAGGTATTTATTGTCGGCGCGGGCGTGGCCGGTCTGCAGGCTATCGCCACGGCGAAGCGTCTCGGCGCGAAAGTGGAAGCCTTCGACACGCGTGCGGCGGTGGAAGAGCAGGTGCTCAGTCTCGGAGCCAAATTTGTGAAGGTCGATCTCGGTGAAACCGGGCAGACGGCGCAGGGCTATGCCAAAGCGCTGAGCGAGGAGCAACTGGCTAAGCAGCGTGAAGTGATGGCCAAACAAGTGGCGCAGTCGGACGTGGTCATCACCACCGCGCAGGTCTTCGGCCGGCCGGCGCCGCGCATCCTGACCTCGGCCATGCTCGCAGCGATGCGTCCGGGCAGCGTGGTCATCGACATGGCGGCGGCCACGGGTGGCAATGTCGAGGGATCCGAGCCCGGCGTGGAAAAGCGGGTCGGGGGCGCGTTGCTCATCGGGGCGACGAACTTGGCCGATCATGTCGCCGTGAATGCCAGCCAAATGCTTTCCAACAACTACCTGGCATTGATCGAGCACATCTGGGACAAGGAAGCCAAGGCGCTGAAGATCGATCCGGCCGACGAAATCCTTTCCGGCTGCCTCCTGACCCACGGCGGGGAAGTGGTGCACCCGCAATTCCGCGAACCAACCTCCTGACATGACTCCTTTTCTTGCCGCGGCCGAACCATCCGGGTTGACCGCTTACATCCCGCTGATCTTTGTTTTCATTCTGGCCACCTTCATCGGACTCGATGTGATCCGCAATGTGTCGCGCTTGTTGCACACGCCGCTCATGTCGCTGACCAATGCCATTTCCGCGGTGGTCATTGTCGGGGCCATCCTCGTGGCCGGCCCGCCGGTGAGCGATGAGCATCCGTTGTGGATCACCATTCTCGGGCTGGTCGCCATTGCCGCCGCGTCGGTCAATATCGTGAGCGGATTTCTCATCACGAACCGCATGCTCAAGATGTTCAAGAGCCGCAAGCCGGAGGAGAAGTCATGAGTCCGGAATTCCGCGATGCCGCCGTGCAGGTGACCTATCTGGTCGCGAGCGTCCTTTTTATTTTTTCGCTCAAGTGGATGAACTCACCGCAGAGTGCGCGGCGCGGGGTCTGGGCCGGCGTGTGGGCGATGGTGTTGGGGGTCGGCGGCACACTGCTTAATCCGGCCGTGGCCGTATCGAGCCTGCCGTGGATAGCCTTGGCGGTGATGGTCGGCGGACTCATCGGGGTCCCGCTCTCCAAGGTCCCGCTCACTGCGGTGCCGCAGCGGACGGCGTTGTCGCATGCTTTCGGGGGATTGGCCGCCGGACTGGTCGGCACGGCGAAGTACTACCTCTGGCTCCATGAAGGCGGGGCGAACCTGACCACCTTCCGCATGTTCGCCATTTCCGCGGAGGTTATTCTCGGATTTCTCACCTTCACCGGCAGCCTGATGGCGGCGGGTAAGTTGCAGGAGATTCTGCCGGGACGTCCGATCACTTACCGCGGTCAGCTGATGATCAACTTCCTCACCCTCGGGGGGGCTATCGCTTGCGCCACGGGGTTGATCATCAATCCCCAATGGTTCTTTCTTTTCCCGCCGTTGGTCATTCTCTCGCTGGCTTTCGGCGTGATGCTGATTATTCCGATCGGCGGGGCGGACATGCCCACGGTGATTGCTCTGCTCAATGCCTACGCCGGCCTCTCGGCCGTGGCCATGGGCTTTGTGCTGGATAACACGCTGCTGATTATTGCGGGGGCCTTGGACGGGTCGTCCGGTCTGATTCTTTCGATCATCATGTGCAAGGCCATGAACCGGAGTTTCAGCAATGTGCTCTTCGGAGCCTTCGGCTCGGCGCAGGAAGCCGCGGGCGGCGAGGAGGGTAAGACGGTGAAGAGTGCGAGCGCGGCTGAGGCGGCGGAAATCATGGGGCAGGCGGACACGGTGGTCATCGTGCCCGGGTACGGCATGGCGGTGGCGCAGGCCCAGCACCGGGTGCGTGAACTTTATGACCAACTGACCAAGCGCGGGATCAAAGTGAAGTTCGCCATCCACCCCGTGGCAGGCCGCATGCCGGGGCACATGAACGTGTTACTGGCCGAAGCGGACATTCCCTACGAAGACTTGATCGAGATGGAAGAAATCAATCCGGAGATGCCGCAGGTCGATGTGGTATTGGTGCTGGGGGCCAATGACGTGGTCAATCCGGCGGCGAAGAACAATCCGAAGTCACCAATCCACGGGATGCCGATCATCGAAGCGGACCGGGCCAAGACGGTCTTGGCGGTCAAGCGGTCGATGAAGCCCGGCTTCGCCGGGATCGACAACGAGCTCTATACGATGGACAAAACGCTGATGATTTTCGGCGATGCCAAGGCGGTGGTCGGCGACATGGCCAAGGCGCTGGCGGGAGATTCGGGGATGCATTAAGGAGCAGGCCGTGCAGCGTGGTCTGGCCCTGCTTCGAGGCTGATGGAAATGTTTTTCGAAACACTGCGCGGGATGGCCGGTATCGCCGTGTTCGTCGGCGTAGCTGCGCTCTTCAGCTCTGACCGCAAAAATATCCCGTGGCGGGTGGTGACGGTCGGCATTTTGCTGCAGTTCCTCCTCGCCGCCATGGTCATTCACCTCCCGCCGGTGCGGATGGCGGTCGAAACGGTCGGGTTGTTTTTCGTCAAGCTGCTCGGTTTCACGAGGGAGGGGACGCAGTTCCTTTTCGGCACGCTCCTCGACGAGCAGTCGCACGGTGTGATTTTTGCCCTCGCGGTTTTGCCCTCGATCGTCTTTTTTTCCGCGTTCAGCGCGGCACTCTATTATCTTGGGATACTCCAGAAAGTCGTGCGCGGCATGGCGTGGGTCTTCTCCAAAACCATGCGGCTGTCGGGCCCTGAGACGCTCTCCGCCACGGCCAATGTGTTTCTCGGGCAGACCGAAGCTCCCTTGCTTATCCGCCCTTGGCTGGCCGGAATGACGCGATCCGAAGTCCTCTGCGTGATGGTCGGCGGCATGGCCACGGTGGCGGGAGCTGTGATGGTGGCCTATATCAGCCTGCTTGGCGGCGGGGATCCGCAGCAACAGCTTGTTTTCGCCACGCACCTGCTCACCGCATCGGTCATCTCCGTGCCCGCGGCGCTGCTCATGTCGAAGATTCTGCTGCCGCAGACCGAGGAGGTGGATCGCTCGCTCCATCTCGCGCAGGAGCGCAACGGGGTGAACTTGCTCGATGCCATCTGCAACGGGACGACAGAGGGCGTGAAGTTGGCTGTCAATGTCGGCGCGATGCTCCTCGTATTCACCGCGCTCGTTGCCTTCGTGAATTTTATTCTCGAGCAAGGCATCGGTGGGCCGACCGGGCTCAACGAGCTCATCGTGCAATGGACGAACGGAATTTATGACGGTTTTTCGCTCGAGTTCATCTTGGGTATTATTTTCGCCCCGGTCGCTTGGCTCATGGGGATCAGCGGCGATGCCGTCCTGCAATCGGGCGAATTCCTCGGCCTGCGCACCGTGCTGAACGAATTTGTCTCCTTTGTCCGCTTGGGGGAAATGAAAGCGGAAGGTCTCTATACCAATCCGCGCAATTTGATGATCCTGACCTACGCCCTGACCGGCTTCGCGAACTTTGTCTCCATCGGCGTGCAAATCGGAGGCATCGGCGCGATGGCGCCTTCGCAGCGTTCGACACTCGCCCAACTGGGGTGGAGAGCGTTGCTCGGCGCGAACCTCGCCTGCTTCATGACCGGTGCGGTGGCAGGAATCCTCTCGCCGAGGTGAACGGCTTTATTGGTAGGACGCTTGGATGCCGAGGGCGGTGAGGAGTTCGGGAGTGATCGTGCCGGTGACTGGCACTTCGGTTTGCATCTGGTATTGCTCGACGGCGCCGGCGACCGAGGCGGCATTGCCGTCGATCGGGCCGGTGTAAAGACCGAGTTTTTGCAACGCGACTTCTACGGCTGTTTCCACTGGGAAACTGGGATAGACGGGATACTGGACGTAGTCGGGCTGGGTCACGACATTCCAACCGGCCCAGGCACCAAAAGGCGCAGCGTAGGGGACGAAAGGATCGCAGTTCACCGCAACGTAGTCGCCATTCTGCCAAACGTAGCCGGCGCGGTAACCTTGGGGACCAGCCACCGTGGTGTTGTAATCCTGGCCGTCGGCGGTGCGCACGTTGACGTTGGCGGTGTCATCGCCCTCGGGCCGGACATTGACATCGGCTGAGCCGTTGATGTCGCTGACGCGGTAGTTGTCATCGCCGGTCCGGGCGACGTTCACATCGTTGCCATCGCGGTCGACATTCACATCGCTGCCATCGCGGTCGACGTTGACGTCATCCTGACGGACCGAGGCGTCCATGCTGTCCTCGTTGAGGCGCGGGGCCTCGTCACGGAACCCGGCATCGTCCATCCCCCCTTCGCGAAAACCACCCCCGCCACCTCCGTCCCCGCCACGGGCGAGAACGAGGGCAGTGGTGACAAGTAGGGTGAGGCCAAGGAGGGGCACGGTCTTCATCAGGCAGAACGGTTAAGCCACAAGGGCCCGTCGCGCAAGGGGCGACTTGGGCCGAGAACGGCATCCAAAACCTGATCTTAAGCGTTGCTACTATTAGGAAATCTAATAGTGTGCGTGCTTATGTCCGTGGCTTCTGTTTACACTGGTCCCCGCCAGCCGAACCCGCTGTTGGTTTTTCTAATGTCATCGATTGGGAAGAAGTGGATCGTGGGGATCTCGGGGGGGGTGCTGATTTTGTTCGTGTTGGCCCATTTGGCGGGGAATTTGACCATTTACGTCGGGCCATTTGGTGAAGGGATAAATGTGTATGCCCAGGCCTTGCACGCGAATCCCGTCCTCTTGTGGATCGCGCGGGGCGGATTGCTGCTCGTTTTCGCAGTGCACATCGCGACCACGATGTCATTGATCATCGAAAACCGTCGGGCCCGTCCGCAGCGGTATGCGGTGAAAACCCGGGTGCAGAGCACGGTCGCTGTGCGCACCATGGCCTTGAGCGGGTTGGTTGTCTTGAGCTTCCTGATTTTCCACGTGTTGCAATTTGCCGCGGGGATGAGCCCACATTCGCACCTCTACGATTTGGAAGGGCGGCATGATGTGGCGGCCATGATCATCCTTAGTTTCCACAACCCTCTGGTCTCCGGTTTTTATTTGCTCAGCCTTGTGTTGCTCGGGATGCATTTGAGCCATGGAATTTCCAGTGTGTTCCAGACCTTCGGGCTGAACGGACGGAAGTCGTCCGGCTTGATCAAGCTCGGCGGGTTGCTGGTGGCTTGGGCGTTGATGATCGGGTTTGCCAGCATTCCGGTGGCCTCCCTGACGGGTTTTCTGAAAATCTTGCCGGACGATCGCCGGGTGGCGCCGGAGTTGACCGCTTCTTCGAACTCATGAGCACGACCACCCTCGATCCGAAAATTCCGTCCGGTCCGCTGGCCGACAAATGGGCCAATTTCAAAGCGGCAAGCAAGTTGGTCAGTCCGGGCAACAAGCGTCGCTACGAGCTGATCATCGTAGGCACCGGTTTGGCGGGAGGATCGGCGGCGGCCGTCTTCGGCGAGCAGGGCTACAACGTGAAGTGCTTTTGCTATCAGGACAGTCCGCGCCGGGCGCACAGCATCGCGGCGCAGGGCGGGATCAATGCGGCGAAGAATTACCAGAATGACGGCGACAGCGTGGACCGTTTGTTTATGGACACGATCAAGGGCGGCGACTTCCGCTCGCGTGAGTCGAACGTCTACCGCCTGGCGCAGGTCAGCACGCACATCATCGACCAATGTGTGGCGCAGGGCGTGCCCTTCGCCCGGGAATATGGCGGGATGCTGGCCAACCGTTCCTTTGGTGGGGCGCAGGTGTCGCGGACATTTTACGCGCGCGGCCAGACCGGGCAGCAGTTGCTCCTCGGGGTTTACTCTGAGCTGAGTCATCAGATTTCGGCGGGCACGGTCAAAATGCATCCGCGCCACGAAATGCTCGATCTGGTCATTGTCGATGGTCAGGCCAAAGGCATCATCACGCGGAACATGGTGACCGGAGAAATCGAGGCCCATGCGGCGGATGCGGTGATTCTGGCCAGCGGCGGCTACGGCAATGCGTTCTTCCTGTCGACCAATGCGATGGGTTGCAATGTGACGGCAACTTACCGTGCTTACCGCCGCGGGGCGCTTTTCGCCAATCCGTGTTTCACCCAGATTCATCCGACCTGCATCCCGGTGAGCGGCGAATACCAGTCGAAGCTGACCCTGATGAGCGAGTCGCTGCGCAACGACGGTCGCATTTGGGTGCCGAAGCGCAAAGAAGACTGCGGCAAGAAGGTGGCTGATATCCCGGAGGACGACCGGGATTATTTCCTCGAACGCAAATACCCCAGCTATGGAAACCTGGCACCACGTGACATTTCTTCACGCTCGGCCAAGGAAGTCTGCGATGAGGGGCGCGGAGTGGGTCCGGGCGGACTGGGGGTCTACATGGACTTTGCCGACGCGATCAAACGTCTCGGCGAGTCGACCATTCGCGAGCGTTACGGGAACCTTTTCGAGATGTATAAAAACATCACGGGTGAGAATGCTTACGAGACGCCGATGCGCATTTACCCCGCGGTGCACTACACGATGGGCGGGCTCTGGGTGGACTACGAACTGCAGAGCAACGTGCCCGGGCTGTTTGTTATCGGCGAAGCCAACTTCTCCGATCACGGGGCCAACCGGCTCGGAGCGAGTGCCCTGATGCAGGGGCTGGCCGATGGTTACTTTGTCTTGCCCTACACGATCGGCAATTACCTCGCCCCGGTGCGCGGCACGTGTCCGGATGTCAATCGTCCGGAATTCAAGCAGGCGATCGACGAGGTGAAGGAACGGATCAAGCGTCTCTTGAGTATCAAAGGGACCCGCACGGTCGACAGTTTCCACAAAGAGATCGGCAAACTTTTGTGGGATGAGTGCGGCATGGCGCGGAGCAAGGAGGGTCTTGAGATGGCGATCAAAAAGTTCGACCAGATCCGCGAGGAGTTCTGGAGCAACGTGCGCGTTCTTGGCGACGGCGATGAACTCAATGCGTCGCTTGAAAAAGCGGGGCGGGTGGCGGATTTTATCGAGTTCGGCCAACTGATGTGCGAAGATGCGCTCGATCGCAATGAGTCCTGTGGCGGTCACTTCCGCGTCGAGTACCAGACGCCCGAAGGCGAAGCCCTGCGCAATGATGACGATTACTTTTATGTCTCGGCCTGGCAATACACCGGCCAAGGAAACAAGCCGGAGCTGATCAAAGAGCCGCTGCAATACGACGGCGTGAAATTAGCCACCCGGAGTTATAAATAACCATGAACTCGTACAGAGCTTATCGAGTGTTTGTAGCGGCGGTCACGGACCGCAGCTACAAGTGGAAACCTTCGTTTAGCAGGCCCTAATCCTTCATCCCTCAACTATCAATGAACTTTAATTTGAAAATCTGGCGGCAAGAGGAGGGGAATCAGCAGGGTTATTTCCAAAATGTGGACGCGCGTGATATTCCCTCGGAGGCTTCTTTTTTGGAGATGCTCGATATTGTCAACGACCGGCTGACCGAAATTGGCGAGGTGCCGGTGGCCTTCGATCATGACTGCCGCGAGGGGATTTGCGGCTCCTGCAGCCTGACGATCAACGGCATCCCGCACGGCAAAGGACGGGGGACGACCTGCCAGCTTTACATGCGCAAGTTCAGCGATGGGGACACGATTTACATCGAACCGTTCCGGGTCGGGGCTTTTCCGGTGGTGAAGGATTTAGTGGTGAATCGCTCGGCGTTCGACCGGGTGATCGCCGCGGGTGGCTACATCAGCGAGCGCTGCGGCAATGCCCAGGATGCCAACGATACGCCGATCCCCAAGACAGTGGCGGATTATGCCATGGACGCGGCTGCCTGTATCGGATGCGGGGCCTGTGCGGCGGCGTGTCCCAATGGGTCTGCGATGTTGTTTGTCTCGGCGAAAGTCGGACACCTCGGCCTGTTGCCCCAAGGCAAACCGGAAGCCAATCGACGGGTGCGCGGTATGGTGGCCACGATGGACGCCGAGGGATTCGGCAACTGCTCGAACTATTACGAGTGCGAGGCGGTCTGCCCCGCTGGCGTCCCTGCCGCATTCATCGCCAAGATGAACCGGGATTACGCGTTGGCCAGTGTGCGCAATGCGGTGGAAGCCACGGCCTAATTCTCCAGCGAGATGTGGTTGGGGCGTTTTGCGCCGGATAGCCCGGTAAGTTATGACGCGGCGGGAAGAGGCGCCACTCTCGGATGATTTAGTATTTAAGAACTTTGGCGAGGAAACGCCGGGCGGTTTCGCTTTGGGGGGCAGAGAAGAAGGTCTGGGCGGAGCCTTGTTCGACGATGCGGCCGTCGGCCAGAAAGGCGACTTGGTCGGCAACGGTACGGGCGAAGTTCATCGCGTGGGTCACGAGGATGAAAGTGCGGCCTTCGGATTTGAGGTCGGCGATGACCTCCAAGACCTCGGCGGTCATTTCAGGGTCCAGCGCGGAGGTGGGTTCATCGAGAAGGAGAATTCTGGGATGGATGGCCACCGCGCGGGCGATGGCGACACGTTGTCGTTGTCCGCCGGAGAGTTCGGCCGGCCGCTTGTGGGCGTGACCGGTGAGGTGGAGGCGTTCGAGAAGTTCGAGAGAACGATCGCGGGCGGCTTTGGGAGCGAGGCCATGCACGGCGGTGAGGGGAAGCATGATATTGGCCAGCGCGTCGAGGTGAGGGAACAAGTTCCAGGACTGGAAGACGGTGCCGATGTTGCTGCGGAAGGTGCGCAGAGATTTTTCCCCGGTGGGGACGCGTTGTCCGTCGATTGTCAATGAACCCGTTTCCGGGGATTCCAGTCCGCCAATAACACGGAGGAGGGTGGATTTGCCGCCGCCGGAAGGCCCGAGGAGGGCAAGGACGTGGGGAAACTCGAGCTGTGCGGTGATGGCATCGAGGACGGTATGGCCGCCGTAGCGTTTGGTGATGGCGTCGAACTCAAGTTTCATAACGGAATTTGTCTTCGAGCCGGCGGGCGAGCAGGGAGACGGGTAAGGTCAGAGCGAGATAGCCGACGGCCAAGGGAAGGTAACTCTCCAGCGTGCTGTAGGTCGCGCTGTTCACTTGCTGGGCGGCAAGGGTGAACTCCTCAATGCCGAGAATGGAGAGGAGGGAACTATCCTTGATGATTGAGGCAGCTTGCCCGGCCAGCGGCGGCAAGACGTGGCGCATTGCTTGGGGAAAAATGACGTGGAGGTAAGTCTGCCAGCGGGTCAGGCCGATGGCGCGGGCAGACTCAAGTTGGGATTTGCCGATACTTTCGATGCCGCCGCGGATCATTTCGGCAATGTAGGCGCCGCTGAAAACGGAAAGAATGAGAATGCCGGCTGCGTAACGGTTCTGCAGGCCGACTGCATCGGCGACCACGTAAAAGAGAATGAGGAGCTGGACGAGGAGCGGGGTCCCGCGGATCAGTTCGATGTAGCCGGTGGAGAGCCAGCGCAGCGCGGGATAACGGGCCCGTCGGCCGAGGGCGGCGAGAAGCCCGAGCACGATACTCAAAGCGAGGGCTGCAAAAGAAATCCAGATGGTGTTGAGCCATCCTTGCCAGAAAACTTGGCGGTAAGCCCACACGCCGGACCAGT
>Ga0247832_1008473_pt1 | contig 10234 bp, 8 predicted proteins | sample LaCruzMarch2015__10_FD_192407 | JGI IMG/M metagenome (GOLD analysis project Ga0247832, IMG submission 192407) | Freshwater microbial communities from meromictic Lake La Cruz, Castile-La Mancha, Spain - LaCruzMarch2015_4m | ecosystem: Environmental > Aquatic > Freshwater > Lake | place: Spain...
TGGCGGCCCGCGCTGCCGGTCGCACGCAGAGCCCGGTTGCGAGCCGCCGCGGCGTCACGCTGGCCATCGTCCTGCTCGTCGTGCTGATGTTTTCCAAGAGCGCCTATGCCGCCGCGATGGGCTCCTACTTCACGTTCTTCTTGATCGACCGCTTCCAGGTTTCCGTGCCGACGGCACAGATGATTCTGTTCCTCTACCTCGCGGCCGGCGCGGTCGGCGTGCTGATCGGCGGGCCGCTCGGCGACCGCATCGGGCGCCGCAACATCATCTGGGTGTCGATCCTCGGCGCGCTGCCATTCTCGCTCGCCTTGCCCTATGCCAATCTCACCGGCACCGTGATCCTGGCGATCATCGTAGCGCTGATCATGGCCAGCGCGTTCGCTGCCATCCTGATCTTCGCGATGGAATTGCTGCCCGGCCGCATCGGCCTGATCGGCGGACTGTTCTACGGGCTGACGTTCGGGCTCGGCGCAGTCAGCGCTGCGGCCATGGGCGAACTCGCCGACCGCACCAGCATCGCGACCGTGTTCCAACTCGCGGCCCTGCTGCCCGCGATCGGCCTATTGGCCTGGTTCCTGCCCGACATCCGCGATGACGCGGCGACGAAGTGAGGCTGGCTCGTCTCGCGTCACACGCGGTGACGGCCGGTGTTCGGTCCAAGGAATTGGGGTGAGACGTGCGCGGCCCGTAGGGCGCAATAGCCGGTCGGGGCGTATTGCGCCGCGCGGAAGGAAGCATTCGCTGTTGCCATCGCGGAGCCAGAACCTGCGGCCGCGCAGTACGCTAGGCCATTGCGCCCTATGCGTTCATCAATGCCACGTCGTGCCACCGGGCAGCGCCTTCAGCTCTTCGATGGCTTCATCGCCATTGGCGGCATCGGAAGCCTGCTAAGGAGGTCCCAATCCTCCGCGACGAATCGCGTCGTCCTGGTAGAAGTAGCTCGGCCCGTCACTTTGAGCCTTGAAGCTAGGGTCGGGTCGGGACTCAATGACAATTGCCTCCAAAAACAAAGCCAACGGCGAACTCGCGATTCCATGAGCTTTCGGAAGGCCATTGTCCGCATCGACGCGCATCGCAATGTCAAACACCAAGCAATCGTCTGACAGCGAAACCACCAGCAGATGCGCCGCTCCGGCGGAAGCGGCCGCCCAGGTGTCAAACCGTACAGCGTAACCCGACAATGGCCCCAGGTGCAGCGGCTCGCGCTCGACGCGTCCCTTTAGTCCGTAATTTCCGTAGAGCTTGCGCGGGTAGCCCACGTATTCCTCGGCGCGCGCGATGCGCGCCGCAGCCGTCTTGGGGAAAGTATACTGAGAGTCCAAAATGTCATGACGCTGTGCGAAGTAATACAGGCCGCCAGCCCTGCAGGACCCACACTCCAACTGACCCTGTGCGTGCCAGCCGTATGATGAATGCCGCCAGTCCGAATTCGTAGACTTCAATCGAAGCTCATACCTCCAGTACTCACTTCCTCGTAAAGCGATCGCATAGCCAAAACCCAACCTCGCGATCCTGCAATTGTTGCTGGTGCCCGCGGCAGGTGCGGAACTCCGGAAAACGAGTACCATCAGCAATGCTGCCAAAAACAACTTTACTAGACGCAAGACATCACCCCGCGCACGCAAATTCGTTGCCTTCAGCGTGTAGGAGGCGTGATTGCCGAAACCTCCAGTGTTTGCGAACGCCACCGCCTAATGCCGAGTCGTACCGCCGGTCAGCGCCTTCAGCTCTTCGATGGCGCGCGTGATGTGCAGGCGGGCCTCGTCGTCGTTGGCGGCGTCGAGGGCCTTTCGGGCGGCCTCGATCTCGGCCTCGACGTGGGCGCGGTCGACTTCGTCGGTAATGAACGCGGTCTCGGCGAGCACGGTCAAGGCTTCGGGCGACACCTCGCAGAAGCCACCCTTGACGAAGATCGCCTTGCGCCCGCCAGGGCCTGCGACGTGCAGCACGCCGGGCATCAGCGTCGCGATCACCGGCGCGTGGCCGGCGAGCACGGTGAACTGGCCCTCGGAGCCGGGAACGATAACCTCGGTCGCGTCGACCGCCATCAGCACCCGCTCCGGGCTCACCAACTCGAACCTGAACGTGCCGGCCATATTATCGTCTCTCGTTTCCGCATCACCTGACGGCCGCCGAAGGCAGCGCCATCTCGCATTGGGAAACCGGGCGGGTTACGCCCGCCCGGTCATTTTCTCGATCGGTCAAAACCTGGATTGCAGATGGAACCGTTGCCGGCTCAGCTCTCTGCGTCCTTGTCGTCGCCGATCTTTGCTTTGACCTCTTCGGGGTCCTGCACCTTGGTGCCGCAGAACGGGCAGAAGTAGACCGGATGATCGATCATGCCTTGCTCGCCTTCCTCGTCTTCCATTTCGACGAGACCGACGGCGAGATAGAGCACGCCCTCTTCTTCGGCGATGAGCGGATCGAAATCCTCGCCCGCCATCGCCTCCTTCAACCCTTCACAGCAGGTGCCGAATTTGCTCGGCACGCTCGGTTCGTTCTCGTTCGCCATGACTCATCTCCCGATTCGGATCCAGGATGCTCGCTCGCGAACGAATCGCGTCGCTCGCCTGCTCAGGCAGCCTCTGCGAGTTTCTCGGCTTTCGCAATGGCCTCTTCGATGGTGCCGACCATGTAGAACGCCTGCTCCGGCAGATGATCGTACTGGCCGTCGACCAAGCCCTTGAATCCCTTGATGGTATCCGCGAGGGCGACGAGCTTGCCGGGCGAACCGGTGAACACTTCCGCCACATGGAAGGGCTGTGACAGGAAGCGCTCGATCTTGCGCGCGCGGGCAACCGTCGTCTTGTCGTCTTCGCTGAGTTCATCCATGCCGAGAATGGCGATGATGTCCTGCAGCGACTTGTACTTCTGCAGGATCGCCTGCACCCGGCGGGCGACCTGGTAATGCTCTTCGCCAACGACGCGAGGCTCCAGAATTCGCGAGGTGGAGTCGAGCGGGTCGACAGCCGGATAGATGCCCTTTTCGGCGATCGAGCGCGACAACACGGTCGTCGCGTCGAGATGCGCGAACGAGGCGGCCGGTGCCGGGTCGGTCAAGTCGTCGGCGGGCACGTAGATCGCCTGCACCGAGGTGATCGAGCCCTTCTGCGTGGTCGTGATGCGCTCCTGCAGCGCACCCATGTCCGTCGCCAGCGTCGGCTGGTAACCGACGGCCGAGGGGATACGGCCGAGCAGCGCCGACACTTCGGAGCCCGCCTGCGTAAAGCGGAAAATGTTGTCGACGAAGAACAACACGTCCTGGCCCTGGTCGCGGAAGTGCTCGGCGACCGTCAGGCCTGAAAGTGCGACGCGCATTCGGGCGCCCGGCGGCTCGTTCATCTGGCCGTAGACCAGCGCGCACTTGGAGCCGGCCGTCGAGCCGTTGTTCTTCTTCGGGTCGATGTTGACGTTGCTCTCGATCATCTCGTGATAGAGATCGTTGCCCTCACGCGTGCGCTCGCCGACGCCGGCGAACACCGAGTAGCCACCATGCGCCTTGGCGACGTTGTTGATCAGTTCCATGATCAGCACGGTCTTGCCGACGCCGGCGCCGCCGAACAGGCCGATCTTGCCGCCCTTGGCGTAAGGCGCGAGCAGGTCGACGACCTTGATGCCGGTGACCAGGATCTGCGCTTCCGTCGACTGGTCGGCGAATGAAGGCGCCTGCTGGTGGATCGAACGCGTCATGTTGGTGCGGACGGGGCCTGCTTCGTCGACCGGCTCCCCGATCACGTTCATGATGCGGCCGAGCGTTTCCTCGCCGACCGGCACGGAGATCGGCTTGCCGGTGTCGATGACTTCCTGTCCGCGCGTCAGGCCCTCGGACGAGTCCATGGCGATCGTGCGGACGGTGTTCTCGCCGAGATGCTGGGCGACTTCGAGCACCAGGCGCGTGCCCTGGTTCTGCGTCTCGAGCGCGTTCAGGATCTCGGGCAGATGGCCGTCGAACTGCACGTCGATGACGGCGCCCATCACCTGGCGGATACGTCCGGTTTTCCTGTCAGCCATTGTCTCGTTCCTCGTGACGTGTCGGGTGATCAGAGCGCCTCGGCGCCCGAAATGATCTCGATGAGTTCTTTGGTGATGTTGGCCTGACGCTGACGGTTGTACTTGATCGTCAGCTTGTTGATCATGTCGCCGGCGTTGCGCGTGGCGTTGTCCATCGCGCTCATGCGCGCGCCCTGCTCGGACGCGGCGTTCTCGAGCAGCCCGCGGAACACCTGCGTGGTGATGTTGCGCTCCAGAAGCTGGCCGAGCACGGCCTCTTCGGACGGCTCGTATTCGACGGTTGCCGCAGCACCGCCCGCCACGTCGCCCTTGGCTTCCGGGATCTTGGCCGGGATGATCTGCAGCGCCGTCGGCTTCTGCGCGATCACGCTCTTGAATTCGGCGAAATAGATCGTCGCGATGTCGAATTCCCCGGCAGCGAACATCGCCATAATCTTCTGGCTGATCGCATCGGCATTGGCGAAGCCTATCTGCTTGACGCCCTTGAGGTCGACGCGGTCAATGATGTTGCGGCCGAGATCGCGGCGCAGGTTATCGGCGCCCTTCCGGCCGACGCAGATGATCTTGACCGTCTTGCCGTCGCGCATCAGCCGCATCGCATCGGCGCGGGCAAGGCGCGCGATGTTCGAATTGAAACCGCCGCAAAGGCCGCGCTCGGCGGTCATCACCACGATCAGATGCACCTGATCCTTGCCATTGCCGACGAGCAGCGGCGAGGCCCCTTCTTTGGTGGCGCCCGCGGCGAGGTTGGCGAGCACCCGGTCCATGCGCTCGGCGTAGGGCCGCGCCGCCTGCGCCGCTTCCTGCGCACGGCGCAGCTTGGCGGCGGCGACCATCTGCATCGCCTTGGTGATCTTCCGCGTCGCCTTAACCGAGGCGATGCGGTTGCGCATGTCTTTCAGAGAGGCCATGGGCGAGGGAAATCCTGTTCAAGGTCTCTAATCCCCCTCCCCGCCTCTGCGGGGAAGGGGAAATCGTATCACACGAACTGCTTGGCGACCTGCTCGACGACGCCCTTGAGCTTCGCGGCTGTCGCGTCCGACAGATCCTTGCTATCGCGGATGTCGGTGAGGATCGCGGCATTGCTCGAGCGCAGGTTGGTCAGCAGCGCATTTTCGAACTCGCGCACCTTGGCGAGCGGCATCGGATCGAGATAGCCGTTGGTGCCGGCCCAGATCACGCAGACCTGCTCTTCCATCTTGAGCGGCGAGAACTGCGGCTGCTTCAACAGTTCAGTCAAGCGGGCGCCGCGATTGAGAAGGCGCTGCGTGACGGCGTCGAGATCCGAGCCGAACTGGGCGAACGCCGCCATCTCACGATACTGGGCGAGCTCGCCCTTGATCTTGCCGGCGACCTTCTTCATCGCCTTGGTCTGCGCAGACGAACCGACGCGCGAAACCGACAGGCCGACGTTCACGGCCGGGCGGATGCCCTGGTAGAACAGGTCGGTCTCGAGGAAGATCTGGCCGTCGGTGATCGAGATCACGTTGGTCGGAATATAGGCCGACACGTCGTTGGCCTGCGTTTCAATGACGGGCAGCGCCGTCAGCGAGCCCTTGCCGGCGGCGTCGCCCATCTTGGCGGCGCGCTCGAGCAGGCGGGAATGGAGGTAGAACACGTCGCCCGGATAGGCTTCGCGACCCGGCGGACGACGCAGCAGTAGCGACATCTGACGGTACGAGACGGCCTGCTTCGACAAGTCGTCATAGATGATGACGGCATGCATGCCGTTGTCGCGGAAGTATTCGCCCATCGCGCAACCGGCGAAGGGGGCGAGGAACTGCATCGGCGCCGGATCGGAAGCAGTAGCGGCAACGACGATAGAGTAATCGAGCGCGCCACGCTCCTCGAGCACCTTCACGAACTGGGCGACCGTGGAGCGCTTCTGGCCAACGGCAACGTACACACAATAGAGCTTCTGGCTCTCGTCGGTGCCGGCGTTGATCGACTTCTGGTTGAGAATGGTATCGAGCGCGACGGCGGTCTTGCCGGTCTGGCGGTCGCCGATGATCAGCTCGCGCTGGCCGCGGCCGATCGGGATCAGCGCATCGATGGCCTTGAGGCCGGTGGCCATCGGCTCGTGCACCGACTTGCGCGGGATGATGCCTGGCGCCTTCACGTCGACGCGCGCGCGCTTCTCGAACTTGATCGGGCCCTTGCCGTCGATCGGGTTGCCGAGCGCGTCGACGACGCGACCGAGCAGGCCCTTGCCGATCGGCACGTCGACGATCGAGCCGGTCCGCTTGACCGTGTCGCCTTCGCCGATGCCACGGTCGTCGCCGAAGATCACGATGCCGACGTTGTCCGCTTCGAGGTTCAGCGCCATGCCGCGCACGCCGCCCGGGAACTCGACCATTTCGCCCGCCTGGACGTTGTCGAGGCCGTAGACGCGGGCGATGCCGTCGCCGACGCTCAGCACCTGGCCGATCTCGGAGACCTCGGCCTCATCGCCGAAGTTCTTGATCTGCTCTTTCAGGATAGAGGAAATTTCCGCGGCCCGGATGTCCATCAGCCAACCTCTTTCATGCGCGTCTTGAGCGACTGGAGTTTCGTCTTGAGCGAGGAATCGATCATGCGGCTGCCGACCTTGACGACAAGGCCGCCGAGCAGCGAGGCATCGATTTTCGCGTTGATCTGAATGTCTTTGCCGAGCTTGGCCTTCAACGTGTCCTTGAGCTGGCCGAGCTGGGCATCGGAGAGGGCCGTGGCGGACACGACGTCCGCCTGCATTTCGCCGCGCGCATTCGCGGCGAGCGACCGGAACGCCTTGATCATCTCGCCGGCGGCGAACAGGCGCCGGTTGGCAGCGAGAAGCTTGAAGAAATTGGCGGTCAGCTTGTGCGCGCCGATCTTGGTCAGCACCGCGTCGACCGCACGCGACTGCTCCTCGGCACTGAAAATAGGGCTAACCACGAGGCGGCGGAAATCCGCGCTCTCGTCGAGCATCGCTGCTACGGCGAGAAGATCCTTCTCCACCGCGGGCAACGCCTTTTGTTCACTCGCCAGCTCGAACAGCGCCGAGGCGTAACGCCCCGGCACGCTGGCCATGATCGGATCATCGCTCGCCAATGTCGGACGCTCTCGCGTTGGAGTTGTCTGGACCGTGGTTCAGTGGGGGATACGGACGGCAGCTACGACGAACGCCATCCAGATGCACGACATTTCGGGCAAGATGGTTCGGCGGCTAAATCTGCCCCGTTGCCACTTCGCCGGGCCGTCCGTATCACGCACCGGCGAGCCCTTCAACCGGGAGACTGCTGCCGGAATGCCGCATTGCACCTTGGTTCATGCCAATTGGCAGGTCCAAGCGCCACAGTTGACGCTGCGGCGTCTTAGAATTGCTCGCAGACTTGATCGACGTCCACACTCTCATCTGACGGTCGACGGGCGACCGACGATGCCAACCTGCAATCGCAGCCGCGATAGCAGCCACATGACTTGCCTGCCGAAAGCGACCATGCCGGGTGCCGGGACATCAAGTGCGCAGGGCTGGCATGCACCCAGGCATGCGCGAGGAGCGGTCATGACAAGGATTTTCGCCGCATCGGCACTGTTGCCGGCCGGCATCGCTGCTGAAGTCCGCCTCACGATCGAACACTCACGCGTCGCGCGCATCGAGACGGGCGCCGTGCCCGAGCCCGGCGATGTCCGTGTCGGCATGCTGATCCCCGGCATGACGAGCCTGCACAGCCACGCTTTCCAGCGCGGCATGGCGGGCCTCGCCGAAATCCGCGGGCCGGGCCAGGACACCTTCTGGACGTGGCGTGAGACGATGTACCGCTTCGCGCTGGCCATGACACCCGATCAATTTGCGGCAGTGGCGGCCTTCCTTTATGCCGAGATGCTGGAAGCGGGCTTCACGCGCGTCGGCGAGTTCCACTATCTCCATCACGCCCCCGACGGCCGGCCCTACGACGACATCGCCGAGATGGCCGGTCGTATCTGCCAGGCGGCCCATGAAACCGGCATCGGCCTCACCTTGCTACCGTCGTTCTATGCGCATGGCGGCTTCGGCGGCGCGGCGGCGCTGCCGGGTCAACGCCGTTTCGTGTGCGATCTCGACGGCTTCGCGCGGCTGCTGGAGGCGTCACGCGCCGCGCTGGCACGACTCGAGGACGCCGACATCGGCATCGCGCCGCACAGCCTGCGCGCGGTGACGCCGGAGGAACTGGCGGCGATCGTCACGCTCGCCGATGGCGCGCCGATCCACATCCATGCCGCCGAGCAGGTCAAGGAGGTCGACGACTGCCTCGCCTGGAGCGGCCAGCGGCCAGTGGCCTGGCTGCTCGACAATGCGCCGCTCGACCACCGCTGGTGTCTGATCCACGCGACGCACATGACGGCGGACGAGACGACGCGGCTCGCCGCGAGCGGTGCCACCGCAGGCCTCTGCCCGATGACGGAAGCGAGCCTTGGTGACGGCACGTTCAACGCGACGCAATTCACCGCGGCCGGCGGCCATTTCGGCATCGGCACCGACAGTAACATCCTGATCGGCGTCACCGACGAATTGCGCCAGCTCGAAGGCTCGCAACGGCTGCGTGACCGGGTGCGCAACGCGCTGTCGGCCGGCGGCGGCTCGACCGGCGAATTCCTCTATGCGCGGGCAGCGGCCGGTGGCGCCAAAGCCCTCGCCACCGGGGCAGGCGCCATCGAAGTGGGCCGCCCCGCCGACCTCGTCGCGATCAATACGACGCAGCCGGCGTTCGCGGCGGCCCGCCCTTCGCAACTGTTGGACGTTTGGATTTTCGCCAGCAAGGGCGCCGTCGATCGCGTCTGGGTCGGCGGACGCGAAGTCGTCAGCGGCGGCCGCCACCGGAGCCGGGAGACACTGGCGACGCGGTTCGGCGATGCCCTGCGTGCGCTCGGCGCTGCCTGATCGCGCCCAGCGCATCGCGAGAGAGACCCTTTCCGTGAGATCGGGAACTCGCTAGAAGCGCGGCCATGTCCAAAACGCCAGCAAACCGCCCAGAAGACCGCAAGGCTCCGCGTCGCTCGATCGCCGAAAAAGCCACGGCGTCCGGCGAACCAGTCGCCACGTCCGCCAACAAGTCGACCCGTGTGCTCAAAACGCGCGCACCGAAAGTCGGCTTCGTTTCGCTCGGCTGCCCGAAAGCGCTGGTCGACAGCGAGCGCATCATCACGGCTCTGCGCTCCGAAGGCTATGAGATCGCCGGCGATTATGCTGGCGCCGACGTGGTCGTGGTCAACACCTGCGGATTTCTGGATTCAGCCAAGGCCGAGAGCCTCGGCGCGATCGGCGAGGCAATGGTCGAGAACGGCCGCGTTATCGTCACCGGCTGCCTCGGCGTCGAAGAGGCCCGCATCCGCGCCGAGCATCCGGGCGTGCTGGCGGTTACGGGTCCCCACCAATACGAGCAGGTGGTCGCTGCCGTGCACGATGCGGTGCCGCCGCTTCACGACCCATACATCGATCTGGTGCCGCCCGAGGGCCTGCGCCTGACGCCGCGCCACTACGCCTACCTGAAGATTTCGGAAGGTTGTAATAACCGCTGCACGTTCTGCATCATTCCTTCGATCCGCGGCGATCTCGTCTCGCGACCGGCCAACCAGGTGATGGCGGAAGCCGAGCGGCTGGTGCGCGCTGGCGTCAAAGAACTGCTCGTCATCAGCCAGGACACCTCGGCCTACGGCGTCGATCTCAAGTATGCCGAGAGCCCGTGGCGGGGCGCGCCACTGAAGGCCCGCTTCTACGATCTGGCCAACGCGCTCGGCAGCCTCGGTGTGTGGGTCCGCCTGCACTACGTCTATCCGTACCCGCACGTCGACGACGTCATCCCGCTGATGGCCGAGGGCCGCATACTCCCCTATCTCGACATCCCGTTTCAGCACGCGAGCCCACGCGTTTTGAAGGCGATGCGCCGGCCGGCCCACCAGGAGAAGATCGCTGGCCGTATCGCCCGCTGGCGCACCGAGTGTCCCGACCTTGCCATCCGCTCGACGTTCATCGTCGGTTTTCCGGGCGAAACGGAGGAGGATTTCCAGCTGTTGCTCGACTGGCTCGGTGAAGCCAAGCTCGATCGCGTCGGCTGCTTCAAATACGAGCCGGTCGCCGGCGCTCCGGCGAACGAACTGGCGGGTGTCGTGCCGGACGAGGTGAAAGAAGAACGCTGGCACCGCTTCATGGAGGCCCAGCAGGCGATCTCGGAAGCCCGCCTCGAGCGCCTCGTCGGCCGCGTCGTCGACGCGCTCGTCGACGAGG
>Ga0247832_1008482_pt1 | contig 10222 bp, 1 predicted proteins | sample LaCruzMarch2015__10_FD_192407 | JGI IMG/M metagenome (GOLD analysis project Ga0247832, IMG submission 192407) | Freshwater microbial communities from meromictic Lake La Cruz, Castile-La Mancha, Spain - LaCruzMarch2015_4m | ecosystem: Environmental > Aquatic > Freshwater > Lake | place: Spain...
CCGACCGCATCGCCGCACGCCACACCGCCATCTTCGCCGCCAGAGATAAAAAACTCGAAGCGGCCAGGGAGAACCGCAAAACTAAACGACAACAACAAACCCGCCTCGTAGCTTAAACTCTCTCAGCTATTTGGACATTCACGCTGAGGCATTACAAAAGACCACCAGCTCTGGCCGCGCAGCGCGAACTTCCGCTCCAGCCTACGGCCTGCGCTCCAGTTCGCGCTGGTATTGCTCCCATGAACAACTAAAGAACAAACCTACCCCGCAAACTCTCACCACAATGTGTCCAGTCGTAGTGGTCGGATCAGTTTGGCGCCGATGACGGGGCCGCGACATTTAACTGTAGCGTCGGCGTCCCCGCCAACGAATCCATGGGTCCGCGACACACCAGGCCGCGGCTACAGAAAAACTTAAACCTAAATTCAGAAAAGGCTTTGACCAGGGATTACACAGCGGAGGCTTTGCGACACAGCCTCTGGGCAAATCGCTCCGTTGGACGCACTTACAAACATAAATGCCACAAATACCTCTCCCGTCGTTGTCGTGTTTGTCATGCCCACAGACCATGACGACTACGACCGTTACGGTAGGGCGTGCTTGGCGTGACGCTTACGTCCAAGGCTAGCTTTCGCCCCGCTGATCCTCGGAAAAGGAGAAGGTCCCCTTAACCCGTTAAGCCGCCCAGTTGCCCACCTTTATCGCACAAGTCAACTATGGTGCGACGAGCTCTGTCCAATCCGACTCCCCGACCACAAAATTACCGTTCATGGCCCGAACGGATATCCGGTTCGTACCTGTGGCCGGGGTCAAAACAAACGCAGGGGCTGAAACGTTGGCGTTCGTCGCCACCGGCCGACCATTAACAAGCAACTGGAAAGACGAAACGCTAACAAGAGAAGCATTGGTGAAGCGACGAGCCGAGAAGTTGACCGCAGCATTGGTGGACCCCTGTAGAAATTGTGGGGCACTGACCAAAACCGCCGGATTGGTGGTCGGGTAGCCCATTCCTCCTTCAGCCACACTCACGCTAGTGATCTGCCCATTACTGAGGACTACACTGCCGGAGGAAGCCTGCCAAGGAGAGGGCGAGTCGACCCTGACCCATGCCAATCCGCTGGCGTAGCCACTGCCCGGCGCAGTAACTCGGATGTTGGTTACCCGACCAGCGGTAGCGCCAGTACCGACTTCCGCCATCGCGGTAGCCAAGGCGCCGCTGCCATTAATACCGAGGCTCACTGCTGGAGCGCTAAGGTAATAACCGTTCGTGCTGTTGCTCAGGGTGACGGAAGTTACAGCACCGTTCGCACCCAGATTCGGAGTAGCCAACGCTGTCGTGAAACGGGGTGCTTCGAAGACTACCCACGGCGGTGTGGTGTAATTGCTTCCGTTCGTTGTGACGACGACGTTGGTGACGCTACCGCCTAAAACCGCCGAAGCCGTGGCGCTGGCTGAGCCCGGGGCAACCAACACCACCTCCGTATCACCCACCAGCCGCTCAATGAAGGAGAGCAGGCCTAGAGGGGTGGAAACCTCCAAGTGCGACAAGCGCGAAACCGGGGCGAGGACGGTGCCCGTGCTGCCCGTCGCCTGCCAGGGACCTCCCAAGAGGAAGCGGGCTGCCGTAGCCCGGAGCTGGTACTGATAACCTTGCTGAGCGCTGGCGAGCGAAGGACTGAGGCCGCCGATGTTCTCGTAATTAGCGGTCAAGAAGGACACAGCAGCGCCTCTCTGCTCTGCACTGCTGTAGGCCACGAGCCGACTGGTAACCTCGCTCGGGCTTGCCGTAGCCCCACCGAGACGGTTGAACATCCATTGTGTCAGGGACGTGTTGTCGAGGGCTTTCACGAGCGAAGAAGCCACAACGCTCTGCGCGGCACTTACTTGACCAAAGGTGGCGCCGAAGGGGGGTGGAGACGCCCAGAACTGGCTGACCCCAGGATAATAATCGTCGAATCCCGTCATCAAAGAGGTGTTGGACCGCGTCGTTGCCACGCTACCTGCAAAACTTGCACGCGTTGGTGCAACACCCAACGTGAAGAAGAAATCCGCCACTCGGTTTTGCACGTTGGCGTATTCCGAGCCCATGAGCATGTTATAAACAAAGTCGGCGCGCGTGAAGTCCGGCACAGCGAGTTCATCCGTGCCCACTGCCAATTCGGTGCCCGTTGGTTCGCGTCCCAAAATTTTCTGATACATGTCTATTACGAAGGCAGCGTCCGTGCCGGGCGGCACCGGCAGAGCCGTCTGCGCTACAACCCCGACAGAAGCTGTTGCGGTCTGGCCGCGATTGTTGGTCACCGAAGCGGTAATAGTATAAAGACCCTCGATGGCCGGCGTGAAGGCAGCCAAGTAAGAGGCACCCGACTGAGAGGCGACTCGCGAGGTGATACTGCCAGCTGGGTCCTCCACATTGAAGACCACAGAGGTGACGGTGGCGTTGTCACCTGGCGAAGCGACAGCAACCAAATTGACAGAGGATCCGACGAGCACATTCGCGCCTGCGGTCGGGTCGATAATAGTAACGCTAGGAGCTGTCGGATCTGGCGGCGGCGGCGCCGGCACGTCGAGAGGGATTAGGTTGGAGAGACCGGCAACACCATCGGTATCGATCGCCCGGGCTCGAAGATCGTAGGTTCCAGCCGCCGGGATGGTGTAATTAGCGGAGTACGGTGCCACGCTGTCCGTCGCGATCACGTTGTTATTGACGAGAAATTGCACAGACGAGACAGGACCGCCAGTCGGGTTGGTTACCGTGGCCGACAGGGTGATGGCCTGGCCAATTACGCCAGAGGTAGGAGCATCAAGTAGAACAGCGGGTGCGACACGGCTGGTCAGGTCAAGCACATTGGAGAACGCAATGTTTTGCACGTTGTCAATGGCACGTGCCTGGACTTGGTAAATACCCGGAGCCGTAACGGGCCAATCGTAGGCATAAGAACTGCCGTCATTGGCCGCGGTAAGGGTCGCCACCACCAGATTGTTGACCAGAAATTCCACCTGCTGGATATTGCGGCCGGCCTGCAATACAGACGGCGTAGCCACTAGGCGGGTGTTTTGGCCAAGTACGGCTTGAGTGGGACCACTCAGCGTAACCGCAGGCGGAGTGCCCAGCACTGAAGAAACAGACACCACCTCTGATGCTCCAACCAACCCTGCGTCGGAGTAAGCCAAGGCAGCGATGTTGTAGAGGCCCACCGATTCGGGCGTGAATGTCGCTTCATGGGGCGCAGTGTCGTCGGTGCCGATCAGAACGCCATTAGTGTAAAACTCGACACGATCGATTGTGCCCCCTGCCCCAGGCACGCTGATGGTCATTGTGACAAGTCCGGAAGTAACCACGTCCCCCTCCTTGATTTTGACCTCAGTGACCTCACCGGCCAAAGTTGACTTTACCGCAACGGAACTCCCGAAAAACGAGACGAAATATAAGGGGTCGTTGACCGCCACGATATCTCCGGCAACCACTGGCACTGATGTCACGGAGAGCCCAACCGCTTGGGGTGGAGGCACAATGGAGACATTACTCGGAACCGATGCCGTGGCCCGCACGGTGAACGGCTGGTTGGCGTTGATGGCTTGGCCTGCGCTCGGGGAGCTGATGGTCACCACTGGCGCGTTACCCGGAGTAGTGTTGACCGCGACACTGTTGTCAGAAATGACCGAACCAAAATACTCGATCGCATTGTCATTCTCCGTGTTTGTTGCGAAATTAAGCGCCACCGCGCGGGCTTCTACTGCATAAGACCCAGCATCCGCCGGAGTTTCCCACGCAAGCGTGTAAAGCTTCGGGTTCGCCAAGTCCTGGGTAGCTGTTCCCACGTACACGTTGTTGGCATAGAACTCTACACGCGCTTGCTGGCCGGCCGTCGGAGGGAAGAGCGCTTCAGCCCGGAGGGTCACCTCGCCGCCCGCATCTTGGGGTTGGCCCGGGAGCAATGCTAACATCTGGACCTGCGGCAAAGGGGACTGGGCCAAGTTAAGCACTGTGTAATTGGGCTGGCTGTAGGTCGTATTCCCGTCGTTGTCGGTCGCTTGTGCGCGGATCGTGTCAATGGTGAACGACTCAGTCGGCGTGTAGCGTACACCATATTCATCGCCCAACCGCGCCACAACAGCCCCGGGTATTGGTAATCCATTGACGGTGAATTCCACGGAGGCCGGATCGATTGCGCCGGGCGCGGCATCCGTTGCCCGCGCGTTGAGGAAAAGACTGCTGCCGGTCACATAATAGATTTCCCCGATTGGTTGGGTGATCTGCACAGACGGAGCCAGACCGACCGGTGTCGGGGACTTGGCACGCACCGTTACCCGTTCCGAATCAGTCACATTGCCCAGATTGTCCGTTGCCCGAGCCACGATGCTGTAGAGCCCCTCACTCGTCGGCGTGAATGTTGTATTCGTCCCGCCGGCGAATTGCCCTGCGTCAGTGAAAATAAACGGGGCTTGCGTGGAGAGACCTACGACCACTCCGTTAACCAATAGTTCCACTTGAACAACTGACCCGTCTTCGTCGAGCGCCTCCACCGTGACCGAAACCGGAATACCCGGAGTCACTTCGGTCAGAGGCTCAGTGTTCGACGGATTTGTGATGCTGGTCGTCGGCCGCGCCCCCTCGGTGACAAAGACAACTTGGGAAGTGGAATCGGTGACATTGCCGAGATTGTCATAAGCCCTCGCCACGATTTCGTAGCGGCCAGGGGCGGTGAGCTGGTAGCTGAAGCGGTAGGGGAAACTGGCGTCCGTCTCAACCACCACACCGTTGACCAAGAACTCCACACGCGCGACCGTCCCATCGGAGTCATTCGCCGTGGCCTCCAAGGTCGCCGTCTGGTTGACGCTGAAATTATCACCCGCTGTCGTCGGATAGCTGAGCCGGAAAAACTTACGGCCCCCGACGATCGGCACCGAAGCCTGCATCCTCGTGTAGCCCTCAGCCATGCCACTTTGATCGGAATCTACGGTGAGGACAGCGCTGGAAGCCGTCCAAAGGTCCGAGGAGAGGTTCGTTGTCTCCTCGAGGACATAATCCACGCCGTTCATCGCGTTCATGGTCAGCAGGATTTGGTTTCCCGACTGCTCCGCCTCCAGCTCCGGCGAGCCAACCGGTATCGAACCGATTCCACCAGTCACCTGCAGAGCGGCAGTCGGAGGAGTACCCTGCACGGCGGTGACCGTGATCGGGGCAGATTGTTCGATCACGCCTGCGGTGGAGTAAGCCAAGGCGACCAATTCGTAGCGCCCGGGGGCGGGCGGTGTGAACTGAATCTGGTAGGGGAAGGCTTCGTCCGCCGCGTCGATGAGTTCGCCGTTCTGGTAGAATTCGACCCGCGAAATGGTCCCCTGCCCGGCCGGCGCCAAGGCAGTCGCCTCCAATAAAGTGCCAACCCCTGCTGGGATTTGGGCCCCGTTGGTCGGTTTAATCAGGCTAACCGACAAAGGTAGACCTGCCTCTGTGGTCAAGGTCAGGAAGTTCTTACTGCGCACCACGACGGAAGCAACACTTGTGGGATCATCATCGGGAGCGGTGAAGAAATTGGGGCTCTCCAGGTAGGCGTAGATTTTCCCGTAAGTCCGAGGCGTGCTGGGGACATTCCAATCGAGCAAAAAGGTCCCATCTGCCTGCAGCACTCCGAGACCCAGATAGACACCGTCTGCGTAGAAGAGAACAAAACTGTTGCTGTTCGTATAATTGATACCGGGAACAGGTCCGGTAATGCGTGCCCGGAGCGGGTAGACCCCCCCCGCCACAGCCGGTAATCCTGCGTTGGTTGCGACGACCTCGACGCTGGGGAACGACGCAGCCGGAGAGGCAAAATTAATAGTGGCAACCTCGGTTAAGGAGGTGTTTCCGTCGTTGTCCGTGGCGGAGGCAAAGAACGTAAACGAGCCGGTCTTGAACGGACGGTAAGGAGCATACCAATTGTTATCGAATCCCTTCGTGGCCGGAATCGGTGTGCCTGCCAGATAGAAAGTGACATCGGTCACGTCGCCGTCCAGATCTTGCGCGGTCGCATTGAACATTAAGTCACTCCCCACCACATAGTTGACCAGCTGGGAGGCGGGCTGGGTGACAGCCACCAGCGGAGGCTCTTGCCCCTCGGGAGGTGGGCCGGCAGTGATGATAGATGAATCCAAGCCGGTGATGCCACGACTGTCCGTGGCCACGACCCGAACAATGTATTGCCCGGGATTAGTCAGCTGGTAGGTGAGTGAATACGGTTCGGAGGTGAGTGGTGGACCGAAGGCCGCGCCGTTTACATAAAATTGCACCGAAGAAACTGTTTTCCCGAGTTTTGGGACGACGGATGCGGCCAAAGCGATCGTGCTCCCAGTCTGCACCCGGAGGCCATTGATGGGCGAAAGCAGATCGACGGTCGGCCGGCTCTCGGTGGGGGGCGGCGCAACCCCCACAATCTGCGAGTCGTAAATATAGACATCGCGCGCATTCTGAAAATCAAGCGGTTCGAGGTTATTCCGACCAAAAACCAAGCCGCCGAATGCCTCGGACCCCGAGCTGAAAGTGATGATGCGCCCGTCGCCGCCCACCGCCGGAGTTTGGTTGGCGGCCGTAGTAAGGGCACCGATACCCGAACTTTGCTGGGCCGAAACTGTGGTCGGGTAGCCGAAGTTGTTGACGCTGATCTTGGTGGTCGAGACGTTTCCTGGAAGATCAAAATCGCCGCTCGCCAGCGATTTATCCACGGAACGATTGCGCACGTAAACATTGGACGCAGGAAACCGGACAGGGCGAACCAATTCACCTTGCTGTGGACTCGGTGGGTAAATGTCGGTGAACGGTGGGCCCCCGGCGAAATCGTTGTCCAAAGTCAGCCTTTGCACATCCAAGTTGCCAGCGATGGTGCGAAACGCCACCACACGACCGTCTTCACTGATGCTTGGTTGGTCACTGCCAGCGCGGACACCCTGAACAGCGAGCGGCGCGTCTTCGGCCTGCACGCCGCCCCCGGTGAGGTCGGTGTCAACCACAACTGGGTCGGTTCCGGTGAAGGTTATCGTACCATTACCAGTCTCGCCCAGGACCAAGCTGCGAAGATAGATCGAAGCAGCGATGGCCATGTTGGGCGCTGTTTCCCCAGGAACGGCGGTGGGTGTGGTGGCCGAAGCAACGACAACATCTTCAAAAGCAGAGTTGATCGCACTCACCAGATTATCGCGGGTGGTGCAGACGTCTTGCCCGATGAGCACTCCGACAGGATCGGGAAAAGACACATCTACCGTGGGGATGCCCACATCTCCGGAAGCAGACCCAAAGACAAACGTCTTGTCCACGCCACCAGAAGTGATCCGCAGCGTGTCGCCGGGTTGCGGATTGTTTTGCGGGATATTGACCAGGCTGCTGTTCCCGGGAACTCGCAAGCTCGGGCCAACGAATGAAATCACACCCGTCGCGACTCGTTCGATGCTTTCGCTCACCCGCACAGTCTGGCCGTTTTTAAAATCGCGGACAAAGACGTCCGGCACCAAGTTGGTATCGCCGTTGTACGCACCAGTAGCACTACTGAAGACAAGGTTGTCGGCCGAGGACGAAAAGGCCACCTGCGAGCCGTCGCCGTTGATTGAGGGCTCGATACTGCCGTTCGGCGCACCCTGCGGCTTGTTGGCGGGCGCGGCGGCATCGTTTATGCTGACAAGATCGATGCTCTCAACGCCGGGATCATTCGTCCCGACCTTGACCTTGACCCGGTAAACCTGCTCCCCATTTCCACCGCTGGGTAGGTTGCGGGCAAAAGAAGTGTAAGCAACATACATGGCGGCTTGGCCCGTGCGCGACGGTTCCCACGCGCTGAGCGACGGAGTGAGACAGGTGGCCGTGGCCACCTGGTCGGAGCTGTTCACGCTGACCAAATAAGTCGCGGTGTTGTCAATTTCGTCGAATGTCCCATTACCATCAACATCGCGATCGTGCAGATAGATTTGCTGGCTATTGTTTCCCGCCGGGATCGGTTTGTCTGGATCGAGGTTGGTGGCGAGCGACTCAAAAGCGACAAAACGTCCATTGGCGCTGATACTCGGATTGAAGGAGTCGCCATCGGCATCGGGGCGAATCGCCTTGATGCCTTGGTTCTTCACGTCGGTGATGTAGATGAGGCTGCGGTTTCCCGTGTTGGCCGCGCCGAGGTTATTCGCGCGCGAATCGAAAGCCACATACTGACCGGTCGCGGAGCTAATGCTCGGGTTGAAGCAATTGGCGTTGGCCGCAATGCCATCCAATCCGCTGGCCAGATAATTCTCACGCGTTTGCCGCAAGCGGTAAAAGATTTGCTGGCCCGCCGTGAGATAACTTCCTATGGAGCCGAATGGTTCGACACTGAAGGATTGAGACTGAGACATGTCTGCCCCGCGCCCGCTCGATTCAATGAACGCTTGGGCAAGCGGTGGCGGAACCATCAGGTTGCGCGCGGCAGAGGAGAAGGCGATGACGTTTCCGTCGGAGCTGACCGCCGACTGATTACTGGTCTCTCCCCCGCCCTGCACATATTCGCCGTCCTGAAAGGCGATTGCGCTGGCCGCCTCAACCGTAGGCGAGGTGGTCGGCACGTCGATCGTGATCTTGGCCGAGGCGTTGCTGACAAAGGAGTTGTTGTCCGGTCGGCGCGACGACAGATCTTGGATTTCGAGAAAAAGATTGGAACCCACATAAAACAGGTTCGGCGGTTCCGGCACTGTGTTTTCCGGGTCGACCCGGCCAGCCACAAAATACGTGCCGGCGTAGTTTTCCGGGACCTTGACTTCCACCGTCACGGAGACCACTTCACTAACGTCTAAGTATCCGTCGGCAGGCTGCGGTTGGTATACGCGGAGAGTTGATCCGTAGAAAGAATTCGGTGCAGCAGCCGCGTTCCGGTTGGGAATTCCGTAAGGAACGAGCGGGCCGAGAGGAATCGCTTCGACTTTTCGAACCACGCTGGTCCCGTCAGGCGTGATCGGTGTTCTATCGATGGGCGAAACCACCGGCCTATCACCGGCAATAGTGTATTCCGAGAGAAGGAAATCGTCGTTATCGGCGCGGACCGAGTCGTCAGGAGCCAAAGGGTCTGTAGGTGGCCGCCAGTCAATGGCGGCATTTTCTGTGAGGTAGTTGTGGATTTTGTAAACCTCACCCGGGGTTATGGGGAACGAGATGTTCCGCCACTTGGTGGTCATGCGGATTATGTCGCCACCAGTGTAGCTACCATAGTTGAAGGTGACCTCATCGATCGCCAAGTCGGGCCCCGCGTCAGTGAAAAAATAAATCGCCCCTGCGCTGCTTGACTGACTGGGTGAAGCAAAAGCCGTGTCGTCCAATGGTGGTTCGGAGGCGGGAGTCAGCGGATTGCCATCGCCATACAGGGCAAGCACGATTTGGTGCGCTGCACCGCGCTGTGACGATGACGGGCGGAGAGGGAAAGAATTCAGTAATGTCGAGTCATTAGACCCCCACGCACCCTCTCCGGCGATGGTCTGCGAGGTCGCTTCAGTGGGGTTACCGCCGCCGGCAGCAGGAGTGACCGGCCCATAAAGCTTTTGGGTGAGCCCCTGTTGCAGAGGTTGAAAGAAACGGTTACCATAAATGTCGAAGCCAGTGGCATAGACGATATAGTAGTAGGGCTTGACTTCGGCCGCAGGCCGAGTGGCACCAGGGGTGGTGCCGGTTATCGTAAAGCTGTATGATGCAGACCCCGTGCCAAGCAGAAAGTCCTCCTCCGAGGCCTCCGAGGCCGTGATGTCAATCTGCCCGTAAGAGAGACTCGTTATGGCCAGAAAAACGCAACAAGTGCGGGCCAGTAAGCTGCCTGGTTGGAGGATTGCTAGGCGCTGCTTATTCCCGGTCGCAGACTTCAGCCCAAAGTAACGCGCCGAGAGAGGTAAGAAAGAGAAAATAAGACTCATTTGAAATAGGCTTCGCTGGAGTTGTGAGGAATTGAACTTCGGGGAAAAGGGGAAACGTAGGGGGGACTAAGACCAATCTCGATACCGTGCATCGTTAAACTAGTCAAAACCTTCCCGGTGTCAAATGAGAGCCTGCATTTTTTTCCCTGCTTGTGCTGAAAACAGACCAGGAGCACCCCCTTTGGCCAGTTCACCTCGGTTTGAAGTGGTCCCCCTAAACGGAGCCAGGGGATAAACGAAGTGGGAACGGGTTCGCTGGGTGGTAAAACCTAGAGAACCATGAAGCGAAAAAGACGAAAGTTCAGTGCGGAGTTCAAGGCCCGAGTGG
>Ga0247832_1008483_pt1 | contig 10222 bp, 12 predicted proteins | sample LaCruzMarch2015__10_FD_192407 | JGI IMG/M metagenome (GOLD analysis project Ga0247832, IMG submission 192407) | Freshwater microbial communities from meromictic Lake La Cruz, Castile-La Mancha, Spain - LaCruzMarch2015_4m | ecosystem: Environmental > Aquatic > Freshwater > Lake | place: Spain...
CATGATTTCCGACGGCGGTGGAACGGACGGCGCGCTGGGCCGCCTGCTGCGATTTCAGCCATGTTTTATTCCTCCGAACCGGTGGTTTCGCGGGCAGGGCGAGGTGGACGGGGTGCACGTGGCGCATCCGAGGGAGCGCTGCTGCCGGGGGCTGCTGGATCGCGGGGGGGACGAGGACGGAACGTCGACGCGCCGCCAGCATCGCCACGCGGTGCGCCGCCTTCGCGGTCGCCGCGGAAGCCACCGCCGCCGCCGCCTGGGCCGCCACGGAATCCACCGCCGCCGCCGGGCCGGTCACCGCCACGGCCACCACGGTCGCCGCCGCGGAAGCCGCCGCCGGGACCATCGCGTTCGCCGCGGTCGTCGCGGTCAGACTTGCGCATCATGGCTGACGGTTCGGTTTCGTGCTCTTCGACCTTGACCGTGATGAAACGGATCACGTCGGTCGAGATGCCCATCAGACGCTCCATTTCGGCCACGGCTGCCGGTGGGCTGTCGATGTTGAACAGCACGTAATGGGCTTTGCGGGACTTTTTGATTTTGAATGCGAGGCCTTTGATGCCCCAGTATTCCGTCTTGGCAACTTTGCCGCCCAGGCCTTCGATAACGCCCTGGTATTCCTTCATCATCGCTTCGACCTGCTGGGCCGAAACATCCTGGCGCGCCAGGAATACATGCTCGTATAACGGCATGTGGACCTATCCTTTCCTCAGTTTTTTTGACCCCGGCGCATAGCCTCTTCCAAGCCGTTCACAGCGGTGACCCGATGTGAGGAAAGGCGTGGAAAGAACGACGACCCGTAAAGAGCGAAGACACAGGGAGAAAGTACAAACGCGCGGACTTTACGGCCCACACGCCTCCCCTTCAGCCTCCAACCGGAGTGCAATGGAGCGCGGGTTATAGCGGAAGTGAGGTTGCGTTCAAGTGAAAACCGTTGGCGGCGAGGGCGATAGGGGTCAGTTCTGCGGTCATTGGGCAGGGCGTGTTTACCACAAGCCTTTAGACCCGCGTCGTGTGCCCGGCGAAACACGCGTCCCGTGAGAGGGTCTTGGAGCGGCTCGATGCTCTGTTTTTGGCGGAGTGGCGGGCGCGGAGCTATGTGTGCGACTATCAGGGAGGGGCCGGGCGCGTGCGCATTCTGTGATTCAAGCCACGCGCAAGTGTTAAAATTCAGCCCTGTGCATATCGGGGATACCGTTGGGAGTGGCTCGCAGTTGGGGTGAGACTCCCGTTAAGACGGGGGGATGAACAAAGCCCTCCGATCCAATGACCTCCGCCAGGCAGCAGCTACTCCAGAGCCGCTGTCGTTTCGCACGCCGCCCCACAACATCGAGGCCGAACAGGCTCTGTTAGGGGCGATTTTGATCAACAACGAGTCGCACGAACGTGTGTCCGGCTTCCTCGAAGCCGTGCACTTTTTCGATCCGCTGCACGGCCAGATCTACGAGACGATGGCCAAGCTGATCCAGGCGGGTAAACAGGCGACCCCGATTACGCTGAAAACGTTTTTCGACAACGCAGAAGCGATCAACGAGCACCTAACCGTGCCTCAGTACCTGGGTCGTCTGGCCGCGAACGCGACAACGATCATCAATGCCCATGACTATGGGCGGACGGTCTATGATCTGGCCATTCGCCGCACGTTGATCACGATTGGGGAAGACCTCGTCAATGTCGCCTTCGACAGCCCGGTCGATTCTTCTCCCGAAGAGCAAATTCAAGAGGCCGAGGGCGCGCTTTACGCTCTGGCGGAAAAAGGAAAATATGGCCAGGGGTTCTTAACTTTTGGCACGGCGCTCACAAATGCCATTGAAATGGCCAACGCCGCCTATCAACGTGCGGGTGGATTGTCGGGTATCTCGACGGGTCTGTCAGACCTCGACAACAAGATGGGCGGACTGCAAGCCTCGGACTTGATCGTTCTGGCGGGCCGACCTTCAATGGGGAAGACGGCGCTGGCAACCAACATCGCGTTCAACATTGCCAAAAACTACAAGGCGGAGCTGCAACCCGACGGCACGACGAAAGTGCTCGATGGGGCGGTGGTTGGGTTCTTCTCGCTCGAAATGTCGGCGGAACAGTTAGCCGCTCGTATTCTATCCGAACAGGCCGAAGTGGGGTCTGAGAAAATCCGACGCGGGATGATTGACGAGGATCAGTTCCGCAAGCTCGTACAGGTCAGCCGCGATATGAGCGAAATTCCGCTCTACATCGACCAGACCGGCGGTATTTCGATTGCCCAGCTGGCGGCGCGGGCGCGTAAACTCAAGCGCCAGCGGGGGCTGGGCTGCCTGATCATCGACTACCTGCAACTCGTCAGCGGGTCCAAGCGAACGGGTGAAGGCCGGGTGCAGGAAGTCACCGAGATTACAACAGGGCTGAAGGCGCTGGCTAAAGAACTGCAGTGCCCGATCATTGCGCTGTCGCAGCTGTCTCGTCAGGTCGAGCAACGCGAAGACAAGCGGCCGCAGCTGTCCGACTTGCGTGAATCGGGTTCGATCGAGCAGGACGCCGACGTGGTGATGTTTGTGTTCCGCGAGGAATATTACGTCGAACGCTTGAAGCCCAATGAGGGCACGGCAGAATTCCAGGAATGGCAACAGAAGATGATGATGGTTTCGGGTAAAGCCGAGGTCATCATCGGCAAGCAGCGCCACGGCCCGGTCGGCGCGGTCCAGCTCGCCTTCGAAAACCAATTTACGCGGTTTTCCAATCTGGCCAAGGATGCCTATATGCCGGAACGCTTGGAGTAAAAGGTCTCGGGCACCGGATAGGCGATGGGGTCGGCAGCGATAGGCCGGGTGGTCTTCGCGCTTCACTTATCTTGTGCTTTCCGGCAAGATTGCCGCCATGAACGCATTACCGAAACTTCGGGACGCCACCTACTCCGATCTTGAGGCGCTTCCGCCTCACGTCACGGGCCAAATCCTCTTTGGCGTCCTTCACGCCCACCCGCGCCCTGCTCCCCGGCACGGGGTCGCTGCAAATCGCTTGGGCACGCAGGTGACTGGTCCATTTGATTTTGGCACCCGTGGCCCGGGCGGGTGGATCTTTATCGTCGAACCGGAACTCCACCTCGGCCCCCACGTCGTCGTTCCCGATATCGCGGGGTGGAAGATTGAGCGCTTGACGCCGTTTCCGGACACGGCCTTCATCGAAACACCGCCCGATTGGCTGGCGGAAATTCTGTCGCCATCGACACAGGCCATCGACCGCACCGACAAACTGGCGGTCTACGCGGAGTTTGGCGTGCGCCATTGCTGGTATGTCGATCCGATCGCTAAGACGCTGGAAGTCATGGAACTCACCGGGGGCAAATGGCTGTTGCTCGCGGCCTTAAAAGACGCCGCACCCGTCTGCCAGCCACCGTTCGAAGCCCACACCTTCCCGCTCGACAATCTCTGGGTGCCGGACGCTATCGGCTGAGAACGCGCGACGAATCACTGTTCGACCGCTATAAGCGCGCCATGAGCGAAACACCTGAAATCAAGCCGCTGATCCGCGAGTCGAGCACGTCTGAATCGACCAACGTCAAGGTCGTGCTGGAGGAGTTGGAGGCGGGCACCGTTCAAATCCCCGACTACCAGCGCGACAGCGACCAATGGGATGCGACGACCAAATCCCTGCTCGTTGAGAGCGTCATCAATAACCTTTCGGTCCCTGCCTTCTTTTTTGAAGTGGGGTTGGACAGGGATGGCGTCGAGCGTAACCAAGTCATTGATGGCCAGCAGCGGTTGACGACACTGGGCCAGTTCTACCGCAACACGTTCCGCCTCGTGCCGAGTGCCGAGGCCAATTACATCTCGCCAAACAGTCTGCATTATGCTGGCAAAACCTTCGATGAATTGCCTGCCGTTTATAAAGCTGCGTTCCTGAAATACCGGCTAACGGTGATCAAACTGCGCGATCTTGAGAACATGCGGCTGGAAGTGTTTCGCCGGATCAACCAGGGCGGAACGCCGCTGTCGGGCCAGGATATCCGGTTGGCCTATTGGGGCGAACACGCGCCCTCCCTCGCCTTCGTGCGGCTCGCTGGCATTTATGACGGCCATCGCGAGGCGTCGCAGCGGTTTATTCTGAGTGCGGCCCGCAACTACGGTCTGTCTTACCCGTGGGAAAACACTCCGGCTCAGGATGCCTGGAAAGACCTGTGGGAAGACAAGGAACTGGCGCGCGGCCAGACGGCGTCCGAGATGTTCCTGTGGAGCTTGATGGCGGCGCAGTACGCTGAACTGGATGCGATCATCCAAAACCGCGATGCGCTGGCCAAGCTCAATGTGCGGTTCAGTCAAGGTATCGACGAGGCGATGGACGTCTATTGCGCCCAGCTCAACTATCAGGACCGCAATCCCAGCCAGCCGACCATTCTGTTCACGATCACTGATTTGCGGGCTGTAGTGTTCCCCCATTTTGCGGAGTGGATTGCGCACCTGGGCGCGAACGGCCCGAGCCTCGACGTGCGCAAGCACCGGACCATCGCGTCTTTGATCGGGGGTGCCTATCGGGCTGGGTTGAACGCTGCCGGGATGAGCCCGCAGCAATGGACAAAGGCGGTCGAATTCATCCGCCGTCCGGTTGAAACGGCGAGCCAGCTCGGTATCGAATGGCCGCAAAGCCGCCGATGGGACGGCGCGAAAGGGCATCGCGCGCAGCTAGAGGCGGCCAGCCAAATTGCGGCTCGGATCGCTGAATGATGGATGGCGGTATTCCAATCGTTGGGTCGTGTTCGCGGCTTTTGGAGGCTCTGCCTCCAAACCTCCGCCAAAGGCCTAAGGCCCTTGGAACCCTGACTTTTCAGAGGCTGGGTTCGGCGTGACCGGTGAACTGCCAACCTTTCTGGAGCGCGCCGATCCGCGGCAGCGCCACTTTCCGCCCAGTTGGCGGGATGCAGCGATCCGCGTCAGTCGCGATGCGTCGTTGGGCGGGGTGCGTTGTCCGGGCTGTGATCGGTTGTTCTGTCGGCCATCTGAGCTGCGCCGTCTGCATGGCGACCACATCATTCCCTACAGCCGGGGCGGCCTGACTGTCTGGTCGAACCTTCAACTGCTCTGTGCTACCTGCAATCTGAAAAAGAACGCGAAGATGTGAGCGGTCTCAAGCTGCACTTTAGTCATCGTTTCGGCAATCGAACTTGGGATGAGCTGTATGCCCACCACGGGAACTCTCAACGGTCTGCCTGGTCTCATCACGGTCGACCTTCACCAGGTGGCCGCGAACTGGCGGGCGCTTGCGGCATTGTCAGCGCCAGCCGAATGCGCTGCCGTCGTCAAGGCCGACGCCTACGGTCTGGGTGCTGACCGCGTCGTCCCGGCTCTGCTTCAAGCGGGTTGCCGGACGTTTTTCGTGGCTACCCCCGATGAGGCTGAGCAAGTCCGCAAGCTGGCTCCTGATGTTGTGATTTATGTTCTAGATGGGTTGATGGGCGGCGGGGGGCCGCGCCTTGCCGATATCGGTGCACGACCGGCGCTGGCTTCTCTGGACGATTGCTTTGAATGGGCCGCGCTTTGCGATGCCCGCGACCGCGTCATGGCGGCAGCGATTCATATCGATACGGGGCTGAACCGGTTAGGCCTGAGCGCTGCCGATGTGTCGGCGCTTGCTGCCGATGCCTCGCTGTTCAACCGGATCGGGGTGTCGCTGGTGATGAGCCATCTGGCGTGCGCCGATACGCCTGACAGTCCAATGAATGCAAAGCAATTGGTGGCGTTCGAGCAATTGCGCGCGGCACTACCAGCAGCTCCGGCGAGCCTTGCGGCGTCCGATGGCCTGATGTTGGGGCCTGACTATTGCTTCGATCTTGTGCGTCCAGGATACGCGCTTTACGGCGGGCAGCCGACGAAAGGGCTCGCGGCCCCCGTTCAGCCTGCCGTGCGTGTGCAGGCGCGCGTTCTGCAGGTTCGCGATGTCGCCCCGGGTGAGACGGTCGGTTACTCGGCCCAATGGCGCGCGTCGGACCACGTTCGCATCGCGACGATTGCTGCGGGGTATGCCGATGGCTACGCACGCGCTGCGAGCGCGACGACCGCGGTTGGCGGCGGTCAGGCTGGATTTAAGGGCCGGAGTGCGCCCATTGTTGGCCGGATTTCCATGGACCTGATCACGCTCGATGTGACGAAACTGGGGGAAAACGCCCCGCGGCGCGGCGACTTCGTGGATCTGATCGGCCCCGGTTTGAGTTATGAACAGGTGGGCGCGTGGCAGGGCACAATCGGCTATGAGGTTCTGACACGGCTGCCGCGCCGGTTTCACCGCCGCTACATCGGCTGACCTCTGGCGGCTGACGGCTGGACTGTTCAGATGCGCGCCGTTGAGGTCGCTTCGTGGTTCAGCGCGGGTTAGGCTGGGCTGCAAAACTGAGTATGATGGGGGACGCGCGATCCGGCAGGATTGGACCAAAGTGTTGCGCCGGGGCGATCAAGCGCTGCGTGCACGCTTGGCTAAATCGGGGTCTGCGCGGTTTGGACCGTCCGTGCAGTCCAACGCGTTGCGGGATGCAGAACCCGAGATCGGCGTCGCGTCTGATGTCTTAACCGATGCCGCGGTTTTGCCTGCATTGGACGCGACGGGCACTACTGTGCCGCCTGCGCCGACGGATGCTGTTTCCACGGTCGCTGCGCCTTTGGCCCGGCTTGATGACGCGAATGGAGAAGAGGTGTCGACGCCAGCGGTTGCTGGGCCGTTGCCGAATGTTTTCGCGCAACTGACGGTGGGCGATCGCATCACCCAGCCGTTGTTCTACCGGGACCGGACGTTGATGTTCGCAGCGCTTCTGGTGATCGGTATGGCGCTTTCGGGCGCAGTGGCAACACTCCGTTTCAGTGCCGTTCCGGCAGAAGAACCCGCGTCGTCTGAGGATGAGAAACGCGGGCAGGTAGAGAAGTCCGAGACGATTACCGTGGAACTGGTCGAGGCGCCCGATGGGGCATCGCGGTCGAAGGTCTCAAAGGAGGGCGAGGATGCCCCTGCTGCTGCTCCGCCGCCGGTCGAGCCGACAGAGGCAGCGCCGCCCGGGCCGCCCGAGCCGGAGGAACGACAAGCCGAGGCCGCACGCAAGCCGGAGCAAAAGGCTGAAGCGCCCGTCCAAAAGCCGCTGACCGTGGACGATTTCGATGTCTCGATGGCCGACTACGCCAAGGCCGTTGACGAGGCGCAAGCAGAACGGCAGCGCCGGAAGACCCAGCCGGTGCGCAGCGCGCAGGCTTCACGCATCGCAGGGGCAGCACCGGAGGGTAAGCAGAGCGCCTACGTCAAAGCGGTTTTGGCGGTGGTCGCCAAGAACAAGCCGCAGCTCTACATCAGCAAGGGCGAGGTTTATGTGCAGTTTGTATTGACGCGGGGCGGGCAGATTGGTGCGCTCAAGGTAATCGAAACCAGTGGCGACCCTTTGCTTGATCAGATCGCGGTCAACGCCATCAAAGTGCTGAAGTTTCCAGCCCCGCCGGTCGATGTCAGTCCAAACGATCTCAACTACGTGATCCACTACGTCATGCGCTGAGGGGAAAGACGGCGTCGCGTTTATACCTTGAAAAAACGGTCGTACATGCTGAGAACGATCTCCAGCGCGATCAGCGCGATGATGTACCATTCCAACCGGTGACTGGTCCGCGTCGAAATCAGATCGACGATGGTGTCGGCGGTTTCGCGAATGACGACCAGCTTGCGGTCGATGGCGCGGGCCCGCTGCGGCAGGTCGTATTCATCGACAAGTTTCGCCCAGAACCGCTCCAACTCGGGATGGTCCCATAGCACGTCGGGCTTCTCGTCGAGATCGACGCGGGAGGCCATGCGCTGTTGAATGAGGAGCGCTTCGCCGATTTGCTCCAGCAACTCAGCCTGTGGCGCTGAGGGCAGTTCCCGTTTGGTGAGGCTCTCGGCAATCGGCGTAATGCGCTCGAACGCGCGTGCGATCCGCCGCTCGTCGTAGGCCAAAGCGACCGACACCGCGAGCACTTCCGCGACCAGCAGCAGCCGATCGGGCTCGGCATTCTTGAGCTGGATTGCGCCGGATGACGACAGTAACTCGTCATCGCCCGGCTTGATGACCAGCTGAGCGGTTTCGATTTCACGCTCCAACAGTGGCGATACTATCCGCTCGCCCAGGCCACGGATGAGGTCTTCCTCTTCGATCGGGTTCAGGCCGATAAAGACGGCGGCCCCAGACTTGAAGATCATCACCGATCCGCCGCCTTGCGTGCGGAACGCCAGCGGGTCCGAGGAGAACGCGTCTTCGCGCTCCAGCCCTTTAAGGTCGATCCGCTCGCCGAGTTGCAACGCGCGGACCGGCATGGTGGTGGCCGGTGTCTTCGTCGTCAACGCCGTCGTCGCTGGTGTTTTGGTGATCTCGTTCATGGCTCTTGCTTGGGTCACTGCAGGTGGCAGAGCGTAGCACGGGTTTATGCGCCGTTGGTGGCGTTTAGTCCCATGGATTGAAGACCGTCACGTCGCAGGGGTCGAAATCGACGGCATTACGCGTCACTACGGTCATCGCGTGAACCAACGCCGTCGCCGCTATCAGGGCATCCCGGTCGGGCCGCCGTTGCGGCACATGAAGCAGCGCACATCGGACGGCGACTGCCGTATCGACCGGTAGAATGCGCTGGCTGAAATTTGGCACGATCTTTTCGTTGATCCAGGCTCGCAATTCGCGCCCCCGATCTGGATCCTTGCGCTCGATCATCAACGTGCCAAGTTCGATTTCAAGAATCGATATGGCCGACAGGAACATCGTCGAAACGGGCGTTGCGGAAGCCCAGGTCTGGACCTGAGTATTGTCTTTCGCCGGGCGGCGCAACGCTGAGATGACGTTCGTGTCGAGGAGAACGTTCACGATAGATCGGTATCCTTGCAAATGTCGCGAAGCCGCGCCGGTGCGAACTCGAAGTCGGTTCCATCAGGTTGTCCGACAGCGTCGGCCAAGCTCAGGCTTCCGCCCCCCAGTCGGCGATACTCCTCGATGCTCAGCAACACATGCGCGGGTTGGCCGCGATCGGTAATAAACACCGGCCCGTCCTCTGCCGCCTTCTTCGCCCGGCTGGCATCCTGATTAAACTTCCGGCTCGTCATCGTCGTCGGTATGGCGCGGCACCTATCGTTACGTGGCCGCACTGCCCGCAGGCCTGCTCACCCTTCTATTACTCCAATATCGCAGCTAACCGCGCCAGCACATCGTCCACGACGAAATTTGGTGCTGTTTCTACGCGCCGGGCATTGCGCGCTTTGAGGTCAATTGTCCGGGGTTGGCTCGCAATCACAACGCCAGTCGTATTCAATCCGGCTCCGCTGAGCGAAACCGCAAACCCCCGATCCCGCGTCATCGCCCCGCCGCTTGTGATCGGACAAACGATCGCCAATCCCGTCATGCGCGAAAACGCCTCGGTCGATACGACCATGACGGGCCGGGTCCCACGCTGCTCCTTGCCAAGCGTCGGATCGAGGTCCACGAACCAAATCTCGCCCCGCTTCATTCGGGTGCGACCTCATGCCCAACGGATGGAGCGTTGAGCCACTCATCAAGTTCAGGATCACGCGCTGCCGCTGGATCGCACTTGGCAAGCAAGTCATCCAGCTTGTAGCGCGGGCGTGTGTTGGTCCGCATGATCATCTGCCCGCCTTCGACCACAAGTTCGACCTTCGCCTCCGGGCGCAGCCCAAGCTCGTCGACGATAGCCTTCGGGATCGTCATCGCAATCGAGCCCCCCACTGACCGTAATGTCGTCTGCATGTGCATCACCCCTGGTAAGTCCTGAGTTATATAATGTATAACATCAAGCCATCCGTCAAGTTCCCCACCCTTGACGCCCCCGCCCACTTCCCCTACACACGCCCCCATCACGCACGTGACCCACTGCGGACGACCGGATAGATCCCGGACGCCCGCTCCGGTGGGCTTTTTCCGTTTTTGTGGCCATCCTGGCCCCAATCGCAAAGAGCCTTCTTACGGGTTACGGAGGATCAACCGGAAAAGGATATCCGTTCAATGGCAGTTCCCGCCTTTAATATGCGTCAGCTTTTGGAAGCTGGCGTGCACTTCGGTCACCAGTCGCACCGCTGGAATCCCAAGATGGCCCCATTCATCTACGGTGCCCGCAACAACATTCACATCGTCGACCTCACCCAGACGACGCCAATGCTTCATCAGGCGTTGACGAAGGTTTCGGATACGGTTGCCAACGGCGGTCGTGTTCTGTTCGTTGCGACGAAGCGCGCTGCCTCCGACAGCATC
>Ga0247832_1008485_pt1 | contig 10220 bp, 5 predicted proteins | sample LaCruzMarch2015__10_FD_192407 | JGI IMG/M metagenome (GOLD analysis project Ga0247832, IMG submission 192407) | Freshwater microbial communities from meromictic Lake La Cruz, Castile-La Mancha, Spain - LaCruzMarch2015_4m | ecosystem: Environmental > Aquatic > Freshwater > Lake | place: Spain...
AAACATCGATTGGCAGAGGCGCATCAGTGCCCGACTCTATTGGTGAAATCTAACGTGGTTTTAATCAAGATTGTGGCTGATAAATTGACCAATCGCGTGTAATATATCGTCATCGTAAAGTATTTAAATAAGAACTCTTTATACTAGCATATAATTATGTGGGCATCGCCTGTAATATATTATACTTCAAATGAAAAGAGGATATACGATTGTTATGAAATACACGAAAAAACTGGAGAAATACGAAATAACCAAACCAACCGATATATTTCATCAAACGATGGTAAAAATACGATTAGGGTGACTCTATTCAGAGACCGTAATAAGGGAGAGAAAGTATCTGTTGCAAGAGCCATTTTATCAACATTTGTTGGTGAACCTCCGACAAGACATCATACCGCAGATCATATAAATACAAATTATCAAGACAATAGACTCGAAAATCTAAGATGGGCTACAAAAAGTGAACAATCATATAACCAAACTAGAACCGGGGATAGAGACTATAAAAGAATACCAATTATAGTAACAATAGACAACATCGAGAAGGAATACCAAAGTATTTCGGAGGCTTCTAGAGATCTTGGAATATCCGGAGGTACAGTACATAACATACTAAATGAAGCTTTTGATAGCTCGCGCAAATTCAAAAATATATCGATAAAATACAAGGAAATAACACAAGATCTAGAAGATGAAATTTGGTTAGAGTTAGAAGAAAAACCAAATGTGTATATTTCACAATATGGGCGTGTTAAAATCGTGCGGTCACGTATAACTATAATACGAAGTTCCGCAGATATCGCAAGAGAACGTAGTAATAACTACCCCAATGTTTCTATTTCGGGGAAACAACACTATGTTCATCGATTAGTGGCCAAGTATTTTCTACCAATCGCTGACTGTGTGTACAACACGGACCTTGTCATAGATCATTTAGATTGCGATAAGAATAATTCACGTGCTTCAAATTTACAATGGGTTTCTCGTTCTGAAAATACACGGAGACATTGGGCCACTGTTAAATAACTTAAAAAAAATAAAATGATACACATAAGTAAATCTCATCATGCCTAAATTTCTGGGATGAAAAGTTATATGCCATGGAAATTCGAGCTCTTTCCATGGATACTTCATTTGAACTCTCGAACGTGAAAACGTATAGTCTATAGCTAGTAATTCGAAAGAATTGCGAGACTGCTTGTTGCGGGAAACCCCTTAGAGCCCAAGGTACCAAGGGATGTTGGGAAACCACATCCTGGCCGAGAATAGAACTCGGGTATGGTAATAATCCTTGGGATTGGGCAATCCGCATGGTAACTTCCTAACGGCGCTATGTCAAGCCTACGGAAGGCCGTCAGAGACTGAACGGCAGTCGGCATCCTATAATGAGTGTAGACAAACTCTAGGGTGCTTAAGATACAGTCCGCCCCACTGAGAAATCTTTGGGAATAGGCGGGAGCCATTGCGCAGCTCGTAAGTTACGGTGCTCAGGATGTATATCTCACCGGAAATCCCCAGATCACGTTTTTTAAGTCCGTGTACAGGAGATACACGAACTTTGCGCTCGAGAGCATTCAGCAGCAATTCGACGGGATCGAGGACTTCGGCAAATTCCCGACGGTCACGATTTCTCGTAATGGTGATCTTTGCGGCCCCGTGTGGATTGAGGTCACTCTGCCGAGCCTTCAAGGGTACAACATCACCCCTACCCCACCAATTTCCCTGGGGTCTACGACGCTCACCAACACTACCAACGTGGCTGCACTGAGTAACGTATTCACGGATGCCTCCGGTAACTACTGGCAGTCCAACAATGCCGGTGTGTATTCCAACCTTATTGCGGCATATAGCAATGTGGATGGATCTTATTACACTTCTAGTGCCAACGTTTCTGACATTGGGAATACGTCTAAGTATGTCGCCAACATTATCACATGGCCCTACATGAACTTTGTCGGGAACGGATTAGTGAGTAATGCTATTTCCAACGTGAGCATCCCAACTTCTAACTTGCGCTATGTCAATGGAGTGGGTCTGGCACTGTTTAACTCTATCGAGCTCCAGCTTGGTGGTCAGCGGATAGACAAGCACTACTCCAACTGGTGGGACGTGTGGACTGAGCTGACGGAAACCTCTGAGAAATTAGCGGGATACAACAAGATGGTCGGGCGTTACGATCCTACATATTACAAGAACAACTGGGACCTCAGCATGGCTGCCGGAGGAACCTACTACGTCCCGATGAAATTCTGTTACAACAGGAACCCTGGGCTGTATATGCCTCTGGTCGCCCTTCCATATCACGAACTGAAAATGAACTTTGACATCAACACGTATTTGAATTGTGTGAAGTGCAATTACCCCATCACCAGTCTGACTTCTCAGAACGGCGCGACACCCCTCGCGATAACCAACATGAAGCTATACTGCGACTACGTGTTCCTAGATGCGCCCGAACGCATTAGGATGTCAGAGATCCAACACGAGTACCTGGTGACTCAGTTGCAGTGGCAGGGGTCTGAGCCCGTTACTTCCCCGACCGCCCCATCTGGTTCTCAGAACCGTAAATTTACTCTAAACTTCAACCACCCCGTAAGGGAACTTGTTTTCGTTTACCAAGCTGCCAGCACGTATGACTCCGACCCCGTTGACGGTAATAACATTTTCGACTACGAGATTCCTCTACCCGTCGGCAATGGAACTGAGGTGTTCGAAGAGGTAAAACTCATTATCAACGGTAGTGATCGCTTCTCTGCACGCCCAGGTGCCTATTTCCGTCTAGTGCAACCCTACGAACATCACGTTCGCGTGCCAAGCAAGTCAATATATGTATACTCGTTTGCGTTGGAAGACGCCGACTCCAAGCAGCCTAACGGGTCTGCCAACTTCACTCGGTACGATTCGGCGCAACTACAGGTCGTGTTGAATGCCAGCTTGCCAAGTGGACGCGTTCAGATTTACGCCCCCAATTTCAACGTTCTTCGCATAGCGAGTGGTATGGGGGGTCTTGCTTTCGCCAGCTAAACACTTTTCCAGGTGCGATCATAAGCAGACTAGATTTGACGATATGATCTGTTTAGCTTTCGCTTCATAATCATAACAAAGCATTGTTCGTTAATTAGTTTGTCGATACGAAAACATCTCCATATCGACAAATATGTAAGACAAAATTAAGATTTTACTTGGCGATCAACGTGGCTGTAAACCCAGTATCTAATCCGCCGATGATAGTCTGAGTATTGCCCATAGTCTGAGCGATGGAAACTGTGATGGAATCGGTGTTGGATAACTGCACGATGTAAGACCCTGATGTGATGTAGTTATGCGACGCGCCTGATGAGTATATTTGCGTCAGAGTCTTGTGTCTAGATCCATTTTTGAGCAAATGAACCTGCATTTCACCAGATCCCGCGGTAGGTCCCCATGCACATGACCCATTTACCTGATAATATCCAGCAACCCCTGGCGTGTATGCTCTAGTAGCCAAGCTGAACCCGCCGCTAGTGTCATACACGACGTTAGAGTATAATGGAGTCGTGTTACCAGTGGTGCTTATCGTCTGAGTTGCCAAGTTTCCAAAGTACACCGAAAACGCCGGACCGTTGGGAATGCCCGTCAGCAACGCTCCGTTACCACGGAAGTAATTTGCCGACACGTTCCCGGTGACGTTTACTTGCCCAGATACGATGACGTTTCCAGGGGCCGTCACGTTACCTATGATGTCGATGTTTCCCGTGGACGGCAGACCGGTATTCCACCCACTACCAAGCTGGACGATGTTCAAGAACGTTCCTACGTCGGACCGTATTTGTTCGCCAGAACCTGCTGTCATACCCACTGCAGTTCTCAGACGATAATCCGTGGTCGTCGAAGGAGTTACTATGATATCAAGAACAGGAGCGGGAGTATTGGAAGATGTGAGAGACGGTGGCAACGTTTCCGACGATGGGCCAATTTGAACACCAGTGGTGCTGTTGACTAGTCTAAATGCGTAGAAGTAGTTGGACGCCGCTTGCCATCCTAATTGCGCAGTAATGCGGTATGTGACTCCGCCCTCCAGAGTAAACACCCCCGTGGTAGAGTTATACGTGATACCGTCACTCTCGCGAACCGAATTCATAATGACGTTGATGTTGGACCAGTTTCCAGACGAGATGGTTTGATTTGTAGCCCGCACTGCCGCCAAGTATCTAGCAGGAGGAGCAATGCCTTCTAGGAACGCGCCGTTTCCGACGAAATATTCGGCCGACACATTCCCGGTAGCGATAACGTTGCCCAGAATATCCGCAGAAATTGTGGTCGGAAGTGTAGTCGAAACGCCTTCCAAAAGTGCACCATTACCGAGGAAATACTCTGCAGATACGTTTCCGGTGGCGGTGACATTGCCGAGAACATCCGCAGTGACGGTGGTCGGGAGCGTAGCAGTTACACCGGTCAGCAGCGCGCCGTTACCCAGGAAGTATGAAGCTGTCGCATTGCCACTTAGAGAGAGATTCGTCGTGACACGGTTGTTTAAGTATTCCAATGCTTCAGACAGCGAGTTTCCTCCCGGAACTGTTCCAACATTTGCAGACAATTCTATGTAGTCGTCGGAGTAATCGCCATAAGCCGCTAAAACATCATTAGTGCGTCCGAATACAGTATTCACCGGGAAATTTGCGCCTTCGAAATTCAACCAATTTAGGTCGACATTGGATGGTGATGCGGTTAGCAGATACGAGTTTCCGTCATCCGATTGTCTGACGAGAGAACCTATGGGTAGATCACCCCCGCCTAGAGCAAGACGAGCTGCCGTATCTGCGACATAACCCTGTGGTACAGTGAGATATCCGTCGAGATATTGTTGCTGTATATAACCTGTAGAGTCTAACGTTGCGACACCTGACATGTTCGCACCGTTACCTACGATGTAAGCAGCCTCCACGTTTCCAGTGGCGGTGACATTACCAAAGACGTCGGCGGTGATCTCAGACGGGATAGTGGAAGGGACATCGGTCAGCAATGCGCCATTGCCGATGAAATACTCGGCAGACACGTTACCGGTAGCAGTGACATCGGTCAATAATGCGATATTCGCGATGACATAATCCGCAGACACGTTACCGGTAGCAGTGACGTCGGTCAATAATGCGATATTCGCGATGACATAATCCGCAGACACGTTACCAGTGGCAGTAACGTCGGCCAACAATGCACTGTTGCCAAGGAAGTACTCAGCAGACACGTTACCAGTGGCAGTGACATCGGTCAATAATGCGATATTTCCGATGATATAATCCGCAGACACATTCCCGGTGGCAGTGACGTTACCGAGGACATCGGCGGTAATCTCCGAGGGAAGAACATATGTTTCGATGCCGCTCAACAGGGCACCGTTACCTAGGAAATACTCCGCAGACACGTTCCCGGTGGCAGTGACGTTACCGAGGACATCCGCGGTAATCTCGGAGGGCAGTACGTATTGTTCGATGCCTGTCAGTAGGGCACCGTTACCTAGGAAATACTCCGCGGACACGTTACCAGTGGCAGTGACGTTACCGAGGACATCGGCGGTGATCTCAGAAGGCAGCACGTATTGTTCGATGCCTGTCAGTAGGGCACCGTTACCTAGGAAATACTCCGCGGACACGTTACCAGTGGCAGTGACGTTACCGAGGACATCGGCGGTGATCTCAGAAGGCAGCACGTATTGCTCGATGCCGGTCAACAAAGCACCGTTACCTAGGAAATACTCCGCGGACACGTTACCAGTGGCAGTGACGTTACCGAGGACATCGGCGGTGATCTCTGAGGGCAGTACATATTGCTCGATGCCGGAAAGCAGAGCACCGTTACCGAGGAAGTACTCAGCGGACACATTACCGGTGGCGGTGACGTTACCTAGGACATCGGCGGTGATCTCTGAGGGCAGTACATATTGCTCGATGCCGGAAAGCAGAGCACCGTTACCGAGGAAGTACTCAGCGGACACATTCCCAGTGGCAGTCACGTTACCGAGAACATCGGCGGTGATTTCAGAGGGCAGCACATATTGCTCGATGCCGGAAAGCAGAGCACCGTTACCGAGGAAGTACTCGGCGGACACGTTACCGGTGGCAGTCACATTACCGAGGACATCCGCAGTGATCTCGGAGGGAAGCACATATTGCTCAATGCCGGTCAACAGAGCACCGTTACCGAGGAAGTACTCAGCGGACACATTTCCGGTGGCAGTGACGTTACCGAGGACATCGGCGGTGATCTCAGAGGGCAGGATATATTGCTCAATGCCGGAAAGCAGAGCACCGTTACCGAGGAAGTACTCGGCGGATACGTTCCCGGTGGCAGTGACGTTACCGAGGACATCGGCGGTAATCTCTGAGGGCAGCACATATTGTTCGATGCCGGACAACAGGGCGCCATTACCTAAGAAATACTCGGCGGATACATTTCCGGATGCAGTCACGTTACCAGTGATATCCACTGCCAAGGACGTGATATCTCCATTTCCTACTATGCTGGTGCCTCCGATGGTATTTACATCCACCCCAGAGAGTAACAGAACGTTTCCAGTGCGGCCAAATACACTCATAACCGGGAAGTTTGCCCCGGTGAATTCCAACCAGTTTGCATCTACACTAGCGGGCGTGTCCAGCAGTAGATATTCTTGATCGATATCAGTCTGTTTCACGATAGTACCAACCTGGGCAGGTAGAGCCAGACGAACCTCTACGTTCGCAACATTGCCCATGGGCTTCAATGTATAACCATCGAGAACCAAGTTGAACCCGTTACCAATGAAGTAATCAGCAGTCACGTTCCCGGTGGCGGTGACGTTACCAAGGACATCCGCTGCGATTTGAGATGGCAGAACGTATTGTTCGATGCCAGTCAACAACGCACCGTTACCTAGGAAATACTCAGAGGACACATTACCGGTGGCAGTGACGTTACCGAGGACATCAGCGGCGATTTCGGAGGGCAGAACGTATTGTTCAATACCGCTCAGTAGGGCACCATTACCAAGGAAATACTCTGCGGATACATTTCCAGTTGCGGTGACGTTACCGAGGACATCGGCGGTGATCTCAGAGGGAAGAACGTATTGCTCAATGCCGGAAAGCAGAGCGCCATTACCGAGGAAATATTCAGCGGACACGTTACCGGTTGCGGTGACGTTACCGAGGACATCGGCGGTGATCTCAGAGGGCAGCACATATTGCTCGATTCCCGTCAACAGAGCGCCATTACCGAGGAAATACTCAGCGGACACATTGCCCGTGGCAGTGACGTTACCGAGGACATCGGCGGTGATCTCAGAGGGCAGCACATATTGTTCGATTCCCGTAATGTACGCACCATTGCCGAAGAAGAACTCGTTAGAAGTGATGTTTCCGGACACCACCTGACCGGAGTTCACATTTCCTATGTATGCCTCCGCTGTGATTAGTTTTCCTGTGATAACGTTGCCGTCTACATTCACATTGTTTGAAACATCTACGTTTCCAGATACGAGAATATTGGTGATTTCTAAATTTCCAGAAATATCAGTCAATACACCGGTCAACAGAGCACCATTACCGAGGAAATACTCAGCGGACACGTTACCGGTTGCGGTGACGTTACCGAGGACATCGGCGGTGATCTCAGAGGGCAGCACATATTGCTCGATTCCCGTCAACAGAGCGCCATTACCGAGGAAATACTCGGCGGATACATTTCCAGTAGCCGTCACGTTACCGAGGACATCTGCAGTTATCTCGGATGGCAGCACGTATTGTTCGATGCCGGTCAACAGAGCACCATTACCGAGGAAATACTCAGCGGACACGTTTCCTGTGGCGGTGACGTTACCGAGGACATCTGCGGTGATTTCAGATGGCAACACGTATTGTTCGATGCCGGAAAGCAGAGCACCGTTACCGAGGAAATACTCCGCTGATACATTTCCGGTGGCAGTGACGTTACCGAGGACATCGGCGGTGATCTCAGAGGGCAGTACATATTGCTCGATGCCGGAAAGCAGAGCACCGTTGCCGATGAAATACTCTGCTGATACATTTCCGGTGGCGGTGACATTGCCGAGGACATCGGCAGTGATTTCAGAGGGCAGCACATATTGTTCGATATCGGTCAGCAGTGCACCATTACCTAAGAAATACTCCGCGGACACGTTTCCTGTGGCGGTAACGTTACCAGTGATATCAACTGCCAAGGATGTGATGTCTCCATTTCCTACGATACTCGCACCACCTATCGTGTTCACATCTACGCCGGAGAGTAACAGAACGTTCCCGGTGCGGCCAAAAACGCTCATAACCGGGAAGTTTGCTCCGGTGAATTCCAACCAGTTTGCGTCTACGCTGGCAGGTGTATCGAGCAGCAGATATTCCTGGTCGATATCGGTTTGTTTCACGATCGTACCAACCTGTGCGGGTAACGCCAAACGAACTTCTACATTTGCAACATTGCCCATGGGCTTCAACGTATAACCATCGAGTATCAGGTTGTATCCGTTACCGATGAAGTAATCAGCAGTCACGTTTCCAGTGGCGGTGACGTTACCAAGGACATCCGCTGCGATTTGAGATGGCAGAACGTATTGTTCGATGCCGGTCAGCAAGGCGCCATTACCGAGGAAATACTCGGCAGCCACGTTTCCAGTCGCGGTGACGTTACCGAGGACATCCGCAGTGATCTCGGATGGCAACACATATTGCTCAATGCCGGACAACAGGGCACCATTACCAAGGAAATACTCTGCGGATACATTACCGGTGGCGGTGACGTTACCGAGGACATCTGCGGTGATTTCAGATGGCAACACGTATTGTTCAATACCGGTCAGCAACGCACCGTTACCGAGGAAATATTCCGCGGATACATTCCCGGTGACATTAACGTTTGCTGCGTTAACCGTGGTTACGTTTGCGTATACTCCGGATAGATTACCTATGATGTCAGTCGGCAGAGGCGTCTGGCCTACTCCTGTAATGACAGAAGTATTGCCTAACACGTATGCATTTCCATTTGACTGAATTATAACTGCTCCTTTAACTGTGACATTTCCTCTTACTTCGTTTGTAAATAACGTTGTTTTTAGAAACGTGGGGGGTAGTTGGGACATGGTGTTGTTCGCGATACTTTATCGGAATATTTTTTTCCCGTATCACGTATATTTTCGTTTGACCCGGGTGAACATATTGACACTCTAGGGTATTTAATGTTGTGTCACGTATGAAAGATATCGCAATCGCGCGAAGTTTATTTAATTCGAAAAGTCTGTGTAAAGAACTTCGAAAGAAATGTTTTTGAAAATAATTGGATATGATGACATGATATGACTAACTGGCATACGCTAATCCACCCATGCCGCTCATGATGCGCAATACGTTGTAGTTTTTGGCATAGATGTTGAGGGCGGTCAGGGAGGTGGCGGTGCTTGCGGTGATGGTCTCGCTCTGGTACAGGGCGTTGGCGAGTGCGGCGGGCTGCGCGGTGGCATCCACGGAGCAGGTCTTGTAGGTCAGGGACAGAGTGGCGTTATCAATGCGGGAGAAGTTGCAGGTGCCGGAGGGCTGGCGACCGGCGGGCTTCAGGGCGAAGGAGTACAGGTAGACGCCGGCGGGCACGTTGGTGCCGATGGTCTGGTAGGGCTGCACCTTGTTGAAGTAGGAGCCCTTGCGGGTGGAGAAACGGTCCTGGCCGTTCAGCTGCAGCTTGGCGGAGTCCAGCACGGCGAGGGCCTCGTTGAAGCTCTCGGTGTTGGCGGTGTCACCGTAGACAGGGTTGGAGTTGACGGTCAAGTTGGCCAGAGCGGTGTACTGGCCGTAGCTGGTGGCACCGGGGGCGTTGAAGTTCCACGCCAGGTACTTGGTGGGGTGGTTGAGATTCCGTATATACCCTCCCTTTCGGGATATTTTGCGACCACCGGCGCGAGGGACTAGACTATATCTTAAGCATTTTCGGGCTGTCTAGGCCGTCATTAAATACCCACTACTATTTAGTCGTTGAACCTTCCTCGTAGACTTGACATTGCGTCCTTAGAGGCTTGGCTGCGGATTGCCCATTGTTCATCCAGGAGCTTTTTACCGTACCTGAGATTGTTGCTCTCAGCCACCTCAACCTTTCGGTCAAGGTTTGGTACTCTAGACTATTTAAATCTTCTATCACAATGAAGCGATGAGCAGATATGAAGCAGTTGAAGAAGTCGTGAAGATAGATACTATTTGATTTAC
>Ga0247832_1008487_pt1 | contig 10215 bp, 7 predicted proteins | sample LaCruzMarch2015__10_FD_192407 | JGI IMG/M metagenome (GOLD analysis project Ga0247832, IMG submission 192407) | Freshwater microbial communities from meromictic Lake La Cruz, Castile-La Mancha, Spain - LaCruzMarch2015_4m | ecosystem: Environmental > Aquatic > Freshwater > Lake | place: Spain...
CACACTGCTGCCGACTACGACCTCGCTCGCGCCGACAACGACTACTACTACGACCACGACCACGACCACGCTGCCACCGACCACGACCACAATTCGTCGTGCCCCAACATCTACTACAACGACTACTACAACTACGACTACTACAACTACGACAACTACGACGACTACGACGACTACGACGACTACGACTGTGCCACCGACTACTACGACTACTACGACGACTGTGCCACCACCGACAACAACAACCACGACAACAACGACGACGACGACAACAACAACAACAGTTGCCCCCGCCACCTATACCGTGACCTACGACGGGGCAACCAGCTCGTCTGGCGCTGTGCCGACTGATGCGACTGCATATGCCAGTGGTGCCACTGTCACTGTTGCTGCCAATACTGGCGGGCTGGCAAAAAGCGGATACTCATTCAACGGCTGGTGCACCACACAACCCGCAGCAGGTTTGGCGTGCGCCGGTACTTCGCGCTCGGTGGCCAGTACTTTTGTAATTTCTGGTAACACCACGCTGTATGCGGTGTGGACAACTAATCGCACCATTGCTATTGATGCAGGGTCTTTTTCTGCAACCTATAACCGATATGCGACTGCACCGACCATCACCAGCACGGCGTCGGCAGGCGCCGGAACCAAGACCTATTCCAGTTCAACCACCAGCGTGTGCACGATTAACTCTGCAACTGGCGCAGTTTCATTTGTTGCAGCTGGCACTTGCACGCTGCAAGTCGTTATCGCCACGAATGATGTCTATTCGTCGGCAACTTCGGCAACCATCTCTCTGACCGTCACTTACGCCATTGGGGACGCAGGCCCCGCCGGTGGCAAGATCTTCATCCTTCCGACAACCGTTGGTAACACGACTGGAAAGTATTTCGAGTCGGCTCTAGGAACGTGGTACTCGGGCAATGACATCAACCGCGCATGGTGCCACACCTCAAACACTCTGGTGGGTGGAGCCTCCGGCACCGCCATTGGCGATGGCGCGACGAACACCTCAGCCATAGCTGCGTTTTGTACCTCAGGTGCTGCGTGGGAAGCCGCGGCGTACACGGTGAACGGATACGGAGACTGGTTCCTGCCCTCCAAGACCGAGCTTGAGCAGCTGTATGCACGTCGAGCAAGTGTTGGTGGATTCGTGACACTGAGCCAATGCTGTGGCGGCGCAGCAGGCACGACCACTATTTCGTATTGGTCGTCTAGCGAGTTTGCCAGCAACCAAGCGATTCCAGTGCACTTCGGCGAGGGATTCTTTGGCGGCGGCGGAGACAATTACGGCAAGCAGTATGGCTTCAATGTGCGACCAATTCGAATGTTCTCACCAATTGGGTGATTGCTAAGGCTGATTTTTTGGCGCCAACGCTTCGTTGAAGCGCAAAAAGAGGGCGAGAAATGCTTTCGGATCTAGATCCGGTGCGCCGGCCAATGTCAACGACGAAAGACCAACCGGAAACGCAAGAAAGACTCGAGCGATGAGTTGCGCATCAAGGCTGTTGTCAATCAACCCATCCTGCATTGCTTGCTCGACTATCGACTCGTACTGCGCGAGAAGCTGTGAAACTCCAGCGCGTACGGCACTATTCATGTCATCTTCCCGCCATGCAGAGCGAAGCGCTTCAAGCAGAATGCGCTGAGCATCCGTTGCTGCGCGATCGACACCCTGCCGTGGGGCGAGTGCTGCAATCAACATCAACCAATGATTTGATTGAAACCCGGTGGCCGCCTGCACATTGTCTCGGGTGAGATATTTTCGGTTTGTTGATTGTTGGTCTTGCAATGCAAATTCGAGCGCTGCCCCAAATAACATTGATTTGTTCTCGAACCAGTTGTATATGGCGCCAACAGTCATATCGGCGCGAGCTGCGATGTCAACGAGACGAGCATGCTCGTAACCTCGTTCGGCAATTTCAGCGATCGCAGCCCGCAGCAGGAGCTCGCGACTCGCAATCGCCCACGGACGACGGTCCTTGCCATCAATGTTTACAACATTGCTTGACTCACTCACCAGCTTCATTCTGGCAGCAATAGGGCGTTACTGTGGCATCGCATTTCGCACTGTATTGGGCGTTATCCCCGCTCCCGTAGAGGCTGGTGCGTAATTCCAAACCCCAGTAGCGATGGGGTAGCGGTTGGAGTTTCAGTAAACGTTTGGAACCCGAAACGCCGTTTTGGAACGCGTGATCGCTGCTCTGATTTAGGCGGGCAGTAGTAGTTCTGCGTTATGAATGAAGAATGCTTCAAGTGCCGCATCGCCTAGTGGCTGCATGTCAGCAGCCATTCGTCCAATAGGGTCGGTCCCACCTTCGGGGTGTGGGAAATCGGTGGAGAACGCGTAGATCTGCGGCATGCCGTAGCGCTCGATTTGGCGCGCAGTGCGCTCCCAGAAAAATGGGGTCACGCGTATTTGGTCGATGAAAACTTCGCGGGGACTTCGTTGCAGGCTCTCACGAAGACGACGCGATAACTGGAGACGATCCTCGAGGAAATCCACGAACGGGCCGACCCACATTGCTCCGAGTTCTATGATGCCGACACGCAAAGTCGGATGACGGTCAAACACGCCGCCGTAGATCATTGTTGCCAAATAGTTCTGCGCAGCGAGATGCATCGTGGCCAGTGTGTGCGGGCCAATTGGTTCACCGGTTGAAAAGGTGCCGGGTCGCAACAGGTCGGCATCAGCCCATGCGTTGCTGGCTAGAAAGCCGTCCTGGCCGCCGATGTGAAGAGTAATGGGAAGTCCTGCTTCAGCAAGTAGTGCCCACAGTGGATCAAGTTCGGGGGCGGCTGGCGAGAGACCACCAGGAGCGATCCCGTCTTGGATGAACACCGCTCGAGCACCACCGGCGGCTACTCGCTCGGCTTCGGCGATCGCGCCGCTGATTGTGGTGAGATTGAGCAACGCCGTGGGCCGCAGGCGCCCACGGCCTTCTTTGGTCCACCTCATAACCGTGTCGTTGTATTCGTGTAGCACAGATGCAGCGTTCGGATGGTCGGACCATGCGGGCATTGCCAATATCACCTGCGGGAAGATGAGTTGACGATCAATACCCATGACATCCATAGCAGCCAAACGACTTTCGGGGTTTGATGCACCGGGTGCCGCAGTTCCTTTGGTGTTCCACACCGACTCGGTGGTCAGATCGGGTTCGTCTGTGGCATCAAAAAGTGGGATTCCAGCGAAACGTTTGCCGAAGCGCGAGGTTGCGTCACCGAATACCTCACCCCATTGCGAAATCGGAACTTGCAAGTGGCTGTCAAGGTCAAGAATTCGACCATGAATCACCGGAAGATGTGTAGTCATAAGGATAAGATAGCAGTGGATTCATGGGTGACACCTTGCCTGCCGCTGTCGCCTACCCAAATTCTTAAGTAACCTGTACGCAGATAACGCAAAGTGTGTTTGTGATTTTCGCACCACATTTCGCACCACATTGGGCGTTATCCCCGCTCCCGTAGAGGCTGGTGCGTAATTCCAAAACCGATATCAGGGTGCGTTTGGTCCGACATGAGTGTGCAGTTTGGAACGCAAAATGCCAATAATTGGAACGCATTAAATTTGCGCTTCTATGGGAGATTTTCTAAATCGTCCAAGTCTTTTGGTCGACCACTCGCGCGTTTATTGGTCTTGAGGTCTTCAAGCGAGATTATGTTGATTTCAATGCCTCCAATTGTCTGAGTCTCTGCGCGAGCTGCACAATCATCAAATTTCACGCCGTCAATTTCAGTGAGAATTTCAATTCGCATTGGCGCTACGCCCATTCGTACAATACTGTTCGGATCGTCAAACAATTCAGGTTCTAGATTCGGAGTGTCAAAACCGAATTCGCGTAGGCATGAGACTAAGCGTTCAGTATTTGTCCGCCGGCGTGCCACCCAAATATCCATGTCGGCAGTAGTTCGGGGATAGCCGTAAATCGCTACAGCAAAACCGCCAATGAGCAGGTATTCAACGTGATGGGCGTTGAGTAATTTCAAGAACTCGCTGAAGTCTTGAGGAAACTCGATTTCTTCCATAATTGATCTCTCGTAGTTTGAGGACATGTTGGATTCGAATCTTCGGAGTTTGACCAATCCAAAACTCTTTGTCGGATTGCATAGCATCGTTGTGCGATTCTGATACCACGATTGACTTAGTCATCACGTGTTAATTCTACCCCTGAGGTGGATGCCAGTTACACCAAATGATCGTCGCTCTCGCTTCATGGTCGATCAGAACTGGTGGTGATGTCAGTGAATTCTTTGGGCGCTGGGAACCACCAAAACGCACAAAAAAACACAAAGCCGCTTAATCTTCGAGACACCTATTCTTTCCGCTTCTGGCTGGCACTAGTAACCTTGACCTTGATGACGCAAAGTGTCATGTTGAAATTCTTAACTACATTTCGCACCATCCCCAGCCCCCGTAGCTCAGTGGATAGAGCAACGGTTTCCTAAACCGCAGGTCGCATGTTCAACTCATGCCGGGGGCGCCAATGAATGAAGGGGATGTAGACATTTCGGTTCCAGAAATTCAACGTTCAGTCAACCGGGTGTTTGCCGAGGCATCCCACCTCTACAGATATGTATTAGTTGTTCCAATGGCCAACGAAGGACGTGGGAGCGCTCAATCAGCCGGATGGTTTGCAATAATCACTTTTTGCGTCAGCATTTGAAAATTGCAAACTTTGTACCTTCGCGCGGTCCGCGGGGGATAAATACTCACCTTGATACCAACATACTGAATAGAGCGAGTAACGAACGTCTGCGTTTGAAGAAAAATTCGTTGGGAGTATTGGGTTTTTCGCACGTAAATCAAGAATTCCAAGATCTATGAATGTCCCAAAAGAATCAGGTGATGCGGGTGCTGGCATACCAACCTCTGTGGCGATTACTTGACCTTTCTTGATGAAAACTTCTCGGATATAGTTTTCACGCGAATCGTTTTCAACGGCCGGCGCAATGGTCTTGAGAATATTCGCTATAAAGTCTGACGGTTCTTTCAAATGACCGAGGCGAAGCATGAAACCACATGGATGAATGATGTTTATTCCGAACTGATAAATGTTTTCCGTCTTGTAGTGAACAACCATTGTGATTCGACCATCAAACGGGGCTGAGATAGTAACTCCGCTGACGTAGCTTCCATATTCGGACCAACGAAGTCCGCCATGTGGCTTGTAACTTCCGCCGCGATACTGACCAGGTTGAACAAACGATCGAACTTTTGAGAAATCTAAAAGTTCACTCTCGGCAATCAGCGGCAGAGAACACTTTGGAGCAGCGCCTTGGGAAACCCAAACCGACTTCTTGTAGTCAAAGCTCCAACCACTATTTTGTGCGGGCACTGCTGTCGTCGTTGTAATTGTTGTCGTTGATGAAGTTGCACCACCAGACGAACCCGCGCTAGGTGTGCCACTTGATTTGGTTTTGGTCCAGACGAACGACTTGCCCTTCTTGGTACAGGTGTAAGAAGTTTTGTTGACAGTTCTTTTTAAGCCTATTTTGGCGCACTTTGTGCCACTAATCATGAAGAAGTCGCTCGCACGCGAGTTTGTTGGTGCGAATAGCAATGAAAACATAATCAATAAGACACATATTGTGCGCCGACCGGCAAAGTAATGCATGTGCTGATGCTACACAGAGGCTGGTGCGTAATTCCAAACCCCAGTAGTGGTGGGGCAGAGGCTGGGGTTTCAGTGAACGTTTGGAACGCGAAAAGGCGTTTTTTGGAACGCGTGTTTCGGGGGGGGGCTTTGGTTGACCTAGAGTTTTATATGAACCTTTTTTCTCAGTCCAGGTCTTATTCGCGTAGATCTGCTGGGGTGCTGCTTCTTGTTGGAGTTTTAGCTGGTGTCACTGTTGGTGGTGGTGTTGGAGTGATTGCTGCATCGTCAACTAAATCTGTGACTGTGTGTGCCAACAAAAAAACAAACGTGTTGCGTTATGCCAAGAATGGTAAGTGCGTAAAGACTGAAACGAAAGTGGTGTTGAACCAAACTGGCGCTACTGGCGCTACTGGCGCTACTGGCGCTACTGGCGCGAAGGGTGACACGGGTGCTGCGGGTGCTGCGGCGAGTGTTGGGGTTGCGCCTGAGTTCAAACCGGTTTCGGTTGTTGGCACTGTTCCAGATCCAGCACCAGCGTTATACGACAACTGAAAAGCTGGTGGGGTCCATATTGCGGTGCAGACGACATCAGCATTTGACCACGAAATTGATTGTCCGGGCTGCTTCGTTCCAATGCTGTTGTCACAACTCCATCCGCCAAAAGTGAATCCTGCTTTTGAGAAGCCGGAATTGCTTGCAGCGGTTTGGTTGCCGTTTGCAACGACGCGGTTATAAAGCTCCGAACTTGGGGTCGTGCCAGTACCGCCATTGATGTCGTACCTCAAGGTCATGTAGTTGATCACTTGATAGTTGTTTTCGACAGCTCCATTTTGCATTCCTTGCGCGAACGCAGAAGAGGCCCCGAAGAAGGATGACCACCGTGAGGTCGACGAAGGCACCGTCACAGTAAAAGTCACTGCTGAACTTGTCACATCACCCGGGGTAAGTTTTGGCCCGTTATATTCGCAACGTACTGAGTTGTTCTGTGTGGCGTTGAACGGTGGATCAGCTTGGGCTGCGTAAAGTCCCCAAAAACTAGTGCCGGGTAGTGCTGCACCACCTGAAACCGGTGCGGTACCGGTGCAAGACCAATTTGTGCCGAGGGCCCAACTGGTGATTGTCCACGTACTCGGTACTTCAAAGTATCCGTACAGCGGTGCAACTAAATTTCCGGGCGACGTTGCCTTGTTGCCTAATTTGAATTCGATCAGGTTTCCAGCGCCTTGTACTACGCCAGCTGGGTTAAGGCTATTGGGACTGCTGGAGCTGATTTGAGAAATTGCCTGAATCTCGCAGCCCTGGTCTACAAAATAATTGCAATCTGGAACTGACTGCTTTCTAACCTTGCCGGTATTCAAGACTTTGTCCGAGTTTTCCACAACGTGTGGATACGTTAATTTAGGTCGAACAGATTGAGAAGCTTGACGTGAAGCCTTCAGCACTGGTGTCTTATCCACAGAAACTTTTACGCCGCGTGAATCTTTGATGGTGAACACAGTTGTCGTCATCGCCTCTACCGATTGTTGTGTTTCACTTTGGGAGTTCTGTAAACCGAGCAGTAATGCACAAATAGCTATTGATCCCAAAACTTTTCTTACGTTCATAACGCATCACCTGATTTCTGACTCTCCCAACAGAGGTCATCGAAAGTTGGATTGCGCATAGTAAAGACAAACGAAGGTCTTTCTTCCGTAAGTAAGTTTCTTCTTTTTTCGCTGCATTTGATGATGAGTTGAAATATTGCACACTGTATGCACGCACATTGGGGTTGTTCTTCATGTGAAGTAGAAGCTCTTGCAGGAGGACCAAAAAATGAAGTTGGCAACTCGCATTGGTATTTCCTTATTTATTACGACTTCGTGTTTCGCATCAATTTTTGTGGCACCAGTTCAAGCTCTCTCGGCAACCACTACAACGATTTCAATGTCACCTAACCCTGCAGTTGCGGGGCAGTCGGTGACGTTGACCGCTACACCGAGTGTCCCGGGATTAGTGACATTTACAGTTGGCGGCCAAACCGTGGGCACAGGGCAAAGTGTTGGTGCTGGAACAACGGTTACGGATGTGCAGAACTGGTCATACACCGGCAATAGTTCGGCACTTCGAATTGCCACTAACCCTTCTGTCAACAACGTCTTTGTGAGTACATGGAACCCGAATGACTGTAGTGGAGGACGTTGTGTGACGAAGCAACTCAGCCCAGGCGGGGGCGTGACTTTTGCCGGAAGCGAATCTTGGAATGGTCAGTGGGTTCTGATCACCGGACTTGCTGTGGACTCGAATGGTGCGGTCTATGAAGGCATTTTCAACGGATCATCACAGAACACGATTCGTAAACGCACTTCGATCGGCGCAACTAGTTCCCAATTTGTTCCCGCTTCTGCAGGCATCAGTGGTCTGACTGGAATGACTATCGATGCAAGCAACAATTTGTATGTCACCAGCTCGCTCAACGGAACAATCTTTCGAGTCACGCCCGCTGGCGTTGTAAGTACGTACGCCACCAACCTTGGTTCACCAATCGGTGGTCCTGTGTTTAACTCAACAACGGGTGAGCTTTTCTATGTCGACGCAAACAAAGACATAATGAAGATTCCATCAGGCGGTGGCACACCTACATTGGTCACTGCGGCTTCCTGCAATATGGATGCGAATCCTGCAAGCTCAACATTTGGGAATACAGCACAGCTCGCGATCGACTCAGCTGGATTCCTCTATGGCGCTCAGTGTGGAGGTGTTACCCCCACGAGCACCCCTAACGCATCGCCGATAACGCAGATTGATCCGACCACAGGTGCAATGCGCGAATACATGAGTTGGTCGGTTTGTATGAGTGGAAGCCTCTCGAATTGGGCAGCAGGCTGTGGTGGAAGTACTGCACTTGGTTTCCTTGGAACTGTTATGTATACCGCTGGAGCAAGCATGGGCGGTTCGAATGTCTTCGGCATGAATCCATCCGGATATGTAGCGACATTGACGCACACGCCGACCGCCTCAGGAACACTTGCTGTAGGTGCAAGTCTTACTCCGACAGATAGTGGATCTTTTGCAGCCTCTTCGGGCACGGGAAGCTTGTCAGTACGCCCGGCTGCGCCCTCAGCTCCCGATCTTGCAACAAGTTCAGACCTGGGTAGTTCAAGCACAGACAACAACACAAGCGACAACACGCCTCTTATTGAATTACCTGGCTCTGGAACATCAGGTAATACCATCACGGTGACGGCGACCAAGGCTGGTTCAACGAATGTGTCTTGTAGTTATGTACTTCCAGCTACTGGCTGCAGTCTCGGCACGCTTTCTGATGGCACATGGTCGATCTCCGCAACAGAGACTCATCCCACTGCTGGTGCATCAACTACTTCGGCGGCATTGTCGGTATCGATTGAGACAAGCGCGCCGACAGCACCAGGCGTACCTGATCTAGCAAGTAGCTCAGATACGGGTTCGAGTAACTCCGACAACAACACGAATGACAACACGCCCACATTGAGCGCAACAGGCGGCAGTACTGGAGACACCATTACTCTGAGCGCTACTAACGGCACCGACACAGTGACCTGCACGTACGTGGTGGGAAGTGCGACAAGTTGCACATTGCCTACATTGAGCGACGGTACATGGAACATCACATCAGCCGTGACTGACCCCGCTGGCAACACCACCAATAATTCAACATCACTCTCAATTGGAATTGATACAAGTGCTGTGGGAGGACTTGCCGTGGACCTTGCTGCGTCGTCGGACACCGGTTCATCCTCCACCGATAACAACACGTCGGATGCAACTCCAACTTTCTCACTTACGGGCCAAGCAACCGGTGATGTTGTGGTCATCACTGCATCTCGTTCGGGTGCCGCTGATGTCACGTGCACGTACACGGTTGGGGTTGCTTCATCTTGCACCCTCGGCACATTGACCGATGGTTCATGGTCCGTGGTTGCAAACGTCACCGATGCCTCGGGAAACACGGGGAACACTTCAGCGTTGTCGATGACAATTGCTACCTCTGCGTCTGCACCTGGCGTTCCCGACTTGGTGAATTCCTCAGATTCAGGGACATCCGCGACGGACAATCTCACATCTGACACCACACCAGCAATCTCTGGTGGATCGCTGCCTGTTGGTACTTCGGTGACTGTGTCTGCGCGTAAATCTGATGGCACGACAGTGTCATGCACATATGTTGCATCTGCGACGGTGACGAGTTGTGATTTGCCGGCATTGAGCGATGGTGAATGGTCCGTGACTTCAGTAGCCACTGATCTTGCTGGCAATGTATCTGTGCCAAGTTCTGCGTTGCCGCTAACTATCGATGCCTCAGTTCCGAGTGCTGGAACTCCAGATCTTGTTGATTCATCGGACACTGGAGCTTCTGCGACGGACAATCTCACGTCTGACACCACGCCGACAATCTCCGGTGGTGCTCTGCCTGTTGGTACTTCGGTGACTGTGTCTGCGCGTAAATCTGATGGCACGACAGTGTCATGCACATATGTTGCATCTGTGACGGTGACGAGTTGTGATTTGCCGGCATTGAGCGATGGTGAATGGTCCGTGACTTCAGTAGCCACTGATCTTGCTGGCAATGTATCTGTGCCAAGTTCTGCGTTATCCA
>Ga0247832_1008488_pt1 | contig 10213 bp, 7 predicted proteins | sample LaCruzMarch2015__10_FD_192407 | JGI IMG/M metagenome (GOLD analysis project Ga0247832, IMG submission 192407) | Freshwater microbial communities from meromictic Lake La Cruz, Castile-La Mancha, Spain - LaCruzMarch2015_4m | ecosystem: Environmental > Aquatic > Freshwater > Lake | place: Spain...
TTTTTTTTATGCTTTCAAATCACACACATACTATTATTATTTCCTCATCTCCTTTTTTAGCGAAAGGGTTTGGATTCAAATCCTACACACGTAGATTTGTACTAATTCCTCACAATTCAAAAGAAAAGACCGTTGGTACACTTTAGTATATTTATGTAGATGCTTAATTAGAGCGTGGTGGGGAGGCGAAAGAAGACGAATGACCGTACCTCGATACAAGGTACTCCTAAGTAGTAGTCAGCCGCGATGAAGGACATGACAACCCTCGCGGTAGGAAGTAGTATTACCATCATTGCATCTATTGCCACTGTTGCAGTAGTAGTGGTATTAGTAATATTATATGAACGATATGTGTACTCCGAGGTTCGGACGAACTTTATCAGGAGTATCCAACACGACGACGACGACGACGATGTTTGCATTGTGGGGTTCTTCCATCCTCGATGTTCATCCGGAGGAGGGGGCGAGCGCGTGCTTTGGAAGGCAGTGCAGGCAATAGGTGAATTAAAAGGGGGCAAATTACATACTTGCAATACTACTACAACTCCAACGACTCATGAACCAATCATCTACTCCAATGACAAATTAACCAATTGTAAGAACGTATGTGTCGTAATATATACCATCGATGAACCGACGATCGATTATGCTCAAATTACGATCCAAAATGTACAGAAGCAATTTGCAATTACCATCTCGTCGACATTACGAATACACTTCGTTCATGTACACATCCACAAACATTTACTATTCGCTAAACCTACGCGATTCACGATGATAGTCGAATCGTGGAATACGATCCTATTAGCATATCATGCATTACGACAAGTGAATCCACATGTATATATAGATACTACGGGATGTGCATTTACATTCCTGATTGCTAAGATATTTGGTAATTGTAAAGTAGGCGCGTATGTCCATTATCCGACGATTAGTGCCGATATGTTATCTATGATATACGATCGACGTCCGTCGTATAATAATGATGGATATATTAGTACTAGTGCAGCGTTGTCCTTTGTAAAGTTGATATATTATTGTATATTCGCTGTAGGTTACGGACTCGTTGGATCGTTATGTGACTTGACCATGGTGAATTCGTCATGGACTAAAGGTCATATTGAACAGATATGGAGAGTAAGAAGCTGGTTTTCGTTGTTGGGCAGTAGTTGCAGTAGTAGTAGTAAAATACATGTTATATATCCCCCCGTGGATACACAAAGTTGTGTTCAAACAAATAATAATAATAATGAACGAGAAAATATTATACTTTCCATTGGTCAATTCCGTCCCGAGAAGGATCATGCCTTACAATTACATTCATTTGCAACCTTTCTTACCATGTACAACAAGAAAGATGCAATGAATGATGATGATAGTATCCAACTTGTACTAATCGGTAGCTGTCGAGATGATGAAGATGCATATCGTGTTACACAGTTAAAACAACTTGCCAAGGAATTAAATATTGAACAATATGTGAAATTTGTTATCAATCGACCATATTCGGTAATCATTGACTACTTACGTCGATCGAGTGTGGGTTTACACACCATGTGGAATGAACATTTCGGTATCGGTATAGTAGAAATGATGGCGGCCGGACTGATTACTATAGCACACAACTCGGGCGGACCGAAGATGGATATTATACTCGTGCCGTGGGATTATACAAAGACGACGGAATATAAGAAAAATGATTGTATCCCATCTGGTTGTTTGGCAAGTACAGTAGATGAGTATGCCAAATGCATGTATGAAATATTTAGTAGAATAAATAAAAAGAAGGAGAAGGAGGAGGATGACAATATTATTTCCAGGATACGTGACGAAGGGAGAAGGTCCGCGAAACGTTTTTCAGATGAGGAATTTATGAACACCTTCAAGGAAACGATGCTATCATCGATATTGTTCGAAAGTAGTGGTAGTAAAGACGCAACGATGACATCGTATGTTCTGCTTGTGACAATGTGTGTAGTGTTGATTGCGATATTGATTTCATTAACCTTATCAATAGCTGTTTAAAAAAATAAAACAAACACATCCGATATGTTCCATGTGGCGGAGGTAGTGTACGTGTGTGTTTCATTTTATCAATTCTGAATATACACATCAATCACTCCCCTTTCTCTCCACCGTTGCTGTTGTTTTTCTTCTTTTGTAGTTTATTCCGACGACACACCACCTACGCAGTAATGGGACGTTCGAATAACAATACAACCTCATTCGTCCGACCGGCCTCGTTACTAACTAATGCCTCCACGACGGCCTCCCACTTACTCGCCTTCATAACATCGAACATGCTCACTTGCCAACTAATTCCGCCGCTGAATGACATGGCGGTCGTCATCACCCCGTCGCCGCGCGGCAGCCCCAACGTCCATCGACTCGCGTACCGAAGTACGTCTCCCGCCCTTTCGCACCCCGGCGCCCCGTCCTTGGTACACGTGGCCAAATTGTTCGCGGGGGAAACGTCCAACCCGAATGGTATCGCGCGGCGCACTTCGATGATTTGCGAGGGCGTATCGTTCGGGTATATGGATTTTGAATTTCATTCGCGCGATCAGTCCCTCGCGGCCCGGTAATTTGATTTGCATTTCGAATGTACCATCGGATACGTTCTTCGTCGTTATGATACTGCCGCTGCTGCCGGTGGAGGCACGTAGACTCAGCTTGCGTGGTAATGATGACGATGATGATGATGATGATGATGATGATGACGATCGTTGCGAGAGTGAATGAGAAGTGCGGCCGCGGCCAATGCCGAATGCCAAGACTGTGGATGATGGAGAGGATGAGAAGAATGTCGATACTAGTAACAACATCATCACGATGCCATGGAGGGCAATGGTGGCGTGGGGACCTCGTCGTAGCATCGTCATTTTTGAGGAAGAAGGTGACGTTGATACCATTTCGGCGGGACGGTTCACGAAATATTATCGCCGGCATTTTTCGCGTCGCATCTTATGGCGGAAATTTCAAGGGAGAACGCATCTCGGTGAATCCATAATATCCACTACTCTCTAGTGTGGGATTAAGTTGGGCTGACGGCGTTAGTTTGTTATTAGCTGGCAGGAGATCAATAATTTTGGTGGGGAGTAAAATAATCATGACTTTTTGCCTTGTGGGGTGACAGGTAATCGTGCGTGGCGTGGTGGGACGGCCTAAAAAAAGTCGGAGGAAGAAGGAGGTGTACGATATCCCATAATAGTTGGAGGCGAATATAATAATTCACCACACCACACGCGGCCTTTTGTCACACACTGTCCCTATTATATTGTGTATCATGGGACAATTATTTTGCAAGGAATGCATTCATCAAAACAAACTCGACAACAGCAAGAGCAGATCCGCCGCCGTCATTGATGGGTCATCGTGGTCCTCCGGTCAAAATTCGTCCCACTCCGATACATTCACGAGTGCCGGATCGCCGTACGAAGGAGGGGGAGAATACTACCGCTCTTCGCCCGGCACCACGAAGCAACGACGCGATCGCATAAAGAATAAAAAAAGCTGCATCGCCCTGCATGCCGAATTCCGCGATCGGCAGGAACGGGGCATACTCATCGCGCCGCCCTTGGTTACCGAGAGAGTCATGGAATATACCGATAACGTATTTACCGGACAGGACTTGGGCGTCGATAAGGTCGAGAATCTATACGTCGATGATGAGACGGGCGATATAATGGCGGACGTAATGGGGGCGGATGTGGATGTGGATGAGGGTGGTGTACTAGTCCCACCGCCGGGGGAGTCTCCTAGTAAGGACGAAATGGAGGTTATTGAAGAAATGGAGACTATAGATGAAGAAGAGGGTGATGGTAGTAGTGGTCCATCTTCGGCAATACTACTTGATATTGTCAATGAGAATAATGATCACAATATCAACGAGTTGATGGAGGAGGAGGAGGAGGAGGAGGAAGAAGAACCACCAACACGACTGGAATCATTCCCTAAAACACCCGAGGAAGAATCCTTCCTTGATATGGCCCTATCGGATGATGATAACTTTGTCTTTGATGGGATGTCAGATCAATATAGACAGCACTTGAAGGATAGCATGGAACGCATTGTCGTGCCTGGCAATACATTGCTTATACGTAAGGGCGATGATCCAGATTATATGTATCTCATACTTGAGGGAGAGGTGGCGGTATATATCGATCCAACTGAGTATGTGGATGATCAATGCATTGATATCGGTAAGCATGCACCATTAGATATATCCGTGCCGATATCGAACGGTAGTAATTCTGGCAGTAGTAGTAACCCCACTGCTACGAATGGTGGTGAATTCGGAATTAAGCGTGAGTTTAAAGAGTCCTACGTATTGCAATTACGCAAAAGTCTATTCCAGTCGGCGTACAATGAAAACAATACTGCTACAACAACAACACACAGACGTGGTGGTAGTAGTAGTAGTATTAGTAGCTCTACAAACTTTGTTGGACAATTCTTTTCTGTGATACGACAAAGTATTGGCGGGCATGATTCGAATACATCAAACTTAACAGGGACACTTGAGGAAAGTCCAACACATATGGATACAACAGATATAGTATCAGAGTTTGATCCATCATTTATTAATTTGAAAGAATTGCGTGGATTGAAACACGAACGTGACTTGGGCCCCTATGATGTATTTGGTGAATTATCACTAATATACAATTGTGCACGTACGGCAACATGTATTACATCAACAACATGTATACTATATCGTGTCGATGGAGAGATATTTAGAAGTATATTATCATCATCCAATTCCGATCGAGTAATGAAACGTTGTACCGAGAGTAAGTCGGCACTACAGACACTGTATAATATGGGTGCCGTGGAAGAGTTAGACGAGAATACATTACGTGCACTCGAACAGACGTTACATCCGGTAACATTTGAACAAGAGGACTTGGTAATAACGAAAGGAGGCGCACATGACCCCATGTTCTTCGTTATGAGTGGGAAACTACTAGCACATGATATAGGCATGGGAGACTCAAGGAAGGCAGACATTATACTTGGTGAGGGAGGACACTTTGGTGAACTGAATCTATTAACTGGACGTAGATCTATTGCCAATGTTACTGTCCTAACACCAAAAGCACGGTTGATGTGTGTTTCGAAGAAAGACTACCAAAAACGTCGTGCGGCACTTGAGCCATTAATGAAGAAACTTTGGCTACGTAATGCACTACTAACTGTACCACTAATTTCCAAGTCGATGCTCCTGCCGCATGAAATTAATAGTCTTGTGCATAAGCTCGAACAAATATCATTCTCAAAAGGCAATGTATCATTTACTGGTAACATGCAATCGGCATTGTATATTGTCGAGGAAGGGAAAATACAAATAGCAGTAACAGATGGTGATGGTGTAGTGAATACATTCGATCAATATGATCATTTTGGTGAAAGTTCATTATTTGATGATAAGTACTTTGAACGTAAGAGTGTTCAGGTCCGAGCTGTACTGCCAACTGAGTGCATGATGCTTAGCCGCAGTGCAATAGTTGATGTTATTGGCAAGATAAATCGCCTTGGCAAACCTTTACTCCCAGTCTCGAGGAAGCTGATAAAAAATATGAAGATTAGTGATCTTACTTTGCACCGTATTCTCGGCGTGGGGATGTTTGGTCGGGTGTGGTTGGTCCAACATAAGAAACTGTCAACCGTATATGCACTAAAGGTTATGGATAAGCAAGAGATTATTGAGAAGAAAATGACAAAAGGCGTTACACGCGAGAAGAATGTCATGTCATCCGTGGAGCATCCATTTATATCAAATCTTGTATCAACATTTCAAGATAATCATTCTCTATTCATGCTCATGGACTACGTTCAGGGAGGAGAATTATTTGGGCTGATTTACAATGTCAGTAAGAAGGGCTATCTCTCGAATGATGCAGCTGCCTTTTACGGCGCGTGTTTGACCGAAGCGCTTTCTCATTTGCATTCCCGAAGCATTTGTCATCGAGATTTAAAACCTGAGAATATTCTCATTAATTCTGCTGGGTATATCGTATTGGTAGACTTTGGATTTGCAAAGGTCGTACTTGACAACACATTCACTACATGTGGCAGCCCAGAATATATGGCACCTGAGATTCTACTAGGCAAAGGTCATAGTTTTAGTGTTGATCATTGGGCAGTGGGGGTACTGTTATATGAAATGCTGGTTGGGCAGACACCGTTCATACATGTGGGTGCTACTCGAATGACACTCTTTCGACGAGTATGTAACAGCACATTTGCATTTCCCAATCCAAAGAAACATGGAATAGCAGTCAGTGAATCAGCGAAACTGCTAATACGTGGACTACTCAACAAATCCTGCACCGAACGACTGGGATCATCACTCACGCTTGGAGATGAGGAAATAAGTACGAATGATTGGTTTCAGGGATTGCTTACGGAATATAGAGATGCGTTCCTGTCACAAAAGGTATCGCCACCGTGGCTGCCGGATGTGACAGATGAGCTAGATGCATCGTACTTTGGGTCACATGATGATATGGAGAAGGAGGCATTTATCAAGAAGAAAGTATTACTAGACAAGCAGGCCCAGCGCTTGTTTGAAGGATTCTAACGTGTTGATTTGAATTTCATTAGTTATGGTTAGAATAGCTGTAACACTATTCATATGTCGTGCATAGAAATATAAAGTATTCAAGACCTATTAATGAAAGAGCGGATGTTTTATTGTCTACCTTACGTATTAGATCCCTGTTGCTCAAGAAACATGCATCAATTTTTATGAGATAGTAGTTTCAGATTCCATTACGATATTGGTTGATCATATTTCAGAACTTATATACGCATCTCTTGATTCGCTTCTCATCTCGGCACAGGAATTATTGTAAGCTGCCAAAGTTGTGTCAATAGATTCCCTGTTGACAAAACTATCTTCCTCAAATGGTTCGCAATTTTTTATCAAGACATGCATGGCCTCAAAACACCCAGCTGATGCCGCAATCCTTAAATGCTCTATAGCCCGTTCCGCATTTCCAAGATCTTTCTCGCAGCGTGCAAGGCTGTATCGTGCCCCTTCGTGTCCTGCCATAGCCGCGGCTTCAAAGTGAAACATGGCCTTCTTCATATCTCCCCCATTATCATAAATACCACCTAGGTTACAGTGCGCCATACTGGACCTAAGATCTGCTGACTTCGTAAATAGCTCAATTGCCTTTGTGCGATCTTGTTGCAAACCTTGTAATCCCAGGTAATAATTATGAGCCAGCATGTAAATTGCACCAGCATCATTTACCTCAACCCGCTTCATGATTTGTTCAACCTGCTCTTCATCATTTTTACTCCCTTGGTCAGAATTGCAAAACGGACACTTCACATTATCTCCAGAACCATGAAAGGAATGTACGCACCCTGAACAAATACTCTTTCCACAACATGGATAATATTGCCCCATTTCCCTCTTATACAGCTCAACATTTGCAATCGCGAAATCGTAAATTGGGAACGACGATAAAGTCGCGGGTGGGAGCGAGATACAGCTTATCAATTTCGCTGGCATTGGTAGGAAGCAAATCAGACAGGTCCGCCTAGGCGGTGGGTCCTAAATATACAACTCCTTGTTGCGGAGCTCGGCAGCATGTATTTTACAATCTCCAATCTCTCTTATGCTTCGACCAATTATTCCTTTGACACGTAGCGTTGCAATACTTGAGGGCATACACGACTTACATGCCTTGAGACTGTCGGACGCTTCTTTTTGTTTGAACCAGGCTTATCTTCTGTGTTTGTCTATTTTACAAATCGTCATCTAGAGTGAGTATTTAACAATAAACCATCAATTTGGTCACGAGGCAAGAGAAAATCATAATGGTCAAAGGCAGGTGATGTCTGTGAGTGGACAAGCATTTTGAAGGAAGTGATGTGCTAGACATCACATAAGAGCACGTTAATATCTCTCCCTTGTGTGATCCCCCGCGCCAGCTCGTCGCTGTTGATACCCGCTTGCGTGTGTGCCGTTTGGCTGTGTCGCTGTTGCAGTACTTATCACTTTACCACGCGCCACCGGGGTTGGTCTGTTGGAGAAGAGACGACGACAGCACCTGGCCTATTTTTACGTGGGCTACCTGCCACGGACTACCAATGATCACTGCTAGACATCACATAAGAGCACGTTAATATATTCTATATTTACCCTATGCTTATCCAGGTGATCATCAAATAATGATCACATCGTAGAGCTCGTGTGTGTTGCATCATCGCTGACTCTCGGCGGCAAGAGAGAGGCCAACGGTTCCAGGCTCCCGCCATAGATATCTAATATCTAACATGATGATGAAGGTACTGAAGGTGTGAGCAATACCTAAACCGAGTTGTTGAATTGTAGTTATGGAGGGTGTTGGAGCGTAATGGCTAAGTCCGTAGAATTTATGATTGTGTTGAGGGTGGTCTGCTTGAATTTGTTTCCATCGCTGATCTACTTCGATGAAGATTCCAATAGGGGCTGGAAGAGTAGTTGCGCGTTCATTCATAGTTTTTGCAATGGGTCTATTGGGCTTGAATTGTTTACGTGGGGGTACGTCGGGTGGAGGTGTGCCGTAAAGATTCTGACGGGTAATGGGACCGAGTCGTCCGTGTGCATCAATTGCTACTGGAGTGAGAATCATTTGATTGTGCAGAAGATTACCGATGAGAAATTGGAGGTGTTGTTCTGTGGTTATTTGATCGGTTAAGTTAATTCCGTTCATGGTCTTGTAGAGAGAGATCTGCATTGGCAGTGTAATTTGTGATACAATCTAGAAACGATGGAGGAACATGGTTGGAGTGCGGTGGAGGAGTGGCGTTGGTAATTGAAATATCATAACCAATCATTGAGAAGACATTTGATGGATGGCAATCAAAGTTTGGTTTATAGGATACATTGAATGGACATGCAGTAGGATCGGTAGGAAGGTGTAGATTGGTTTCTTTGTCGAGGTTCGATGTTGGTGAAATGATGTTTGCGGTAGTGAGTAAAGGTGCAAGTGCTCGAGAGAATTTGTTAGTTTAGTAATCATGTTGTGTGCGCGTCCTTTGTGATTCTGACCTAGGCAGGTAGGCTACGGTTAAATTACTGGTGGAAAAATTATGATCTTTATTTTAACTTAAAATGTATGTCGAATGTGCCCGCGAGCGCACATCGGCACACAAAAGAAAGGGGGGAATATACAAATATTACCTCGATGCGTAGGAACTACTCCTACGCATCTTTATCGTCCGATCGGTCTCAACAATGATCCGATCGTCCACGGCATCGTCGCGACGTCCTCGCGACGTTCGACGGTTTGTCGGGCGCGCCAACTTTCGGTACAATTTTCGTACTAGGGACAAGTCCCTGTAGACAGGAAGAGCCCTTTCTAAGGTTGAGAAGATTATCGAATCTTCTCCATAACGTTGGTGCCTTACCTAGTTATGTACATCACATCTTATAGCATTCGAATCGTCCTACTATCGCGGTACGTGAATATCTACGATACCATGGCGCCTATGTCAGATTCTTAGGACAATTGAAGGGATGGTCACCGTATATGTCGTAGATTTTGTTGCATTGACATTTGTTGTATGGTAGTATTGGGATTTGCAGTTTCCGGCGCATGTTGAGTGCGAATGGAATAGGAGGTAGTTAGTGTGAAATTTGGCTTCTGCTCATTCCTGCAATTGGATAGGATGTAGTAGGTGATAATATGCTAGGGAGTAGGTGGATGTGATTGGGCATTTCAGTTGAGAAGGTTTCGTAGAGGTCGCTGAGCTGGTTTTCTTCTGGTGATGTATGTGACTGGGCCTGTTCAAGAACCATTCAACAAAATATCATGAGTGTCATTGTTGTAGACATAACAAGTAATACTAGACACTTTCTAATTATTACTCTCTGATCTAAAAAATAAACTAAATCCTTCTAAAACACGGTTACTTTGGTTCCTTTTTGAACAATGTGGAACATTCACCTCTCAATATACCACCACTGTCTGAAAGAATAAGAAAGATGGTGCTCCTATACAATGCACAATCTTTCTCTTCTTCACAATGCAACTACTAGACACGACTACTTCTGGTTCCAATTTAAACAATGGAGAACATTCGCCGACATATACTTTCTAAAAAATGAAGAATGATAGCGCTTTATAGACACTAGACACTGCACACAACATTCTCAATCACAGTTTCTCTAAACATCATTACCACCTCAGTTAAACATTCTTCTTTGCTG
>Ga0247832_1008494_pt1 | contig 10208 bp, 8 predicted proteins | sample LaCruzMarch2015__10_FD_192407 | JGI IMG/M metagenome (GOLD analysis project Ga0247832, IMG submission 192407) | Freshwater microbial communities from meromictic Lake La Cruz, Castile-La Mancha, Spain - LaCruzMarch2015_4m | ecosystem: Environmental > Aquatic > Freshwater > Lake | place: Spain...
TTGGCGGGGGGCACTTTGCCAGCAGCCGTGATCTGGCCGTTGAAGAAACGACCGAAGGCGTTGGCCGACTCGACCACCGCGCGGTAGCCGCTCACACCCGCCATAGAGGTCAGGGCGTCCATCTTCTGGGCGCGGCTCAATGTGCGGGGCAATGCGTCGATCGACAGCGCGGTGACCTTTTTGGCCGCCAATTGCTGCATCAAATCGGGGTTTTGGGCGGGCCACAAAAAGCCAATCAAGGTCTGGCCTTCATGCATCAGCGCCACTTCGTCGGGCGTGGGGGCCCGCACTTTAAAGACGATGTCGCTGCCACTCCACAAGGCCGCCGCGCTCGGCGCAATCGTGGCACCGGCTTCGACATAGGCCGAGTCCGACAAGTCGGCAAGGTCGCCCGCGCCTTGTTCCACAACCACGGCAAAGCCGAGTTTGACCAGTTTGGTCACCGCATCGGGGACCGTGGCCACCCGTTTTTCACCGGGGAAAATCTCTTTGGGCACGCCAATGCGCTGCGTCGTGGGGGCGTTGTCGCCTGTCTGCATGTCTGACTCCTCACTCAATCCACAAAAAAATATAGCCAATCTTAAAGCTTAACCGAAGTCAATCCATTCGAGCCCAAAGCAAGTCCTTCTCAAGCATGCTGGGGCCGTCAGGGCCGTAAAACATGAGAGAACACGGATACAACGGGGCTGAATTGGCCTACCCGGGCATTTTTTAGGTTCCAAAGTACGGCTACCGAGCATTTTGACCCGTTGGCCCACCGATAATTAAACTCATGGACACACGCTGGAAACCCAATGTCACCGTGGCCGCCATCATTGAGCGTGATGGCCGCTACCTGTTGATCGAAGAACACACCCAAGAGGGTTTGCGCCTGAACAACCCGGCTGGCCACCTGGACCCGGGCGAATCGCCAGCGCAAGCCTGCGCCCGCGAAGCCTTGGAGGAAACGGCCCAGCCTTTCACGCCCACCGCCTTGGTGGGCATTTACCTCTCACGCTTTCAGCGTCCGGCGACGGGCGAAGACATCACCTATGTGCGCATGGCTTTTTGCGGCGACATCGGCGAGCTGCAGCCCCATCTGAGCCTGGACGAGGGCATCGTGCGCACACTCTGGATGACCCCTGAGGAAGTGCGCGCCAGCGCCGAGCGCCACCGCAGCCCCTTGGTCTTGCGCTGCATCGAAGACCACTTAGCCGGACAACGCTTTCCACTGGGTGTCATCCACACCGACCCGGCCGTGGCCGATTTGCCCCCTCTATCGACCTGAGTCCCGACCAGACAAGCGCTTGCCTGTGCGCTGGGTACGCTGACTGGTCATTGGTACCGGCTTGGTGATGAGTGTGGTGTTTTTTGCGTGCACGGGCTAATCGTGAGCCGCTTGCCAAGATTCAACGGTTCACCGCTGGCACGGGCACATCCCCAAAGAGGGCCGGGCCCCAGCCCAAGTCTTTCGCCATCAACTGCGCCAGGCGCTGGTAGCCGGGCACGGTGAAGTGGATCAGATCCCGCGCCATTAAGGGCGGGTTGTGCCGCGCCCATCGGTAAGCACTGCCTGCGCCACCCATGGCCTCGAACATGCTCCAGACATGGCAACCATGTGCGCGTGCCACCTGCTTTTGAATTCGCCCGATCTCTTGGTGCACTCGGGTGAAACGCAACAAGTCGGGGACTGTTCGTTCGGCATTGCGGGTTGAGGGCTTGCCAAGCTTTTGTGAACGACGCAATAAAACCCCACGGTCTCCTGGGGCGATCAGCAAACAGGCCGTCAGGGGAAAGACCGCTCGCCACTGGGACACCGAGGCCTGCAACATCTGCCGATAGGCTTGGGCATTGAAGGGCTGAACATTGCCCTCGTTGGTGCCAAAAGCCAACACCACCAAGTCATAAGGCGGCTGAGGCCACCACGGCGTCAATGCATCGGCTCGCACATGCCGCCAGCCCCCCGCTGTGGCCCCGGGATAACCAAACACATCCATTTGCAAGCGCACTTGGGGTGCCACTGGCCACTCCAGGCCCTGCAAGCGCATAGGGCCTTGCATCACCCGCAAAGCCAGGGTGGACATGGCCTCTTGGGACAACAATTCCAACACAGCAGGACCCTCTTCGCCTAGCAATGTGATGACCTGTTCCGGACCCGCGTCCACCCGCAGCGCCAAAGTAACAGGTCGGTCGGTCTGCTGGTAGAGCAGGCGGATTTGGACATGATCGGCGCGCCCAGCCACATTGCGAAGGTCAAGCGCCAGCCAAGCGCCGTCCCGAAGGCTGCTCATGTTGACGAGGCCAGGACCGGGCTGCGCAGCCCCGACGCTTTGGGCATGAGCGGAATCAAATTGCCAATCGGGACTTACGCAAGTTTTACGCAAAGGCAGGCGCACGCCCGGCCGACCCCAACTGGTCGGCACAAAACGCGAGCCCACCTGCTCAGGAGAAAGCCGCGACAAACGTTGCAATTCCTGTGTGAAAAACCCGGCGGCGAGGTGGCTGTCGCCCCAAATACCCACGCGCAAAACCGCAGCATTGGCGCGCGACCACAAAGGCAAAGCACCCGGCACATCGGCCGGCACTGCGTCGTGCATGCGCGATGCAGCCTCCCTGAAAGCCGGCACCTGCTTGTCCACCTCGGCTTGATCGGGCCATTCCACCGGGTCGGGATCATCAGGACGTTCTGGCCTGGGCGCACGAGGTGGCAAGCCGCACTGCAGATCAGGCGCATTGGGCTGGGCCTGTACCTGCAAGCGGGTGATGGCCGCCAGCCCGCTTTGAGCATGCCCCAGCGTGCTGCCCCAGGCCAACACCAGACAGATTGCCGCTTGTGCAAGTGCAACAGGCTTCATGGCCGATGGCCCTGCTCAATGTGGTCCATCAAGGCCTGGTTGATCAGGCGCAAACCCGAGGGCGTGAGGTGGATGCCGTCATTGGCGCGCAAATTCATACGTTGTCCGTCTTCTTTGAGTTTGAATTTTTGAAAGGGCTCCGACAGGAGACCAATCAAGGGCTCCGTGGCCAAATAGTCGGTCCGCCATTGGGCGGCCCGGGCATAAAAAATGTGATTTTGCAAAACCGCACCGTCCTTGAGACGGCCATCCTGCATGGCAGGCAGTCCCACCCAAATCACACGCACTTGGCGCTGCACCGCAGCAGCCAACACCTCATCGACACGTAAAGCGTAGTTCAAAGCCCAACCCGGCGAGGGGAACAAATGGCGCTGCCCATCGACCACCATGTCCCACGGGTCATTGGGTCCCAAAAAGACGACGATCAGCGTCAAGCTCTTGGCATCCATTTCGTCCACCATGCGCGTGGGCCAATCAAAGTACCGCCGCACCGTCAGGCCTGTGCTTTGACGGCTCAAATCGTGAACTTCCCAATCAGGGTGCAGGCGGTTGATTTCACGCATGAACAAGGGCGCAACGCCCTGCATCATCGAGTCGCCCGCCAGCAAAATCCGCTGAGGACCCGGTGCCAATTTTTGCTGCGCCAAGGTGGCCAGAAACTGTCCAGACGGCAGGGGCTCAGGCAAACTCTGGAGTTGCGGGGGTTCGGGCGTACGGTTGATCGGGGCCGGGTCCTCTTGCACCCCCCCCGAAGAAGGCCAATTCAAACGAAACAAGGGCCTGGCCCCTCCGGCGCGAACGCGTTCATCCAGCCAACGCGAAGGGGCGAACAAGACTTGGGCTACCGCAGGCGGCAAGGCAGCCTCCAGGCTGAAGTGGTAGCGAACACCCAAGTACTTTTCGAGGGATGTCAACCAACTCAAGCACACCAGCAAGGCTATGCCAGGCAAGAGCCAGCTCAGTTGAAGTGAAGACAAACGATGACGCATATCAAAACCGATAGTAAATAAAACTGGGCACCCCCTCAGGCGCCCCATAAAGCACCGCAAACAGCAGCAGTGCCAGCAACACGGCAGCCCCCCAAGAACCCAGACGTGCCAGACACGCCACGCTCAGGCGCTGCAAGGTCAACGCCCAAGGACTCAGCCCGAAAACCAAACCAGAAATACCCAACAAACCCCACCAAGGCAATTGCTCGGACAACCAAAAACCAGCCGGACTGTGCCACAGTCCTTGCAGCATTTGGATCGCCTGCGGCAAAGAATCTGCCCGGAAAAACACCCAGGCCACACTGACAAAAACAAAGGTCAAGATTTGCGCGGCCCAGCGCGGCCAAACCGGCATGCCCCAGCGTTTGGCCATGTTTTGCACCACCACACCGAGCCCGTGCAACAAACCCCAAACCACAAAAGTCCAATTGGCACCGTGCCACAAACCGCTGACCAACATGCCTGACAACACATTGAGCTGCGTTCGGCCCCAACCTAAGCGGTTGCCCCCCAAGGGGATGTAAATGTAATCGCGGATGAAGCTGGACAAAGACACGTGCCAGCGTGTCCAGAAATCAGACAGATTGCGCGCCAAATAGGGTTGGCGAAAATTGACCGGCAAACGGTAACCCAGCAACAAGGCCAGTCCGGTCACGATCAGTGTGTAGCCTGCAAAATCGAGAAAAATCTGCATGCTGTAGCCCAGCATGGCCGCTGCCAGCGACACACTGGCGTACTGGTCAGGGAACTTGTAAACCGGGTCCACCACTTGGGCTGACAACCAGGACGCCAACACCACCTTTTGCACCAAACCCAATGCGATCAGGTACAGGGCCAACCAGCCCTGCCTTGGACTGCCCACGCGCCGGGCAGGGCGTTGTCTATCGGTCTGGGCGAAAAATTGTTCGGCACGCCAGATGGGCCCGGCGAACAACGTAGGCCAAAAACTCAGGAACAACAGAACATCCGGCCAAGAACGAGCTAAATTCGGTGCGCGACCGACCATCACCAGGTAGCTCACCGCCTGAAAGGTAAAAAACGACACCCCAACAGGTGCCACCCAATTGAGCACGGGCAACAAGGACACAAAGCCCGTGTGCTGCAAGATCGCCTGAAAGGTCTCCCGGACAAATTCATAGTACTTGAGGGAAAAAAGAAAAGACCCCGCCAACCAAAGGCCCAACGCAACAGGTAGCCGAGCAGATGCAGCCCGCTGCATCCAGCGCCCCAAGGCCCAAATGACGGTGCTGTAGACCGCCAACACCACAGCGAAAAGAGGCACCCAGGTCGCGTACAAGGCGTAGGAGGAGGCGATGAGAAAGCACCGCTGCGCACGCGGGTGATTGGCTAAAGACCAGTAAGTCGGGAAAAACAACAGGCAAAGCAGCGCGAACTCGGGCGAGACAAAACTCATGCAGGACCTCTCACTGGGTAGGCACGTTCACGCCTGCAGCCACCTGATCGAGCAGGGACTGCTCCGCCAGGACCTTGGCCACATAACCGCCATCTTCCGACAACTCATAGCCACCCAAGTAAAACTTAAGCCCTTCCTCGATCGATCCGCCGCGTAACTTGATGAAGTCGGCCAGCACCTCAGCACCCACTCGCAAATTGCTGATCGGGTCAAAAGCGGCCAATTTGCCGCCATAGGCTTCGTAGCGCTGGGCATGGATGCCCGTCATGACCTGCATCAAGCCTTGCGCACCCGCTTGGCTTTGCACGTAAGGATGAAAGTTGGACTCGATGGCCATCACTGCCAAGATCAGATGGGGCGGCAGCTTGGTCTTTTTGGACAGCACATGCGACTCAGCCACCAGCGCGGCCAAAGGCTCCGGGGCCACTTTGTATTTGCGTCCCAACCACTCAGCCACGGCCGCCTGGGACTTGGGCAAATCCTTCAAGTCAACCGCTGTGGCGCGCTCGGCGGTGTTTTCGGGCAACCAAGACAGCAGCACCTGGCGCTCACGCAACCAATCAAAAAGCGTCCCTTCAGCTTGGTTCAACCAATCAGGCTGCCACCACAACGCTACCACCAAGGCAGCCGCGCTCAGGCCCACCATGGCTAGGCCACTGTGGGTCACGATGAACAGGCCTCGCGCGGTGTCGCGCAAGAAAGTTCGAATGGGAAAGCACCATGTGCAATGCAAGGTCATGAATTTGATCTAATCTGGCATTATAAATTTTCGCCAACCGCTGACCCTGGCACTGAGCGCTGGATAATTCGGTCATGTCACACTTTTCACGCGTGGTCGTTGGCTTGTCCGGCGGCGTCGATTCTGCCGTCACGGCCCACCTGCTCAAACAGCAGGGCCACGAGGTGATCGGCATCTTCATGAAAAACTGGGAAGACGACGATGACAGTGAATACTGCTCTTCGAACGTCGACTTTGTGGATGCCGCTGCCGTAGCCGATGTGCTGGGCATCGAGATCGAACACGTCAATTTTGCGGCCGACTACAAGGACCGGGTTTTTTCGGAGTTTGTGCGTGAATACCAAGCCGGGCGCACGCCCAACCCGGACATCCTGTGCAATGCCGAGATCAAGTTCAAATCATTTTTGGACCACGCCATGCGGCTGGGGGCCGAAAAAATCGCCACTGGCCACTATGCCCGTGTGCGACATAACATGGTCAGCGGTCTTTTTGAGCTGCTCAAGGGCTTGGACCCCAGCAAAGACCAAAGCTATTTCCTGCACCGGCTGAACCAGGCGCAGCTGTCCAAAACCCTGTTTCCGGTGGGCGAGTTGCACAAGACTGAAGTGCGCCGCATTGCCGAAGTGATCGGTTTGCCCAATGCCAAAAAGAAAGACTCCACGGGCATCTGCTTCATTGGCGAGCGACCCTTCCGCGAGTTCTTGAATCGTTACATCGGCAAGGAGCCGGGCCCGATCAAGGACCCCTCAGGCCGCACCATTGGCCGACATGTAGGCCTGAGTTTTTACACCCTGGGCCAGCGTCAAGGCTTGGGCATTGGTGGCATCAAGGCCAAAGGTGACGACATGAAGGCCTTGCAGGCACGCGGCTTGCGCGGCGCGGGCGAGCACACGCCTTGGTTTGTGGCCCGCAAAGACATCCCCAACAACACCTTGTGGGTGGTGCAAGGCCACGACCACCCCTGGCTGTTGTCACCACAATTGCAAGCCACCGATGTGAGCTGGTGCGCAGGCCAGAGCCCTGCGCCCGGGGCCTACGCCGCCAAGACGCGTTACCGGCAAGCCGATGCACCTTGCAGCTACCTGCCCCTGCCCATGACAGAAGGTCAAGTGAACTCTGAACCAGGTTCTGAACTGGGCTTTGAGCTGGACTTTGCACAAGACCAGTGGGCCGTCACGCCCGGCCAAAGCGCCGTGCTGTACGACGGCGAGGTGTGCCTGGGCGGCGGCGTCATTGCTAGCCGTGAAACCGCCCGAACTTGAGTCAGGTGCAGGTCTCCACGGCTGTGTGTCCCAGTCCGCTTGCTTACACCCAAGCCTGAATCACATAGTCATAAGCGGCTTGGCCATTGGTCATGTCCACGCGCTGCAACTTGATCTTCCAGTCTTCACCCTGTTTGACCAGCGTGTGGCGGTAACTGCCGCCGAAATGGCGCACCTGGTCACGGCGCATTTCCATCATCTGAAAGCGCGAATACACCTCCATGGTGGTGGGCGTGGCCGCCTCGATCACGATGTTTCCGACCAGGTGATTGGTACCCCACTGCGCCGCTTGCGACCAGGCATTGGGGTGCAGCAATCGGCCCATGCGCACCTCCATCAGCAAACGGTCTTCAGCAAAGATGGAAGCCTCACGGCGCCAGTCGGTTTGCAGCGGGGTCGAGGGCATCCAGTACACCCCGTCCTCACTGAACAATTCGGCCCACTCACCCCAAGCCTTGTTGTCGAGCAAGGCAGCCTGTTGGAACAACAATTCTTCGACCTGCCGAAGCAAACCGGCATCGACCGTGATGGCTTTGGGGATGTAGCCTTGGCTGGGCATGCGCCCGCGCCCCATGTGGTCCGGCGCAATGGATTCGGCGCCCGATATGGACTGGATGGCCTCGATCACCACACCCGTGCCCAGGGCGTCTTTGACTTCTTTGGGTTGCATGAATCATGACTCCTGTTCAGGCCGTGGCCTTGGGTTGAATGGCAGCGCGGATGTAGGACTCCCAGGCGATGAACTGGTTGCGCATCACCACTTCGCTGGTGCCGTTGTTTGAATAAAGCACGCCGTCTTTTTCGGTGTCACCCCCGTAGTTCCGGTGAAAGCTCACCCATTCGCCGCCTTTGGACTCGAGCCCCAACTGGCCCTTGGTCCAATTTTCCAGATCGTCTGCGTTGATCATGGTGGCGGGCGAATTGACCAGGTTGAAATACCACAGCGATCGCTCGTAAATCGCCTCGGGCACACCTTTGAGGCGGAAATGCCAGATCTCGGACAGCGTCTTGTTGGGCGCCATAGGGCGCAAGCAACGCAGTTGCTGTAAAGGCGACTGCACCGACAAATAGGGATAGATCAACACATGGTGGATGCTGCGCGCCAGATACTCTTCACCCTTTTCTTCGCCATAGGCTTTCTTGATCAAGGCCTCGTATTCCACCGTGTCGGGATCAGTGGGGCGCAAGCCCATGTAGGCCTTCAAAATGCCATGGCCATATTTGAAGTTGACCGTCTGCACCGAATCCCACTGGTCAAAGCTGGAGGCAAAGGTCGACAGGTAATGGAAAAACAAGGGGGCTGAGCCATTGTCCCGCTTCAGGCGCTGCTCCACACGGCGGGCCGAGACCCCAGTGGACTGGTGCGTGACCGAAGGGTGCAAGGCATCGAGCTGGTTCTCCATGAAGAACTTCCAATTGGAATGCTGCACCACCCGGTGGCACACCGGCACCGCTTCCACCTCGCCCACGGGCGAACGGTCGCACATGTCGTCAAACGCTATTTTTGCCTCGCCCAAAAAGTCGATCAAACTCGGGCCATCCTTGCCCAGGCTGGCAAACACAAAGCCACGGTAACTGTCGACCCGCGCAGCAGGCACCATGCTGCAATCGGCGTTGTCGGTGTGCATGCGTGTGCCGTCATAGCCCTTGACCAAGGGGATGGCCTTGACTTTGCCATTAAGGTGAAAGCTCCAGGCGTGGTACGAGCACACAAAACCCTTCCCGGTGTTGCCGCTTTGGTTGCCGCACAACTCCACACCCCGGTGCGGGCAGCGGTTGTAGAGCACACGCACGCTGCGGTCCACATCTCGCACCATGACCATGGGTTGACGGCCAATCTGCATGGTGAAGTAATCCCCCACCTCCTTGACCTGGGATTCGTGGCCGCAGTAGACCCAGGCTTTTTCAAAAATGTGTTCCATCTCCAAATCAAACAGCGCTTGATCTGTGTAGACACTCTTATGAACACGGTCCGGTTGAACCAGGTTCGCCAAATCGATCGGTTGCATGAAAACTCCTTGGCAGGCTTCGGGGTGGATGTCAGGCCTCAAGTTAACAAAGGACAAGCGCTTGACCTACAACCTGTCATGCTTTTTCCATTACCATAGGTTATGGATTATCGAAAAGTTCAACTCTTTCTGGCCGCAGCACGCTTGGGCAACATGACCGAAGCCGCCGCATCGCTGGACATTTCCCAACCGGCCTTGTCAAAAAGCATCAAGTCGCTCGAAAAAACCTTGGGCGTGCGACTGCTGGAACGCGGGCGCTTCGGGGTCAGCGTCACCCCTTTTGGCCAGGCCCTGATGCAACACGGCCAGGTGATGGAAGCGGAAATGCGCAATGCGGTGGGCGAAATCCAGGCCATGCGCGGCGCGCAAAGAGGCCATGTGCTGATGGGGTGCGGCCCCACCGAGGCCACCCGTTTATTGCCTCTGGCGCTGCAGGCTCTGGCCAAAGACCAGCCCGAAATCCAGGTGACGGTGCTCTACGGACTCAACGAGGCCCTGATGCCTTGGGTCAAACAAGGCGAGGTGGATTTCGCCTTGTCCTCGGTGCCCACCCGCACGACCGACCCGGACCTGTCCCACGAACGCCTGTTGACCGAAACGGCCACCGTGGTCGCCCGAACCGGTCACCCGCTGGCGCAACACAAAAGGGTCACCCCCGACATGCTCACCCCATACCCCTGGGTCCTGCCACGAAAGCGTGAACTCGAGCGACTGGCGTTTGACGATTACTTTGTGGCGCAAGGCCTGGAGCCTCCGACCGCCCAAGTCGAAACCACCTCCACCGTGCTGATGAAATCCATGGTGATGCAAAGCGACGCCCTCACCTTCATTCCGGCCGAATTGATTTACTGGGAAGTCCGTGCAGGCCAGCTCCAGGCGCTTCAAGCCTCTGGCAACCAATGGGCCCGGCAGGTGGGCATCACCCGCAGACGCAAGGGGTCAATGAGCCCGGCCAGCCAAC
>Ga0247832_1008497_pt1 | contig 10204 bp, 11 predicted proteins | sample LaCruzMarch2015__10_FD_192407 | JGI IMG/M metagenome (GOLD analysis project Ga0247832, IMG submission 192407) | Freshwater microbial communities from meromictic Lake La Cruz, Castile-La Mancha, Spain - LaCruzMarch2015_4m | ecosystem: Environmental > Aquatic > Freshwater > Lake | place: Spain...
ACTGGGGTGTGAGGCGGCTTGTCCTAATCCTGGATATGCGATGTGCCTGTAATATAATAAATGTGATTGGCTTAATTCAATTATCACTATGATTATTCTAACATCAACTTCGCCCTACTTCTTCGGCGGAATGACTTCACACAATTCCAACCACCCACACTGCCCTTTCCCTGTCCCCGCATTGTTATGTTCCAACAACTTTCTGGTGCTTAATCCACAGTACCAGTCTGCACCAACTCCTCTGACTCTTCTCCTTTGGATTGTTCCTTGTCACTTTCAACATTAACAGATGACTGTTCAGCGTCCAATACTGCAAAATGTGCTGGACGCTTGTGAGCGTTAGATGGAAGCTTCCAGCAGTCGTTTGTCACATGGCTGTGGGCACCACAGCACTGGCAGTAGCGTCTAGCCCTCTTCACTGATGCCTTCTTCTGACCCTTCTTCCCAATAGCTTTCTCAAGAACCGACTGCTTCCTCTTATTCTTCCATGTATTGTACAGTTGGCCAGAAAAATTAGATGATGCAATTAATTAATACAGACCAGAGACCCAACTCAATTTCCACGCATGTGGACACCAGGGAAAGAAAAGTACTTAAGTAGTAGTTACGCTCTTGGTCATGGCTTGTCGTCCTAGAGGAGGTGTGTAGCGCGATGAACAATCCAACAACAGCTGCTGCTGCTGATGCTACTCCAACAAATCGAAGGGTGAAACTACAACAACCATCGCCGCAGCCACAGCGCAGCAGTAGTGCTGCCGATAGCAGTAACAAGCGATATCGTAAATTGACCATCCCACGAACGAGGCAGCAATGTCGCACCTACATGCAACGTCTAACGTTCCATTGTATTAATACATTATTTACAATTGCAGATAAGGCAATGTACCTTCTCGGGCCTATATTAATTACCGTTGCCATTGTGATAATATCTGGATTGACTTATTTATATGCTAGTGTATTATTGCCCATGCTTGCGGGGACTAATTGGATATATACCATTGCGGATGCAAACGCGTATTGGTATAATGGATCAATAGCATCATCGCCAATAGAAGATGATAGTATGCCAATATCTTACACGGCCTCGACACTAATTGCATTATCAACACCCTCGGGAATACTACATACAACCATTGTTACTTTCTTCCTAATCAATATTATATACAATTATTATCAGTGTGTCATAACGTCCAACACTGGGCCAAAGTATAATGTTATTGTACGTGAAATGGCATGCATTACTGATGGATCCGCTGGATTTACTTATCCAGAAACTGAAGAGGAGTTACTCCAATACAAACGTAATTATGAACGTAGAATGTATGATATTATTATGATGCAACAGCAGCGACAACATCAGCGACAGCAACAACATCAGCCGCAACAACATTCTCAAATGATGACAACAACGACGACTGTTGTTGACGGGGACGAAGAGGCACAGAGCAATCAATCTACACTATTATTAATGACATCCTCCTCCACAACCACTGCAACCTCACCACTTCCAACATCAACTCCACCAACATCACTACCACCACTATCCAAACATCAACTACCAGTATGGCAACTATTATCACCCAACGAATGGGGATACTGTCGTTATTCCAATCAACCCAAGCCACCCCGATCACATTATGATCATGTTACCAAAGCATTAGTACTGAACATGGATCACTACTGTCCATGGATGTTCAACGTAGTTGGATATTTTAATTATAGATATTTTTTCAATTTTTTAACATTTGTCACACTTGCTTTATGGTATGGTACTGCAGTGTGTTATATTAGTTTTGGTTATATCGGTAGTGTGGAATATAAGAAACAAATACGTACAAGTGCAACTGCAAATAATAGTCATAGTAGTGGCAGTAGTAGTAGTGGTGGTAGTAGTAATCGTATGTTTGTAAAACATATACAAACGAATCCATACATTCCCACGCCCAATGAACGTACGCCAATAACATTGGGATTCATGTTATGTATATGTTTAGGACTAGCAGTATTTTGTTTATTTATATTTCACTTGTATTTAATACTAAGTGCACAATCCACTATTGAATTTCATGGCAATTGGTCGAAACGACGACGTAGTATGAAGTTAACGACGGGAGTAGGATGGACGAATCCATATTCTACTGGTAGTTGGAAGAAGAATTGGGATATGATCTATGGTAGTAGTAGTACTACTGCTAGCAGTAATAGTAGGGGCAACTGCTGTCGCTACTATTATAATTGTTGGAATATATTCATTGCAATGATGCCAAGTAATCGTGAACCAGAATATTTGCCTTTCCCTATCAATCGAGAGTTAATTCGACGACAACAGCAGCAAAGAAATGATAGAATACAAAGGAATAATAATGATAATAATACACTACTACTTGCTGATAGCGGTGACGGCGACGGTGGCAATAATAACGAGGATGATGATGAAGTTATGGAAACGGATATTGAAATGGCTGCTTCGTCTCAAAGAATAAAGTATTAGCAGTTCGTTCTAGATTTTATCCAGCTCTCCACTGGAATGCATGTGTAGACCAAGCCCAACGCAATATCCGTCTTCATGACGACTTTCTAGATGTAGAAATAATTAGAGCTAACAAGAGTACTGAACCCACACCACTGAGCCATAATTCATCGTGTACACTTTGCTCACGTTTCATCTTGGTAACAAGCTTGCGTTTCTTATCATCATCCTCTTTTCTAGCGTGTGACGATGACTGTCCTCCCTCTTTTCCCTCCTTGTCGTCATCACCAGATATTGATGCATCATCATCATCATCATTATTATTATTTTTATCGACATTCGCTCTGCTACCCTTGGACTGTGATAGAGCAGGTTGGTGTCGGAGTTCCCCACCCATGATCCATCGATACAGGTTCGGACATGTAGGTTGACGATAGCTCTGTAATACCGCGTGTTCATCCCCCCCAGCTTCTTTTCGACCAGCCATGCTGGAATTATTACACAATGCCGCCGTAAAGACATCTTTGTTATCATAATTGTTGCTGCTACAGTGAATGGCCAGGTGTTGAATTAGTCGTATCGCACTTACGACATCATCATTATTATTATTATTATAAATGTTGGAATTATCATTTGATGCATCAATAATTTCGGGTAACCGATTAAAAGCATTGTTCGCATTCACTTTATTATTTTGAGATATCCAATCGACATCATCAATACTTTCATTTGATGGAACATGACTTTTATACAATGTGATATATCCATTACCAAAGTATGTATTGTATAGTAAATCAAAATATTTTATCAATTTGACATGTTTCGATAATACCAGTACAAGATGTACATCACACATTGCCTCGGCAAGATGTGCAAATAGTAATGCATCAATTTGTGTTGGTTGAATTGCACCAAATAGATAAGTACATTGTTGATGCTGCTCCTCCTTCTTATGATAATTCTCCTTCTCCTCACTTTGGTTCTCATTAGTAGTAGGAGGAGTGGATGCAACAATGAGAGCACATTCCAAACTGGAATAGTATGAATCTGCCAACTCCATTGCACGATGGACATTCACCCCACAGGCATCACCGCCACCGGAACCAGAATAATTTGACAGGTAGGATGAGAATGGATGATGTTGATGAATAGCCTCCTCCTCATCCTTGTCATCATCAACATCATTCTTGGTAGTAATTGCTCCGTCTCTGTGATCATTGTAACGGAATAATTCAAGCGATAACCCGCTTCGCGTTGACAAAGTTGTATTATCATATATTGTTGGTAATATACTGCTCATTGCTACTTTTCGTTCAACGTATGTCTGATACCATGACCAAAGTGGGAAGACGAAATATCCTCTCCTCCTTGTAGCAGTATTCCCATATTCGTTCATACCGGCATCTGTAGCTGCTGTCATTTCATGTGCATGATCAAGCGAGGCACGAATGCACTGATTTCGATACATACTTGTCCATGTTGGACTATGTCCATACCGTAATGCCAATAATATATATTCTAATCGATCACGAATCAATGTCTCATATGCCATGACATGTCCTCCATTCGAGACACCAGGTGGTGGAGGAGGAAGAGGATGACATTTCGATTGGAGATAGTCAACAATGTGACTCCCCGAGCTCATAAATGTGGTTGCTGTTTCCGTTGTTGCTGCATAATTGTCGTTGTCTTTGTCGTTGTTGCTACTGCTGCTGCTTTTACTATTCATCTGTTGGAAGAATCGACTGCCCATACCCCCCGGTTGATTCCTCCCCATAAGGGCCGGATTGTCATTATCTATACCACCGGACGACGTCGTCATCGACATTGATGGTGACATGTCCAACAAGTACGGCAGCGGTCCGGTCGATTCCATGACCGAATATTTCGAATTACGCACACTGTGCGGTTGGTACGTCATGCGCAATACCATCTGTTCGTACCATGCCACGCGATGCTGTGCCAATATCATCAGCGACGATGACGATGGAGGACGCGACGTACGTTGATCATCATCATCGCGGCCGCTCGCCGATCTCGACGGCGTTCGATGACCGACGTTGATAATGTCGCAATCGTCATTGAGGATCGTAACATGCCGCGCCGTTGGACTGCGGCTGCTGACGTCATCGCCACCGTTACTATTAGAAGTTCCCCATATCTCGGTCCACCCCTCCTTCCGGGGAGGCACCAATGACGGTGGACGATGACGCGAGGATGTAACATTCGTTAGCATAATGGGACCTTCCTGAGCCGACGCCTTCCCTTCCTTCCTTCCCTTGTTGTTCTTTTGAATGAGAATGCCGAAGGAGCTCCGCCTTGTCTATTGATCTTCAACTTCATACTCATAATAATATGCGGGCTTATGTTGTCCGTCTCACTTCACCTGTTCGTACTGCTGCTGCTGGCTTGGATGGAGGGCGGCGTGATTGGTGGACAGCAAGCATCTGCTGCTCGACGGGTATCATTACTATTGACGTTTGCTATCCCTCCCTCGACTCCTCCCTCACTCGACGAAGGATGAATCGAGTAGTTGTTGCCACTGCTGAGAGTAGTGTCATCTTGAGCGCAACAATAAAGATGATGACATCACAGTTGCCGCTGAAAGTTCTCATAGCAGAGATATTCATATGCCATATGTTTTGGATGAGAAGGGACGGCCCGCGGGTCTAAAGGACAAATTACTATTACAAACTCCGCATGCTGGACGAAAGCTCCGTCCGACTCATCCAATGCGGCTCAAATTACCATGGCGAATGCTCGTGCTTCCGGGAGTATCAATTGGAACGGCACTATATACAAATTTTAACGATGCTCCCTTCTATGGAGAGAAGAATTAAGAATTGGGGTGGTGCCTTTCCAACAAAATGGTTTTGGACTCAATGTAATAGTTTCGATCAGTACCCTGATCTTGCCTTCACATCAGGAGGTGGTATATGACAGCTACCATTTTTGTTCTTCGGTACAAAGACTGAAACGTTAGGGCTGATTGGAATTCACTACGAGGGTCACTTCTACGAAATTGTTCCGTGGACTGGTGAGATGTCCTGGGAGGTATCGCCTTGGGGTAGTTGGGAGCTACGAGGGAGGTGTACGGACAAGAAAGGGAGTCCATTCGAGGCAGAGATTGTTGCTGTGACTGATAATGAAGGAGTGCTGCTATGTGCGCCAACGAAGGATGAAGGGATGCAATACTTCTGTCGTGATTCTAGCTTTGGCAAGAACGTTATCCTCTCACTATGGGAGATGAGGTACGACGAAGACATCGGTGACTATGTTCGCTCACGAATTATCATTGATAGTGCCCAAAGCAGCCAATGTACTGTGGAGGTGGGTGGAGGTCCATGGTGGGATGTCTGGAAAGTCAACAGCAAAATGTCTGGAAAGTCAAATTGGGCATAACTCGAACTACACGTCTACCTGGCATGTCCTAGATTGAGGGTGTAACATTAGAAATCGTCATTGCTAGAAATATACAATAATAATAATGCTATATTATGGATATAAAGTGAAAAATTTGTCATGCATCTGCAATTATTTGAGACCATACTTCTTCAAAAACTCGTGGTATTGTTTGCTCAATTCATCGCTCATGTTTATCATGTTATTATTCTTCACGTTCATCATTGCTGCACGTGCTTTCTCCACACTGTCTACAATCCAGTCGATCATAATAACTACCCTGTCTCCTTCGACTTGATGCAGCCGGTGGACCATCTGGATACCTTCTGTCCTCTCGGGATTGAGATGGCAAAGTTGAATACCTCCATGCGACCAGACGTTAGTTAGGTAGAAGTATGCAGAGGTTGTGTTCAACTCTGCACTAACACCCTCGACTACCTCTCCATAATCATCGTCACTTTCCATATCGTGTGTGCGTCGAAGTGCTCGAAAAGATACTGTTCCATTGGCACCGAAAACCATAGCTGCTCGCATGTGAATACCTGGAAGAGTATTTACTTTCGTATTCATATCCGCGTGCCAATCAATTCTATCGGCATACTGGACTCTAACATTATATGCACTATCTTTGTTGCCCATGCCAATGTTAACGACGAATTCACGTATCCAATCATGTACTAATCCCATCGTGTCATCATTTTGCTTTGTCGTCGACTCATGTGGGACTCGTTCTTGGAGCGCAATGCTGGTTGGTGCCGGCGCTCACCATGCACATTGTTCGTTTCTTAACTACAACGATGAGTTCAACTTTTCCGTAGTTGACGACATAAGGGTGTCTCCTCGTTTATAGTTTGAAATGAACAAAACGTAGGGCTATCGCATCTCGCTCTCTTGCTCTGGCAATTGGACACGTTGGAACTGAACGTGGCATGATTTTTGATTCTCTCATGAAAAAAATTGACAGCACATAGCACACACCACACACCAGTGTCCGACCAAAATGATAGTAATTGCACCAATCGTCGGAGTCATCGCAATATTATTCAATGCAGGCGCGACGTCTGCGTACGTTTCATCAACCTCCCAGCCATCAAGTCACGACTCTACCAGTTTCTGCGATTCATTATGCATTATGCACCGGCCATCTTCGTACAGAGTTGCTAGCCGAGGAAAGCTATTGCGACTTACTCCTCTACGATCAATATGCTGATCAAGAATCGTATGATTCTTGTATCGTGGGAAGAAAGATTGCCTTTAAATTGGAATGTGTATCACTTTGTAAGACAAACACCATGTTGCCATCATCTTATGATTGGGGGTGTGATGGAACTCACAAAGTTCAGATGTGCCAAAGTGTAAGTGTGTTTACATCAAGATATTGCAACATGCTATCTATCGCGTTGTTATTAATTTTCTATAAATTACTAGGGGTATTCATCGATGGTGCAACAGCTCTTATTTGCTATCGCCGATCAACGGAAAGTAGAGCCTGACAACATGGTTCTCAATGAAACACAGGAGGAACATTTTGACTATCACAGAGAAGATTTTCGTGGAGGACGTGGAGCCCACACTGAATCGGACAAACAAGAGAGCGCCGTGGGTCAGTGGATCCTGGGCCAACAGCTCTTGAGTCAGTGAATTTTGGACCAATAGCAGCAATTTTGAGACGAAGTATTCCAAGGGTCAGTGGAACCAGGTCTTGGGCATTAGGAAAATACCTTGACTTCTATCCGGTTTTTCATTCCATTCTTTGAGGTATAGGGTTTGGGTATTTGGCAGATGTTACGTCGTATTTCAATATCGTGATGTTGAGGCCCGAGCCAAGCGTTAACTCATGGTATTCGGATGAGGTGGGAACTTTGATTATCATTTCCTGTTTATTCATTTTTTATGTCTGCTGGAACACGAAGAAGACCAAGAAGAAAAGTAGTCGTGGTGGCAGGAGCAAAAAAAGCTGGAAGCACAGTCATAATCGTCGACGTGACCACAGTAGCAGCAGCCGCAGCAGCCGCAGTGAGAGTAGCAGCAGCAGTAGTAGCAGCAGTCGGAAGAAGAAGAGACGGAAGGTCTTCAAGAAGCATGTCTATCATGGAGAACTCATGCCTGATTGCAAGTCTCTACCACCTCCATTTACGCCCACCCACCATAATCAGTTGCAACAGCAACATTTGCGTCAAGAATTACGTGAAGCAGAGTAGTTCATATCTCAAGGAGGATTCACGCCTGGTGTCAAGGTTCCGCAGCATCCAATGAGCCATCAATTGAGCATTCCCTCACCATCTATGCCATATTCGCACGCACCGTATTGCAACAATATTCAACCTCACAGTTTGCACGCTGGGCAGTTCAGTACGCCTCCAAGACGTGAGCCTCCAAGACGTGAGCCTCCAAGAAGTGAGCCTCGCCTCAGTGTAAATGCACATACGGGTCTTCTTAAATTGATTGAAGTGGATTAGCATCGCCTCTATCTCAATGAACAAGAAGCTTGATTATTCTGCGTAGAAAATGTTGGATCGATGTACGAAATTATTGCTTAATCTAATAATGATAATAGAAAGTTGGTTAATTATCATTATCTTGCGTTGTGGGACTCGTGACTGAGGCAGTCACGTCTTTGTTGTCTATCGTATCATATCGTCCATGTCAACATCGTCGTCGTCGTCATACCGTGAGCCATCGGACATACTCAAACGCCTCTTCTTACCCCCCAAGGACCCCAGTATTACATTATCAAATGACTACGAATGGTTAGTCATTACGCAAGAACCACCCTTGCCCTCGATCGACTTGCTCGCCCGACACGAAGAGAAATTGGCCGGATTACGATTCGACCCACGGCTATCATGTCCATCACGTATGGATTATGCCACGTCGTTGATACTGCAACACGTCGCCACGGGCACGAAGCAAGTTGTGGAATTACCGTCGAATTCCGAGGGGGTACGTTGGATACGTTTCCATCCCACGCGACCGTACCTCGTGTTTACATCCAAGGTTACGAATGAATGTCGTTTTGAATTATACGTCTGCGAGTTGTCGATGGTCGATAATGATGATGACAATGACACATCAATATCAACATGGTCAATCCGACAATTGCAATTGGGAGAAGGAAAACGCATGAACTTTATCATGGGTTGTGCATATCAATTCGTTGGTGCACAGTGTGATAATCTATTGGTAAGGGTTGTACCAAATGGTTGGCCCACCAATGCACCCGAAGAGCCAATAACTACTGGACCAGCAATCCAATATGTAGAAAAGTGTGCCAAGGCAGCACCCGCACGTACCTATCAAGACATGTTAAAGAATGATTATGATGCCTTGAAGTTACGGCATTATTTGACTGTTGAAATACTATGCATCGACTGCTCCTCCTCCCATACGGCGGCGGCTACTTCGAAATCATCTACAATGATTGTATCACAGAGTCAAGGTGGAAGACTAATTAAAAGCTTGGAGTCAAGTCCATGTGGACGATATGTCTTAGCACAAATAACTACACAGTTTAGTTATTCTGTCCCCATTGGTCGATTTGGTAAAGATTTAGAGATTTGGGATTTGCAGCACGATTCGAATGAAAGTTGTTCCAGCAGCAGCAGCAGCAGCAGCGGGCGTGGTATCATAACAGTAGCATCACTCCCAGTCGATGATGAGATACCATTAGGATATGATGCATGTACACGCCACCCCCGAGGATTTCAATTCCATCCATGTCGGGGGAATGATGATGACGCAACTATTATATATGCAGTAGCAACTGATGGTGGTGCTAGTCTAACCGAGGGACGAACTGATGCCAACATGGCCGAGAAGGAGGAGGCGGGGGAATTGGTGGATGGTGAACATGATGCAGTGTATTGTCGTGTCATCAAACAACTTGATGATGACAATAATAATTGGACGTTGAGCGAACCAACAAAGCTTGTTGGTCTCAAAGGCGATTCGCGGGTATTGATTTTACTGAATCGGGACTGTGCATTATTGATGAATATCGTTGGAATGATCGAATGGAACGAAAGTGGATCCTCGACGAAAGGGCGGTGGGTGGATACAGGAAACTTCTTTGGGAAAGGAGCTGGGAGGATCGGTATACATCACCAGGAACGCCATTGTCGCGTAGGAATGTGAATGGACAACACCTTGTAGTGCAGCCGACCGATACGTCGATATACCTACAGGGGGCTGGCGCAAGTACGGTCGGTGATCGTCCCTTCCTTGATCAATTAGATTTCTCGTCTGAAGAGACCAATACGACAAGGCTATGGCGTTGTACAGCCCCCTTGGATGGTGAACTCTGCGATGCATCGAAGGAAGTGAATGGCGTAT
>Ga0247832_1008504_pt1 | contig 10200 bp, 9 predicted proteins | sample LaCruzMarch2015__10_FD_192407 | JGI IMG/M metagenome (GOLD analysis project Ga0247832, IMG submission 192407) | Freshwater microbial communities from meromictic Lake La Cruz, Castile-La Mancha, Spain - LaCruzMarch2015_4m | ecosystem: Environmental > Aquatic > Freshwater > Lake | place: Spain...
ACTACCACTACTGACGACGACGACGAGACTAATAATGAAATAAAAATCAGTTTATTATTCTTGGGCATAACGACTATTATCGGACTGGCGACATCGTTGCCATTCGAATTATATTCCACCTTTCGCATCGAAAAACGACACGGTTTTAATAAAACGACGATGAGTTTATTCATCGGCGACAAGCTCAAGGGACTGGGGTTAACATTAGTCCTGGGCGGGCCATTCGTTTCGTTATTACTTACCATCATCAAATGGGGCGGACGGCATTTTTATGTGTACGTTTGGGGATTTACGTTCGCATTCTCGTTATTTATGATGTCGGTATATCCGGTAATAATTATGCCATTATTTAATACCTACGAACCATTATCCGAGGGCGAATTGAAGAATCGTATATGCGACTTGGCCGGACGATTACATTTCCCATTAACGAAGTTATTCGTCATGGATGGTAGCAAACGTAGTAGTCATTCGAATGCATTCATGTTCGGTTTCTTCAAGAATAAGAGGATTGTATTATTTGATACATTACTAACGCAGGTACATGATAATGAAATATTGGCCATACTTGGACATGAACTTGGTGAGTACAATGCAATAATTAGGTGAGGGGAGGGGAGATGGTTGGGGATTGGGGGTCATGTTTATTATTTCTATTTTTACTCGATGTGATGAAGTCATTCTTTCCCCGTCTGATCGATAGATGCAGATAGCAAAGAAAGGCCCTGTCTTATAAGCCAGTGGACAATTTGGGTTGACTCTGATCGAGATGAGAGAAGAAACAGAAGAAGGACGCTATACCTGAAAACAATGTACACCTATGTTGGTGTTGACCCGAATTATATATATATTTATTTTTTTGCCTTCGCCACACCCACAAAATGTCTCTCCCAACTACACGCACAGGTCATTGGAAGATGGGACATACTGTTACAAACTTTGTTGTTAGTCAACTATACACAGGCGCGGCATTTTATGCATTCTCTTTATGCTACAACTCTACTGAATTATATCGTGCATTTGGTTTCAATGATGATAGTCGTCCAGTACCCACTATTATAGCACTACTATTATTCTTTGGCACTGTATGGGAACCTATTGATAAAGTTATTAGTTATGCCATGACAGTGCATTCACGTAAATGTGAATTTGAGGCGGATGAATTTTCAAGTAATTTGGGTATGAGCCGGGAGTTACAAAGTGGACTGTGTAAGATACATCTTGAGAACTTGGGTGCCATGTGTCCAGATCCTTGGTATAGTGCCTATCATTACTCACACCCACCATTGGTTGAGAGATTATCGGCAATGATGAGGTATGATAAGACTATGATACAGAAAACTAAGAAAACTCTTTAATGTGCTGATGTTTCAATGATAACGAGGGATGACGACAAAACTTAGCAGATAGGAAAGCTCTTTGAAGATGATGTATACAGAGAACCTTTAATTCTACAGCTTAAGGCCTTGTTCTAACATAAGATCGATATCTTTATATATGCACATTATGTCCCCCCCCAGCAATGCTCTCCCCATATCTAATGAATACACATTGATATTCTACATGAGTACGATTCCTTAAAATTTCAACTCGGAATTGAACCGCCAAAATGAAGGTTACATCATCATAATATTCTACACACATCATGGACGTGGATTACGCTGAGCTAACTAACACACGTCGGCTATACTTGCAGCAGGCGCCGTTGGAGGTAGTTATTGACAGCCTACCGTCCAACTGGACCACCCTCGACGGTCAGTCGAAACTGGCTCACGCTCTAACTTGTGACTATCAGCCAGATGTTCCATATCAACGTCGCGTATTCAAGCATTTGCTTTCCATATTGGAAACAAATGTCGACGTCGTTGGGGAAGAGGAGGAGGAGATGCAGCAGCACGAGGAGTTGATTGCACGACTTGCTAGAACATATATAAAATCGAATGGGGATACGATTGCCGACTCGTCTCAATGGTCACATCGCATCTATGAACTACCGTCGTCGAGCAGCTGTAAAACAACACTAACGATGCGTGTACGTTCAGTAATTGGGGGTGGATTCGAAACGGGTGGACGTGTTTGGGACTCGGCTTTAATGCTTGGTGCATGGATAATGTCAAATACAACTTCTTCTTGTAATCGATCAATGTGGGAGGGACGGAATGTAATTGAATTGGGATGTGGCACGGGCATTGTAGGATGTATCCTTGCATTACACGCAAAGCTTGCTAGTTTGTCATTTACCGACTGTGAGGCGAAGGTTTTGGTTAATATGCGTCATAATGTTGAGATTAATTTACCACGAGTAATGTGGAAGAATGTATATGTTGGTGCACTCGATTGGTGTAGACCAAAGGATTCGCCCTGGCTGGGTGGTAGTGACTACGATGTAAATGTACCATTGGTACTGGACGAGGAGGAGGGTAGTGCATCTACTAGGTCTATGCCACCACCGCCAGATACGATTATAGCATCTGATGTCGTGTATGACCCAACTGTCGTGGCTTCACTTGTGGATACAATCGTGACATTGTTGAATCTGCCAGGTAGACGACGACAACGAGTCGCATACGTGGCAGCGGAGGAACGCAATCCTACAACATGGACCGTGTTTAATAATGAAGTACAAAATCACAATTTAATCATCGTTGATAAAAGTAATGAGGCTCGTGCGGCATTGCAGGTGCAGAATACCTTTTGGGTCAGTAATGAAACTCAAGATCGAGTACATGTGCTAGAACTCAGGCTACCGTCATGATACGTAATGGATTATTATTGTGACGCAGGATAGCTCCCTGTGACTGCCACTCCGGCTGTTTTCAGTATGCATATAATTCTTCAGAGACAATTCAAATTTTAAACGAGTAGCCTACTCGACGCTCACGGCGACATGATCATGGAGGATGAGGGAGTTATTCGGCCTACGACGCAGTCCAAAGACTCTCATTATCAGCTGTCGAAGAAGGTCGCCACACTTACCAAGGTCATTGTTCGACTGGTTGCCGCGAACGAGAATTATGAGCAAGAAATCAAAGATGTGAAATCGGCGAGGCTCCGATTAGAAGAGGAACTTGGTGGGTTGAATGAAATCAAAAATGCAAAAACGGAGGCAGATGAAAGGCTGAAGGTTTTAGATGCCGAGGTGCGTGAGTTGCAAGAGATCAAGCGTGCAAAAGATATGGCCGATGAGCAACTAATTACGCTGCGGCAGGAATTGCAAGAGGCACGAGCACTCGAAGCGAACCATGCAGCACAAGTAAAGGAATCAACTGAATTATTGGAGTCAATGAAACGAGCACTCGAAGCGAATCATGCAGCACAAGAAAAGGAATCAACTGAGTTATTGGAATTAGTGACACGTGAAGCGAAAGGTGAATTGGATAGACTCAAATACGAGCAAGAGCGTGAAAGGGCATGTCATGCACAGCTACTTCAAGATCAATTGCGGCAACATGATGAGAATGTTTTGCATTTACGGAACGAGTTGGCCGAGGAGCAAAAATCACGTATGCAAACTCTTCGAGAGGAAATGGCAACAAGCCACGTAGATGAAATCGCTCTACTAAAATCTCGGCATGATAAGAATATTCTGCGTCTTCGAAATGAGTCGTCGGAGAATGAAAAACTAGCAATAGAATACGCCGTTGCAAGACTACGGCTTGAGTACGAGGGAAAACTATCTCAGCAGCTCGCGAGTAACACTCGAAAGTGCGAGGAAATAAAATCCGAGTCGTTGAATGCGTTGTCGACGCTTAATAAAGCAAAGCAATCACTTGAAGGAGAGCTGGAAAAGTTAAAGCTTCGAGCGAATGAAATCCCAATATTGAAGGAAAAGATTGATATACACATCGTCGAGGAGGAGAAGTTTCAGTCACAAGTGACGAGGCTTGAGATCTCTCTTGATTCGATGTCCAATACCAACCACAAGGTCGTTCAAGGTTTGGAGGAGGAAATTGCCAAGCTTCGCGAAGCGCTAAATGGTGCTCAAGAAACATCTAAAAAGCAATCGAAACAAATTGATTGTCTCGAAGTTGAGGTCAGTCAGCATTCATTGCCCTCAATCAGTGACGATTCCTTGTCATCTCATCTTTCTCATGACTTTGTCTTGTCTACAGAAGTCGTCCTTGACATCTGACCATGATTTGCTTCGACTTACTTTAGACGGGGAACGCCAGCAGAATTTGACCCAGATTGATGAACGCGACTTCAGATTACGGAGCTTGAAAACAGAGCTGGACGATACTATGACTGAAATTACAATATTGAACAAGTACAAATATTGTGTCCAAGAGACAATGCCTCCATTTCTTAAAAGCTTCAAGAATATTGCGGCTGAATCCAAAAATGATATCACAGAGCTTACGCAATTGTTTACCGAGGCCGTTGGAAGATTTGTTGAATGGAAGGAGAGACTCATATCCATGCGAGTTGATGAAACGTCAGAGCACAATGAGAACAATAGACAACTGCTTGAACAAATTGCTGAGCTGCGTTCGGCGATAGAGGTAGCAAATAATCTTAACTCTTGCCTCGAAAAGAAAATTGAAGTCATCGAGGACTCGCATCGACACGCATCTGCTGATTGGCAGAGTTACAAAATGTCTTTGGAAAAGGCACAAGAGAAAATTAAGGAGCACAATCTTAACGAGGCCAACAAGTTGGGCATTCATATTGCAGATCTAAAGTCGACCATGACGAAACTGGCCGAAGACCATGAATACGAATATCAGAAAGTATTGTTGGACTGTCAGAACCAGAAGGAATGCTACGAGGCAGCATTATCAAGACTCAGGCATGACAGCACTATTGAAATCCAGATTCTAAGTCAACAGCTTGTTGAATTGAACGCCATCGTTTCGACTAAGAAAGGCGAAATAATCGAATTAGTGAACAACCTTGAGTCAATGAAACACCAGCAAGTGGTAGAGCAAAGTAAACAGCGGCATGAGCTTGAGTCGTTATCTAAGTCACACCGGAATGTGCTAGACGAGCGTGAACGTGTCCATGAAGAATTGCGTCAGAAGTACGGCGAAATTCTTCTGTCGGAACACGAGAAGGAATATCAGTATGTTCTCGCTCAGAAACAAATTACGGAATTGAAGAGACAGCTTGCGTTGGAGCGTTCCGCGATGATATCGAAGGTGTCGGAAATCAAGTCTCAGCTGGCTGTTTTACGATCATCAACAATTCAGCAAGTTGGCACCATCAAGCAGGAGTGGAAGTCTCTATTCGGGAAAGCAATATCAACCAAATTGAACTCGATAAAGCAAACGTATGAAGCAATTTGTAATAAACAGCGGTATGAATTGACGCAGCAAAGAATATCAGATTTGTCAAGTAGTAAACGATTGGCAGTGGCTGAGAAGGAGTGTAAAGATGCAAAGGCAATGGTTTTCAATACAGTCCGCGAGAGTGAAATGAAACTTGAAAGAGCTATCCGACATCTCTCGGATGATCACGCGCTACAGCTCGAAGTGCTTTCCAATCAGAGTAAACTTGACTGTGACATGGTAAAGGTACAGCTTGAGCGAATGTCCAAGGAATGTGAGTTGCAATCATCAGCGATTGTCACATTTACGAAAATCGTTACTGAGAAAGAGAGGGAAATAAACGAGCTCAAGAGTAGGGTAAGTGACTTTATTCTATCATGCGTTTCCATTGAACATGTGTCATCATCTGGTCAATGATTTCCTTGAGAGTAGCTTGCTGATTTCATTAGATTGCACGAGGATGAAATTCGTGCAAAAGACGTGCAACATGAAGCTGATCGTCTGCAGCGTTGGGTTGATTCGAACAAAAAATCAACCGCGAGCGTAGAAAAAGACACGGATGAGAAATCTAGTATGGAAACAGAGATACAAACGCACATTGATGCTGTCAAACAGCAGTTAATATCAGCGACGCAGCTCAATGTTGATCTACGGGAGCAAATATTTATGCTGTAAGTACGAGGATTATACGTGCTTTCTCTTGTTGCTTGGTTCTCTTTTAAACTCTTCTACGATCATAATCTTGTTGTAATTGTCAACATCACTTATTATAGTCAAGCTAACACGAGCGAAATAAATGAGAAGATGCTCTACTATAAGCGCGAGCTAGAGAAGAGGGAAACGAGTTATGACAAAGCTTTCTTCCCTAAAGGGACGACACATGGTGGTGATCAAGGCTTACGTGTGAGTCAGAGAGGGAATGAAGAATCGAAAAATGGCAGGAGTAATAGCCGCAATAGCAGCACAAAAGGTCGTGGTAATAGCGTTACTGGGACAACGAAGAAGCTTCCTAAAATAATAAGCTAAATATTTAGTGTTGCTGGGGCAACCACAAGGGTTCAATGGTAATTATTCATATTATTTACTACTATTATGATACAAATTTAACATGTTTGACATATTCGACATCTAACAATGCAAGTTCTAATCCGCGCTTTACCCTATTCGGTCCTCGATAGTCAATAGTAACAACCCCAATAGGATCGACATTTACTATCCGTACAACCCCTCCCATGGCAGCTATTGCACCTGCCATACGATCCACCTCGGCTTGGACTGCATCAATTGTTAATTCTGTAGCCTTTGTTTTTGTCTTGCTACCATCACCACTGTTGCTATCACCATCACTGTCGTTGTCATTAGGATCAACCTGTACTACTTCTCCCAAGACAGTACCAAACTTTTCACGTAATACACGTTCAATCCCCATTTTCATTGTTACTGTGGATGATGCACATGATCCACATGCCCCCTCTAGTATTAGATAAACATTCCTTTTCGTCATTTTGATGTTGTCATCATCATTATCAATTCGTTGGATTGAAACATTCCCACCATCCGATATTAGATATGGTCGTACCTCGTTAAGGACCATGTCAACATTTTCCAATGTAAGTTCGAGTGGTAGTTCTTCGCCCGTGTTTAAAACTGTCGTTATTGTAGTGCCACTGCCCTCAAAAGGTGAAATGATGACATTGTTCCCTGATGTCGTGACAGAAGACTGATCTACGAAGAGGGGAGGAGGCAGAGTTGACAATGACGATGATACGGCGGCACGTGCACCTGCCATCATCTGGAGGTAGTCATCAAGTTCATCCTCATCCATGTCATCATCATCGTCTTCATCATCTTCATCATTGTACTTTTCACCAACCGTGGTCGCAGCAATAGTTGAACTAGAACTACTTTTTGACTCCTGTACCTTAATACGCCATGTATTCGCAAATTCTTCCATGACACTTTTTTGTGGATATGAGAAGCTTAATGCACGTACATGATACTTTTGTTGTTGCGACGACGACACTCCTCCTCCTCCTCCTTCTTCTGAATTCTTCTGCTTTTCTATATAATTTGTAATATCGGATGTTAAATCTTTAGTAATACCAATATGTACTACCTTGTCCCACCCATCACTACCCTCAACAACACCACCACCGCTGCTGCTGCTTCCTCCTTCCTCATTCTTGTTGTAGTTTTGTAGTATTGCATACACGGCCGCGACCTTATGTTGACCAAGTCCCACAAGTATTGCCTTTAGCGGGAGTATGATCTTGCCATTCAGACTGGGTGCCTTATCAATAATGTTGGTTGACACCTTGTTGTTGCTATCGTCATTGGTGGTGTTGTTGCTGTTGTTATCATTCATGGATGGAGACGCGGAAAGTTGAAGCGGCAGCGTTCGTTGTCTCCTCGTTGTTAATAGATTGGGCCGGATATCATCATCATTGATTTGTCGATAAATAGGACGAAAAGACAATGACGAAGGCAATAATCTTGTTGAGGTAGGGAGGAAGAAGAAAAATCCCGTAACGATATGGCTCGTCGGTACTATCACAAGTACTAGTAGAAGGAAAGAGGTCAATAATTTCATCATGGTTGGTGTCGGGTAGGAGTAATGAATGAGAATAGAAGACTAAAACTGTCCATATTTGTTTTGGGCAGATTTGGCCTATTTGGACACTAACATGAGAATAGATAGTGGAAACTGTGTGTGAAAGACCGGACGGTGAACAAGAAAGTCGTACAAATTGTTAACCCTTTGTCTACCGTGGCAAATTTTTGGCAAATTTTTGTGTTGTCAAGCTGTATTTTCGGTCTAAATGGTCGCGAGGTAATCGTGTTTTAGAGTGCTAGATAGCTGAAATCTATCTAATTGGTCGCATAAAAATATCAAATCTCAGTCTTAGCCAGTAGATAGTTAAGTAGTATGTACACAGTGCACCGTGACCATGCTCGCGCACCTCGCCCTTGTTGCCTATTCTGCGACTATTCAGCACCCTCCGCTCGTCCATGCAACGTTGGAACGCGAATATACATCCTCTTACACGTTATGGCTATTTTTTGTGTTTCTGAGCAGTGGTGTTATGGTGCTGCGGCGGAAATATAGTCAGACCTTCCGAGAGTAATATCGAAGTAATATGTTTCTTGATCAACAAAATCGGTGGCATCATATAATTGAGGGCACATATTCATTGCCTATTGGTATCGTTGGCGTTTCGCTCAAAATTAAGGGTACCATAAGCAACAATCAGCTAGGCCTCAATACAAGCTACGACACAGTAAAAATGAAACATTCGGTCATCTATATATAGATTTGGTTGTTCCTGCACTGGTATTGATATAAAATGAAACTACACGACAATTATCAATCTAAGTAATATTCATATTGAAACAGGATGACGCCAGCAAATGATGTGTGGGCAGCCTATGCCGGACTGCTTCTGTCATCCACCGGTTGGCAAAGGATTGGGTCGTCTGCCTCCTCCACCGCCTGTAACCCTACGTGAACGAACGTTTTCCAGTGCTCTTTACACACGGGACGATCCCTACAATTTACATGTGGACATCCTGTCACGCATCTATTGATGAACAACTTCAACTCCTGGCTGCCAGACTCAAGGCCGCTGGCTTCCTCCTCCCACTTTTGGGGCAATCCGGCGTTGACTTCCACCTCTTTCGACCCTGATTTTGACATACACCACAGTCTCTGGCTTGTTCAAACAATCTCCATGGTTTCTCACCGCTACGAAGGTGATCATGATGCACTACAACCACTTTGCCACATACAATTGTCGTTCGTTGTAACAACGTGCCTGGCAACGATTTTGGTGTTGACGACTCATTTGACGACATTGCCGATGATCCAAACATTGCTTCTCGAATAGACTCGTGGATGTGTGCCTCAGCGTCATTGATCGAAGATGCCGATGATGATGATGATGATGATGTCCGTGACAACTTTGGGGTAGAGCTGAATGACGAAGTTGGAGTAAGTGTTGACATAGAAGATGCTGACATGCCTGAAATTCGACTCCGTTTATTTGATTCACGTTGTTCACCATACATGTTTGTAAGACCCTTCTTACAAAAGAAACATCGATTGCATATACAAGGTTTAAAAGGTTTCTGGCGCAGCCACTTCGGTCGTTTTGAATTGTCACTAATGTCAGTCCAATCCATTTCAATGCCACGCCATATCAGTCCAAATCCAAGATGGACCATCCACGTACACCACCCCATCGTCTTGGTCGTATACATCTCCCAAGGATCTGCCCTTCCTGTACCCTCCAACCCACCTTCCCTCCTCATTAGCTCTCGATTACTTTTGGATTGTTTCACAATACCTTTTGTAACTGAACGCATGTTTGCAAGTGTCGCATTGATAAAGTAATAAAAAATCCGTAGATACCAACGATTGCTTCTCTGACTTATATTGTAGTCGTTCATGCTCTGGTCAAACCTGTCAACACCGTCCCTCTATATTCCACCTCAGTTAATTCAAATAATTTGGAGCAATCGCTAGCCTTTCCGTTCCATGCCAGCATCATTCCGACCGTATTTGGTTTTGTCGAGTATGATTCAACTGAGCTCTTGAATCGTGCCCACACCTCAACAATCGGCTTAGCGGATACAATTCTCGCATGGTTCTTGTGGTATCCATGCACTCGAGTTGCATTATCATCCCATTCAGCAGTATCAGGAGGACGTATAAATTCATCGAATTCACCAATGATATTCAAATCAGCGTCCATAAAGACTACCGAGATCGATATCATCCCGCACTTGGGACCACCATGCTCAATATCAATATGAATATAGACAATCCTCTTGTCAACAATATCGTCATGTGCAATAGAATATAATTTGCGAGCATTAGTCGATTTAGGTGGACGCGCAGCTTCCGCAAGACCGGCCTCTACATTGTCCAGCACAT
>Ga0247832_1008511_pt1 | contig 10194 bp, 11 predicted proteins | sample LaCruzMarch2015__10_FD_192407 | JGI IMG/M metagenome (GOLD analysis project Ga0247832, IMG submission 192407) | Freshwater microbial communities from meromictic Lake La Cruz, Castile-La Mancha, Spain - LaCruzMarch2015_4m | ecosystem: Environmental > Aquatic > Freshwater > Lake | place: Spain...
CGCCTTCCTGGGCGCACTGCCGACCTTTGCGACCGAGGCCAATGCGCTCGCCACCGAGGTCAACGGCTATGTGGTCAGCGCCTCATCCAGCGCCGCCACCGCCGTCAATGCGCCGGGCACGAGCGCGACCAGCACCACGAGCCTTGCGATCGGCACCGGCTCCAAGTCGCTCACCGTCCAGACCGGCAAGAGCTTTGTCGTCGGCCAGTGGGTGACGATCACCAGCACAGCCAGCCCCGCCAACTGGATGCACGGCCAGATCTCGGTCTATACGAGCGGCACCGGCGCTCTGGTGGTCAATGTAGGCCTGACCGGTGGCGGCGGAACCGTTGCGGCCTGGACGATTGGCCTCAGCGCCCCATCCCAGTCGAGCTCGGCGCTGCTCTCCACGAACATATACTCAGACCCAAGCTGGCTGAGCTCTCTGGCAGCCTCGAAGCTCGACGGGACTGTTGCGATAGCGAGTGGCGGGACGGGCGCGAGTGACGCCGCAACCGCCCGCACCAATCTTGATGTGCCCTCGCGCAGCGGCGTGGGAGCCTCGGGGACTTGGGGCATCTCGATCAACGGCAATGCGGCAAACGCCAATACCGCGACAACTGCAACGGTTGCGGGAACGGCTAACGCCCTCAATCCCTCCGGCGGTTACCAGACTGGGTCGCTTGGCATTGGCGCGGCGGCCTCGGGCGTTACCGGTGAAATCCGCGCCACCGGCGACATCACCGCCTATTTTGCGTCGGATGCGCGCCTCAAGGAAAACGTGCGCCCGATCGACGGCGCGCTCAGCGCGGTTTTGGCGATCGGCGGCAAGATCTTTGATTGGCGTGATGCCCATGTCGCTGCGCGCGGCGGTGAGGACGGTTTCTTCGTGCGCAAAACCGACTTCGGGGTGATCGCCCAGGACGTCGAGCGCGCATTCCCACTGGCCGTCTGCACCCGTCCCAACGGCCACCTTGCGGTCGACTACGCCAAACTCACCACCCTTGCATTCCAGGCGATCGTTGAACTCAAGGCCGAACTCGACGCCATGCGAGGCTTGCTCGACGCCAGTGGCGCAGTTGGAGAATAGCCATGCCTGAGCAGGACTCACCTCTCGAAATGGCGCTGGTCCGCGCGGATCTGGAAGCCATGCAGACCGAACTCAAGGCCGTGCGCAAGGACATCAAGGATCTGCTCGATGCCTGGAACACTGCCACTGGCGTCGTCAAGTTCGTCAAATGGCTGTCGACCCTGATGGCCGCGATGGCGGTGATCTACGCCACCCTCAAGGGCCTGGCTGGCCGCTAACCCCCGGAGACATCGATGCCCCAGCTTCCTCCGGCCTATCGCTGGATCGACGAGGTGCGCCCGCTGCCCAGGATGGTGGCTGAAGCCCTCCGGCTCTACGGCACGGTCGAGACGCCGGGCCCCGCCGACAACCCGGTCATTCTGGACTGGGCGAAAGAGGCCAAGCTCTCCAAGGCCTATTCATCCGACGCCGTGCCCTGGTGCGGTCTCTTCATGGCGCTGATCGCCAAGCGCGCCGGCAAGGCCGCGCCGGCCAAGCCGCTGTGGGCCCGAAGCTGGAGCCGGTTTGGCATTGCCTCACCGCAAGCGGCGCTGGGCGATGTGCTGGTGTTCGCCCGGGCCAAGGGCGGAGGTCATGTTGGCCTCTATGTTGGCGAGGACGAGACCGCCTTCCATGTGCTGGGCGGCAATCAGGCCGATGCCGTCAGCATCACCCGCATCGCCAGGACCCGCTGCATCGCCATCCGCCGGCCGATCTACCGGGTCCAGCCCGCCAGCGTGGCGCCCGTTCACCTCGCTGCCTCAGGCGTGATCTCGACCAACGAAGCCTGATCTCACCCTTCACCACCGTCACCAACCGCCCGCGCTCCTGCGGGCATTTTTTATGGAGAAACGACATGAACGATCTCAAACCCTGGTGGACCTCCAAGGCCATCTGGACCGGCCTGATCGGCAGCGCCTGGGGCGTGGCCGGCACGCTTGGCCTGCTGCCCGACGGCCTCAGCCAGGCCGATGTGCTGACCGTGGTCCTGGCCATCACCGGCATTGGCGGGGTGGTCTTCCGCAAGACCGCCCGCGCTCGCATCGGCTGATCCCGCTGGCGCAGGCCCCGTGGTCTGCGCCAGCCCTCATTTCCGAAAAGGTGCAGGCATGACCAGGCTGACGATCCGCCGCGGCGGCACCAAGCGCCTGCGCGCGACCTATTTCACCGATCAGACGGCGGGGATCGTCCGGAACCTCTCCGGCCTGTCACTGATCATCATCGACCAGAGCGCCAATATCACTGCGCCCACGGTCTCGATCTTGGCGCCGGCAAGCCTCGGCCAGATCCAGATCCTCTGGTCAGACGAGCAGACCGCCACTCTCAATCGTGGGCTCGGCCGGGTCTGGCTGAGGCTCGGGCTGGAGAACACCAGCGGGGAGCGTGAGGTCCTGCCGACCCTCACGTTTGATGTCGAATGACCGCCGCGCTCCAGATCCTGGAGACGGTCCAGTCCCTCGTCGTTGAAACCGATGACGGCGCCCTGACGCTCCTCATCGAGGGACAGGGCATCGCCGGGCCCACAGGGCCCACAGGCCCCCAAGGGCCGGTGGGACCGCAAGGGCCTGCAACCCCGGCCACCACGCTCACCCAACTTGGCGACGTCTCCGTCACGGCCCCCGCGGCCGGCGACGTGCTGATGTTCACCGCCCCACAGAACCGATGGACCAACTCAAACGCGACCGGGTTGGTCGACGGAGGAAATTTCTAGATGGCCAACACACTTCGCATCAAACGCCGCGCTTCGGGCGGCTCTGCTGGAGCGCCGGCGTCACTCGCCAACGCCGAGCTTGCCTTCAACGAGCAGGACAACACCCTCTACTACGGCACCGGCACTGGCGGCGCTGGCGGCATGGCGACGTCCGTCATTGCGATTGGCGGCCCGGGAGCATTTGTCGGGTTGGCAGGCGATCAGACGGTCGCCGGCATCAAGACCTTCTCCAGCACCATTGGCGGCTCGATCACCGGCAATGCCGCGACCGCCACCAAGCTGGTTACGGCCCGCTCTCTGGCCATGTCAGGCGACGTCTCGGGCTCGGCGAGCTTTGATGGATCGGCCAACGCCACCATCGCGGCGACCCTCGCCAATAGCGGTGCTACCGCCGGGACCTATGGCACTGCCACCCAGGTCCCCCAGATCACGGTCGATGCCAAGGGCCGGGTAACGCTGGCGGCCGGCGTCGCAATCAGCTTCCCGGTGGCCTCCGTGGCTGGCCGCACTGGCGCCATCACCCTGACCACCGCCGATGTGGCCGAGGGCGCAAACCTCTATTTCAGCGACGCACGGGTGCGCGCCAACCGGCTCGACCAGCTGGCCGCGCCCACGGCCGCGGTGGCCATGAACGCCCAGCGGCTGACCGGCCTTGCCGAGCCGGCCGCCGCTCAGGACGCGGCGACGAAGAACTATGTCGACCTGACCGTTCAGGGGCTCGATCCCAAGGCCTCGGTCAGGGCGGCATCGACCGGCAACATCGCAGCCCTGACCGGCACCATGACCATCGACGGCGTGGCACTGGTGGCGGGCAACCGGGTGCTGCTGAAAGACCAAACCACGCCAGCCCAGAACGGCGTCTATATTGTCGCCGCCAGCACCTGGGCCCGGGCGGAGGATCTCTCGACCTGGGACGAGCATGTCTCGGCCTATCTGTTCGTCGAGCAGGGCACGATCAACGCTGACGTCGGCTTCCTCTGCACGGTCGACAGCGGCGGCACGCTGGGGACGACAGCCATCGCCTTCGTCCAGTTCAATGGCGCGGGTCAGGTGGTGGCCGGCGCGGGCCTGACCAAGACCGGCAACAGCATCGATGTTGGCGCTGGCACGGGGATCGCGGTCAGCGCCGACAGCATCGCCCTGAGCGGTCAGGCTCTGGCGCTGCATAACCTCGCCACCAGCGGCCTGGTCGCGCGCACCGCCGCCGATACGGTCACCGGGCGCACCCTCACGGCAGGATCTGCCAAGCTGACCATCACCAATGGCAACGGTGTCTCCGGCAACCCCACGATCGATGTGAGCGAGGCCAATCTCGCCCTAGGCAACATCGGCGGCACGCTGGGCGTGGCCAAGGGCGGCACCGGGGCGACGACCCTGACCGGCTATATCAAGGGCGCGGGCACAGCGGCGTTCACGGCCTCGGCCACCATCCCCAGCACCGACATAACGGGGCTTGGCACCATCGCCAGCCAGGCGGCCAGCAATGTCACAATCACCGGCGGCACGATCGACAACATCACCCTGGATGGCGGCACCTTCTGATGCCCAACACCCTGCGCCACAAACGCTCCACTGCGCCTGGCGGCATTCCGACGACGGCTGCCCTGTCGCTGGGCGAGCTCGCCATCAATACCCATGACGGCAAGCTGTACCTGAAGAAGAACGTCTCGGGGTCCGAGACCGTGGTTGAGGTCGGCGCGATCACCTCGGGCGGTGTCACCGCGGCGCTCGGCTACACTCCGGCCAACAAAGCGGGCGAGAGCTTCTCAGGCGCGATCTCGGTGGCGGGATCGATCACAGCCACAGGCGACGTGACGGCCTATTCCGATGCCAGCCTGAAAACCGATGTGGTCACCATCGCGGATGCGCTGGATCTGATCCGGCGGATGCGCGGCGTCCGGTATCAGCGCCTCGACAACGGCGCGGAAGGCATCGGGGTCATCGCCCAGGAACTGCGCGTGGTGGCGCCTGAGCTGGTCGCCGAGAACGACGACGGCCTGCTGTCGGTCGCCTATGGCAATCTGGTCGGGGTGCTGATCGAGGCGGTCAAGGAACTGGCCGCCAGGGTCGAGACGCTCGAGCCGCGCCCATGACGCTGCAATCCTCCGGCGCGATCTCGCTGTCGAATGTATCCGTAGAGCTGGGGCGCGCTGCGTCCGCGACCACCTCCCTTGGCGAGGCGGCGGTCCGCACTCTGGCCGGCGTCGTGTCCGGCCCGATCTCGCTGTCAAACCTCTATGGCAAATCCAACGTCTCGTTCACACCAGATGGCGGCTTGTCAGCTGAAACAGCTGTGGCTCTGGAAGATGAGCGCTCGACTGGGTCTACGATCACGATCAGCTGCTCTCAGCCTGCAACATGGACCCACAGCAGGACTGGAGGCGTTGCTGGCGCGGCAAACGTCGCGTCCGGTGGCACCGCGAGTTCGATCCGGTTCACTCTGAACAACTCGACCTTCGTGCCGCGAACTTCACAGTGGACGGTGTCAGGGACAGCCGGTGGGGTGACCCGACACTGGCTGGTGACGCTGACAGCGGAAGGGATGGCCTAAGGCATCCACGCTGACCAGCGCGACACGGACCCTGACGACGCGGTCGGTGGCGGCGACGGTCGCGGCGGGGAGCATGAGGTTTACGAAGACTGCGATTTAGGGCTCCGTCCCGGATCAACCAAAAACTGCACTTCTCAACGACTGCACTTGTGCGATGGGCCAAAATGGCCAAAAGTGGCGATCGACTCGAACAGGGGCGATGCCATGCTCAGCATGTCGGCCAAGGACGCCAAATACGGGTTCGGACGCCTGATTGATCTCGCGCGCTCGGAACCGGTGGTGGTTGAAAAGCACGGACGCCCGGTCGTCGTCGTTATGGCGGTGGAGGAGTTTGAGCGGCTGAAGGCTGTGGAGTCGGAACACCGGGCGCAAACGCCCACAACCTACGCGGCGAATTGAAATGGGGCGGAATGGCTGATCAGGGGCAGACGGAGAGTTTCATTGCAGCGCTGACCGAGCTTGGCGGATCGGCCGGCAACGGACGCCTGCGCGAGGCCCTGCAGTGGGACGATGCCACCTATTCGCTGGTCAAGGACGATCTGGTCGCTGCCGGTTTGATCGTGCCGGGCCGAGGGCGCGGCGGATCGGTTCAGCTTACGTCCGGAACTGACGCATCCGCGCCGGAGAAGGTGAAACTTGCACCCCGTGCCCCAAAGGAAAAAACTATGAAGCCGGCAAACAATACGGGCGGGGACCTGGGCTTCGAGGCCGACCTGTTCAAGGCGGCCGACAAGCTACGTGGCAATCTGGAGCCGTCTGAATACAAGCATGTCGCGCTCGGCCTGATCTTCCTGAAATACATCTCCGAGGCCTTCGAAGCGCAGCACACTAGGCTCTCGGGCGAGGACTACGCCGACGCGGAAGACCCCGAGGAATACCTCGCCGCCAACGTCTTCTGGGTGCCCCCAGAGGCGCGCTGGGCGCACCTGCAGGCCAATGCCAAGCGGCCCGAGATCACCTTTGTTGATGTGACCACCGGACGCGAGAAGAAGGGCGACATAGGCGGGCTGATCGACAACGCCATGGAGGCGATCGAACAGGCCAACCTTAAGGTACTTAAGGACGTCCTGCCCAAGAGCTATTCACGGCCCCAGCTGGACAAGACCATGCTGGGCGAGCTGATCGACCTTTTTTCCAACGTCGACATGCGCGGCGATCATGGGCAGGCCCGAGACCGCCTTGGTCGCGCATATGAGTATTTCATCTCGCAGTTCGCGGGTGCCGAAGGCCGGCGTGGCGGCGAGTTCTACACGCCCCGTTCTGTCGTACAGACCATCGTCGAGATGTTGGAACCCGGTCAGGGGCGCGTCTACGACCCCTGCTGCGGGTCGGGCGGCATGTTCGTGCAGTCCGAGCGGTTCATCGAGGACCACCAGGGCCGGCGCTCTGACATCGCCATCTATGGGCAGGAACGCAACCACACCACCTGGCGCCTGTGCCGCATGAACCTGGCGGTGCGCGGCATCGACGCCGACATTCGCTGGAATAACGAAGGCAGCTTCCTTCGTGACGAGTTCGCCCAGACGAAGTTCGACTTCGTCATGGCCAACCCGCCGTTCAACATCTCCGACTGGTGGCAGCCGCAGCTGGAGGGCGATGCCCGCTGGACCTTCGGAACGCCGCCGCAGGGCAACGCGAACTTCGCCTGGCTGCAGCACATTCTGCACCACCTGGCCCCCCGCGGCACGGCAGGGGTCGTGCTGGCCAACGGCTCGATGTCGTCGCAGCAATCGGGGGAAGGCGAGATGCGCAAGGCGATGATTGAGGCTGACCAAGTCGACTGCATGGTCGCCCTGCCGGGCCAGCTGTTCTACTCGACCCAGATCCCCGCCTGCCTGTGGTTCCTCGCGCGGGACAAGAGCGCCAACGGACATCGTGACCGCAAAGGCGAGATCCTGTTCATCGACGCCCGCAAGCTGGGCCATCTGGTCGACCGTACGCGGCGGGAGTTCACCGACGAGGACGTCGCCAGGATCGCGGAGACCTACCACCGCTGGCGCAACCGGCCGGAGACCAACGCGGCGGCGGAGCTGGAGCCCTACGCCGACGAGGCGGGCTTCTGTCGCGCCGCGACGCTGGATGAGGTGCGCGGTCACGGCCACGTCCTGACGCCCGGCCGCTACGTCGGCGCCGCGGACGTTGAGGATGACGGCGTCAGCTTCGAGGAGCGGTTCGGCGCGCTGCGGGCGAAACTGACGGAGCAGTTTGAGGCGGGCCGGGCGCTGGAAATTGCCATCGAAGCGCGGCTTGCGTCGGTCGGTTTCGATGATTGACGGATGGCGAGAATTAAAGCTGGGCGACCTCTGCAAATTCAAAGGGGGCAATGGCTTCTCAAAAGACCAGCAGGGACATGCTTCCGGCGAACTGCCCTTCATCAAGGTCAGCGACATGAACCTTGCCGGGAACGAGCTTTACATAAGCCACGCAAACAATTGGATTGGAGCCGCGAAGGCTGAGAAGGATTATTACGTTCATCCACCTGGATCTGTTGTCTTTGCAAAAATCGGAGTTGCACTGACAACAAACCGTCGGAGAATTCTTAAGCGGCCCACGGTGGTGGACAACAATATGATGTCCGCAGTCCCCATAGGGAGTGTCGATGGTCGTTGGTTTTTCTACCTACTCAATACGATAGATTTCAACGACATATCGCGGGGCAGCGCCCTACCTTACCTCGCGGTCTCAGACCTCAAGAACCTCCCCGTTGAAGTGCCGCCCTATGTGCAGCAGCGAGCGATTTCCGAGCTGTTGGGCGGTCTCGACGACAAGATCGAGCTGAACAGGCGGATGAACGAGACGCTAGAGGCGATGGCCCGGGCGATCTTCCGCGACTGGTTCATCGACTTCGGCCCCGTCCGTCGCAAACTGGCCGGTGCAACCGACCCCTTCGAGATTATGGGCGGGCTGATGCCAGATCCTGCCCGAGCGGCTGAGCTGGCGGAGCTGTTTCCAGGTGGGTTCGGTGAGGATGAATTGCCCGTGGGGTGGAGCGCTTCCACGGTTGGGGACGCTTTCAATTTGACAATGGGACAATCTCCTCCCGGTGAAACTTATAATGACACCGGCGACGGACTGCCCTTTTTCCAAGGACGCACCGATTTCGGGTTCCGGTTTCCCGAGCGCCGAAAGTTTTGTTCCCAGCCGACAAGGATCGCCAATCCGGATGACACTCTAATCAGCGTCCGAGCACCTGTCGGCGATCTCAACATGGCTTGGGAGGAATGCTGCATCGGTCGCGGCGTTGCCGCTGCGAGGCACAAGGCTGGTGGAAAAACCTACACCTACTATGCCATGCGGCATCTTCAGCCTGAGCTTGAACAGTTCGAAAGCGAGGGGACCGTGTTCGGTGCAATCAACAAGAAGCAGTTCGAACAGCTCCCGATTGTCGGACCCGACGCACGTCTGGTCGATGCCTTCGAGGTAGTGGCGGGGGCACTTGATGATCGCCTCCGTATAGCGGTGACCGAAAACCGCACCCTGGCCGAAACCCGCGACTACCTGCTCCCCCGCTTGATGTCCGGCGAAGTCCGGGTGGGCGACGTTCAATCGGAGACCGCCGCATGACCGAGCAGAGCATCGTCTCCCAGGACATGACGCTGAAGCGCCTGTTTCAGGACTTCTATCGGGTTCCCGATTATCAGCGGGAATATGTCTGGGGTGAGAGCGACGCCAAGGGCGAAGGCGGCGATCAGGTCAATCAGTTCCTGGCCGACATCCACGCCGAGTTCGAAGCCGCGACCCAGCACTTCGCTCCGGAGTATTTCATCGGCACCATCGTTGTGTGTGCCGGCGACGATCAGGTTTTCGAGCTGATCGATGGCCAGCAGCGCACAACGACATCCTATCTCACGCTGTGTGCAGTCCGCGACGCTCTGCAGGAATTTGGGGGCGCCTTGCCCGATGATCTGGCCAGCCAGATTGCGGCCAGCTCCACCGATTGGCAGGGCGTGACAACGCACCGGTTCCGCCTGGACGTGCAGTATGATGACGCCGGTGGCGTGCTAGCTGAATACGCCAATGGCAACGCGGCCCAGACAGTCAGGGATGGGTCACGCTCTATCCGCAATCTGGGCGGGGCCTATGACACGATCCGCGAGTTTCTCTCGACCACCTTTGAGGGCGATCGTGCATCAATCCTGCGGTTTTACGGCTATCTGACCAACAAGGTGAAGGTCATCCGGATTGAGACGCCAACCATCGCCAAGGCGCTCAAAATCTTCGAGACGATCAACGATCGGGGCGTCGGGCTCGATGCGATGGACCTGCTCAAGAACCTGCTGTTCATGAATGCGAAGGGCCAGGAGTTCGCCGAGCTCAAGAGCGTCTGGAAATCGCTGACCGATGAGATTTATGCGGTCGGGGAAAAGCCCCTTCGGTTCTTGCGCTATTACCTGCTCGCCACCTTCGATCTGGACAGCAAGATCCGCGAAGATGGGATCTATGACTGGTTCCAGAAGAACGCCGCCCTGACCGGTCACACCACCGCGCCAGTGGCGTTCGCTAAGCGCCTGCGGGAAGCGGCCAAGGCCTATGCGCATTTTTCCAAAGGGCAGAATGCAGCTGGTACTGCGGAGCCCGGCATCGAGAACACCCGGCTTCTGGGCGGGCAGTCGATCAAGCAGCACTTCGTATTGTTGCTGGCTGCGCGTCACTTGCCCGCGGCGCTGTTCGCTCGTCTTGCGACCGAAATCGAAAAGACGATGTTCGTCTGGCTGATCTCGGGCACGCCGGCCAAAGATTACGAGCGCAGCATCGTCGACGCCGCCCGCAAACTCCGGGCAGTCGGCCCGGACAACTTCGATGCCTTCGTCGCGGAGACCTTTGCCAAGGAGAGGGCCGACCTCGCGCGCAGTTTCGATCGGGCGATGAAAGGGCTGTGGTCCT
>Ga0247832_1008513_pt1 | contig 10190 bp, 8 predicted proteins | sample LaCruzMarch2015__10_FD_192407 | JGI IMG/M metagenome (GOLD analysis project Ga0247832, IMG submission 192407) | Freshwater microbial communities from meromictic Lake La Cruz, Castile-La Mancha, Spain - LaCruzMarch2015_4m | ecosystem: Environmental > Aquatic > Freshwater > Lake | place: Spain...
ATCGGCAAACGCCAAGGGCACAAAGCTGGCCCCCGGGGCATTCAGGTTTTCGTCCACGCCGCGCTCGGCGTGCACACGGTAAAAACCGCCCACCACATAGCGGTCCATCATGTACACCACCGGCTCGGCCACGGCGTCATTGATGCGCTCATTGGTCAGCACGCCTTCCTGGATGATCACGTCATTGACGGTCTGACCGTCCTTGATGACGTTCATCTTGTTGCGGGTTTTGCGGTTCAGGACATCCAAGTCCGCCACATCGCGCACCGTCATGATGCCCATGCCATAGGTGCCGTTGTCGGCTTTGACCACCACAAACGGCTTTTCGTTGATGCCGTATTCCTTGTATTTACGCTTGATTTTGGTGAGCAAGGCATCCACATTGCTGCGAAGGCAATCCATGCCCGTGCCTTCGGCAAAGTTCACATCGCCGCACTGGCTGAACATCGGGTTGATGAGCCAAGGGTCAATGCCCAACAACTTGCCAAAACGCTTGGCCACTTCTTCGTAACTCTGAAAATGCTTGGTCTTGCGACGCACGCTCCAGCCCGCATGCAGGGGTGGCAGCAAAAATTGCTCGTGCAGCTCTTCCAAAATGCCCGGAGCCCCAGCCGACAGGTCGTTGTTCAGCAAGATGGTGCAGGGGTCAAAGTCTTTCAGGCCCAAGCGGTGCTGAGTGCGAACCACCGGCTCCAGCGTCACACTTTCACCATTGGGCAGCTCAATGACCGTAGATTCCTTGATTTCAGGGTTGATCGAACCAAGGCGCACGTTCAGGCCCGCCATATGGAAGATGCGCTGCAGCTGAACTACGTTGGCCAAATAAAAGGTATTGCGCGTGTGGTTCTCGGGAATGATCAGCAGGTTTTTGGCCTCGGGGCAGATCTTTTCGATGGCCGCTTGGGCAGCCTGCACGGCCAAAGGCAGCATTTCAGGCGTCAAGTTGTTCCAGCCACCGGGGTAGAGGTTGGTGTCCACGGGGGCCAGCTTGAAACCGGCGTTGCGGATGTCCACCGAGGTATAGAACGGCGGGGTGTGCTCCATCCACTCCAGACGGAACCAGCGCTCAATGGCAGGCATGGAGTCCAGAATGCGTTGCTCCAGCTCATTGATGGGGCCGGTCAGGGCGGTGACGAGATGGGGAACCATGGGCATCCTTTATCGGGCAAAAACAGGTCAAAACAGAAAAATCATATGGGGCCGGTCGGCGCCATTGCAAGCGCATAACGGACACTGTGCTGCCAGGCCAAGTACATGTGCACTTAAGTTGCGGCACTCAACCGCGCACCTCGCCCTCGCCCAGCACCACGTACTTGAGTGAGGTCAGGCCTTCGATGCCGACCGGCCCCCGAGCGTGGAACTTGTCGGTGCTGATGCCGATTTCTGCACCCAGCCCGTATTCAAAGCCGTCCGCAAAGCGGGTGCTGGTGTTGACCATGACGCTGGCCGAGTCGACCTCGCGCAAAAAGCGCTGGGCGTGCATGTGATCGCGCGTCAAGATGGCATCGGTGTGGTGGCTGCTGTAATGGTTGATGTGGGCAATCGCCTCATCCACGCCTTCGACCACCTTGATGCTGATAATGGGGGCGAGGTATTCCTCGAACCAGTCCTGCTCGGTGGCGTCCTTGAGTGTGGCTTTGGAGACCTGGCTCAAAATGGCCTTGGCCTTGGGGCAGCAGCGCATCTCAACCCCTTTGGCAGCGTAAATCGCGCCTATTTTGGGCAGGAATTCAGCGGCTACGCCCCGCGCCACCAACAAGCTTTCGCTCGCGTTGCAGGGGCTGTACTTTTGGGTTTTGGCGTTGTCGGTCACGATCACGGCCATATCGATGTCGCACGGGTCGTCCACATAGGTGTGGCAATTGCCATCCAAGTGCTTGATGACGGGCACTTTGGCCTCAGCGCTGATGCGCTCGATCAGGCCCTTGCCGCCACGAGGAATGACCACGTCCACAAACTGCGGCATGGTGATGAGCTGGCCTACAGCGGCGCGGTCGGTGGTTTGCACCAGTTGCACGGCCTGCACAGGCAAACCGCTGTCGGTCAAGGCTTTCTGCAACAGAAGCGCCAACGCCTTGTTCGACTCGATGGCCTCAGAGCCACCGCGCAGGATGCAGGCGTTGCCGCTTTTGATGGAGAGGCTGGCCGCTTCGATGGTCACGTTGGGTCGGCTCTCGAAAATCATGCCAAACACGCCAATGGGCACCCGCATCTGGCCCACGCGGATGCCACTGGGCACCTGCTTCATGCCGATGATTTCGCCGATCACGTCGGGCATGGCGGCCAATTGCTCGCAGCCTTGGGCGCAGGTTTCCAGCACTTGGGGGGTCAATTTCAAGCGGTCCACCATCGGCTCGGCCAATCCGGCGGCGCGGGCGCGCTCCAAGTCTTTGGCGTTGTCCAACTGCAAGGCATCGGTGCTCTCGCGCAGCAAGGCGGCCAGATGCCGCAAAGCCTTGTTTTTGGTGGCAGCCGAGGCTTTGGCCATCAGGGCAGAGGCCGTTTTGGCCTGCAGGCCCAGGGCCTGCATGTGTTCAGCGGTGTTCAGTTCGGTCATGGGTACATTTTCGCAGAAGCCAAAGACACTTTGGCACCATCCTGCCATGCGCCTGGCGGGTCATTGGCCGCTGGCGCGTTCAGCGCACGATACAAAAACGCGAAAAGCGCACGGCCAGGCGCTGCAGCGCCTGCCAAGGTTCAGTGGGCCAGTCGGGCACTTTGAGCCCTTTGACGATGCCGTCCACCTGATGGGCGGCTTGGAGCAAACCGTTCAAGCGGGCCTCGGTCATGCGCGGCAGCACGCGCTCAAACAAGCGTTCACGCGGCCCCCAGACGCGCTGCTCGCGCATCGCCACGGGCAGGGGTTTGCCAGCAGCCATGGCGTCTTTCACACGTTTCATGGCACGGATGTCTTCCGCGAGGGTGTAGTGCACCAGCACAGCCGCTTCGCCCTCGGCCTGCAAGCCGTCGAGCATGCGCTGAACCCGGGCCACCTGCCCCGACAAGACCGATTCGGACAGCTTGAACACGTCGTAGCGGGCCACGTTGACCACAGCCGACTCGACCTGCGCCTGACTGAGTTCGCCTGCTGGGTAGAGCAAGCCCAGCTTCTGGATTTCCTGGTGTGCAGCCAGCAAATTGCCCTCAACACGGTCGGCAAAAAACTGCAGCGTGCGCTGGCCTTCTTCACCCGCCGCCACGCTTTGGCCCTGCATTTGCAATCGCTGGGCAATCCACTGGGGCAAGGCATTGCGCTCGACCGGGTCCGTGGCGATCAGCACCCCATGGTTTTCCAGGGCCGCAAACCAAGCCCCTTTGCGGGTGGCGGCGTCGAGTTTCGGCAACATGACCAAAGTCAAGGTGCTGTCATTGCCCTGGGTGGAGGCGGCCAATTGCTGGATCGCGGTGCTGCCCTCCTTGCCAGGTTTGCCCGAGGGGATGCGCACCTCCACGATTTGCTTGTCGGCAAACAGGCTGAGAGAGCCGCCCGCGGCCAGTACCTCGCTCCAGTCGAAATGGGCACCTGATACGGAGTGCACACTGCGCTCTGTGTAGCCCTGATTACGGGCGCTGGCGCGGATGGCATCGGCCGCCTCTTGCTGCATCAGGGGTTCGTCACCGTGCAAGATGTAAAGACTGCGCAGGCCTTTTTGCAGGTGCGCACCGAGCTGGGGCAAGGCCAGTTGCATGGCGCGACTCAGGGTTTGGCCGTCGCCGCGGCGCGGGGCTTGACGGCCGACAGTCGCCGCATGATCTGTTGCACGATGTCGGTCTGCATGTCGCGGTACATGGTCGCTTGCTCGATTTCTTTGGACAACGCCGCGGTTTCGGTGAAGCTCAGGTCGCGTTGCTGCGCCAGCTCAACGGGCTCGATCAAGTTCAGGCCTTGCGGGGTGCGCAGACGAAACTTCACACGCAATCGCAGTTGGAGTTCTCGCACCTGGCCCGATGCATTCACACCCACCACCACCTGCTCCCGGTTTTCGCTCAAGATGTCGAGAATCGCATCGGCTGTGGCCAACTGTGCGGGCTCGATTAGCAGCGAAATGCGGCCTGTGCCCAGCAAGTTGCGGCGCAGCTCCACGCCCAGTGGCGAGGTGGTCGAGAAATTGGCGTACAGCGTCTTGAACGGGTAATCGCCCGCGCTGCGCAGCTGAAAGCCGCAGGCGGACAAACCGGCCAGCAAAGGCAAGGCACCGAGCAACAGGCCAAAGCGGCGGCGTGAGGTGTTCATCACAGGGCGGTCATCGGGGTGTGCGGGCATCAGGCCGTGGGTTCACAACACCACGTTGACCAGCCGGCCAGGCACCACGATGAGCTTCTTGGGCGAGGCTCCAGCCGCCTGCTTGACGACGGCTTCATGGGCCAGTCCAGCAGCTTCGATCTGGGCCTTGTCAGCGCTGGCGGGCACCAGGATGGCGCCGCGCAGCTTGCCGTTGATCTGCAACATCAGCTCGATCTGGTCGCGTTCCAGTGCAGACTCGTCCACGCTGGGCCAAGGGGCGTCGAGCAACTCGCCTGCAACTTGGGTAAAACCCAGTTGCTGCCAAATTTCGTCGGTGATGTGCGGGCAAGCCGGATAGAGCATGCGCATCAAAAGCGAGAGGCCTTCGCACAGGGCTGCGGTATCTCCTGGGCTGCCATCGGGTTTGAAGTCTTCCAGCGCGTTGAGCAGCTTCATGCAACCGGACACCACAGTGTTGTACTGCATGCGCTCGTAGTCGTAACCCACTTGCTTGAGCACCAAGTGCATCTCGCGGCGCAGCGCCTTGGCCGCGTCACCCAAAGCGGCTTGGCTCAGGTCTTGGCCGGTGGCCGAGCGCAACAACTCGTGGTGCTTGAACGCGAAGTTCCAGACCCGACGCAAGAAGCGGTAGCTGCCTTCCACGGCCGAGTCGTTCCACTCCAAGGTCACTTCGGGCGGCGCGGTGAACATGGTGTACAGACGTGCGGTGTCGGCACCGTATTTTTCGATCAGATCCTGCGGGTCCACGCCGTTGTTTTTTGACTTGGACATGGTGCCCACGCCCTCGTAGTCGATGGCGGTGCCAACAGGCAAGCGGCCATCGCCGCTGTCGGCTTCGTTCTTGAGCTTGGCGCCCACGACTTTGCCGGTCTCGTCGAGCACATGCTCGACATCGTGTGGCCAGAAGTAGTCTTTGCCGCCCTTGGCGGTGCGGCGCGAGTAGATGTGGTTGAGCACCATGCCCTGCGTGAGCAGCTTGCTGAAGGGCTCGTCCACCTTGACCAAGCCCAGATCGCGCATGACCTTGGTCCAAAAGCGGGCGTAGAGCAAGTGCAGGATGGCGTGTTCGATGCCACCAATGTACTGGTCCATGCCGCTGCCACCAGCGGCTTGGTGCTGGTCCCGCATCCAGTAATCGGTGCCGCCTGCCACCATGGCCTCGGTGTTGGTCGGGTCGCAATACCGCATGAAATACCAGGACGAATCCACAAAGGTGTCCATGGTGTCGGTTTCGCGGCGGGCGGGCTTGCCACAAACAGGGCAAGTAACCCCAGCGTGAAAGCCTTCGTGCTTGTGAAGCGGATTGCCCGAACCGTCGGGGATGCAGTCTTGCGGCAGCACCACGGGCAGGTCTTTTTCGGGCACGGGCACAGCGCCATGCTCGTCACAATGGATCATCGGGATCGGCGTGCCCCAATAGCGCTGGCGGCTCACGCCCCAATCGCGCAGACGCCAAGTGGTTTTTTTCTCGCCCAGGCCTTTGGCGGCCAGCAATTCAGCCACTTTGGAGGCAGCGACTTTTTGGGTCAGGCCATCGAGTTCGCCGGAGTTGATGCACGCACCATTTTTGGTGGCGTACCACTCGGACCATGCGGTCGCATCAAAGACCTCAGAGGCCTTGGCGTTGCCTGCGTTGGGCAACGATGTTGAGCTTGCGTCTGAGGCGCCCGACGCAGGCGACGACAAGGCCGGGGCACGCGCAGAGACAACTTGCTTGATCGGCAAGGCGTACTTCAAAGCAAACGCAAAATCACGCTCGTCGTGCGCTGGCACGCCCATCACCGCGCCATCGCCATAAGACATCAGCACGTAATTGCCAACCCAGACTTCAACCTGCGCGCCGGTCAGTGGGTGCGTGACGAACAGGCCGGTGGCCATGCCCTTTTTTTCTTGTGTGGCCAGCTCGGCCTCCGTCGTACCGCCACTCTTGCACTCTTCCAAAAACGCGTACAAAGCAGGATTGGACGAAGCAGCATGCAGCGCCAAGGGGTGCTCGGCAGCCACCGCGCAAAACGTCACGCCCATGATGGTGTCGGCGCGGGTGGTGAAGACATACATCTTGCCCTCACCGATGAGGCCGCCATCGGCACCTTTGATGGTGTGCGGGAACGCGAAACGCACACCTTCGCTCTTGCCAATCCAGTTTTCCTGCATCAGGCGCACTTTGTCGGGCCAGCCTTTGAGCGTGGCCTTGTCGTTGCCGATTTGCACATGGTCCAGCAGCTCTTGTGCATAGGCCGTGATGTTCAGGTAATAGCCTGGAATCTCGCGCTTTTCGACTGGAGCGCCTGTGCGCCAGCCTTTGCCGTCAATGACCTGTTCGTTGGCCAGCACGGTCTGGTCCACCGGGTCCCAGTTCACGACCTGGGTCTTGCGGTAGGCGATGCCTTTTTCCAGCATTTTCAAGAACAGCCACTGGTTCCACTTGTAATAGGTCGGGTCGCATGTGGCCACTTCGCGCGACCAGTCGATGGCCAGGCCCATCGCCTGCATCTGCTGTTTCATGTACGCGATGTTCTCGTACGTCCATTTGGCCGGGGGAACGCCGTTTTTGAGGGCGGCGTTTTCTGCGGGCAGGCCAAACGCGTCCCAGCCCATTGGCATGAGGACGTTGTGGCCCTTCATGCGCAGGCTGCGCGTGAGCATGTCGTTGATGGTGTAGTTGCGCACATGGCCCATGTGCAGCTTGCCGCTGGGGTAGGGCAGCATGGAGCAGGCGTAAAACTTCTTTTTGCTGGCGTCTTCGGTGACGCGGTAAGCATCGCGGGCGGTCCAGCGGGACTGCGCTGCGGGTTCGACTTCGAGGTGGTTGTACTTATCTTGCATAGGGCTAAATTGTAGGGGCTGAGCGGGTCCTGGCCTGAGGCGGACTCAGCAAGGCCACAGCCGCTGGCGCAGGGGCGGATTCAGGGCGAAACCACCTCGGCGACAAAGCCAATCCGGCTCAAACCGGCTTTTTGGGCCAGCCCCATGGCCTCAACCACCCGGCCGTAGGGCACGGACGCATCGGCACGCAGCTCCAACTCGGTCAGTGGGTTGCGGAGGGCGGCTTGGGCCAGTTGTTCGCGCAAGGCGTTTTCGGCGATGGGCTGGTCGTTCAGGAACCATTGGCCTTGCGCATTGACCACCAGGACCACGGCCTGGGGCGCCGCACCCGGCTCCCCGCCTTCGCTTTGGGGCAGGTCCAGGCGAATGGCGCTGGTCATCAGGGGGGCGGTCAGGATGAAGATGACCAACAGCACCAGCATCACGTCCACCAGGGGCGTGACGTTGATCTCGCTCATGGGCGCATCAATTGGGCGGCTAGAGAGGCGACCAAAAGCCATGACCGCTCAGTCCCGGGGACCGGTGAGCAAGGCACGCACATCGTGGGCAAAGCCTTCGAGCTCGGCCTCTATCTGGCCGATGCGTCTCCCCAGCAGGTTGTAGCCCAGCACCGCCGGAATTGCCACCGCCAGGCCGGCAGCGGTCATGACCAGGGCTTCGCCCACGGGCCCGGCAATCTGCTCAATGCGTACAGGGCCACCTTCGGCCATGCCACTCAGCGCATTGAAAATGCCCCAAACCGTGCCCAGCAAACCAATGAAGGGCGAGGTGGAACCGGCCGTGGCCAGCAGCACCTGCCCCCATTGCAAGCGGCGAAGAACCGATTGCATGGCTTCGCGCAGCACACGGGTGAGTTGGTGGTGACGCTGGCCCGCCGAGGCCAAAGTGCCGCCCAAGGGCAGCAAGGTGGCGTCCAGCAAGGGCAGCACACAGGTTTCACGGTCAAACTGCGCCACGCGCTGGCGGGCATCGTCGAAACCCGGGGCCTGCCAGAATGCGGCCACGCTGCGCGGCACGTCTTGCGTGACTCGCGAGAGCAAACGCCATTTCCATGCGATCACGACCCAACTGCCTACCGACAAGGCCAGCAACATGAGCGCCAGCACGCGGCTGAAGACATCGCTGTGCAGCAAAAAGTCGTTCAGGCTCATGGGTGGCTTTCAGGTAGGGTGCATCAGCGCAGCTTGAGCACGTCGAACATGTCAAACAGGCCACATGGCTGACTGATCAGGAAGCGCACGGCACGCAAACTGCCTTGCGCGTAAGTGGCGCGGCTGGAGGATTTGTGCGTGACCTCGATGCGCTCGCCTATGCCTGCGAACAACACGGTGTGTTCGCCCACGATGTCACCGCCGCGAATGGTCGAAAAACCGATGGTGGACGGGTCGCGCTCGCCCGTGTGGCCATAACGCTCGTACACGGCGCATTCTTTCAAATCACGCCCGATGGCCTCCGCGATCACTTCGCCCATCTTCAGGGCTGTACCCGAAGGCGCATCCACCTTGTGGCGGTGATGGGCTTCGATGATCTCGATGTCGTAACCTGTGGACATGGCCTGCGCTGCCATTTGCAGCAATTTCAAGGTGACATTGACGCCCACACTCATGTTCGGAGCCATGACGATCGCAATGTCCTGGGCGATCTCGGTGATCTCGGCTTTTTGCGCATCGGTAAAGCCCGTGGTGCCAATGACCGCCTTGACGCCCAGTTCACGGCAGACTTTGAGGTGGGCCAGTGTGCCCTCAGGTCGGGTGAAATCGATCAGACAGGATGCGCCCAGCAGGCCTGCGTGCAAGTCGGCGGTGACTGCGGTGCCCGTGACCCGACCCAATGCAGATCCTGCGTCTTGCCCAATCGCTGGGCTGTCCGCGATGTCCAGTGCACCCGCAAGGCGGCAGTCGTCGGTGGCCAAAATGGCTTCGATCAGCATGTGACCCATGCGACCGGATGCGCCGGCGACGGTGATGGGCAAAAGGTTCTTTGAGGTCATGGCTTGAATGGGCAAAATGGAAAAGGCTCGGTCCAAAAAGGGCTCGGGGATAACGGCCCATCGCAGGACACCGGGGCCGTGTGTTCAGCGTACGGCCGGCTCCAAAGGCGGGTAGCTGCGCGGCAAGGCTGCAGGCGAGGTGGGCGAATCGGTCCGAGTCGCGGTGGCGGCAGGCGCAAATTTCTTCAAATCCTCTTCGCTGGCTTGCAGGGCGGGCAGTTTGCCCACTGCCCGGGGCCCCACCAGGCGACCGGCAAAATCCGACTCGCTGGGCAGCACATCGCTGTCGACCTGTTCGAGCACATCGCCCTTGAAGAACACCGTGAGCCTGAAATTTTGCGCGGCCACGCCCTGGCGCTGAATGCTGAAGGCATAGTCCCAGCGGTTGTCATGGAACAAACTGGCGATCAAGGGGGTTCCAAGGATTTCGCGCACCTGAGCGCGCGCCATGCCGGGACGCAAAGCCTGGCGCTGCTCGTTGGAGACAAAGTTGCCTTGCACCACCTCGGGCACAAAGGGCTTGAAGGTGTCGCGACCCACGGAACTGGTCAGGCTGCCACAACCGGCCAAGCTCGCACCCAGCAAGAGGGCTGCCAGGCCATGGACGGAAAGACGGAAAGTCAGGGAAGCTGTCATGGTTGAGGGTGTGCCGATATGATCTGGTCATTGTAGCGGCAGCCTTGCCGCAGGACCGCCACTGGCACCCCACCCACACAGCCCATGAGCCAGATCGACGAACTGAAAAACAACGGCCTCAAAGCCACCTTGCCGCGCCTGAAAATCCTGGAAGTTTTTCAAAACGGCTTGCTGCGCCACATGACAGCCGAGGATGTGTTTCGTCAACTCATTAATGACAATGCCGACATTGGCTTGGCCACCGTTTACCGGGTGCTGACCCAGTTCGAGCAAGCGGGCATCCTCAGCCGCAACCACTTTGAGAGTGGCAAAGCCGTTTACGAGCTCAACGAAGGCCAACACCACGACCACATGGTGTGTTTGGACTGCGGCCGGGTGGAAGAGTTTTATGACGCGGAAATCGAGTCGCGCCAGCAAGCCGTGGCCCAGGCCAAGGGCTTTGTGATCGCCGACCATGCCCTGAGCCTTTACGCCCACTGCACGCAACAGCCC
>Ga0247832_1008518_pt1 | contig 10186 bp, 9 predicted proteins | sample LaCruzMarch2015__10_FD_192407 | JGI IMG/M metagenome (GOLD analysis project Ga0247832, IMG submission 192407) | Freshwater microbial communities from meromictic Lake La Cruz, Castile-La Mancha, Spain - LaCruzMarch2015_4m | ecosystem: Environmental > Aquatic > Freshwater > Lake | place: Spain...
GATGCGCTGCGCCAGGCCCTTCAGCAGGCCGCCGCCGCCGACGAGGTACATGCCGCGCACGAGGAAGTCCTGGGCGAGTTCGGGCGGCGCCTTGGCGAGGCACCGCACCACCGACGACACGATGCTGCTGACGACGTCGTCGATCGCAAACCGGATCTCCTCCGGCGTGAGGATGACGGTCTTCGGCAGGCCGGTCATGAGGTCGCGGCCGCGCACCTCGGCCTGGTTCTCGTCGTCGGCCGGTTCGGCCGAGCCGATCGCGACCTTGACCTCTTCGGCAGTGCGCTCGCCGACAGCGATGCCGTGCTCGCGCCGAACGTAGCTCTGGATGGCGGCGTCGATGTCGAAGCTGCCGACCCGGACGGCCTCGAGCGCGACGATGCCACCGAGACTGATGACCGCCGTCTCGCTGGTGCCACCGCCGATGTCGATGACCATGTTGCCGACCGGTTCGTCGATGGGCAGGTCGGCACCGATGGCAGCGGCCATCGGCTGCTCGATGAGTTGTGCGTCGGCAGCACCGGCGCGACGGGCGGCGTCGGTGACGGCGCGACGCTCGACCTCGGTGATGGCGGACGGCACGCAGATGACGACCTTCGGCCGGGTGAACCGGCTGACACCGACCCGCTGCAGCAGCAGGCGGATCATGCGCTCGGTGATCTCGAAGTCGGTGATGGCCCCACCGCGCAGCGGCCGGACTGCGACGATGTAGCCAGGGGTGCGGCCGATCATCTGCCACGCCTCGCGACCGGTGGCGAGCACCTCGCCGGTCTGGCGGTTGAGCGCGATCACGGAGGGCTCGTTCAGGACGATGCCTTTGCCCTTCATGTACACCAGCGTGTTCGCGGTGCCGAGATCGATGGCGAGGTCACGTGCCATCAGTTGCGTCCTTCTTCGTGTCGGCGGGCCCGGTCGTGCACCTCGCGACGAGCCTCGGGGGAGAGTGCGTCGATGTGCCGCCGGAAGTTCTGCATGCCCTCATCCTGACGCGGCCGACGGCGCATTCCGATGATGACGAGGAGGACGACGAGAGCGACGACGACGATGATGATGATGGTGACGAGCACTCAGGTGCTCCCGACCGTGGGCACGGTCGACGGGTCGACCACGTCGTGTGCGCTCGTGCCCCAGCCGGAGACGGTGCCGTCGGCATCGCTCCACGTCTCGTGCTTCCAGATCGGAGCGCTCGCCTTCACGGCGTCGATCGCGTACCGAGCGGCCTCGAACGCCTCGGGCCGATGCGGTGAGCTGACCGCGACGACGACCGAGCTGTCGCACAGCTCGAGGCGGCCGGTGCGGTGGAGGACCGCGATGCGGCCGGTGTGGGGCCAACGCCGGCGCACCTCGTCGGCGATCTTCCCGAATGCCACGACCGCCTGCTCGTCGTACGCCTCGTAGACGAGGTGCTGCACCTGGGTGCGCATCACCCCGTCGTCGTCGACGGCATGGTCGCGGACCGTGCCGCTGAACAGCACCACGGCGCCGCACGTGGGCAGCACGCACCAGTCGTAGACGGCGGCGACGGGCAGCTCGGCATCGGTCAGCCCGAGCCAGGTGTCTTGCTCGTCGGGTGCACGCACACCGTGCAGGCTAGCCCGCGCATCCCCCGTCGCTCCGGGACGCGCGATGCCCCCTGGGCCGAAGCCGTCACTACGCTGCGCAGCCGTGGAGCGGAGCGGTCCGGACGACGCCTGGGATGAGCCCTGGGATGGCAACGACGACGACGTCGCGCCCGTCTACCCACCCGCCCCGCTACCCGCCCACGAACGTGTGTGGCGCCACCCGTCCGAGGTCGGTCAGGCGACGTGGCAGCACTCCGAGCCACCGATCGTCATCGGCCGCGGCCTGCTGGTCACCACCGGGGCGATCGGCTGCGTGCTCGGCATCGCCGTGCTGTTGCTGCTCGTGCCCATCGGCGGCGGTCTGGCACCCACGGCATCCCCGACGGTCACGTCGTCGTTCGCTGTCGACGGCACCGGCGTCGAGCCCGTCACCGAGCCCACCGGCACCACACCGCGCGCCGAGCTGCGCGGTGGCACCGGGCCCAGCACCACCGCGATGCGCGCCCAGTTGCCGGCCGAGCACGTACCGAGCACGGTGCTCGTCAGCGCCGACGCTGCGACGACGGGGGACCGACCCCAGCAGACGGCGATGGCCATCGCCGTCTCGATCGCGAACCAGCCGTTCATGATCACGACCGCGCACGCTGTCCTGTCCTCGAACGGCGTCAGCATCTTCGGCCCTGGCGATTGGGCGAGCGGCACGGTCGTGTCGATCGGCGCCGACCTCGCGTTCATCGAGCCGGGCCACACCATCGAGGTGGCGAGCTTCGCAGCCGTTGCCACGGCAGAGCCGGGTCAGGAGGTCATGGTGCTCGCCGACGAGCCCATCGCTGTCACCTTCGCACCCGACGGCGGCATCCCCGAACTCGAGGGGGCGACGGTGCTCGAGGGCACTCCGGTGGTCGACGCCGATGGAGCGCTGGTCGCCCTGTGCACCCTGATCGTCGACGGCGACGGGGCGTACGTCGATCTGGTGCCCATCATCATCCCGGACGACATGAAAACCCCCCGAACGACGCCGGCGACGACCGACGGCGGCGATCCGCTCACCTCGACGACGCCACCCTCGAGCACCACCACGACGCTGGTTGCCCCGAGCACCGCCGCATCCGCGGTCACGATGCCGGCGGCCATGCCGTGGGCCGGCCTGCGGTTCGACGGGGCACCGGTATCGGCACCGCTCACGGTGACGGGCGTGGCGCCGGCGAGCCCGGCTGCAGCGGCCGATATCGCTGCCGGCGACCGGATCACGGCGATCGACGACACACGGGTCGACACGGTCGACGGGCTGCTGGCGGAGATCAGGCGTCACATCCCCGGTGATGTGGTCTCGATCACGCTGGTGACGCGCTCGGCCGGCACCGGATCACCTGTCCCGGCGGCGGTCGAACGCACCGTCATCGTGACGCTCGGCGCCTTCGTGCCCACCGGATGACGGCCACCGCACCGAACAGCACTCCGAACACGGCCGCCACCATGCCCCCGAGCGCGAGCTCCTGCCGGCGCTTCGGCGTGACCATGGTCCACCACTTCGCCTCGGTGCCCTCGACATACGCCTGCTCGTTGCTGACGGTGGGCCGCCAGCCCTCGCGCTTCAACCGGTCGTTGGCCACCAGCCACGGCGAACGCGTGTAGCTGCGGAGCCCGGGCGGGATGGGCCCGCGCTGGAACCGCCAGCGCAACTGGTCGACGACCTCGGCCAATCGGTCGGGCAACTGCACCCTCGGTGCGGCACCCGAGAGCGCACGGACCTGCGCCGCCGGGATGAAGCCATCCGGGGCAACGTTGAAGACGCCGTCCAACTGCCGCTCGACGGCGATCGCCACCGCGCTCGCGAGGTCGTCGAGGTGCACGAACTGTGCAGGCGGGTCGTCGAGGGCGAAACGTTGGCCCATCCCGAATGCGAGCGCCCGGGCGATGCCGCTCGTGCCGTTCGCAGCCATCGCCACGGCGGGGCGCAGCACCGTGACCGTGCGGCCGGGCACCGCTCGCCGCCAGTCGTCTGCCATCTGTTCGACGGCGGCGAGCTGTCGGGCGTACACGAAGTCGTTGTCGGGGCGTAGCACGGCGTCCTCGGTGAGCGGCACCGGGTTGTTCGCCCACGCCCCGTACACCATGGCCGACGACACCACGACGAGATGCCGCGCCGCCGCGATCCGGTCGAAGATGACCGACGCGCCGACGGTCATGCTCTCGCGCCGACGTGCCCGCGTGTCCGGGTCGGACCCACCGGTGTACACGGCGATGTCGCAGGTGTCGACGGTGGCTGCATCGAGGCCGACGTCGAGCGCCAGCAGGCTGAGCACACGGGTGCCGAGCGCGCTGTCGGCGTCGCTCACCCACACTCCCGTCACCGGCGGCACGCTAGCCCGTCGTCCCGCCGTAGCATCGTCCGCATGGCTGGAGACGACGAGGCGTTGCCCCACCCGGGCGAGCCCGAGTTCAACCCGTTCGCGCAGCTCCCGCTGTTCGGTGATCTGGCCAAGGCGCTGTCCGGTCAGGGGCCACTCAACTGGGATGCGGCCAAGCAGTTCGCGGCTTTGTCGTCCACCGGCGGCGAACCCGAGGCCAACGTCGATCCCACGGTGCGGATGGCGTACGAGAACCTGGCCGGCATCGTCGAGATGCACGTCCGTGACCTCACCGGCATCGAGCACGCCGGCGCACGGCTCGAGCTCGTCACCAAGGGTGTGTGGGCCCAGCGCACCCTCGACGCCTACCGACCGCTGTTCACCGAGCTCGCCGCGGCGCTCGCACGGCCCGCCGCGCCTTCAGAGGACGACTCCCCCGACGACCCGATGCTCGCGATGATGGCGGGCCTCAGCCAGATGCTCGCCCCGTCGATGATGGGCATGTCACTCGGCTCGATGGTCGGCCGCCTGGCAACCCGTGCGTTCGGCCAGTACGACCTGCCGATCCCGCGCGAGGGCGCCGCCACGCTGCTCATCGTCCCGTCGTCGGTCGACCAGTTCGCCGACGACTGGAGCCTGCCCGTCGACGAGATGCGTCTGTGGGTGATGGCCCAGGAGCTCATCGGCCATGCCGTCTACTCGCACGACACGGTGCGCCGGGCGATCACGTCGCTGGTGCAGCGTCACGTGGGTGCCTTCCGCCCCGACCCGGCGAGCGTCAGCGAGAAGCTCGCCACCCTCGAGGTCGACCAGAGCGACCCGATGGCCGCCCTCCAGCAGGCGTTCTCCGACCCGGAGGTGTTGCTCGGCGCGGTGCGCTCGCACGAGCAGATCGCCCTCGCTCCGGTGCTCGACGCAGCGACGGCCGCTGTGCTCGGTTACGTCGACTACATGGTCGACGGTGTGGCCGCCCGGCTCATCGGTGGCGATGCGCTGCGCATCGCCGAGGCGGTGCGCCGCCGCCGTGTCGAAGCGACGTCCGAGGACGTGTTCATCGAACGGCTGCTCGGCCTGCAGGTCACGCCCGCCCTCGTGCAGCGGGGCAAGAACTTCGTCGGCGGCGTCGTCGACCGCGTCGGCGAGGCCGGGCTCATCCGGCTGTTCGGGCCCGGCGCGCTCCCCACCCCGGCCGAGATCGACGCACCCGGGCTGTGGCTGGCCCGCATCGACATCTGAGGCCGCCATGACGCCGCTCGAGACCGAGTACTCGCCGTCCAGTTGCGTTGCGAGCATCGACGACGAGCTCGCCGCCTACGCAGCGGCCAGCGCTGCCGCCACTGCAACCCTGCCCCACCGGACGATCGCCTACGGCCCCCACCCCGACGAGCGGGCGATCGTCTTCGACGGTCCGATCGGCGCACCGCTGCACGTGTTCATCCACGGCGGCTACTGGCAAGCGCTCGGCGCGGCCGACTGCCTGATGATGGCGCCGGCGCTCGTGGCGGCCGGCCTCCGGGTCGCCTCGATCGACTACACACTCGCACCGGCCGCGTCGATCGGCGAGATGATCGACCAGTGCTGCCGGGCGGTCGCCTCCCTGATCGACGAGCTCCACCCCACCGACACCTCGGTCTCGGGCAGCTCGGCCGGCGCGCACCTTGCCGCGCACGTCGCGCAACACGAGCCTCGCGTGGCGCGGGCCGTGCTGCTCAGCGGCGTGTACCGGTTGGCCCCGCTGGTGCGCACGTACATCAACGAACCGCTCGGGCTCACGGCGGCCACTGCGGCGCAGTGGTCGGTCGATCTCGAGCGGCGGCCCGCCGCCGAGGTGCTGGTGGTGCACGGCAGCAACGAGACCGAGGCGTTCAAGGCTCAGAGCGCCCTGTTGGCCGCTGCCTGGGCTGCACCGCTGGTGGAGGTGGTGGGACGGAACCACTTCGACCTGGTGTTCGACCTGCCGACGTTGGTGTCGGCGGCCGCAGCGGACGCCGCGTGGGGCCTCCCTTCCCCGGGCGGCGCCCCGACGAGCGCGGCGGGGGCGGCGGCGCGCCGGGTCCGCGTCGAGGCTGCGGCGCTCGGCGGGCCCGCAGCGCGCTGATCGGATGGGGAGGCCGACGGCCTGCCGCCAGGGCGCGCGTGCCGGTGACGTAGAAGGCCATGGCGCCCAGTCCCATCGCTGCCACCAGCACGAAACCGAACCGGCCCGGCATCTGGAAGAGCACGGGCACCACGCCGGCGCTGACCCACCCGAGCTGGAACCGAGTCTCGAACTGCGCGAAGGCCCGGCCCCGGTTCGCGTCCGGGGCGTCACGCTGCACGATCGATTCGAACGCGAGACGGGAGATCGCCGCCGAGAAGTTGACGGCGCCAGCCAACAGGACGGCGCCGACCGTGCCACCGAGGAGTGCGGACAGGGTGCCGACCACGGCGATGATGGCGAGCGCCCCCTGCAGCATCGTCTCCTCACGCAGCCGGTCACGGATGCGCGGCGCGAGCGCGTTGCCCGCCATGGTGAGCAGGCTCGCAAAGCCGAGCGCCAGACCGAACCACACCAGCCCTGCGTCCTGATGACGGAACCAGAAGTACAGGTGGAAGAACGTGAACCCGACGCTGGCTCGCACCATCAGCATGGCGGTCGATGCCAGCACCACCCGGTCGGCGTGGAGCTCGGCCAACTCGGTGCTGTCGGGGGCCTGGCTCGCCACCACGGTCTCGCGTGGGAGCCGCGTGGCCATCAGGAACGCCACCGCGAAGATGAGCGCCGAGTAGGTGAGGGTGGCACCCGCGCCGATCGTCTTCTGGAGGATGCCCGCGGGAATCACCGCCACGATGCCGACGAGGCCCGAGATGAGTCCCAGCTTCGAGTTTGCCTCGACGAGTTCCTCGTCTGTGCGCACCACGGTGGGCACCAGCGCGCTCTTCGAGATCGCGTACGTCTTCTGCGCCACCATGGCGCCGAAGGCGAGTGGGAAGAGCAGCAGGCTGTCGGCATTGGACGCCATCAGCAGCGACAGGACCACCCGGACGATCGTGATGATCTGCACCACCAGTCGTCGGCCACCCGCCATCCGGTCGATGGCCGGTCCGATGAGCGGTGCCACGAACAGGAACGGGACGAAGCTGATACCGAGGAACAGCAGCACCCTGCTACGCGCAGCATCGGCATCGAGGCTGAAGAGCACCGAGTCGGCGAGGGCAACCGCCATCGCGGCGTCACCGGCAGCGACAGCGGCGTGGGTGCGGGCGAGCCGGGTGAACCTCGACGAGTTGCCGGGGCGCCGACGCTGAGCACCAGCGGGTGATGGCGCTGGGCGGCTTCCGGTGCTCACATCGGCATCGTAGAGCGGGCGCCGCGACTGCGACGCCCGGTCTCAGCCGACCTTCGGCCGCTCGTACTTGTAGCCGAGGCCACGAATGGTGACGATGCGCAGCGGCTGGGCCGGATCAGTCTCGATCTTGCCGCGCAACCGCTTGATGTGCACGTCGAGGGTTTTCGTGTCACCCACGTAGTCGCTGCCCCAGACGCGGTCGATCAGGGTTTCGCGGGTGAGTACCCGCCCGGCGTTCGCGAGCAGCAGGTGCAGCAACTCGAACTCCTTCAACGGCAGCCCGAGGGGCTCGCCGCCGACGGTGACGATGTGCTCGTCGGGGTCGAGCGCGACATCGCCGACGACCAACGAACCGGGGCTGTGCTCGACCACCGCGACGCCATCGGCGCCCCGGCGTCGCAGCACGGCTCGCATGCGGGCCACCAGCTCGCGGATGCGATAGGGCTTGGTGACGTAGTCGTCGGCGCCGACCTCAAGGCCGACCACCGTGTCGATCTCGGCGCCCTTGGCCGTCACCATGATGATCGGCACCTGCGACTTCTTGCGGAGCTGGCGACACACGTCGATACCACTGATGCGCGGCAGCATCACGTCGAGCAACACGATGTCAGGGCGCACGGCGTCGAACCGCTCGAGCGCCTCGAAGCCGTCGCGGGCGACCTCGACCCGGAAGCCCTCCCGCTTCAGCCCGACCAGCAACGCCTCGACGAAACTCTCCTCGTCCTCGACCAGCAGGACCGTGGGTGTGTCGTTCACGAGATGGCCTCCGGCACCCTGAGCGTGAACGTACTGCCCTCGCCTTCGATTGACCGCACCTGGACATCTCCTTCATGGTTGTTGGCGACGTGGCGAACGATCGCAAGACCGAGGCCGGTGCCACCGGTTTCGCGACTGCGAGCTCGGTCGACGCGGTAGAAGCGCTCGAAGATCCGGTCGAGGTCCTTCGCTGGGATGCCGATCCCGCTGTCGGTGACGTGCATCGCTGCGACGCCCGGCTCGCGAGTAGCGCTGAGCCACACCTCCGAGCCTTCCTCACTGTACTTGACTGCGTTGTCGATGAGGTTGCTGAGCGCCGAGACGAGCTGGCGGCGATCGCCGAGCACGGCGAGGTCGACTGGCTCGTCGACGTCGATGCGGATGTTGCGTTGCTCGGCCCCGGCGAGCGACCGCACGGCCGCGTCGCTGAGGAGGGTGGCCACATCGACCCGGTCACGCACTGCCATGCCACCGAGCTCGATTCGCGACAGCTCGAGCAGGTCATCGATGACGGTGGCGGCACGATGCGCCTCGTCGACCATCTTGCCGGCCAGGCGGCGCATGATGGGGAGGTCGTCCTCATCGGCCAGCGCCTCGGCCAGCACGGCGAGCGCGCTCACGGGTGTCTTCAACTCGTGGCTGATGTTGGCCACGAAGTCAGTGCGCACCGCATCGAGGCGCGAGCGGTCGCTGACGTCCTCGACCGTCGCAAGGACGCCACCATCGGGCAGCGGCGAGGCCGATACCTGGAGCACGCGCTTCGGTGGGCCGAACAGCTCGACCGACGACTGCGCCGGCACGCCACCGAGGGCTTGGGTGACGAGCCGGCTGATCGCGCCCTGCAGGAGCACGTCGGCATGCCCGCGCGCCGGCGTGGCCGCGGCGTTACGGCTGATGACGGAGCCTTTCGGATCCACCAGGACGACGCCCAGCGGCAGGCTGTCGAGCGCCGCCTGTGCACGTCCGAGCTCGAGCTCGACCACTGCGAGCCGGCTGCGCGTTTCGTCGAGCGCGGACGCGTCGGCCCGCGCCGACTCGTTGACGCTCGATTCTCGCCGCCGACTCAACAATCCCATCCGCGCCGTCGTCAGGACAACTCGTCGGCGTCGTCGCCGCTGATGACAAAGCGTGGCAGTTCGCCGGTGGCGTCGAGGTGCTTGCGGTAGCGATCGGCACCCTTCTGCTCGGGCAGCCAGCCGGTGATGACGAAGCGCACGCGCTCGCCGATGTTCACCGCGTGGTCGCCGATCCGCTCGTAGAACCGGGCTACGACCGCGAGTTGCACGGCCACCTGCAGATCGATCCGGCCTGCGGCGTGGCTCTCGAAGATCGCCTGCACGAACTGCTTCTGCAGCCCGTCGAGATACGAATCCATGTCGTCGATCGCGGCGGCCTTGGCCGCATCGTTTTCGACGAAGCTCTCGATCGCAGCCTCGAACAACTGCTCGGCCTGCTCGCCCATCCGGGCGATGATGCCACGGAGCTTGGGGTCGAGCTCGTGGCCGTAGATGCGGCGCGCAGCCTTGCAAATGTTGCACAGCAGGTCGTTGCTGCGCTCGACCTCGGCCACCATCTTCAGCAGGGCGACCACCTGGCGGAGGTCGGACGCGACGGGTGACTGGAGCGCGAGGATGCGGTAACAGTGCTCCTCGAGGTCCATCGAGCGGCCATCGATCTCGTCGTCGGCACGAATGATGTAGTCGGCGCCCTCGAGGTCACTGTCGAGCAGCACGGCAGTCGTGCGCGGGATCGTCTCGGTGACCATGGCCGCCAGACGGACCAGTTCGTTCTTCGCTTCATCGAGGTCGGTGTGGAAGCCCCGGCGGAGCGCGTCCATCAGCCGAACCGCCCGGTGACGTACTGCTCGGTCCGCAGGTCGTCGGGCTGCGAGAACACCTTGGTCGTTGGCCCGAACTCGACGAGCACGCCCGTGCGGCGGTCGCTCTCGGTGTTCACCTCGGTGGTGAAGAATGCCGTGCGATCACTGACCCGCGCCGCCTGCTGCATGTTGTGCGTCACGATGACGATGGTGAACTGCTCCTTGATCTCCTGCATCAGGTCCTCGATGCGCGCGGTGGCGATCGGGTCGAGCGCCGAGCACGGCTCGTCCATCAAGATGACCTCGGGCTCGACGGCGATCGCACGGGCGATGCAGAGCCGCTGCTGCTGACCACCGGACAGGCTGAGG
>Ga0247832_1008527_pt1 | contig 10177 bp, 5 predicted proteins | sample LaCruzMarch2015__10_FD_192407 | JGI IMG/M metagenome (GOLD analysis project Ga0247832, IMG submission 192407) | Freshwater microbial communities from meromictic Lake La Cruz, Castile-La Mancha, Spain - LaCruzMarch2015_4m | ecosystem: Environmental > Aquatic > Freshwater > Lake | place: Spain...
GTAGCCAAAGCTGCTCGACGTCGACGATGGGGCAAGTAGCACACCACCATGACAACAGTGTGATAGGGCATTGATGATTCTCAACCTTGGTCTTGCCGTAGTCCGCCGCCAAAAAAAAGATCCCGGGAAGACTCTGGGACCCCTCTACCACAATCATACAGAAATGCAGTAGCTGAAGGCCAAAGTTTTTTGATTGTATGGGATATGATGCAGCCATTGCAACATCATGAACACCCTTGGTTGTACTAAGAAGGAGGCATGGTCGTTCTTTAGGCAGATGGGGTATGAGGCGGTTATTGCAAAGATTATGGCTGAGCATAACTACACGTACGGCAAAGTAGCAAAGACCATCTTTGGTCAGCGTGGATATGATGGAGCCATCACCAACATCTAACATCAAGAACGCTTTGGCTTTGGGCCAAGATAATCTTTGCCAAGATGGGCTATGAAGCCTAGTACGTAGTACGTTTGCAAGGTCATGACCGAGCGTGACATCTCCTACAAAGTAGCTAACAGTTTCATTGGGAAATCGCTTTGCAAAGCTAATTTGATTGCTATTATGGGGATCTTTGATTGTACCAAGGAGGAGGTGAGGAGGATTCATGGTAGAAGGTAGAAGAGCAAAGGCTGGATTGAGTGCGAGGCAACTTGTGATCAATGGTGTAAAGCAATCTGTGACCAGATTGAGAGACAATCAGGCAAGCACAAATGCTGCACGAAAGCTAGATGTGCTCCGTGGACTACCTTCTCTTCCAACAAAAAGAGGAAACGATCCAAAACCATTTCCAATACATAACACCCCTTTCTTTACATATCTCTGGGATATCATGTTAGCGCCCATTTCAGCAGCTGGTATGCACAGACATTGTTGCAACAGATGAGGATAGCATGTCTGTGCAATATCCTGGCGGTCGCGCTGCTATATTAGGAGTTATTCACCACCATCGCTTGGATACCTCATTTAATTTTACTCCAGAGATTTACTCCAGGATTGAGTCCCAGAAGGGCTCTTTTGCCTTGTGTTGTGCTTGTGTCTTGTGTGCGACTCATGATTCAAATCAATGAGGTTTTTGGAGTAAATTTTTTCCCATACAGTTCCACTAGGAACTCGTGCTCGTGGCTTCTTGACTTATGTAAAGAAAATCAACCTATGGATTTCACGGTATTAATAGACTCATCAAGACATGTGCTAACAGGCTTTATTGTCAGAATTTCCCTATTACGTCACCAATTGGTGACATATGGTACCCGTCAGTGGGCGATCTTGGAGTAAATCGGCCCAAAGTTATGTATTGGAGTGGAAATGGTTTCGGACTCGTATCGCTTTCATATGTGAAAGAGAAACACCTTGAATGATGCAATTGCAAGCATTCAGGGGTTGTCAATGATGAATATAAGATTGTAGGATCTGATAGGACACGTACTTAGCATACCTCACCACTCACCACAGAGCTTTCAAGACTGATGATGCATGCAATGAGGAGGAATTTCATCGTCAAGAGGCCAGAAATCGAGGATGAATGCATTGCTGTTCATCATCGAGTGGTGAATGAATAAAATAATGTTGCTGTAATATAACTAAGAGCAAACTTTTGACATGATCTCCAGGCTTAATTTCTGCTTAGAACGTTATGTATCCACTCTTAATATAACCTGTTGCCCCTGAAAGGCTCGCTAGAGAGCAACACCTAGCGGCTTACCGTGGAGGAGAAATTTAGTGGCAGACTTACTTAAATTGTAGTTTGCTTTTAGTACTATGAATTCTTGATATATGCAATCCCTCTTTGCTGACTAAAAATTTAAAAATGAAATAATACTGGTCTTTACAACCTCTCCTCCTCTTTATGATATGTACAGATTTGGAGACGATACCATCAATCATACTATCGAAATCACAAATATATCGCCAACCATATTCTGTTACCTGCTGAAATACATGTATGGACGTAAAGTCTCAGAGAATAAAATGAAGTCTCATGCCAAGGAGATCATCGACATGGCGGATAGATTTGGTGTCTGTGGTCTAAAACTTGAGGTAGAAGCCTGCCTTGTGAAAACAACAACCTTCACAGTGGAGAATGTTATGGATCACCTCCACTTTGCTGACATGAAGAATTGTGCGCTATTGAAAGAGGCTATTCTAGACAATAAGGTTGAGGTTATCACCAAGTCTTGGATAACCACCTCTGTGGTTGTCATTTGCACTTCGATGGACTAGTCCATTTCTTCCGTCACTTCATCTCTAGCGCTCTGTTTGCTGTACGTTGTGGGCAGCAGAATGGAGCTCGTCCTACCAGGATTGGCAAGAGAGTTCGGGGCATGGTTTTACTTGCATTTGATAAACCCCAATGATTTGTATTTGAGTATCATTGGCGTTGATCCAACAGTTACTCTACTGTAAAGTACAAACTCAACTCCTCCAACCATCGTCAGAGAGAAAAGAATCCCACCGAACAAAAGCCATCATCTTTGTTTACTGACCCAACCCACTTGTTTATCTCAGATAATACTTACAAGTAAACTTGAAGGGAGTTTCGCAGTGAATCTTTTTGTAGAAAACGTTGAACGGACGAAGAAGGTCTGGCCATGAGACAGACATTTATAGGCTTTCATGGGAACAATGATCGAAGCAAGTCATGCATTCATACATCAAGTCCATGTTGCTGCCATCGCGCGAGCAGCAGGACGACGGGGAAGGATCGACAAACGAAGTCGACGAATCCATCGAAGTGGAAGTGGACCTAATCGCGTCATGTGCACCTTACAACTCCTACGCTTCACATGGCGATATCGCTTCTGTTGTAGTTATTTGTAGTGAGTCGAGATCAGATAAGAACTTTGATGCAGACCCAACATTGGACGAGAGAGATGGTGTGTGCGTACACTCCGAATACGTCAAGGAAGAGTGCATTGAAGATTGCATTGCTGACGAGTGCATCCTCGAGGAGGTTCACAATTACGTTACAGAAGTAGTGGCAATGGAAGACAAGAGAGAGGTAGACGACGTAGTTGCATACATAAATGAAGCGTTGGACGTAAAGGAAGAGAAAGAATGCATCCCTGAGGAAGCCCAAGAGCAGGATATCATAGATGAGTCGTTGGAAATAAAGGAAGATATATGCTCAGTAGTGGAGGTTGTAAAGGACGATGAAGCAGTCACAGACATTACGAGTCTCGTTAAGGTAGATCAATTGGAGGATACCAAAGCGATGTTTACCACACCACCAAAACCTCGCTCCCGAGTGCGCGAGCTTATGACGGTGTGGCAAAAAAGCGTTGTTGATAAGGAGAAGGATAAGGAATGCACCGAAGCTGAAGGTGTAGATGATGACAATGCAGTCGCAGATATTAACGAAGAATACATCGTTGAATCAGTGCAGCAGGAGGATACCAACGTGCAGAGCGTTGTTCTAGAAAAGAAGGAGGAGAAGGAATGTTTTCAAGTTGAATGCATCTCTGGGGATGGTGAGTTAGGAAACAAAATGAAAGGCAAGCAATCCATGACAATTGATTGTATATCTCCCATGACAGTTGATTGTATAGCGCAGTTGGAAAATGATATGATCGAAATTATCGACGAGAAAAGAGCTGATAATTCATATCTCGCCGAGCAGCTAAAACTCTTCAAGGCCAAGATAGTGGGCCTAGAGGCAGAGAACCGATCTTTAGTACTGAGTAGCGAGGAGAATGCCCAAGTTGTCTCATTGCTGGGTGAAGAAATTGCAGAAAAGAATGTTATGATTGATAAGATGAGTTTAGATATTGTCCAATTGAGTTCAAAATGCGATGATATTTCATCAACGAATGCTGATCTCATCAAAGTGAGATCAGCTGAGAATACCGATCTCACTGAGCAACTTCGACAATCCAAGACTAAGAATGAAGGGCTTCACTCGGAGGTTCAAAACTTGGTCAAAGTTATATCCATGCTGGGCGAAGAGGTGGCAGAAAAGAATGCTATGATTGAAAAGATGAATGAAGATATAGTTCAAAGGAGTACAAAATCTGATAATATAATATCTACAGCTGAGAATGCTGATCTTGCAGAGCAACTTCGGCTCTTCAAGGCTAAAAATGATAGACTGGAAGGTGAAGTGCAAACCTTGGTCGCCAACAACAAGGAGAATGTCAAGCAGATATCCTTGCTTGAAGAGGAGTTGGTAGCTGCGAAGACAATGATGGCCGAACCAATCGCAGAAATATATGGCAAGAATGAATTATTTGAAGAGAGATCAGCGGAGGTTGCTGACCTCTCTGAGCGACTTAAAGTCTCTTGTGCCAAGAAAATCGAGTTAGAAGCAGATATTGCCAATCTCTCTGAGCGTTTGGAACTAGCCATGACAAAAATCAATTGGTTCGAGGAGTACGTCGAGTCCTCTTCTTCCAAGATTATCGAGCTGGAGGCGGAGAATCAGACTTTGCTAAATTATAAGGAGGATATCATCCAGGAGATAGCCGTGCTTGAAGATGATTTGACTGCCAAGATGATTGCAATTGACGAGATGAGTGCTGACATCCAAAAGAAGAATGCATTGCTGGATGAGAAGTCAGCGGAGATTACAGTGCTCTCAGAGCGGCTTCATGAATCTACGACCGATAAGTATGGCCTTGAGACAGAGATCAAATCCTTGGTCGCCAGTAATAAGGAGCACGTTGAAAACATCTCTACGCTCAACAACGATTTGGGCGCCAAGATGATTGTTATTGATGAGATGAGTGAGAAGTTCCAGTCCAAGATTGCATTACTCGAAGATAAGTCAGTGGAGATCGCTGACCTCATGGGACGATTTAAGCTATCCGAGGCCAAATGCGATGAGCATAAGGTAGAGATGGAACGCTTGGTCGCTATCAACGAAGAAAATAATGGGAAGATTTCCTTATTGGAAGATGAGAATGCTGATCTTACTGATCGGCTTCAGCGCTCTAAGGCCACAAATAAAGGTCTAGAGGCAGAGATTCAAGCATATGTCACCGTCAAGAAGGAGACAGATCAGCAGATAGCCGTGCTTGAAGATGATTTGGAGGCAAAGAAGACTGTGATTGACGAGATGAGTGCTGCCATCAATCAGAAGAATGCATTGCTCGAAGAGAAGGTTGTCGAGATTGCTGATATCTCTTACCGCCTTCAAATATCCATGGCTGAAAAGTATGGTCTCAAGACAGAGGTCGAATCCTTGGTCGCAAGCAATAATGAGCACGCAGAGAACATCTCTACGCTCAACGAGGATTTGGCCACCAAGACGATTGTTATTGATAAGATGAGTGAGAAAATTCGGTTCAAGATTGCTGTGTTAGAGGAAAAGTCAGTGGAGATCGCTGACCTTTCAAGACGGATTAACGTTTCCAAGGCGGAAAATGATGAGCGTCAGACAGAGATTGATATGAAGTCAGCATATATCAACGATATCACAGCGCATCTCCATCAAGCTATGGCCAAGAGTGGCGAGCTGACGGCGACGGTTGAATCGTTGATTGCTAGCAACGAAGAAAATGTCCAGAAGATGTCGATCAATGAATATGATTTGGCCAAAAGTAAGAGTGAAATCATAGAAATGAGTGCGGATATCCATCACAAGAATGAGTTGTTGGAAGAGAAAGCACTTGAGAACGAGTCCATGCTGAAAAAATTGCAGGAATCCAAGACAGAGATCGATGGATTGAAGTCAGTGGTCGAGACATTAATCGCTAGTAATAAAGAGATGTCGACGATTGCACATGTAAATTGTTCAAAGGATCTTGATAATATTGAATTCACACTCGAGAACATGATTGAACAAAATAAGACACTGCAGATTCAGGTCAAGGAACTCAGCTCTATCAACAGTGCAACAAAAGAAAAGAATGATGAATTAATTAAAGAGGTACAGCGATTGGAAACTCTACTCGCCGATGAGAGGTCTGTCCACGATACTACGAAGACGACGTTGGATTTAGCCGTCAGTAAAGTAGAAGATTGTGCTGTGAATGGCACGGCTCAAACAACCGCCAAAGCAGAAATGTTGGGGGCGAGTATTGTAGATCTTGAGAATTCTCACACTGATGACGAAGCCAAGGAGGACGCTCAAAACAAGCATGTATTATTGCAGGGGACAAATGAGCTCTTCAACGACAAGGTTATTGGCCTTGAGGCACTGGTAGAGAGCCAGCACGATCTCATGGAGCAGTTCCACTGCTCCAAAAAAGAGAAGGATGAGCTTAAGTCGGCAATGCTAGATTTAGTCGCAAGTAACGAGGAGAACGCCCAAGTTGTCTCGATGCTGGGCGAAGATGTGGCAGAAAAGAACTTTATGATTGAAAAGATGAACCAGGATATCGTTCAATTAAGTACGAAATGTGCTGATCTCACCAAGCAACTTCAACGCTACACAGCCAAGAATGAAGAACTTGACTCGGAGGTTCAAAGCTTGGTCGCCAATAACAAGGCTGCACAGCTCTTCAAGGCTAAAAATGATAGACTGGAAGGTGAAGTGCAAACCTTGGTCGCCAACAATAAGGAGAATGTCAAACAGATATCATTGCTTGAAGAGGAGTTAGTGGCTGCGAAGACAGTGATGGCCGAGTCGATCGCGGAAATCAATGGCAAGAATGAATTATTGGAAGAGAGAACAGCGGAGATCTTCGAGCTTACTGAGCAACTTGCAGTCTCTTCTGCCAAGACAATCGAGCTAGAGGCGGAGATTGCCAATCTCTCTGAGCGTTTGGAACTAGCCATGACAAAAATCGATTGGTTCGAGGAGTATGTCGAGTCCTTGGTAGCCAACAGTAAGGAGAATGCGCAGCAGATCTATGAGCTTGAAAATCAAGTGACAACAAAGAATATTACTATAGACCAAATGATTGCAGCTGTAGACAACTTAAGATCTACGTACAATGAGATTGCGGCTGAGTACAACGAACTTGATGAAAAGTTTACACTCGTTGAGGCTGAAAGAGATGGTCTTAAGCAGTTCATTCATGATCTTGAGATGATAAAAAGCAATTATGCAAGCAAGATTATGACTTTACAGCGACGGTTCAAGGAACTCATTGATGCAAACGGCAGACTCAAAGAAGCCAAGAAATCCATGAAGAGACAGAACACCGAGCTACTGGCCTCTATGGAGGGAATGAATAAGATACTGGAAAGTGAAAAGGCTTTGACTGCTGCGATCATCTCAACAATGCAAAATGAAACAAATATTCTCACGGATCGACTTCAGCTCGTAAAGACTGAGAGGGATGGTTTCGAGGAGGCGCTTCAAACCTTGACGGCAAGCAACATGGAGAGTCTCCAGCAGATTACCTTGATCGAAGATGATTTGACAGCAAAGAAGACAATGATTGACGAGATTTCAGCATCGTTGGAAGCAAAATCAGCAGAGAACACTGAGCTCGCGAAGCAACTTCAGCTCTTTACTGCCAAGAACGATTTGTTCAAGACGGAAGTTCGATCTTTGGTTGCTCGTTTTAAGGAGGATTTGGCAACGAAAACAATTATGATTGATAAGTTGACCATATCGCTCGAGGAGAAATCAACGGAGAACACGGAGCTTGCAGAAGAATTAAAGCAGATTAAAGTCAAGACTGATGTATTCAAGGCAGATGTTCGAACGTTAGTCTCTCTTACAAAAGAGAATGTCGTGCAGATGAGTGCACTGGAAGATGAACTGATGGTCAAGAAGAGCATGATTGGAGAGATTAGTCAGGAGGTGACAAACTTGAACATAATGTGTGAGAACATGACGGCCGAGAACACGTCGCTAAATGAACAAGTTGAACTCTTTAAAGCTGAATGTTTGGGATTTAAGGCCAGAATTGAAGACCTCGAATCGAATATCAAGTATTATGTCAAAGAAGTGCAGAACCTTGCGCTCTCTCTTGAGCTCGCGGTCAATAAAGTCAGCACTACTGACGATGAGTTGAGCCAAGTTACTTATGCCCTTTACATTGAGAGGCCTAATGACAACATGCAATTACACGAGATGAAAAAAGGCCTGGAGCATTCGGTAAGGAAGTGTGAGGCCAAGATTACAGAGCAGAAAGGAACGATTGATGATTTGTCGAAATCTCTCGACAACGCCAGGGTAGAAATTCGGAACAAGAACGCAGTATTGGAAGAAAAGACTGTTCAGATAAAAGAATATTTAGATGTCGTGGAGCAGGTTCATTTGTCGGATTGTGGAGTGGGTAATTTTTGGACTTCGGCAGAGTAGACTTGTATTGTTGCTTTATTGTTTGTTTGTAGAATAAGACAGGGAATAATAAGATCGGCTAATATGTATGATGGTAGGATGTATGTAGAAATTCTAGAATAGGCAGGGGCACGCAGGCCAGGGAGATAGCATTTTTTGTCTTTCTCGCTAACAGATAGAAACCGAAGAGTTTGATGCCGTTGAAAGTCACTCGTAGAAATGAATCGCCTACAACATGAATGAGCACGATATCCAGGACTTCTTTGCTTTTCATCCGGTTTCATTCTGAGATATATTGCAGGCGTAACAAATTAATCGTTCAATTGCTATCCAATCATCCAAGGGCACGACAACAGAACTTTTATCATTGCATTGTTGCCTTTCTTTCGCCCGTCGCGTCCCACTGTACCCGAATTCATCATATGCCATGCCCCGATTCTCCTTCTTTGATGTAGGGAGGACGAGCTCCGCTCTACCGTCCAACACCACCACTACCACCACTTACGAAGTCGACAAATTCATCGAGGTGAAGGTGGATGTGGACCCGGTCAAGTGTGATATAGATGATCGAGACGATGTCTGCGTACTCTCTGAACGAGATGCGATGGTGGATGAGCGAGATGATATATGTGTGCTCTCTGATATCGAACAACTCGCAGAACAGCTTCGGATCGCCATGACTACGATTGCTGGTTTCGAGACGGAGAGCGAGGAAAACTCCCAAGTTATTTCAATGCTGGGAAGAGAAATAGCGGAAAAGAACGGCATGATTGAACAGTTGAGTGAAGATGACAATGATAAAAACATATCACTGGCGGCGAAATCAGCAGAGATTGCTGATCTCTCACATCAACTTCATTTGAAAACAGCCCAAGTCGATACAAAAAATGCAGATATTACTAGTCTCTCTGAGCAGCTTAAAATCTCACAGGACGAAAATGGTTGGCTCAAGACAAAGATCAAAGCGTTAGTCGCAAGCAACAAGGATAGTGTCGAGCAGATGACCAAGCTGGAAGATGATGTTGAAAGCTATAAGAATATGATAAACAAGGAGAAGGTGGAAATCCACGGATTGCAAGAATCGCTAGAAGTGAAAATAGCGGAAAGTACTGAGCTGAAAGAGCAACTGGAACTCATCCAGGCCAACAATCAAGATCTTGTGAATGCAGTCGAAGCCTTGATTGCCAGCACCAAGGATAACGCCCAGCAGCTGTCTGTACTAGAAGCTGATTTGGAAGCCAAAACAAAAACTATTGACAATATGAGCGAGGGTATCCAACATAAGAACAGATTATTGGATGAGAAAGCAGCAGAGAATGGCGATCTTACAGAAAAACTTCAAGAATCCATCGCTGAGCGTTGTGGGCTCAAGATAGAGGTCGAGGCCTTGGTCGTTAGCAACGAGAATCTCGAGAAGATCAATATGGCGAGTGAGAAGAAGAATGCTGAGTTGTTGGATACTGTAGAATCTATAAGCAAAAAAGACAACGCCAAGGCAGCTATTATTGATGGGATGAGAACAGAAATCCAACAGAAAATTGCGTCGATAGAAGAGAGAACGTACGAGAATATTGGACTGACGGAGCAACTTCAATCAAAGACAGCCGAGAATGCTCATCTCGTGGCGGAGGTACAATGCCTGCTTGATACCAACAAGGAGATCAACCAACAAATGTCTGCAATGGAAGAGAATTTGATTGCCAACAAGATTAAGTTTGATGCCATGAGTGCTGAGATCGCATTGTTGGAAGAGAAACCAGGTGAGATTGCTGTCCTCACACATCGGCTTGAACTATTCACGAACGAGAGCGAAGTACTAAAGAGAAAGATCGATGAGAAGATTGTTAAGATTACTGACCTCACTGAGAAACTTCAGCTGGTTGAGGTCATGAAAGATGGGCTAAAACAGGATGTCAAATCATTGGTCGCCGCAAACGAGGATGCCAGCAAGCAGATATCCTTACTTGAAAAGGATTCTGAGGCTAAGCAGATTGCGATCGACGAGA
>Ga0247832_1008541_pt1 | contig 10165 bp, 6 predicted proteins | sample LaCruzMarch2015__10_FD_192407 | JGI IMG/M metagenome (GOLD analysis project Ga0247832, IMG submission 192407) | Freshwater microbial communities from meromictic Lake La Cruz, Castile-La Mancha, Spain - LaCruzMarch2015_4m | ecosystem: Environmental > Aquatic > Freshwater > Lake | place: Spain...
GTGGTCGCAATGTTGACATCATCCCAGCTGACCCGACGACGCCGCGCTTGGCGATCGATCGCGTCTGACCAGGATTCGACCTGAACACTGAACCGCGCAGGTCCCCTGATCTGCGCGGTTTTCATTGGATAACGAAACCAAATACACCATGAATGTCTTCGTCGATACAGCCGTCATTAATGTCCGATCCGGCAAGGGCGGCGATGGTGCCTCGCATCTTCGCCGTGAGAAGGATCGCCCCAAGGGTGGCCCGGACGGCGGCAACGGTGGTCGCGGCGGCGATGTAGTGGTGGTGGCGGATCCGCATCTCGACACGCTGATTGAATTCTCGTTCCGCTCGCACTTCTTTGCGATCGATGGCGGCAAGGGCATGCAGAAGAGTTGCCATGGCGCGGACGGCGCGGGCATTGAGATTCGGCTGCCAGTTGGCTCTGTGGTGACTGATGCGGATACTGGGGAATTCCTGGTGGATTTGATTATCCCGGGGCAAACGGCGGTGGTAGCGCCCGGCGGTGTCGGCGGACTTGGCAACGAGCATTTCAAGGGTGCCTTGAAGCAGACTCCGCTGGAGTGCACCCCCGGCGAGTTGGCTGTTGAGCGACGCCTCCTGATTGAACTGAAATTGATTGCCGATGTGGGGCTCGTTGGGCTTCCCAATGCCGGCAAGAGCACGCTCTTGAGCGCCATTAGCCGAGCCAATGCCAAGGTGGGCGCCTATCCGTTCACCACGCTCAGCCCGCAACTGGGGATCGCTGAACTTGATCCGGATCGACGAATGGTCTTTGCAGATCTTCCGGGTCTCATTGAAGGCGCGGCGCAGGGCGCTGGTCTTGGCCATGACTTCTTGAAGCACGTGGAGCGCACCCGCGCCATCGTGCACTTAGTGGATCTTGCGCCGCTTGATGGCAGCGATCCCGCGGCCAATTGGCACATGATCCGCAAAGAGCTTCTGGAATTCTCAGCCGAACTGGCGGAGAAGCCAGAGTTGGTGGTCTTGAACAAGGTTGACCTTGTTGAGCCAGAGGAGCGCGAAGAACGCATCGAGCGGTTTGCCGGCGCGATCGGCATGCGCAAGGGCGAGCGACCAATTGCTATCTCCGGTGCCACGGGCGAGGGCGTTCGCGCCATGCTTGAGGGCGCGTGGAAACTCGCGGGTAAGACGTCTGAACCGATCGGCGGTACTGACGCAACTACGCGCCGACCTGGAACTGGAAGTTGGGGGCACACGCCCGGCACGGGTTCTTAGCGGCAGAGTTGCAGGTACCGCTCAAAGACGCCCACCATCTGATCATGCCAGTTGTCGCTGAGCGCAAGCCCGGCGAGTTCGGCAACGAGGTCGTTGCGATCGCTGAGGCGAATGACTCGACCGCCGCCCATGCGCGCGATTTCAGTGAAGTGCTTTACTTCTTCAGTCTTAGTGATGGAGCGGGCGCTGATCACGTAGGTAGTGATTCCGTGGGCACGCGCGGCTTGTGACATGTCCACGGTACGGCTTCCCCAACCGGGGTGAGGTGGAGCGTCGCCGATCAGCACCATGATATTTTGCGATTGCGATCGCCACAAGAACTTTCCGTACGCCATGCGCATGGCTTCATAGACCATCTCAGGCTCGTCGCCGCCGCCGTCGGCAGAGAGCTTCCAAATGCGGGTACGTGCTTCGGCGGGATCAGCCGTGAAGTCCCAACCCATGAGTTGGAACTCGTCTTGTTGATCGCGGAAACCGACAATGGCTACTCGCATGCCGCCGGTGACGGCATTGACAAAGCGCATCAGGTCATCGATTCCTGCCTGTGCCGAGGCGATTTCGGCGGACATGCTGGCGGTGCAATCAATGGCCACGGCAAGGTCAATGGGCTTCTTGAAGAGTTCATCAAGGGCGGCTGTGAAGCGAACGAATCCCGCGTCGTCCAGTTGTGCGATGGCATTCTGTACCACGGCCACTTTGGGGCCGATGAGCGCTGCCGCATCAATGCGCATGCTGTTGCGGTTGCGGTCAAGCCAGGAGCGCCACTTCCAGCCGACGCGGGTATCGCGCGCGCCGGTGATGGCGGCGATCCGTGGACTGAGGGCGCCACCGTCATCGCGGTCGAGGCGTGCGATGACGGAGGCAAGCGTGTCTTTCCCGAACTCCGTGAGTTTGCGTTCGCTGCGGCCTTGCGCTTCCAGTGCGCCAATCAGTTCCACCGCCAGCAATCGATCGGTGCCTTCGCTGGCTTTCGCCAGGATGCGTGCGCCGCGGTCGACGCGATCGGCGGGTACTTCCCAACCGCATCGCAACATGGTGCGAATGACCCGCGGGTCCTCTTCGCTTTCGGCCAGGCGCGGAAGCGGGGGCGCGCCGACGCGTGCCATGGCAAGGATGGCGCTGCTACGAACGCGCGGATCGGAATCAAGTGCCAGTGCGTTGAGCCTCTCGCGTACGCCGGATTCTTCGGCCCGCTCGAGGCGCATGGTGGCCATCAGGCGGCGAATCCATGTGGGGTGCGCCGCAAGTGATTTGAGTGCTAATTCGCTGGCGGCGCGTGCGGATGGCGGCTCTGCAGGCTGTTGTTGTGGCGGTGCCGATTGTGTTGGATCAAGCGGCTTTGACGTCTGTGTCGGCGCGACCGCCGCCATGAAGCACGCGGCGACAAGGGTGATCACCGCGCCGTTCATCAGTTAGTCGCCGTGCAATTGCCGCAGGCGCGGCGAGGTGCGAAGCATCAACTGAACGCGTTCGAACTCTTCAAGCCAGTCTTGCAGCGTGGCGGTGGCTTCATCAGTGGCCACGGTCGCCCATGGTAGTGGGCACGATGCACCAAGTTGCCGCGCCGCGATTGATCGGTAGCGAGCCAGGGTGCGATCGCCCAGTATGGAGCAGAAGTGGAAGTCCTCCGAGCACCACACCACGGTGGGTACGCGAGTTCCGCCACAGATGCGCAGTTGATCAGCAAGGTCAGCGTGGTCAGCCTGTTCTAAGAATCGAACATCGGCGACCGGGCACGCGGCGGCAATGGCACCGATCATGGGGCATTGCACGGCGCAATCGCCGCACCACGCACCGGTGAGCACTAGGACATTCATACGGCGCGTGAAACTTGCAAGATGCACGCCCTGTTCAGCGGTGAGCCGGGCGGCGGCGATGTGCGCGTTCCAACCAGCCGTGCGGTCGGCGTGCGCGGTGAGATAGTTCTGCCAAGTTAATCCAGCGCTGTGTTCGGATTTCCAGGTGCTGCTGTCAAGCATCGGTAGTAGTCACTTTCAATTGGCGAAGCATGTCAAATGCTTGGAGCGGGGTGAGGGTGTTCAAATCAAGCAGTCGGAGTTTCTCGATTGCGGGATGGGGCGGCGCACTTTCCGCGTGGCTTGCAAAGAGCGGCATGGCATCCACTGGTTGTGCGCCGGTTGCGGCGGCTGAACTGGTGCCACGCCCACGCGTTCCGCGCGTTGACTTGGGCGAACTGTTCACTTCAAGGGTACTGAGCACATCCTTTGCGCGCGCTACTACTGACTTTGGAATGCCAGCAATCTGCGCAACATGAATTCCGTAACTGCGATCGGTGGAGCCAGGCAGAATGCGATGTAAGAACACCACGTCGCCCTTCCATTCGCGTACGGAAACGTGCAGGTTGCGAACGCCCGCGATGCGGGTGGAGAGGTCAGTGAGTTCGTGGTAGTGCGTTGCAAAGAGTGTTCGCGCACCGGCGGCGGCTAAGTGTTCAGTGATCGCCCACGCCAGGCTGAGTCCATCAAGGGTGCTGGTTCCGCGGCCGATTTCATCCAACACCACCAGTGAGCGCGGCGTTGCATGATTGAGAATGCGCGCCGTTTCAGTCATTTCCACCATAAAGGTGGATTGGCCGGAGTGCAGTTCATCGCTGGCGCCGATGCGGGTAAAGATGCGATCGGTGATTCCAACAACCGCGCGCTCCGCTGGAACAAAACTCCCCATATGTGCAAGGAGGACAATCAGTGCGGTCTGGCGAATGTAGGTGCTCTTACCAGCCATGTTTGGTCCGGTGATGAGTGCAAGTGTTGCTGGCTGGAGCGCGGTGCCAAGTTCAGTGTCATTGGGAACGAATCGGTCGCGCAGCAATTCATCAAGAACGGGGTGGCGGCCACCAGTGATTTCAAGGACGGATTCTTCCACAATTTCTGGGCGAACCCAGCGATGTCGCGCGGCAACTTCTGCGAGGCTGGCAACTGCATCAAGGCTTGCAACGGCGTCAGCAAAGCGGACGAGTTCCGGGAGGCGTTCGGCTGCTTCGGTGCAGAGCGCATCAAAGAGGGCGCGTTCGCGTGCAACGGCGCGCGACTCGGCGGAGAGAACTTTGTCTTCAAACGTCTTTAACTCCGGCGTGATGTAGCGCTCAGCGTTGCGCAGCGTCTGGCGGCGCGTGAACTCAGCGGGCGCCTTTAGGGAGTGGGCATGCGTGATTTCAATGTAGTAGCCAAACACACGGTTGTAGCCAATTTTCAGGCTTGGAATGCCGTGTCGTTCGCCAAGTTCTGCTTGATAGCGCGCCATCCATGCGGTGGCGTCGCGCTGCAATGATCGGCATTCGTCGATCTCTGCATCGGCACCGTCTTTGAATAAACCACCGTCGCGCATGTGCGCGGGTGGTTGTTCGTTGCATGCAGCGCTGATGCGGGTGGTGAGCGTTGCAACTTTCGCTGCAGCTTCCTCAAGCGCGGTGCGTGCGCCGGAGAAGGCGGGTGCATCGCCGAGCGACTGCGCGATGCGACCAGCGAGCGTCATCGATTTGCCAAGCGCAACCAGATCGCGTGGCGTGGCACGCCCCATCGACATGCGACTTGCGATGCGCGCAACATCCTGCACGCCGTCGCATGAAGCGCGCAATTCTTCGCGCATGCGTTCGTCGGCAACGAGCGTGGCGATGGCGTCTTGGCGCGCACGGATCGCGGCGCGGTCACGCAACGGCGCGCAGGTCCATTCACGCAGAAGGCGTCTGCCCATGGGCGTGCGCGCGCGTTGCAAGACGCTGAGGAGCGTGCCTTCGGTTCCGCCGGAGCGGAGTGTTCGTTCAACTTCTAAGCTGCGAAGTGTGGTTCCATCAAGCACCACGTGTGCGGCGCGGCCGGCGCGGCGTGGTGGGCGCAGGTGCGCCAGCGGACGGACGGACTTCCCACCACTCGCGGCGGGATCGGTGCCGAGGCCGCGTTGCGTATCGATCAGGTGGCGAAGCAGGGCGCCGGCGGCGGTTGCTGAGGGCGCGTCGTCGCTCAGGTCAAAGCTCTCCAGCGTGCGCACGCCGAAGTGTTCTTTGAGAAGCGCCACGGCGTCGGCGGGGCGGAACATCCAGCCGGGAACTTCAAGTGCCGGGCAGCCAAGGGCGCGCGCGGCAAGAGCGGCGGGGCGATCGGCGTCTTCGTGGTCGCCTTCTGGAAGCAGTAGTTCGCTGGGACCGATGCGTGCGAGCACATCTTCAAGGAGCGCGGCGTCGCACTCTTCGACTGTGAATTCACCGGTGGAGAGTTCGACCGCGGCCACAGCCGCGCGGAGGTCGTTTCCTGTGCCGGTGATCCACGCGGCGGCAATTCGATTTGCGCGGGAATCATCAAGCAGGGTTTCGTCAACCAATGTTCCCGGTGATAGGACTCGGGTGACTCCGCGCTCCACTACGCCCTTTGCTTCGGCCGGGTCTTGCAGCTGCTCGCACACAGCAATGCGGTAGCCCTGCTCAACCAGTCGGCGCAGGTAGCCCTCAACGGCGTGGAACGGAACGCCGGCCATCGGTTGGCCGCTGGTGCGTTCGGTCAGAGTGATGCCAAGCGCGCGGTGTGCGGTGACGGCGTCTTCATCAAAGAGTTCGTAGAAGTCGCCCATCCGGAAGAGCAGCAGGCACCCCGGGTGCTGACTCTTGATGCGGTCATACTGGCGCATGGCCGGGGTATCCCGGTTGTAGGCGCGGGGTGCGATTTCAGCGGTTGGTTCGCCAGCGGACATCAGGTGCGATGCTACGGGAGGGGGCGGATTTGGTCGATCTTGGGCAAAAACAACGCAACCCGCTCGTTGGCGGGTTGCGAGGTCGGGTACCGGGCACCCAGTTCAAGTGGAGTGGATGAGGATCGAACTCACAACCTCCTCGATGCGACCGAGGCGCTCTTCCAATTGAGCTACCACCCCAGCGGTCGGACGAAGCAGTCTATCCGGCTCAATAGGGCGCCGCAAGGCGTTACGGGGTTTCGGCGCTGCCGCAATGAGTGAACAGATCTTTGATTGTGCTGCTTGAATGCCGCAATTTTGAGCCGGAGCTGCAGTATCGTGTAGCGCCCGACCCCGGTGCGAAGGACTACTTCGCCCGGCATTCCCGGCCGAACCATGGGTCCCGAAACCGCCCTCATCGTCTTCTGCGTTTGCATTGTGGTGGCCTCCCTTGCGGGCGGCATGGTGCCGGTGGTGCTGCGCCTCACGCATCGACGATTGCAGTTTGGATTGAGCTTTGTTTCTGGCGTCATGCTTGGAGTAGCGCTCTTTCACATGGTGCCGCACGCGCTGATAGCGCGCATGGAATCGGCGCCTGCTGGTGGCGACTCACACGGGCTGTTCGATCCGTTGATGGTGGCGTTGGCGCTTGGGTTCCTGACGATGTTCTTCTTGGAGCGATTCGCGCATTTCCATCAGCATGAATTGCCGGAGCCAGCGTGCGATGATCCGATGCACGGGCATGAGGGTCACCATCACGCTGCGCATGATCACTCCGGGCACAGTCATGGCGGTACTGCTGCTGCACACGCACCGGTTGGACGGCTGACCTGGACCGGCGCTGCGGTCGGCATGGGATTGCACTCGCTGCTGGAGGGCGTTGCGCTGGCCGCCAGCGTGGCCGCTGTCCGTGAAGTGGAGCCAGGCGTGGCGCCGGCCCTTGCGGGGCTTGGCACGTTCCTCGTGATCTTGCTGCATAAGCCGTTTGACGCCATGACCGTTGCCACGCTGTTCCACGCGGGTGGCGGTAGCCGCGGCAAAGTGCTGTTGGTGAACTTCCTGTTTGCCGGCTTGGTGCCGATTGGTGTGGTGCTCTTTATGTTGGGCGCCGCCGCGGCTGGCGGGACGGCTACGGCCGTTCCGTATGCGTTGGCATTCTCAGCGGGCACGTTCCTTTGCATTGCTGCTGCGGACCTGTTGCCGGAAGTGCAGTTTCATCGCCATGACCGTGTGGGCTTGTCCATCGCGCTGGTGCTTGGATTGGTGTTGGCACTCGCTGTCGGCCGCATGGAAGCGCTTGCGCACGCTGGGCATGAAGGGCACGAGGGGCAGCACATGGATCACGCAGATCATGCGGATCATGCCGGTCACGATCACTGATCTACACTTCTCATTTCTACGGAATTGATATGAAAGCAGAACGAGTCCTCGCTGAACTGAATCGCCTGCGGCAAGACCTTGACAAGAATCCCAAGGATTCCGAATGGTTCACGCTGCATCATGCATTTTGCTTCATCTCTTACAAGATGGGCGACTTTCAGAAGTACCTCGACGAGAACATCAAGCCTGGCGATGAGCCCGAATTTGACTGAATGCTGAACCATGCCTGACTACAAGAGCACGCTCAATCTCCCCAAGACCGACTTCGCCATGAAGGCGAACCTCTCGCAAGCCGAACCGTTGACGGTGAAGCGCTGGCAAGAAGAGGCGCTGTATGACACGGTGCAAGCGGCGCGCGCGAATGCGCCGCTCTATTCATTCCATGACGGCCCTCCGTACGCGAATGGATCGATCCACTTGGGTCATTTGCTCAACAAGGTCTTGAAGGACATTGTGGTGCGCTCGCGGTTGATGGATGGGATGCGCGTTCCGTACGTGCCGGGTTGGGATTGCCACGGATTGCCTATTGAGCACAAAGTAGTCACGGATATGAACGAGAAGGGCAAGCTCCAGAAGGTCATGGAGTTGCCGGACGATCAGCGTCGCATGATCATTCGTCGTGAGTGCCAGACCTATGCAGACAAGTTTGTGAAACTGCAGGCCGGGCAGATGCAGCGCCTCTTGACGCTTGCTGATTACGCCAACCCGTACCTCACCATGAAGCCTGCCTTTGAGGGTGCAGTCATTGAAGACTTTGCAGACTTGGTGGAGCAAGGCTTGGTGTATCGCGCGTTGAAGCCAGTGCACTGGTCGATCGCCAACCGCACGGCGCTTGCTGAAGCCGAACTGGAATACGAAGATCGCCAAGATCTTTCGGTGTACGTGGACTTTGAAGCGGCGGACCGCGAAGCAGTGGAGCGGGTGTTTGGCTGCGAACTTGATTGCACCCCCAGCTTCACCATTTGGACCACCACGCCCTGGACGCTGCCAGCCAATTTGGCAATCGCTGTCCACGCTGACTATCGATACGCGGTGGTTGAAGTGGACGGCAATCTGGCGATCATGGCCAGCGACTTGGTGGCCAAAGTCACCAAGCTTGCGGGCAGTGACAAGGTTCGAATTGTGGCGGAAACGGACGGAGCCAAGTTGGTTGGCTTGAAGTACCGGCATCCGTTTTGTGACCGTGAATCATCAGTGGTTGCAGCTGACTACGTGACGCTTGAGGATGGCACGGGTCTGGTTCACACAGCGCCGGGACACGGTGCAGAGGACTATCGCACCGGACTCAAGGAAGGCCTGGAAACGTACTGCCCAGTGCGCGATGACGGCACCTATGACGACACGGTGCCAGCGTGGCTTCGCGGCAAGAGCGTGTGGGATGCCAACACGGAAATCACGGAGCACCTGCGACAGAGCGGGCATCTGTATCACGATCATGTCTTCACGCACTCCTATCCGCACGACTGGCGTTCCAAGACGCCGGTGATCTTCCGAGCCACGGAGCAGTGGTTCATTGGTGTCGATCGTGCGACGAAGCGCGATGGCATTTCCTTGCGAGCCTTGGCGCTTGATGCCACGGGCAAGGGCGCCGCTGAGGGCGGCATTGACTTTGTTCCAAGTTGGGGCCGCAATCGCATGCGCGGCATGCTTGAGAGTCGCCCCGATTGGTGCATCAGTCGACAGCGTGCGTGGGGTCTGCCGATCCCGGCATTCCGCACGGAAGCAGGGGAAATCCTGCTTACTTCGGGCACCGTTCGTGCCATTGCCAAGCGCTTCCGCGAGAAGGGCAGTGACGCGTGGTTTACGGATGGCCCGGCAGAATTGCTGGCGCATTGGAATGCTGCCGCTGACCCGGATGCGCCCAAGGGCGTTGACATTTCCAAGTTGGTCAAGCTGTACGACATCTTTGACGTGTGGTTTGAATCGGGATCAAGCTGGAACGCAGTCTTGCGCGAGCGCGGTCTGGGCTTCCCTGCGGATCTGTACTTGGAAGGTTCCGATCAACATCGTGGTTGGTTCCAATTGAGTCTGCTTCCGGCTCTTGGCGCCACGGGCAAGCCGCCATTCAAGGCGCTGGTCACTCACGGATTCATCGTGGACAAAGACGGCAAGAAGATGTCCAAGTCGATCGGCAACACCATTGAGGTGGAAGATCTCTTGAAGCAGGTCGGCGCTGAGGTGTGCCGGTGGTGGGTCTTTAGCGTTCCGTACGAAGGCGATATCAAAGTTGATATGTCCTTCTTCACGACCGCTGGCGAGAGTTACCGCAAGATCCGAAACACCGTTCGCTATCTGTTGAGCAATCTGTACGACTACACGCCGTCCGCCGATGAAGCTGCTCAACTGGCGAAGACCGACCCCAACTCCATCGATGGTTGGGCGCTTGGTGAATTCTGCAAACTCCAAGAAGCGGTTCTGGCTTCATACCGTGGCGCCAGTTTCCGCGATGCACAGGTTGCGATCTTTGATTTCTGTAACGCCACGCTGAGTTCGGAGTGGTTTGCTGCAACCAAGGACCGTCTGTACTGCGACCGCGCGGACGGCACGCGCCGACGCGCAACGCAGCGCGCCATGAATGCGGTTGCCGAGGGACTCATTCGCATGCTTGCCCCGGTATTGCCGCACACTGCTGATGAAGCGTGGCGTGCGCTCAAGGGCGCGGATGCCAAGAGCGTTGTCTTTGAGCAGCATGTACCGATCACCTTCGCGGGCGCCGCTGGCTGGCCCGCAGTCTTTGCTGCGCGCGAGTCCGCCATGAAGGCGCTCGAAGAAGCAAAGTCACAAGGCATTGAGAACTCCCTGGACGCAGGCTTGGTGATCCCAGACGCGGACGGCGGACTGAAGCCATTCGCTGCAGAA
>Ga0247832_1008545_pt1 | contig 10162 bp, 7 predicted proteins | sample LaCruzMarch2015__10_FD_192407 | JGI IMG/M metagenome (GOLD analysis project Ga0247832, IMG submission 192407) | Freshwater microbial communities from meromictic Lake La Cruz, Castile-La Mancha, Spain - LaCruzMarch2015_4m | ecosystem: Environmental > Aquatic > Freshwater > Lake | place: Spain...
CCGTGACAGTTGCCTCCGGTGAGTGTCCAGCCATGGCCCCGGTGTCACCTAAGGAGAAGTCAACGTATTCGTTGTCATCGGCATCAATTATTCGATTCCCGCGAGCAGACTTTAGATAAAGTGGATATCCACCGGCCCATTTGTTCATCCAGGTCATCGGCACTCGGCCAAAAAGGTTGTCAGCCTGGGAATACAAATCTTGGGAGGTGGTGGTGCGAGATAGATGCAGTGCACGTTCGCGATCTAGCAGGTCAGTGAGTTTTTCGCGATTAATCGACATCTGTGATTCCTCCATTGGCTATCCACCAATATTAGAGGCAGGGGTAATGCGTGATTTCCAACCGATCCTTCAGGATCAATTAGTGCTACAACTTCCCCATCATTTTTCGAATTGTCATACGTGGTATCCCAGTAATTGTTGAAATTTTGTTTTCTGAAAGTGTCTCTGAATCCACGTGGTTGCGCACCGCTGTTGCGAGGCTTTCCCTTGCAGCCCGTTCACGTTTTTTGGTTTCACGCCACTCGGCTGCCGCCTCTTCTACTTCAATGATGGCGGCGGCTTTCTCTGGGCTGATCTTCTTTGTCATTAATTACTCCGGTAGTTGATCCGCTAGTTCGGCGAGTTCCTTGTGCATTTCAACCCATTCAAGGGCCTCGTCGATATACCTGGTTTCGTGGCTTGAGCCACAGGTGCATTGCAGTACGAACCGGCATTTCCCGGTACAAAAATCAGTGTCGATTACATGGGCCTTGGGAGCCGGGAACTCCAGCACTGAAGCACTCCCTCTGGAGCCTTTGCGTCCAAATGGATTCGTCATGTGAATCCCTCCTCAGTTCAGTGTCACCTTTTATTGCTGAATTAATTGTATATGTCTATACCTGTATGTATTAGTATATACATATACATTGAACTGTCAAGCGTGCCGCTCGGGGGTAAAATCCCCTATGTTCACCCCTGAAGTACCCAGACTCACCCCTGAAGTACCCAGACTCACCCCTGAAGTATTCGACTTGGTCCCTCGGGATCGCGTGATACGACGATACGGTCCGGGAATCTATCCTTCATTTCACTCACGTGGCTAATGACCCCGATGGTCCGGCCACCTGATTTCAGTTGATCAAGTTGGTCGAGAACTCGCTCTAACGTATCGGTGTCAAGGGAACCAAATCCTTCATCAACAAAAAGGGTCTCCAATGAGACTCCGCCGGTTTCACTCTGCACAACATCAGCCAAACCAAGGGCTAGGGATAGGGACGCATAAAAAGTTTCTCCGCCAGAGAGTGACGTTGTTGGGCGGGCATCCCCTGTTGCTTCATCCATGACGTTTATCCCAAGACCCGTGTTACCGCGGCCTTGGGCGCTTTCATCGAGTAAAAAGGATAGACGACCGCTACTCATTTTGCGTAAATGAATTGATGCAGATTCCAAAACGTGGGCGAACCGAAGTTGGAGTGCATAACTTTCTAATGTCAATTTCTTAGTGTTAATCGAAGATGTCGCCGTGACGAGTGCTCCAAGAACCACAGCATCTTTTACTTCAGCTGCCAGTTTTTCAACTCCCTGTGAATTCTTGACATATTTGCCGACTAGCGTGGTCGCAGACTTTAACAAATTTTCGGACAGTGTTCGCTCCTCCTCAGCCTGCTCAATCGTTTCTCGGGCTTGCGTCAGCTCAACTTGCAGGTCATAAAAGGTCTTCTCACATTCAATGGGATCTAGTTCTCTCATTTCGAGTGTCAAAGACTTTGAAATTTCTTCCAGATGTCTACTGGATTCGAGCCACTTGGCGAGGCGATTTGTTGACAACTCAAGTTCGTCGAGCTCATGAGTCGCGTTCACCTCTGAATCAATGAGTTGAGCCAACTGCGCGGCCTTAAGTTCTTCCTCGGTGTCAAACTTTAGGAGCGCTTTACTGGCTATCTCCTTGGCACTTTCTGCATTAATGACAGATTCTTTGCTCTCCGCGAAAGACAATTCCAGCTCATTCAGCTCTGACTCACGTCGCTCAAATTGCTCGGCTAACTCACGTTTGATGACCACTTCGGAATATAAGGTGTTGATTTCAGCACCGACACTCGCCCATGATTTATCACCACAGACTCCACTTAGTGATGCAATGGAAAGTTTGGTCGATTCAAGTTCTGAACCTAGTTCAGCGAGGTAGCGCTCATGTGAGTCACGAGTGGATTTAGCGCTCTCCAGATCACGTTCTAGTTTTTCGATCCGTTCCTCAGTAACAACGTCAATACCAATTTCCACCGTTGCGGGCTGTGGGTGGTTAAGGGAACCGCAGACCAAACACGGATCACCCTCACGCAATTGTCCCGCCAGGACAACTACCTGCTGAGTAAGTTGAGCACGGATAGCCTGCGACAGGCTCAACTCTGCTTTTGTTACAGAATGCTCATAGGAATCTAGTTGTACTTTTTTTTCTTGCAGTGCCTGCTCTTGTGTATGACCGAGCTGTTGCACGGACGCAAGTTTCTCGAGGTTTTCACGTATCTCATCTTGTGCACTAATTCGCGCTTCCAATTGTTCGACGGCAATCGTTGCTTGTTGGGACTCGGTGAGCGCTAACTTTAACTGTGTTGAAGCCACTGGATAGGTATCAATCTCGTGTCGCAACTGTTCAAGCATGGATGCGCATTTTTCTTGTTCGACAAGCAATTCTTCACGTTGGAAAACTCTTTGTGAATGGCCCAACTGCCAGTCAACCAGTGGCTTCAATTGTCCGATTCGCTCGCGAGTGCGGGCAATGACTGCTGGGATCTCCTCCAGTGTGAGTTCGGTCTCCCCAGAACTCAGTTCAGCTTTGGCGATTAACACCAACTCACGTGCGCGAACAAATTCGTCAAGACTTGCCTTGGTGTGTGCCAACTCACTGAATCGGATTTCAAGTGGTTGAGCAATCGCTTGCGCACTTCGAAGAGCTGCTCGTGCAGCCTCAACGCCAGATTCACAATGCGCGATGACCGCCTGGGCCACAACTGCAGGGTCGGGCGCACTTGCATCAACGAGTTCGCTCACCTGGTCATGGAGATCCTGGGGGTCGGTGGGAGTCAGTAGCCCTTGAATCTGCACCGCAATGTCTCGCGTCGCCGATCGCGCCGAACTCACCGTGGCTTGAGCCGCTTTGCCGCGTTCATCAAGCTCTGTTTGTAGTTTCTGATAGTAACTATCTCCCAGGAGGTCACGCAGTGACTCGAGTCGCTTACTGGGGTTCATGCGCAGTAACGCTGCAAACTCACCTTGGGCCAGAACAACGAGTTGTCGAAATTGCTGAGCATTCAGATGTAACAGGTCTACCAGGTAGCTTCCTATTTCATTTGCGTGGGTTAGGGCTAGGTCTTGTATGCCACCGTCACCAAATCTGATCAAAGACTGTATAGCTGCGCGCTTCGTCTCACCTTCACCATTGGCTTTCGCAAATGAATAGGGGATACCTCGAGTAAGCGTGTGTTTTATTCCGTTGACCGAAAAGTCCAAAATGATCTCCGAGCGAGCTGATCCAACGCTGAAATCGCTGCGCATACGGTCTTTGGCCGACTCCTCTCCACTGAGTGTGCTGAACAACGCGTAGGTGATCGAGTCAATGATTGTTGTTTTACCCGATCCGGTCGGTCCATCGATGAGAAACAAGCCTGAAGCACTCAGCGCGTCAAAGTCAATTACTTGCCGGTCTCTAAATGGTCCGATCCCAAGTATTTCCAAACGATGAATTCTCATAGCGAGGTGTCAATCGCGTTCACGCTTTCAATCGCACCCTGAAACAGGATTCGTTGCGGTTCTGAGATCTCACCATTACACACGTGGGCGACAAAGCCTGCGGCGATCTGAATAGGAGGTGTGGTTTGTGGGTCGAGCCGCTCATGAATCGACAGTGTTTGCGCGCCACCCTGTGGCAAGAATTCAATGTGCTTGAGGTTGGAAAATCTTTCCAAAAGTCGTTCACGGGTTCGCTCCTGCCGAGTTGGGTCGGTCACAACAGCTCGCACCCAAAAGTTTTCTACTTCGTCGAACTGTGAGTCGTTGATGAGATCTTCTAATTGACCCGTAATGGTGAGAAGTGGTCCGGGTACCGGAGTGGAGATATCTTCATGGGTAAGGGGTCCCACCGTTGGTATGTCAATCAACGTCACACTTTTATTGTGCTGCTCTTCAGAGAATGAATACGGCAGCGGCGAACCAGAGTATTTTACAATCGTGGATGAATTCTCTGGAGTAGAAATTACTTGTGCTCCGTGCAGGTGACCCATTGCAACATAATCAACCCCAGTGAAAATAATCGATGGTGCATCACCGATTCCACCTATTTCAAGTGAACGCTCTGATTCACTTGAACTTCCACCCGTAATGAAGGCGTGGGATACCACCATGACTCTGGAGTTTCCACGGTTCACTAAGTCGGCGCGAATGTGGTCCATGGCAGCGTTGAGGACACCTGCATGAGTCCGCTCAGCTTCTAATTGCGTGGACACGACCTCTGGCTGTAGGTACGGGATTCCATAGACAACCACTGTGGTGCCATCACGGCCGGTGACCTCAAGCGGAACACCAATGTCTGAGATCTCGGAGCGAATATGAACACCGTTTGTAGCCATGAGCCCACTACCAAAACCCAGTCGCACGGCTGAATCATGATTACCCGGAGTAATGAACACCGGACACAAGGAACTCAAGCCAATGAGTGCACGGTCAAAAAGTCGCACAGATTCTGTGGGAGGAACCGAACGATCATAAACATCACCGGCGATGACCACCAATTCAACCTGTTCCGTAACAACAAGTGCAATTAGCCAATCGATGAACACTTCTTGGTGAACGTGCATGCTCTCGGACAGAAAAGTGCGTCCAAGATGCCAGTCGGAAGTGTGCAGGATTTTCACAGTACCCCTAAAACAAACTGTGCCCCCATGCCAAACAACAACTAAATGGAGTCGCGCGCCATGTCAACGAAGCGCGAGTAGTGACCTTGGAATGCAACGTTGATGGTTGCTGTTGGACCATTGCGGTGCTTCGCCACAATGAAGTCTGCTTCACCCGCGCGCGGTGACTCGCGGTCGTAGGCGTCTTCCCGGTGAAGGAGAACAACCATGTCTGCATCTTGTTCAAGGCTGCCCGACTCTCGTAAGTCAGAGAGCATCGGCCGCTTATCCTGGCGTTGTTCTGGCCCTCGGTTGAGCTGACTAATTGCAATGACGGGAACTTCAAGTTCCTTCGCAAGGAGTTTTAACGACCGAGAAAACTCGGAGACTTCTTGCTGGCGGCTCTCAACGCGCTTACCACTGGACATGAGTTGTAGGTAGTCAACAACAACGAGCTGAAGATTGTGACGCTGCTTTAGTCGGCGACACTTCGCTCGAATTTCCATCAGGGTCATATTGGGTGAGTCGTCAATGAAGAACGGGGCCTCACTGACAGCGCCCATCTTGTTAGCGAGTTTCGCCCAGTCGGCCTCACTCATTTGACCTGAACGCATGTGGTGAAGTGCAACCTGTGCTTCTGCCGAGAGCAGACGCATGACGATTTCGTTGCGACTCATTTCAAGTGAAAAGATCACACTTGTTAGACCGTGTTTAATTGAGGCGCTACGACAAATATCGAGTCCTAGAGTCGAATTATGTGTTGGGATCATGCTTGTACCCGCCAGGTATAAATGCGAAGTGTTCTCGACTTCAATACAGCGAACGGCAACGCTTGGGACAACTTCAACCCTGGTAATAAATCTTTTTCCATGACGAACAGCGGACTTTCCATGCATACGCTCTTTAGCTCGTAAATTCTTGCGCTCAAGCCTGAAAACAGAATCATGAGTCGTGAAATTCAGGTTGAATGCGATTGAGGACTCGGGTGTCCGCCCCTTGACTTGCTTAAGGCTCACCGAAACTCGATAACCCAAACTGGTGATCAGCTCACGAACCTCCCCAGCTAATCGTTCTGAGGTCGTCGTGTATTGAATGTTACCGGTACTCGTAACAGTGCCATCGGTGTCAAGGAGACCTGCAAGAAGTTGCCGGCGTTGATCCTCCGAACTCCGCAGATACTGATTCGGAATGTGCTTGTTATCAAGTAGTCCCATTTTTCGTAGCAGTGCTTGCACAGATCCGTGGTCATCTTGACAACCCTGGCAGCGACGAAAACCAGTCATGGGTCCAGCGCAGTCTGGGCACGTCGTTGCCGGAATGGGATCCGCGATCATCTTCAACTTCCCCCCGCATGACTTACCGCACGTACGTACCCAAGGGTTGATGGGCATGAAATCAGCGCTGCACACCATGCAAGAGCGAGATTCGATTGGATCCGGTTTTGGTAGGCGAATGCCAAATCGGAGATTGCCAAGATCTGGACAGGCATACCCTTCAGCTTCGACGTGCATGACGATCTCCGGATCAGCACTGGTGAAGTGCGCCGCCGCAGAGGTTCCATCACCTAACCAAACGCCCATTGTGTACGGACCAATAGGCAGATGTTGACTAGGTAGATTTAATGCCTGACCGTTGATGATGCTGTGGTTAAGCCGAGCATCCATGGTGTTACATCTGACCGTTTGCGCAATTTCTTGAGTGGTAAAAATCTTTGGTTCCGTTCCGCCCAAACGGCGGGATGCCCTGGTGTCAGTAAGCCATTCGTGTTCCGCATCAGCGACAATCTGAGAACCGTCACTGAAGGTGATTCGATAACAGGGTCGGTCAGACCAAATTTCGCTGACGGCACGCACCCGTGCTGGCTCACCGTTGTCACCAAAAACCCAATCACCGGGGACAAGACTCCCTTGTGTGCTCCAGCCGGAAGGAGTTGGGATCGGGGTGTCGAGAGCCAGTGCCTTTCCCAGCGCAGGTCGCGCCGCAACAATAATTAATTGTCCTGCATGAAATCCATTTGTCAAAGTGTCTAATTCCGCAAAACCAGTGGGCACACCCACCATCTGTCCATCACGATTAGAGATCGCTTCGATTTCACTGAGTGTTCCTTGCATAATCTCACTCAGCGGCGAATAGTCCTCACTTGTTCGACGCTCGGTTACCTCGTAGACCTCGGCTTGAGCCCGGTCGACAGCGTCATCTACTTCGCCTTGGCCGCTGTACCCCAACTGCACGATGCGCGTGCCCGCGGTAACAAGTCTGCGTAAAATTGCTTGTTCACGAACTATGCGTCCGTAGTAATTCGCATTAGCCGCGGTGGGAACCATAGAGACCAATGTGTGCAGATAAGAAGGCCCACCGATCCGGGTGATTTCACCGGACTTGGTTAACTCAGATGCGACGGTGACAGCATCTGCTGGCTCACCTCGACTGTAGAGGTCCACGATTGCGTCATAGATTGTTGAATGTGCCGGGCGATAAAAGTCGTCCGCACGAATTGTTTCAACAACGTCGGCGATTGCATCTTTGCTGAGCAGCATTGCTCCAAGAACGGACTGCTCCGCTGCCTCGTCATTGGGTGGTGTGCGATCGGGTGCGTGCGAATAGGCGGAGTCCCGCGGTTCTTCCGGGATATGTAGCTCGGTAACGCTCAACGCTGCCCCTTCCTTCCCTTTACTTCAACCAGTAAACACCGAAGGTCTGACGTTAGGGTCCACGAACCGCCGTGTCCATTTGCCCTGTGAGCGCAACTGTGGGTTCCCTGTGGACTCAGGTTCCGATCTGGTGGATCGATCCGGGATAACCTGTGTAGAAGTCAACTATTTTTGATGATTTCCGGGTTTTTCCTCACAGAATGGCGTCCACAGCCTGTGGAGAAAAATCTTTTTACTAGGCTGTCTCGGTGGCTGACTACACGAGTGAACAACCTTTACGTATCACTGCTGTCTGTCTGGGCAACATATGCCGCTCACCGATTGCAGAAGCGGTTTTGCGAGAGCGTATTGATCGTGCTGGGCTCAGTGATCTCGTGATTGTCGACTCGGCCGGCACCGGTGATTGGCATATCGGATATCAAGCAGATCCCAGATCCCAAGCGATTCTTACCCAAAACGGATACGAATTGACCCACACGGCACGACAGATCACTTCGAGTTGGATGGCAGAGCTCGACATAATTTTGGTAATGGATCAAAGCAATTACGCAAATGTCGAGGTGCTTATCCGTGAAAGTGGGCATGAACCCGAGCTGTACATGATGCGAAGTTTCGATCCCGAACTCGTTCATCTCGGGGAGGTGCACCCTGACCTGGATGTCCCCGATCCGTACTACGACAAAGAAGAAGGATTCACCCTTGTTCTGGAAATGATCGAGCGGGCAGCCGACGCATTCGTTGCCGAACTACCCGCTCGTTTGAACCAGTGATGGCGCGAAAACTAAGTAGTTGCGTATGCGTCTTCATCTGTCACGATTAACAAGGTTCCGTCGTTGCTGCCCGCGAAAATTTCACCGTAGATCGTTGGAATATTCTCAAAACCCGTTCGGACATCTTCTCGATGTTTGAGGCGCCCTTCTTTGATCCACATCGCCATTTCCGTGCGAGCCCTGGGTAATTCGTCTTCGTAGTCACCCAGCAAGAAGCCTTGCATGCGCACGCTGCCGTACACGAATCGCATCATGTTCGTGGGACCTTGAACCGGGCGGCTCTCGTTGTAACCAGCAATCTGTCCACACAACACGATCCGACCGAACTTGTTGATGTTCTCGACCGCCGCCTGAAGGATCTCACCGCCAACGTTGTCAAAAAAGACATCAACCCCGTTGGGACATGTCGTGTGGATCTGCTCTACCAGGTTTCCAGCTCGGTAATCAATCGCTGCATCGAGGCCAAGTTCATTAATGAGCCAATCACATTTCTCTGGTCCTCCGGCAATTCCAACAACCCGGCAACCCAATATTCGTCCAATCTGCGCTGCGACGGATCCGGTTGAACCCGCAGCACCCGAGACGAGCATGGTTTCTCCAGCAAGCGGACGGCCAACAGCAGTCACACCAAAATAAGCGGTGAGAGCATTCATTCCCATGGGGCCCATAGCTTCAATGAGATCTTGTCCCTCGGGGACCGCCCGGACCGGCCACACTGCACTATTCACGACATCGTATTCCTGCCAGTGCCCAATCATGGTGACACGAGATCCAACCGGGAATCGATCGTCGGTCGATTCAAGGACCCGGCCCGCCGTTGTGGCCAATACCGGTGCCCCGAGATCAATTGAAGGGTAGAGGCTATTACTGGGGGCATCCATCCAGTTTCGCAACGTTGGTGCGCATAGGAAAACAGAGTTGTGCACAAGTATGTGTCCTGGCTCTAAGGCAGGATGTTCAAGTTCACTTTCGCGGTACTCAAAGTCGTCAACAACACACGGGCCCTCAGGTCGTCGACGAAGGATCCACTCTCTATTTGTTTTCATTATTTCTGCCTTTCAACATTTGTGAATTCCACCGGTAGCTGTTGGCTCAAAAAGACCGATGGCCTGGATCCCATAAGGAATCCAGGCCATCGGTTCATACTGTTGCTGGTTTAGCTTTGTGCTTCCACGAGCGCTGCGACATCGTCGAATACGCCGCACTCACCCAGTGGTGCAACGTCACCATTCTGGATTTGTGAGTACACAACCGACTGGTTCACCATGCGAAGAAGACCTGGGTATGCGGTCCACTCTTGTGTGAAGTCAAGTGGTGGGAGCATTCCGGGAAGGTCGATCTTGGCTGTGCTAGCAGCAGCCAGGAACGTTGCGGCATCGAGAGTGTCAGCTGGTTCAACTGTCTCTGCAACCTGCCTGAAGCCCATGTAAGCGGCCCAGGTACCGAGTCCACCAAGGCTGTTGTAATCCTGAGCTGGGTCAGCGGAGATTACTTCGAGGCTGGCGCGGTAGTCATCCCATACTGGGCAGGCAATGTCTGGGTAGATTCCAACAACTGTGGAACCTTCCAAGATTTCCTCATGTCCAGCGGCTGAGATCTTGTTCAGGTTGCCCTGAGGACCATAGAACTTGGCAGTGGGCTGTGCAGCATCCCAAGCGACCATGAACGCGGTCAGCGGGGTCTCAGATGTAACTGAGACTACGCAGTCCGTGCCACCTTCAAGTAGCTGTGCTACCTGAGCTGACTGATCCTGGACCGTACCTGGCTGTGTCACATACTCGGCATTGAGCTTGTCTGCAGCACCAAGACGCTTTGCAGCTTCTTGCATTGGTGGCCAGAACGACTCAGCACCTTCAATGATCATTGCCTTGATGT